>Ga0209829_10000033_pt1 | contig 111752 bp, 53 predicted proteins | sample C_140205_EF_Meta_FD_187311 | JGI IMG/M metagenome (GOLD analysis project Ga0209829, IMG submission 187311) | Freshwater microbial communities from Lake Croche, Canada to study carbon cycling - C_140205_EF_MetaG (SPAdes) (version 2) | ecosystem: Environmental > Aquatic > Freshwater > Lake...
AGTACTCTTGTAGACATGAACTCTTTCTAAATAATGGAATATTTTTATTAAACGTAAAACTTGATTTACATGTAATCATATATATTTGCATGTGTAGGAGGGTGCTTTATTGCACCAACTTAGGGAATATATCAAGATGAAGGTGTAGCTCAATATTTTTGTAAAAAGAGCTTTTGTACTTTCAATAGCATATTCAATTCATTGTTTTAATTTTCAACAAATAATTTGATTCGGTTGGCTGTCATGAAAACCCTTTACATATCGATTTCGTAAGAATAAATTTCTAATTGGATTAAATAGCTAATCTTGGCAATACTTTCAAATAGAAAAGATTTCTAATATAATTTTGTTATCGATAAGGGCTTGAGAGATGTAATTTTCACTCATCATCAAAAATATCAATCAACATTTTTTTAGTTATTTGCATGACGGAAAGTCTTTTTTGGACTTTTGGCCCATAAATATTGCAATTTCTTTTTATTTCATCGGAGTCAAGAATAAACTGAATTGCTTTCGAAAAGTTACTAACTGTTAATTTGGCTGAAGAAATCGTTAGTCCCAAATTTAAATTTTGGATTCTTTCAGCATTATCCCATTGGTCTCCTTGAAATGGGATAACTAAATGAGGAACCTTACTCTGGATAGCTTCCGCTAGAGTTCCAATTCCTCCATGATAGACAATCAATGCGCATTTAGATAAAAGTTGACTAAATGGCTCTAAGGTAGAAACCCAAATAGAACTTGGGGGAAGATTTTTTGGGAGTAGATGGCGATCTCTAGATATGAAAATAGCGGTTAATTGCAATTTACTTATTACTTCAATAGATAATTGAAATAATTCCTCACTATGAATATTTCCTGTTCCAAATGTAAACATGATTGGATTAGGATTTTTTTTTAAAAATATGTCTAATTCTTTTTCAAAAGGTTGGGGGGGGATATCTCCAACTTGATTTAATATAAAGTCACCCTGGATTAAGTTATGCGGCCATTCTTGATGAATAGGGCCATACCATTGAGGAAAGAGTAATAAATTTTTCTCTGCAATATGACTATATAAATCATTATATTTTTTTAAAGGCAAAAGACCTTTTTCCTCTAAAGCATGGTTCAAAGGGGTATAGTAATCTGACAACATTAATTTCTTATCCCATTTTTTTTCAAAGTATTGAATGAAGGAACTCTGTAAAAAGGATAGGAACTGGGTACTCGTATGAGAAAATTTATGAGTTGTTCTAAACAAGCTAGGATAAAGAGCACCACTCACCACCATCACATTTTTATTGTTTAACTTAGCAATTCCAGAATCTATCATAAAGTGCAGATTTGCAATAATTACTACTTTTTGAGATGGACTGATTTTTTTAATAAATTCATTCATCGCATAAATATTTGGAATAAAAAGTTTTTTTGTAAGTAACTCAAATTGATTACGATCACACCATAATGAAGGGTCGTTAATAACAGAAATGTATTGTTCTTTAGTGCCAATTGGATGAAAGTCTATTCCGACTTCACGAATCTTGGATTCCCAATACGGGTTTGTCATAAAGGTAACAGATTTACCAAGATTTTTTAAACAAAGGGCAATTTGTCTAAATGGTTGAATATCCCCAAATGTTCCGTTTGATGCAATGATGTATTTTGTCACATACTCTTTCGATATTATTGAAAAAATAATTCAAATCACGATGGTTATAAATTAATATTTCATGATTCTTTGGTAGAATTAAATTTAGATAAATAGTACCAAAATTTAGTTACATTTTACCCATCTATAGTCTTTATCAATCACAATTGTTTTGGAATTTATAAAATATTATTAATTAAGCAAAGTAGAAGCGGGCCTAATTCTTTATTCTGGTTTACATTCAGTACTCTCGAGAGTAAAAATGGGCGCCCCATATTGCAGAGCTCAAAGGCAAAGTAAACCTTGAATCCATTCGGAGGGTATAGGCTATTTAAGTGATTTGTAAGTTATTAGGCACACTTCCGTCATAACATATCTCAAAAATAGCTTATAAGATCCACTGAAGATATTTGAATTACTAAAACCCGAACCCATGAATAGTCATACTCCACCAAAAAAACTAGGGCACATAAACCCATCTAAATCTCAAACAATAAGCAATTGGAATTTATCTCCAATTTGGGAACTTGAAACTCAGTTTAAACACACATGTAATAAAAAATTATTTGATGAAGTTAAATCATTTAGGCAATATTTTTTTAGGAAATATAAAATGAAATCTATTGTTTTGAGTTTTAAATGAGTGCAACTTTGGATGTTGTCATAGTAACTCACAACTCATGTAAAGTACTTAGTACCTGCCTTGATAACTTAAATAATAGCCATATTCATTCAATCTATATTATAGATAACGCTTCTTCAGATTCAATTAATGATTTAACGATTCAGTCCTCTGTTGCCAATAAAATAACTTTAATCAAAAATCCCAATAACTTGGGGTTTTCAAAGGCAGTCTCATTGGGCGTTAAATTATCAAATGCAGAACATGTACTTATACTTAATCCGGACTGCAATGTTACTGAAACATTTATAAAAAATGTTATCGAGTGTCATAATTTCGGTGCAGACGTAGTTTGCCCTAAAAAACTTTTTAATTTAGATGGCAATGAAATGGCAGGCTTTATTCAAAATCCATCTACTGTAATCATGTGTATACAGGTACTAGAATTTAAATTAAGTCATCAAAAGAAACTACCAGCATTATTGGGAAAGTTCTTCCATTTTTCTAGTCAATTGCTTATAAAAGGGATTACTTCTTTGGAAAAAAATCTAACTCCGGAATGGTATTGGCCAAATGGGGCTTGTTTTTCTATAAAACGAGAAATGTACCTCAGAACTGGCGGCCTTCCTGATGAGTACTTTATGTACAATGAAGACGTTGAGTTTGGCTATCACCTCACAAAAGCTAACTGTATCTATGCCATGACAAATGATAGTCTTTATCATGAAAATCAAGGTGGTAGCAACATCTCTAGCGAGTCAAGGATGAGACTTATTTTGGAGTCTCATCAGATATATCTTTCTAGGGAAAAAAAACAGTTTAAAAAAATTGGGGGGGGAATTAGGTGATTATATTTACGGATAAAAAAAATTCAAGGGCTATGGTTACTATGGCTATCGGGGAGAAATATCAAAAATTATTTGAGGAATTTTGCAAGCCTGGCCTTATGATGTATTGTAAAACTTTTCAATATGATTTAATTTGTATCTCTGAAATTTTAGACCAGTCTGAACGGGCTTCAAAGAGAAGTCCTGCTTGGCAAAAGCTTTTAATTTTGTCGCAACCGTGGTCTGCAAATTACCAACAAATTGTTTGGCTAGATACAGATATCTTAATCAATAATAGTAATGCTACTGACATAGCAAAATTAGTACCGATCGAGAAAGTTGGAGGGGTTGACCAAGTTTGTATACCTACAAAAGAACTTTATAAAATTGCATTTCAAAGATATTATCTAATTAATTTTGGCAGTGTCCCAGAAATAAATAACATATCTCCTGAGGATTATTATTTAAATAATAATATACTTTGTCAGCAACCGATGTCGCAAGTTTTTCAAACTGGAGTTTTTGTTGCATCGCCAAACTTTCATAAAGAAATATTTGAACATACCTATTACAATTACGAAGAAATTAGTTCATCAAATCTTATGATTGGACAATTTGAAATGCCGGCTTTATCATATGAAATAATTACCAAAAATCTTGTGTTTTGGATACAAAATCAATTTAACTTTGATGTCCACGCTAATTTATATTCTTATTATCCATTTATATTTAAAAAAAGTATTGCTAATCCGAATTTATTAACTGATGAATTTACTCAATCAGAAAATTTGAATACTTTTTCGATAAATTTACAAAATTCTCTAAAAACTATTTTTGATAATTCAATATTTATGCATTTTAATGGGTGCCATCATCTAATGCCAAAATTGATTTAGAAATAAAAAGAGGGGTCTTTTTTTGAGAGTGAGTTTAAACTTGTAAATTAATAATCAAGGATTACAGTTAAAATAAACTTAAACCTAAATTAGCCAAATAGCTAAATTTTTAAATACTTATTAATATAGAGAGCTTAAAGCTTTTTAAATAAATAAATTCAAATTGTCATTTTTAGTTGTTAAAATTCATATTACCCTTAGATTACGGAATGCATAAAAATTTTTTATCAAAATCTGTAACCTGCTCCATCATGCCTTATAGACTTTCTTAAAACTGATTAAAAATGAATTTTTCATATTGGTTGAGACAATTTACATGCGGCACGATTAGTGGGCTCAGTTTATGCGTTTTTTGTATTTCTTGCGGAGCGTTGATAGCAACCCTACAATTTCCAGATACTCAAGCCGCCGTTACTGCTAGTCTACAATTTCCTTATACACTTGGGGCTGCGGTCGCAGCTATGCTTGTTACTGGAATTATCGGCTCTTGCTATGGACTTTTTTCTAAAGATAAGCTACTAGTAAGTGGACCAGATGCTAATTCGTTATCAGTGCTAACTGGTTTTTTTACGGCATTTCTCAGCATATTCCAATTTAGTGAATTTTTGGAAGAAAGCATTCCAATTCTATTATTTTTGTCCGCCATAATTACTGCGATAGTTTCTTCTATTTGCGCCTATTTTAAAGTTTATAAATTTATTCGTTTTTTACCGTTTTCTGTCATCGCAGGATTTCTTGCATCAAGTGGCTTTTTAATGCTAAAGGGTGCAGCCAAAATTATTTCTTTTAATCTTTTTTCGATAGAAGGATTTCAAGAGTTTATCTCCAATCCTTGGCAACCGGAATTACTCGTAGGTTTTTTGATTGCCGGTTCTGTACTTTATCTCTCTAAGTATTACTCTCCAGGAGTCTTAATACCTGTAATCTTTATATTTTTTTGTATTATCATAAACCTAGTGATTCGAGGCGGGCTTTGCGTCTCAGAATTGTGCACGGAAGATCGGTGGTTTTTTACTACAATTACTGATTTTACTTGGAAACCAGCATGGGAAATCGATTGGCGAGCGCTGAAAATTGATGAAGTATTCCAGACAATTCCTTTTATATTTATAGTCTCACTGGTGGCTATATTTACTACATTGTTCACCCTAAGCAGTCTGGAGATGAGTAACAATAAAGAGTATGATTTAAGTGTAGAATTGAAATCGCATACTATATTGTCTGTGCTCTCAGCAAGTTTCGGAGGATTTATACCCGTTTTGGCCATTGGGCGAATTACGATCAATAAAACTATGGGTGGTGCCTTACCGGCAGGGATTATTTCTGGTGGCTTCGCGTTAGCTACTATTTCGTTAGGATCAGACTTATTAAACTATATTCCTAAAGCTTGTATGGGGGGATTGTTAATATTTATAGGGATTAATTTATTGAAAGGATGGACAATCAATCAAAGAAGTAAAGTCGAACCTATTGAAATTATTCAAATCATTTTAATTTTATTTATAGTCGCTTGGTACGGCTTTATTATTGGAGTTTTTGCAGGAATCGTTATGGCCTGCCTCTTTTTTGTATACACATACTCTAATATATCAGTTACATACCTTCATAATGATTTGAAAGTTTTACAAAGTAGTGTAATTCGATCCGATCCTGAGCAGAAAATTTTAGAAAATTTTGGTCAACGTGCAAAAGTTTTTCGATTAACCGGCTATTTATTTTTTGGGTCAATCTATAATTTAGAAAATAAATTATCAAAATTAGACATTAATGATTACGACTTTATTATTATTGACTTTAGCAAAGTTAGTGGAATGGATAGTTCGGCATCCCAAGTTTTTCAAAGAATATTAACTCGATATTCTCAACATCAAACGCAATGGTTTTTTGTTTATACTTTAAACTTACAAAATAAACTATTATCGATACAGAAAAATCAAAAAATCGAAACCCAAATGTTATTATTTAAATCTTTTGATTTGGCCTTAGAAGCTTCAGAGGATTTGATAATACAAAAGCATCAAATTAACCAATTAAGCCAAACCTGTTTTTCTTTCTTTTCAAACGCTGAACAAATTGAACAATTCAAAGCTTACTGCCTATTGAAAACAATTCCGTCAGATGATTTTCTCGTGAGAGAGGGAGATCGAACTAATGACCTGTTTTTCTTAAAAAGTGGCGAATTTGAAGTTATAAAAGATATCAACCATCAAGAAATCCGCCTTGCAAAATTAAAAGCAGGGGCGATGGTGGGAGAGCTGGCTTTTTACAACCATGGCGAGCGTAGTGCTTCAATTCGAGCTAATTGTATTTCTGAAGTGTATGTTTTGACGGAGGATTCCTTTAAAGCAATGCGAAATCATACTTCTGACTTAGCTAGTCAATTAGACTTTTATGTCATTCGCAAAATCTCACAATCTCTTCTGAAAACAAATAAGTTAATTGATTCAATTGTATAGTTCACCCCTAATTTAAAGTGCGTAAATAATCATGAAAAAAAGTATCTTTAAACTTCGTATCGTAATGAGTGTTTTTTTTATGAGTATTACGATCCCTTTCTTTTTGGCTTTCATACTCTATTCTTATTTCGCCAATCTTCAGAATTATGAAAAACACGCTAAAGAGATCTTAATGATTCGCAGTGAGGACACTGTCAAGGATTTAAAGAATTTATTTCATCCCATTGATACTTCTCTAAGAATCTTGAAAAGAAATATTGAAAGTGTTCCGGGTCTTATCAAAAGTCCACTATTGAATGGTCTTTTGTTAGATCATTTGCAAAATAATCCGAAATTAATTTCTGTATTTGTTGCTACGACAGATGGGCAGTGGAAGTATATTCAAAATTCTAATCAAGAATCAATGATTGCAGGTAGGATGCCACCGAAAGAGTCCAATTTTTGTATTTGGGACTTCGATAAATCTAAAACAAAAGAGTCTACAGTTTCTACTTATACCTTTTACAAAGACTTAGACAACCCAATTGAGTCTTTTGAAATAAAAAATAATTTTGATGCTAGGATAAGGCCATATTTCAAAAATATGCTGAGTCAATTGGAAAAAGTCCCTTCAGGTAATTTTGTTCAAATCAATGATCCATATATAGCATTAGTAAATAGAAAACCCACTTTTTTACTTGCTACACCAATATTTGTAAAAGGTAAGTTTGTTGGCTTAATTGCAGAATCATTTGAAATATCGACGATATCAGATTTTCTGGTTAGTAACAAAACTAGCAGTTCCAGTGAAACTTATATTGTCAATGCCTCAAACGATGTTATGGTTCGCACGAATAATGTTAATACCTACCATGAGTACAAAAATGATGGTTTATTAGGATTTAAAAAATTACAGGAATTTAATGATTCTCCTGTGGGAGAATTATTTCAAGGTCAAGTTGATATCAATAATATAAATCCCTTTGATTTTATAAATAAAAACAATGTAAGATACTTAGTCAAGATATCTGAATTTCCTATTCAATTTGACCAGCAATGGAAAGTGTTGAACATTGCTCCCATTGAAGATTTTTTGGCTGACTTAAAGAGAAGTAATAACGAGCTTATTTTATTTAGCTTAATTTTTATTATTTTGCTAATGTTAGGATGTTATTACGCTTCTAAATCAATTTCAAAACCAATAGAGAATATTATCGATGATTTAGGCAATTTAATGGTTCTTAAAGTGGCTCCTAAACGCGAGATAAAATCAATAACATACGAGTTAATGGTTTTAAATGGCGCGATCAATAAACTAAAAACCACCTTAAATGCTTTTATCTCCTATGTGCCAAGAGGACTTGTTAATGACCTGTTGAGCACAGGTAAACCCATTGAAGCTGGAGGAGAAAGTCGTTATCTAACTATGCTTTTTTCAGACTTAAAGGATTTTTCTGTTCTTTCAGAGTCAACTCCATCAAGAGAGGTTTTACGTCGTGTTTCTTTATATTTGGAATTATTTACTATAGCCATTAATGAAGAGGCTGGCACAGTGGACAAGTTTATTGGTGATTCAGTCATGGCCTTTTGGGGAGCGCCTTTACTTAACCAAAACCATGCGTACCATGCATGTGTTGCTGCAATTAAATCCCGCAGTCGAATGATAGAACTCAATAAGATACTCCTTGACGAGGGTTATCCCCCGTTAGTTGTTAGAGTAGGTATACATACCGATTCAGTATTGGTCGGCAACATTGGATCTGTTGAAAGAATGAGTTATACAGTAATGGGTGATGGAGTTAATATTGCCTCACGCCTAGAGGGTATTAATAAAGAGTATGCAACTAGTATATGTGTAAGTCATAATGTTTATAAGGAGGCAGGGGAGAGATTATGGCTAAGACCAATTGAACAAACGATTGTCAAAGGTCGAAAGGGATCATTCCTGATTTATGAGTTATTAGGAATTCGGGATGGCGGGCCTGAAACTATAGCTGATCAAAAAATGCAAAGGTTATGCAAAGCCACAGAAATCGCTTTTAATTTTTACTCTAAGGAACAATACCCTGAGGCTATTCAACAATACCAACAAATGATAGATGAGTTTGATGATCAACTTTCAAAAGTAATGATAAGTAAATGTTACTCTAAACAACATAGTTAGTTTAAGTGTTGAAAGACTGAAAATTTTTAAATTCATCACCTAGAATGAGTATTTAATCGGGGGTGTACTAAATTTTGTAAAAGGGTGTTTTAATATCTCCTTAAAAGTTTACGAATAAATGTAGAGTTTTTTTGTAGTTTCCGGCAGTATATAAAACAGGCCTGAAGAAATCAAGATTACTAAAAACATAAATAGCGGGGAATTACAACAACACTTTAGACATTTTGAACAACTTCACATCTCTTTAATGGTAGCTTGACCCTAACAAGCATTGCTCAATTCTTTTAAGTATCACCATATTCTGAATACTTTGTTCAAAGGGCATAGGATTATTAATTTGGCCCTGAAAAAAAATATTTAATGATTCCCACATTAAATAATAAGCATCGATTTGAGGATAACTATATCGCACAGCACCATTGGAACTAAAATGATTTATCTCTGAAGAATTCATTTCAGGCAAAATCTGTAACTGGGGAATTACAAAGCTGCCTAATTCCCCAAGTATTACTGTTTGGCACGAAGATACTCTATCAATACCGGCCATAAAATGACCTGTTACACCTGAAAAGGTTTTTAATTCTGCGTAGAGATTTGCATCAACAAGCTGCTTTAAACTTGCAAATGCTTGAATAAATTCAATATCTTGATTTTGAATACACATTATATAACCGAGTAAATCAACATGATATGAAAACATATCAAATAAAGCGCCCCCACCTAATGCTTTTTTCCAGCGCCAATCATTGGCGTTGGCATTAACATAAGAAAAATTAGAGCTTATAAAATGTATTTTCCCCAAAGAATTTTTATTAAGCATTACCTTTAACTCTTGAACCAATGGATGAAATCTATACCACCATGCTTCAATGACCTGCAAATTGTTCTGATTGGCATAGTTAAGAAGGTCTTGTGCTTCAATGACATTCATAACCGCGGGTTTTTCAACTACAACATGTTTTTTTTCGTGTAAAGCCCTTAAAGCCCATTCATAATGCAATCCAGTTGGTAAACAAATATAGATGATCTGAATATCTGGATCCTTCAATAATTCTTCATATTCGCTGTAAACTTTAATTTTAGAATTTTTAAAAATTAAAGCTTCATCTTTACTGATTGAACCAGAAGCGATTGCAGTTAATTTTATGTTTTCTAAATGCTCTAATGCACTGATTGCACGTTTGAGAATCCTTGCATTTCCTAAGGCTCCGACTTGAATGGGGTTGTTTTTAGGTGGAATCATTTTTTATATGTTAATTTCTCGTAATTAATAGTCAGGGGTAACCAGGCTTGAAGTGTAAAAATTGTAGCAAGAAGTTGCTAAAATTAAAAATCTCAGAAGTACCCAACCGTGTTGTAACTCGACAGGATGATTGAATGTTGACGATTTGCTTGATTTTATGTTGTGTTAGCGAGCAGTCAAATCTGAATCGTGTTTCTCTAAATACCCAAATCCTCGATTTTTGGCAAGTATTGTCTTAATAATCTAGGGTGTTTACATAAATCCCACGTTACGAGGCGATAAGGAGATTAGGAAAATAGACCTTGTACCCAGTTTTCATGTGAACTTAGCGGGCAGTAATTTTCCGTTGGATCATTGCTCATTTCTAGCAATTTTATCTAGGTGTATAGCGCAGGCCAACTGCGCTCAAAAACATTGCCTTTTTAATATTCTTACCGTATCATAGATAAATCAATTACCAAGTTATGTTCTACGGGGCAACTCCAGCATCATCTCACCCCCTTACGTACTAACTTCAAATTTAGTCAATTTTCCATAAAAAATATAGTGAAATATAAATTAAATAAGTTGAAAGATGAACTCATTGCTGTCCCAACGTTTTAGATGATAGTAAGTATAACCGATTGATTACTAATAAATAAATGCCTATTTTGCCTGTCACCGACTTGAACTTAAAAACTAGAATCTGCGAAGCTAGTCAAGAGTTCACTTTGGGAGTAAATCATGTACGAAGGCAAATTAGTATTTGCGCAATTGATGGAGCATCTTCCGACCCATACTTTTCGACGGATCGTCAAACGTTACGATGGAGATTACAAGGTTCAAACCTTTTCCTGCCTCGATCAGTTCTTTTGTATGGCGTTTGCACAACTCACTTATCGCGAGAGCCTTCGAGATATCGAAGCCTGCTTTCGAGCACAACGCTCCAAGTTATATCATCTGGGGATTCGTTCAAAACAAGTCGCACGCAATACCATAGCCAATGCAAACAACATTCGAGACTGGAAGATTTATGCAGACTTTGCTCAAAGCCTGATCACAATAGCCAGGAACTTATATGTCAACGAACCCTTTGGCGTCGATCTCCAAAACTCAGTCTATGCGCTAGATGCAACCACTATCGACCTATGCCTATCAGTTTTCCCATGGGCGCCATTTCGACAAACCAAAGCTGCCGTGAAGTTACATACCTTACTCGATCTACGCGGCAATATTCCGACGTTTATCCATATCAGCGATGGCAAAATGCACGAAGTCAATATCCTCGATCAGCTGATCCCAGAAGCCGGGGCTTTTTATGTGATGGATCGTGGCTATCTCGACTTTACTCGGCTACACCAGTTTCACCAAAGCGGCGCCTTCTTCGTCATTCGAGGCAAAAGCAATCTCAAGATACAACGGCGATACTCGCGGCCAGTCGATCGCACGACGGGACTCGTCTGCGATCAGACCGTTATTCTCACCGGGTTTTACTCACAGCAAGATTACGAACTCCCGCTTCGCAGAATTCGTTACAAAGACCCACAAACCAACAAGACACTGATCTTCTTAACCAACAACTTCGCATTACCAGCTTTGACGATTGCCCAACTTTACAAGTGCCGTTGGCAAGTCGAGCTATTCTTCAAATGGATCAAACAACATCTGCGTATCAAGAACTTTTATGGTACCTCCGAGAACGCCGTCAAGTCGCAAATCTGGATTTCGATCAGCGTTTATGTTCTAGTAGCGATCGTCAAAAAACGACTCAACTTAAAGGCCAGTCTCTATCAACTATTACAGATCTTGAGCTTAACCATGTTTGAAAGAATCCCTTTAGATCAACTACTTAACGGTATCGTCACTGATCAATTTCAGTCCGACTCCGCTAACCAATTGAATTTGTTCGATTAACGTTGGGACACTAATGAGATGAACTTAATTTATTGGGTTAAATTATATAATTTTAATTACAACATAATCAACAACAACATCAAAACCACAATGATATGAGCGATTTTTTAGCAGCTAGGTTGAGTTCCCTTTCTCCATCAAAAAGAGCATTATTGGAAAAGTTGAGATCCATAAACACAAATACTTCATCGGTTCAAGAAAACCAGATTATTAGAAGAAGATCGAATCCAAATGAGCAAGAATTATTGTCTTTTGCACAACAAAGACTTTGGTTTTTGGATCAACTTGAAGGTCCAAGCGCTACTTATAACATGCCAATAGCTATTCAAATGGACGGGCCTGTTGATTTTCCAATAATGCAAAATGTCTTCTCTGAAATTGTTAATCGGCATGAATCATTAAGAACAAATTTTGTAGTTAAGAATGGTGAAACATTTCAAATTATTAATAAAAATTCACAAATTCAAATTGCCCAAATTAGTTTAGAGGGGTTATCTAAGTCATCGCAAGAAAATGAATTTAAATTATTAGCTTCAGGATTCAGTCAAAAGAGTTTTAACTTGACGAAAGATTGTTTAATTCGATTAATGGTAATTAAATTTTCTGAAGAGAGACATATTTTGTTGTTAGTAATTCATCATATTGTTTCAGATGGATGGTCAAATGGCAATGTGCTTCTTCGAGAAATATGTGTTCTATATGAAGCCTTTTTACAGAATAAGCCTTCTCCGCTTGATGCTTTACCGATTCAATACGCCGACTTCTCACATTGGCAAAGACAATTATTGACGGGGTCTAAGTTTGAGGAACACAAATCATATTGGTTAAATAAGCTTGCAGGTATTCCTTCACTCTTAGAACTTCCAACTGACTACTCTCGTCCTCTTAAACAAGAATTTAATGGAAATACAATCTTCTTTGATATTGATAGACCGAATTTAGAAGCTTTAAAAAATCTTTGCAAGCAAACTGGCACTACTCTTTTTATGGTTTTACAGGCCGTATTTTGTACTTTGCTATCGCATTATTCTCGACAAAAAATAATCGTCATTGGTTCGCCAATTGCAAATAGAAATCATAAAGAATTAGAAGGCATGATTGGCTTTTTTGTAAATAACTTAGTACTTAGAGCGGATTTTCAACCTGGAATCACAGGTCTTGAACTTATTCAACAAATAAAAGAAACATGTTTAGAGGCATATGAACATCAAGATTTGCCCTTTGAACGATTAGTAGAGACTATTAAACCTCCCCGTAATTCAGGATTTTCACCGCTTTTTCAAGTGATGTTTATTCTTCAAAATCAAAATCAAGATCGATCAGGTTTGAAAATAGGGGACTTAAAATTAAGCGCTTTACCTTTAGCAACTCAAACAGCGATGTTTGATATCACTATGAAACTTGAAGAGCAGTCATCTGAACTACAAGGTGAATTAGAGTACAACGTTGACTTATTTAAAGAAGCCACTATAGATCGATTCGTATCACATTTTAAAAAACTGATTGAAGAGTTTATTACAAATCCTAATCAAGCGGTAGATGAATACTCATTAATGAGAGAGGACGAATTAAATAATTTAGTTTTAAATCTCAATGCAACTCAGCAAAATTTTTATAAGACAGATAATATTTGTACGCTATTTGAAAAACAAGCTTTTGAATTTCCTGACCAAGTTGCACTTCATGATGAATTCGGACAAATCTCATATAGTGAATTAAATATCCGCGCAGCGCAATTGGCTGCTCTTTTGAAACAGCAGGGTGCCGTTCCAGAAAAACTTGTTGGCATTTGTACTGAGAGATCAATCTCTCTAGTCATTGGATTGCTAGGAATTTTAAAAACAGGTGCTGCATATGTTCCGATTGATCCAAGCTATCCTATGTCGCGTATTAAAGGAATGGTAAATTCCGCAAAACTCAATTTAATTTTGGTTGATGAACAAACTTCATATTTAGTGAATGATCTTGAAGCAAATGTAGTTTCGATAAATATCAATCTTCATAGACACGATTCATTTCAAAATAAAAACAACTTCTTAAGTTCTGCGGGTAAAATTTTCCCTCAAAGTTTAGCTTATGTCATTTTTACTTCTGGCTCTACTGGTAATCCAAAGGGAGTTCAAATATCCCATTTCTCACTTGTAAATTTTTTACAATCAATGACTCAACATCCAGGGATTAAAAAAGAAGATACATTTCTAGCATTAACAACCATTTCATTTGATATAGCAGGATTAGAACTGTACTTACCTTTAATTTCTGGTGGAAGAGTTTTTCTTGCACCAAAAGATGCTAGTAGTAATGGTTTTAAATTGAATAATTTGATACTTAATAGTCAAGCAAACATTATTCAAGCAACACCAACCACATGGAGACTTCTTTTTTCAGTTTCTGATCAAATAAGTCCTCCAGTAGATAAAATTTTATGTGGAGGTGAAGCTCTCACAGCGGACCTTGCTGAAAAATTAATTAATACAGGCGCTGAGATTTGGAATCTTTATGGACCTACTGAGACCACAATTTGGTCAACACGCCATTGTTTGAGGGCTCATGATGAAAGTAGTACAGCAAGTACATCAATTGGCAAACCTATTGCAAATACACAAATATATATCTTTAATTCTCGGTTTCAAATAAGTCCTTTAGGTATTCCGGGGGAGCTTTTCATCGGCGGAGATGGTTTAAGTCGTGGTTATTTAAATCAGCCTGCTATTACTGCTGAGCGCTTCATCCCTAATCTCTATAGTGGAAATCCTGGAGCAAGAATTTATCGCACCGGTGACTTGGCAAGCAGATCGAGCAACGGTCAAATTCAGTTTATTGGACGAGCTGATTTTCAAGTAAAGGTACGCGGCTTTCGTATTGAGTTAGGTGAAATAGAATCTATCATTAATTCTCATCCTTTGGTTCAAAACTCCGTTGCAGTCTGTCAGGAATCAACAGACCAACAATGGATGATTAATGCTTTTTTTGAAACTAATAAAAAGTTGAGTTATGACAACTTCAATATAAAACATCATTCAAAGTTATTGGAAAATTGGGGACTTTTATGGGAAAAAACACATTCGAATTCTGATACTAAAGTTAGTTTCGATGAGAATCTGAGGGGATGGATAAGTAGCTATACTGGTAAGCCTATACCTCGCCATGAGATTTTAGCTTGGGTTAATGAAATAGCAACAAAGATTTTAAGTTACGAGCCAAAAAATGTTTTAGAGATTGGCTGTGGGTCAGGACTCTTATTATTGAAAATTGCTCCCAAGGTTCATAGCTATACAGGGATTGAATTTTCACAATCAGTCATAGAAACACTTAATCAAGATATATCTTCTTTGAAGATTGCAAATGTAAATTTGATTCTTAAATCTACGAATCATTTTTTATTAAGTGAAGCTAAATCAGTTGATACCGCGATCATTAACTCTGTCATACATTTTTTTCCAAATGTGGAATATTTATTAGAAGTCATAAAACAAGTCATTGAAAAAGTAGATAATGGCGGTCAAATATTTATAACTGATATTCGCAGTAAATCATTGCTAGAGTTACAAATTGCATCAGTAATTGCTCATCAAACGACTGAGGATCTGGACCGTAATCTATTTAAACAGCGTGTCCAAACTCGAGTATCCCGAGAAGACGAGTTAATGTTAGATAGTACTTTTTTTGGGGCTTTATATCTACAATTTCCTGAAATTAAAAGTATTCTTTTTTCACTCAAAGAAGAATCTCACAAGAATGAAATGAATAAATTTCGTTATGACGTAATCATCAGTATTGATCGAACTCATCAGCGAATAGCTCACGAACTATCTTTAGTGAGCTATGACTTTAGTCAGCAACAATTAACGCTAGATTCATTGAAAGAGATTCTGATCAATATTAATGAACCCACGCTCATTAAAAATATACCTAACGCTCGACTTATTGAAGACTTTGAAGTGCTTATGTGGCTCAATAACAATGACCTTGATACAGAATCCCAATTACCAACCGCATCTAACTTAGCAATATTTAATAAAAATTTGGCTATGGAGCCAAGTGAAATCTTTAATTTAGCAAAACATTTCAACTTAAAATTGAGTTCTATTTGGACTATTGAAAATCCTTGTTTTGCCATAGATGCCCTATTTATACCTCCCGGTCATATTTTTGAATCAACGGGCTTAGAGTTTTTCCCAAATTTGTCATCTAAGAGTTCAGAATCGGCGCATATAAGTGATTATGCGAATAATCCTAGTGAATATTTAAAAAAGCAAGCATTTATAGAGCATCTAAAAAAAATGTTAGAGGCTCAATTACCAATATATATGCTACCAAATAGTATTCATCAGTTAGAAAATTTACCTTTAACCCCAAACGGCAAGATTGATAGAAACTTACTACCAAATTTTTATGGTGATGTAGCACTTAATCAGTATATTGCACCCCGATCAACCACCGAAGAGAAGTTACACTTAATTTGGACTCAGGTTCTCAATATTAAACCGATTGGAGTTTATGATAATTTCTTTAAATTAGGTGGTTATTCGTTGATGGCTGTTCAAATTGTTGCGAAAATTCGGGACAGTTTTTTAATGGACATTCCTTTACAGGCACTATTTGATAATCCTGACATTGATAAGTTAAGTCAATATATAGATTCTAAAATTCAAGATAGTCAATTACTTAATAATATCTATGCTTTTTCAGAAGAAGAGAGGGAGTATGCCCCACTCTCGTTCTCACAAAAAAGACTTTGGTTTTTAGATCAATTGGAAGGTCCAAATGCTAATTACCATCTATCTATTGCAGTCGAAATATTCGGAAATCTTGATTTAGAAAAATTAGAATTAGCTATTTTAAAAATTTTGGAGCGACACGAGGTATTACGAACTATTATTGATGAACAAGATGGAGTTCCAAAGGCTAGAAGAGTATCTTATCCTAAATTTAAATTAAGTATTGAAGAAAACAAATTAGGTGAAGACTTCTATGTTGGCTTGCAAGATTGGCTGAATGAGAAAAATTCGAAACCTTTTGATTTGCGAAATGAAATACCATTTAGATCTGCAATATATAAAATCAAGGAAAATCATTTTGCCTTATCTATAACTTTTCATCATATTGCCGCTGATGAATTCTCGATGGTCATTTTCCAAGAAGAATTAATTTACTTTTATGAAAGCTTTTTAAAGTCATCTATTATTTCATTTCCAGTCTTGCCATTACAATATTCTGACTATGCTAAATGGCAAGAGAAAAACCACACTTCTGCGCTTCAAACATCGTACATAAATTATTGGAAAAGTAATTTAGAGCATGCTCCGGCTCTTCTTGATCTTCCGATTGATTTCCCAAGACCAGCAATTCAAGGACACTGTGGGAAACATTTTGATTTTGTGATTCACAAAAATCTTTTTTTAAAAATTAAATCATTGGCGCTAAGCACAGACACCACTATTTTCATGTTTTTATTTTCTGCTTATGCTGCGCTTCTTGCAAAATATGGAAATACGAACGACGTTGTGATAGGCACGCCGGTGACTTACCGAAATCGTACTGAATTAAATCCATTGATTGGATTTTTTGTTAATACTCTTCCTATTCGTTTTCTCTTCAAGAAGTCTCTTCAGACGGTTCAAATGCTGGCTGAAATACGTCAAAGTATGCTAAATGGCTTCATGAATCAAGACCTACCTTTTGAAAGTATTGTTGAAGCAGTTGAGCCTCAGCGAAGTTTAAGTTATGCACCATTATTTCAAACAATGTTCATTCTGATGAATCCATCAACTCAGAAATTTATTGACACTGATTTAAAGCTGAGACCTTTGAAGCCGGAGATTACTTCTGCTAAATTTGATCTAACTTTGTCAATAGAAGAAATTGATGGCACATTACAAGGATGTCTAGAATATAACTCAGATCTTTTTAAAAGAAGCACCATAGAAAATTTATCAAATCATTACATTTCTCTTATAGAGAGTATGGTTAATAATCCATATAAACCAGTTTTAGAAAATTCCTTACTAAGTCTTGATGAGTATGATCAGATTACAAAGGGCTTTAATCCCCCCTTGATGCAGGGTTGCCCAACTTCTGCGCAAGTACTATTTGAAAATATAGCAAAAAATCAACCTGAAGCAATTGCATTAACCTTCCAAAATACTTGTTTGAGTTACGAAAAATTAAATCAATTAATTAATAAGCATGCGCGAGTTTTACGGGAACTAGGGGTTAAAAGTGAAGTTGTGGTAGGAATTTTATTTGAGCCTTGTTTAGAAATGGTAATTACCATGCTAGCAATTTTAAAAGCAGGCGGTGCTTATCTACCCATCCTAAGCAGTACTCCAAAAGAGCGAGTCGATGCCATGTTGCAGGGATCTAGCGCTCAATTGATGATTTACCAAAAAAAGCTTTTTGATATTGAAATTAGCACAGATGTGTTGTTGAAGTCTTATGATTCCTTAGATTATAAAAAATATAGTAGTGAAAATCCAAGTTGGATAAATCTGTCCGAATCATTAGCTTATATAATTTTTACATCAGGTTCGACAGGCACCCCGAAGGGTGTTGGGGTAACAAGAGAAAATTTAGACGCATTTTTATATTCTAGAAGTCAATTTTACCCGTCTAAAGTAAGTAGTTTATTACTACTTCAACCTTATGCTTTTGATATAGCATCAGGCAATATTTTTTGGGTTTTATCCCAAGGTGGGACGCTTCACTTAGAAGAAACTTCCTTGGTTAGTGATCCTTTAAGACTTCATAAACGAATGTGTGAAGTTCAAGTTTCGCATTTGGTTTCTTTGCCTTTACTATATAGACCATTATTAAATTTATTAGATGAAGATGTAAACGCATCATTAAAGACAGTTATTCTTGGGGGAGAGGCGCTACCGCCAGACTTAGTTAATAGTCATTATAAAAAAATTCCTAGTGTGAATTTAATTAATGAGTATGGCCCAACTGAAACAACGATTATGTGCACGGCATATGCAGCTACAAAAGATCAAAATTTAGATGCAGTTCCAATTGGTAAAGCGATTGGTTTATCACAAATATTCTTATTGGATTCCACTCTTTCTCTAAGTTTAAAAAACACAATGAGTGAAATTTATATTGGTGGTAAACAAGTTTCACGAGGATATATCAATCAAGCCAGCTTAACAGCTGAGAAATTTATACCTAATCATTTTAGTAACCAACTAGGCGAGCGACTTTATAAAACTGGTGATTTTGCTAGATGGTCAAATGACGGTTATCTTCAATATAAGGGTAGGAATGATAATCAAGTAAAAATTCGAGGCTTTCGTATTGAATTAAATGAAATTGAAAATGCTTTAACCAATATTGATTCAGTTAAGGCCGCTACAGTTTTAGTAACGCAGCACGAAAAGCATAATAGAATTTATGCCTATGTTGTATTCAAGGATGAAACCTTAGATGTTGCTTACTTAAAGCAACAGCTGCAATTTGTATTGCCTGACTATATGATTCCTTCGGGTTTTTGTTTCATCAAAGAATTACCCTACACTGCAAACGGTAAACTAGATATCAATGCTTTACCCAAGCCTGAATTTTTAGATGACTCGACAGAGCTAATTTCTCCAAAAACAGATCTTGAAAGAAGAGTTGCGCAAGTCTGGATGGATGTATTAAATTTATCCCAAGTTGGAATCAACGATAATTTTTTTAATCTAGGGGGCGATTCAATATTAAGTATTCAAATTGTAAGTCGCCTAAATAATCAGGGGCTATCTGTTACAGTGAAGCAATTATTTCAAGAGCAGACTATCGCAAACTTAATTAAAATAATTACAATTAGAAATCCCGCCATTAATAATTCGAAAAAATTAGTGGAACGCTTTGATTTAAGTCCTATTCAATATTGGTTTTTTGAAAATTTTAAAAGTAGTTTAAATCATTTTAATCAGTCAGTTTTTCTTGAAATTCAGCCAAATATTCCATTAAATCATCTTGAGCTAGCATTTGAAAAATTACTAGCTCATCATGATTTACTAAGAGTACGGTTTTCTATAGAAGAAAAAAATAAAAACTTTGTTGATACTAAAATTCTCTCTTCAATTGAACCTTTTCAAGTAGATGTAATTGATTTAAAAAATTCGACATCAGTAGATTCTTCTCAAATTATATTGGAGACTTGTTCGAGACTTCAAAAAAATCTTGATATTGAGCATGGAAAATTAATCAAAGTTGCCCTTTTTAAAATGGGGAATGCCGCTCCTGATGCCTTATTTATTGTGATTCATCACTTAGTTATTGATGGTATATCTTGGCGAATACTTATTAGTGACTTAGAGGTATTACTAAAACAGTTATCAAAAAATATAGTACTTACTTTAGAACATCAAACTAGTTCTTTTGGAGATTGGACTTTTCAATTAAAGGAGTATGCTAAATCTCAAGAGGTACAAAATGAATTACCATTTTGGCAAACGCAACTCTCAGGAGATATTCAACCAGTTCCTTTTGATTTGGAGTATAACCAATCAAAAAATACCTATGAATCAATATCCAACTTTGAGCTCAGTTTAAATGAAGAATTGACTAAATCATTGCTTAAAGAAGTGCCCCGCGCATATCGAACTCAGATTAATGATATTTTACTTTCTGCACTTACCTTAGCATTAGGAAAATGGACTTCACAACAGGATTTTTTAATTATCTCTGAGGGGCATGGCAGAGAAGAGTTATTTCCACATATAGATGTTAGTAGGACCGTGGGGTGGTTTACATCTGCATTCCCTGTAAGGCTACTTTATTTGCCTTTTGAGGAAATTGGGGACACTTTACAGCGAATTAAAAGTGGTAACCAAGCCATTCCGCAGCATGGGCTGGGTTACGCCGTTTTACGATATTTAAGTATTGATTCAAAAATCCGTGAATCGCTCACATATCAACCGTTAAATTCTATTAGTTTTAATTATTTAGGACAACTTGATAGCTCTGGCTTAGGTGAATTTATTCTGAGAGAAGCTACAGGAGATACCGGTATGGATATAGGAAGTTCTAGCAGCCGTCAAGCTAGCTTAGATATTAATACAAGAATATCAAATAAAAAATTTCATTTGCAAATTAGTTACAGCGTAAATTTACATCTATCAAAAAATATTGAAAGATTTGCTAACCTGTATAAATCTGAACTAATTAGAATCATCGAGCATTGTAAAGACCACAATCCTAATGGGTACTCCAATCAAGACTTTCCTCTTGCAATATTAGAAGACCAGAATTACGAAGATCTAAAGAATATATATCAGCAAAATATAGAAGATATTTTTCCTCTTACACCAATGCAAGAGGGCATGTTATTTCATAGCCAGTTTAGCTCTGGTTCAGGAGCCTATATTATTCAGATGAGTTGTGAAATGCACGGTGAGTTTGATAGTCTTGTATTCATGAAGTCGTGGGAAAAAGTAATTAACAGACATCCTAGCTTAAGAACGATAGTATTTTACGAAAGCGCTTTAGTACCTCATCAGGTCGTTTTAAATGAAGCTAAATTTACCTACGAAGAGCTAGATTGGACTAACTACCAAATTTTTGATAAGGAGCAAAAGTGGTCTGAGTTATTGAAGGAAGATAGAGAAACAAATTATCAACTTCATGCAGCTCCTTTGATGCGATTTTATTTGATTAAAGTCGATAAAAATCGATGGCAGTTTTTATGGAGTCATCACCATATCTTAACGGACGGTTGGAGTTTACCAATTATCATGAAAGAAGTACTCCATTTTTATATTCATCAAGATAAACATCAAGAACTAATAATTTCCAGCCCTCCTAGATATCAAAGTTATATCAAGTGGCTTAATGAACAAAACACGCAGGCGGCAAAGGAATTTTGGACTAGGCATTTAGATGGGTTCGATACTCCCACATCCCTTGGAATCGCTAATAGTTCTTATTTTAATCAAGATGATTCGTTGCCAAATTATCGACATGCAGAAATAAAAATGAATTTAGAATTGAGTGAAACACTAAATCAATTTGCTAAAGATCATAGAATTACTATTAGTACAATTATTCAAGGATCATGGGCAATTTTACTGAGCATTTACAGTCAGTCTAAAGATATTGTTTTTGGTGCAACTGTTTCTGGAAGGCCTCCAGAGCTGAATCACGTAGAGGAAATAGTTGGTTTATTTATTAATACGCTTCCAATAAGAGTAAAAATACAGCTTACTGATTCAATTTTTGATTTCTTAACTGCTCTTTTAATGCAACAAATTGATATTAATCATTATGCCTATACACCACTTTTAACTATTCAACAATGTAGTGGGGTATCTAATCGAGAGCCATTATTTAAGAGCATATTGGTTTTCGAAAATTATCCGATGGACTCTGCTATAGATGAACAGGCGGCATCATTAAAAATTAGTAATCTTGAAGTTCATGAGCAAACTAATTTTCCATTAACTATTACAGCGTCAAATGGTGCACAAATTCCAATTAAAGTTTCGTATGATTCTACTTTAATTCAAGACTATAAGATAGATACTCTATTACAGCATTTAGAATGTTTATTAGGTTATTTATGCCTTAATCCAAATGCATCCATAAGAAATTGGATGGGCAGTGTGGCTGCTCAAAAAAACTTAGAAGATACAAAAGTTGAAAAAAATAATTTAACAAAGATATATCCTGATGGACATTTGACTTTCCCTGATTTGTTTGAAAAGCAAGTCAATAGAATGCCAGATGCTATTGCTTTTGTGATGGGTAATATTCAAATTTCATATTCGAGACTGAATCAACTTGCGAATCAATTTGCGCATCAATTGATAGGTTTTGATATTAAACCAGGAGATTTTGTCGGAGTTTGTCTTGATCGATCACCTTTACTAATTATTTCCTTGCTTGGGATACAAAAGCTCGGGGCCGTTTATATTCCGATTGATCCTGATTATCCAATATCACGTATTCACTTCATGTTGAATGATAGCAACTCCACTTTATTAATTTCAAATTCAAATGAAATCCCTGAAAATTTTGAATACCTCAAAAGTTATAAAGTCCTTAAATTAAATCTTGAAAATTTATTTAAATTTCCCACTACCCCAATCCAATTTAAATCCTCTCAACTTCAAACGGCGTATGTCATTTACACATCTGGCTCAACAGGAAATCCAAAGGGAGTCAAAATTTCTCAGGGGGCGTTGGTTAACTTTTTACTTTCGATGAAAGATCAACCAGGGTTAAATAAAGATGATGCTATATTGTCGATAACTACTATTTCCCTTGATATTGCAGGGTTGGAAATTTATCTCCCACTCATTTCTGGGGCTAGGATTGTATTTGCAGACCAAGCAATTAGAATAAATGGCCAGTTGTTGAATCAAGTAGTTTTGCAACATAATATTTCGGTTATGCAAGCAACTCCAACTTCTTGGCAAATGATGATTGAATCTGGTTTAGATAATACTTGTTTAGATCAAATTTGGTGTGGGGGTGAGGCATTTCCTTTAGAGCTGGCCGAACAGTTACAAAATTATGAAGGCAGAATATGGAATCTATATGGACCAACTGAAACGACAATATGGTCAGCTATTTATCAAGTTAACCGCACCAAGGGGAAGTACTCAAATGTTCCTATAGGATTACCAATTGCGAATACTCTGCTTTATTTAGAAGGTTTTTATGGTGATCTTGTACCTGAAGGGTTAGCTGGAGAATTATTGATCGGGGGCAAGGGGTTAGCGGATGGCTACCATAATCTTCCTGGGTTGACTGCTGAAAAATTTATTCCAAATGCTTATGATTCTTCACCAGGGTCAAGACTTTATTTAACGGGCGACATTGCAATTTCTTCGCCTCAAGGTATCTTCAGTTACTTAAGAAGAATGGATCGTCAAATTAAAATAGGAGGAGTTCGAATTGAACTTGGTGAAATTGACTCTGTTATTCAAAGGTATCCTCAAGTAAAACGGTGTTTAGTTAAAGTACAAGAAATCAATAAAGAAAACCAAAGACTTACAGCTTTTCTTGTCCCAGAATCTATGGCAGATTTTTCCTTAGATGATCTCCAAATCTGGATTAAAGATCAGTTGCCAAGCCATATGGTGCCTAAGCATTGGGTATTGTTAGAAGCATTTCCTCTGACCCCAAATGGAAAGTTAGATACAAAGGCATTAATTTTCCCTACGGAAGAAAACCTAGAATTTATCTCAACACCTAAAACCGCTACTGAAGAAATTGTAGCCGTTTTGATAGCTGAAGTTCTTAAGCTTCAAGCAGTTGATGTTCAGGATGATTTTTTTGATTTAGGCGGACATTCGTTACTTGCAACTCGATTAGTAACGCGTATTAATCAAAAATTTAAATTAAATATTCCATTACCTATGCTATTTAAAAATAGTACTACCGAAAAGTTGGCTACTTATATTGATAATTTGATTTGGTCCTTAAACCAAAAAAATAATGTCTTAGATCAATTAAGTGAGGACGAAGAAGAGATTAAATTTTAACTTCAAGACCCCACGCTTTAGATATTTCAATCTCAATCCTTAAGAGGGGATAATAAAGCCGAAGTCAAAATTTACAAATAATTTATATTCGGCGTAAAAATTATTTTTTGGGAGTAACTCCCGGAGTAACTCCACTGTCTCCAAAAACCAAAGGTAAACCAGCACTTCCCGCACTACCGATTACTACGATCTTTGCGTTTGGAGATTCAGCAAGAGCTTGTGTAGCTTGTATACCCTTATATTTGAGATAACCATCAGTTAGCCCCGATTGAATTAATTGCTGGTAATTTTTAATACCCTCACCTTCAATACGTAACCTTTCAGCCTCTAATTTAGCACTTTTAAGTCGATATTCATAAGACTGAGTTTGTAGTAATTGATTTAGCTTAGATTCAATTGACTTTTGGAAATCCTCTGGAAAAGTCATTTTTCCTAAAGAGACATTAGGGATTCGTACTAAACGAATTTCCGTCAGGCCTGGCGGGTTAATTTTGCTTATTAGTAATTGATCAGCAGAACTAGCAATTTTTTCAGAAAGTAGTTTGATATCTGCAACATAGGCACTGGAAGCATCTAACTGTGCAATCTCATTTCGCGTAGCAGTTTCAACTGTTGGAATAATAATTTTCTTTAAATAATCTGGCCCTAAAAATCGGTGTAAATAAGGTAGAGTATTTTTATCAACTTGATATTGAAAAGTAATAGTGGCATGGGACTTTAACAAATCGGAAGTCATGACATCAATAGTCATATCATGAGTTAAGATATGATTGTCATAGAAGAAAACTTGATTCCATGGGGCTACAAGATGAACACCTTCATTTAAAATTACCTCAAGATCAACTCCACCTATTAGTGGGCGATATATTACACCAATGAAACCCGAGGGAACTGATAAGATAACATTCTTCCAAAAAACAATAATGGAAGAAAAAAGCAAAATGACAGTAACCACTAGGGGAATAGTGTATTTATCTATGAAATTAGATAAAGTTTGAGAAACTCTAATTTTAAACATTGCTTTGTTTTCCTATCTTTCCTTTATCTAAGAATATCAACTCGTCAGCTAAATAAAAATATTTATCATCGTGTGATATCGCTATTACGGTTTTACCCTGTTTTTTAAATTCAGGGAGTAATTCTGTATAGAAAAAATGGCGAAACTCTGGATCTTGATCAGCCGCCCACTCGTCTAAAAGCAATATTGGTCTTTTTTCCAATAAAGCAACAATTAAAGCTACTCTTTTCTTTTGACCAGTAGATAAATTTAAATCAGAAAAAATCCCATCTTTCAAGGAAAAATGATCTTGCATCTCTAAAGTGTTAATTAACTGATCAATTTCATCTTGCGAAGATTCATAGAGCCCATAAAGCTTTTTAAATAAATAGAAATCTGTAAAAACAGTCGAAAATAAATCCCTATATCCATTTGATGTTGGTTGAATTACATGATTACCATTTAAAGATACATTTCCGGAAGTTGGCTCATGTAAGCCAGCTATTAATTTCATTAAAGTTGTTTTGCCTGAGCCGTTACTTCCTTTAATAAAGTAAGTTTTACCTCTCAAAAACTCATAAGTAAACTGTCCAAAAAAATAGTTATGTATGGGATCAATTTTTTTATATTCATAAGTTACATCTTTAAGTAATAAACTTTGGAAAGGACCTAGAGGCTCATTAAGGTTATTTTGAGGATCTTTGGCTGATACATTTAGGCTATCTTCTAAAGCTAGAAGGGATTTTGCGGCTGCGTTAGCATTCAAAAGTGTTGGGACATTATTAATAACAGTTGACACGGAACCAATCATGACAAGTGCAGCTGTGACAATAGCAGTTGTCGATTCATTCAGACCAGAGGACATTACAGGAATAACAAAAACAATGACGGCAAGTATTAGATATGCAAAGATTGTGTAGTAGTTAAAAAAGCTCAATAGAGAAATATAAGTTTTTGCCATTGAAGAACTGGAACGGCGAGATTGATTAACTAACTCTTGGCTTATATCGAACCCTCGACTTGAGTTCATCTTAATTTCTTTAAAACCATAAACAAAATCATTCAATAATTCAAAGGTATGGGATTCTTTTTTCCAAGACTTGTAAACTTCAGAGTCCATTTTGGTAACATATTTGACACTGAAATATATTACTACAAGACAGCTGAAAAATAAAATCAAAAACGAATTGAATGAAATGTATGCAATATAAAATGAAATAAAAATAATACTTGTAGAAGAGTTAATAAATTGAACAATAACTTGAAGGGATAAAGAAACCGTTTGAGCATCGCGACCTAAAATTTGTAAAATATTTACTTTACCGACGGAGTCTATGGTGGGTAAATTGGAGTTAAAAACCTCGCTAATTACCCTGATTCTAAATTGATGAATTAATAGTTGTGAATAATTTACTGACCTAACAGTTGCCTTATTTGTTATGATCATAAAAAAAATGATCAGTGGCACAAATATAATAAACTCTAATAATATTGGCTCACCTTTTGCAAGTGCTATTGCAGATTCATTCAATATCGCTATGATAGCTGATGCAATTAAACCGACAGTGCCAGATAACGCAACAGTTTTTTTTAATTCTTCAACATCCCCTTTTTGTAAAAAAGTGAGTAGTGGAAATTCATGTTTGAACATAATTTATTTAGTAAATAGTACTTTAGGTTGAATACGAACAAAAATCAAATTATCAAGCTTTTTTTAAAAGTAACTGATATTTTTCAGAAACTTTATTTTTGATAGACTCTTTGAAGTGTTTGAGTTCAATATCTTGAAAAGTACCTTTGTTATGGAAGTGTTCTAAAAAAACATAACCCACACCATAAGTTGTGGCAAAAGCTAAAGAAGGGACCGTAAAACTCGCTATTGGCGGACCTACTACCGGCACCTTTGAAATTATAGCAGTGTAAGTATCTGATAAAAAATAAGACGCCCCACCGCCTAATATGCTGCCAATAATCAAACTCACTGCATTCATTTTGAATGGTATGCCATATAGTTTTGAGAGTTCATATAGCATTTTTACCTGCAGAGCACTTACTAATGCAAAATCTAGTAAAGGTACTGGTATAAAGAAAGAAGAGATTGATATCTTCGACCATTTTTCAACTATTCTATGCCCTTCAGCGTATCGTTGTTCCTCATCAAAAATTATCTTCACTTTTTTTTCCTCAACGTCGATAGTGCATTCCTTTAATTCTGAATCACAACGTTGAAGTTCATTTTTAAAAACTTCTTGTGCAGACAAGGATTTTTTAGTTACTTCTGGAGAAGGACTTGTATTAGATTGTAAATTTTCTTTTGAGCTTTCCGAATCTGGCGTTGTAAGGTTGCTCAAATCGTTAGAAGGAGTCTTTTTTTTCGGCGCCACCTTCGCAATAGATTTTTTATTTTTTCCAATTTCTATATTTTTCAATGAAGCAGAAGAATCAACAATATTTTTTACCACTTTTTTTCTTTTGACGGAAGTTTTTAAGCTACTTTTGGTATCTGGCAATTCAACCTCGGCTAGGGGATTGAAGTCTATTGTGCTTCTTGATTTTTTAATCATATCGGACCTAAATATTTAGTATTTCTTTTGTTAAATTACGATAGTCATCAGCCGCATTTGAATTTGGTCGATAACTTAAAATACTTTTTCTAAATGAAGGGGCCTCGGCTAGTAAAACATTTTCTCGTATGATAGTTTTAAAAACTTTTGATCCAAAAGTTTCCCTCAATTTTTCTAAGACTTCGCGAGAGTGTTTAGTTCTTAAATCAACTCGAGAGGGTATAAAACCAGAAATTACTAAATCTGGATTTAAAAATTCGTTTACTTGATTTAAAGTTGAAATTAACTGTGTAACACCCGATAAACTCATTACATGAGTTGTCACTGGAACTAGAACTTCTGTGGCCGCCGAAAAAGCATTAATAGTTAAGATTCCTAGGGTGGGGGGCGTATCAATCAACACAAAATCCCAATGCTGCTTTTTAAATAGAGTAGTCAAACGTCTTTTTAACTTTGTTTCAATCGACAATTCTCCTGCTAAAAATTTTTCTACTTGTGATAGCTCTACAGAAGCATCCAAAATATCGATACCATCGATCGATGTTTTGCTAACTAAAGAAGCAGGATCATCTGTTGATGTAAGAAGTTTGTAGGCTCCTTTAGAGGGAGAAGCAACGTTGAGCCAATTTGATGCGTTGCCTTGGGGATCAATATCTAAAACAAGTATTTTTTTATTAAGTTCTGCAAGTCCACAGGCTAGATTAACTACAGTTGTCGTTTTAGCACACCCGCCTTTTAGATTAGCTATGACAATTATTCGCATAAAAAAGTTTATTTAAAAAAATCCCTACAAGTTAGTAGGGATTTTGATGAAGATGAAAACCAAAAATTAAGCTTTTACTGTATTTTTTGCTGCATTAAATTCAGCTTTTAACTTTTCTGCAATTACTTCTGGCTTAAAGTCAGCGAATGTGCCGCCACCTTCGTAATGAGCAACAAAAATCTTACCAATAGCGTAAGTCGATGCTGCTGCAAAAGTAGCCATTGAAACACCGCTAATAAGAGTTCCATAACCAGGCAAGAATTTCATTGCGCCATTTACTACGATAGCCGATGCACCAACTGGGGCTAAAACTCCGAGTAAAACGGAAATAGTAGTTCTTACAGCTTCCTTAGGAATTGAGCTACCATACACTTTGGAGATTTCTGCAATCATATTTGCTTGTGTAGCACCAATTGCAATTAAGTCTAAAGTTGGAACTGGAATAACTGAAGCTGCAACGCTCCATTTCATAGAATTCGAAATAATTTTTCCACATTCATCAATCTTATCTCCAGAAAATGTTGCAACTCCATCAATATTTTCTTCAACAACAGTACTATCTTTCATTTTTTCTCCTTAAGGGGTTAGGGTTACCGCAATATAATGCTAACAGAATCTTTTTTAAATTTTGTGAATTATTGGCGACAATTTATTTATTTTTAAGGAAATTTTTATAAGCTTGACATTTTTTGAGCACACCGCTAACGCTCCAACATGATTTTCATCGATGTTTAAGTCAAAAATAGTTAAATTTTCAGAGAATATATTGATAAATTTTTTCGGTGGGGATGGGAGGACTAATCCCGGAACTGAAAAGGATTCCAAGGGTATGCTCAAACCCTTACCTAAAGCTTTCACAATGGCCTCTTTCTGGGTCCAAATTTGCAGAAAATTTCTTAAAATTAGCGCTGGAGCTAAATGTTTCATGTAAGAAATTTCATTAAAGTGAAGTGTATTTAAGTACAAGGATTCTAAGTTTGGAATATCTCGAATTGCTTCAACATCAACCCCAACTTCGGTACCGCTTGAAACAGCTAATATTACAAAATCACCGCTGTGCGACATGTTAAATTTAATTGGAGAATTTTTGACATAAGGCTTGCCAAATGCATTTTTTTCAATTTGATAATCTGTATGAATTAGATTTTTTAAAAGGATTTTTATCCCCATGCGAGCGACAATATAGCGCTTTTTATCCTCGAAATGAACGAATTTGTCAGATTTTAATAGATCCTCCTTTGAAATATGCTGGTAATATCCTTCCAATTCATTGGTACTAATGTCTTTCAGATTAATTTTCCAGCACAAGACTTCATCAGTTTTGGGTCGGTTTATAAGCACATCACCCATTGGCCAATCGGTGGAGAACTGGTCGATCATCTATTAAACCTAAAATTAGTGCACACCATAAGTAAACCGTTGAAGTAAATACTATCAATTTGTCGCCACCAGCGAGTTAATGCCAACGTCGAATTGACTCTTAAACCCCTATATTGAAGAGCTAATTTATTCAAAAACCACTCATCACTTTGTTGCTTACCAATAGCATTTGCCTGAACAAAGCGTTTAAAAAAGCGCACAATATTTTGATACTGATAGATATTTTTCCAAGCAAAAAGGGGTAAAAAGGAACCATCTAAATAAGTAAAGAATTCCCGAGAAGATCGGATCGATTCTGTCCAATGACTCACAATCCTGTGCTCAATGAGTAGGGAATAATATTTGAATAGGGTTATAAACAGCCTGAGCAAAGACTTTTCGTAGGTTGAATTTGATCTCTAAGTCCTTATTATTAGCCATCAATTACTATATTTTAAAAACTAGTATTATTTATAGAATATAGGATTTAAAGCATTAATTAATTTTCCTTTTCGATTATAGTAATCTTTGAGAGTTTTTGAAAGAAAAAATAATCAAGAAGATTGAGCAGATATATTTACTTTAATACTTTTGCGGGGCGGATTAAATAACCATGACCACGAAAGGATTTAAACACTCAGCGCAGCATTTATTAAGCCCCAAAAACTATTAGCCCCTTTAAATTTCAGTTTCCAACCTTAAGGAAAAACCTCGATTTAATATTAATAAGTTGGTAATATTATTAATGTACCATCAGGTGATATGAATTTACTTGAAGAACTATTTGCAAAATTAAGAGCATTAAAAATCACCTTGGCAGTGAATGGGGATCAGTTGGTATGCAGAGCCCCTAAGGGCATTTTAACTGCTCAAATCAATCAAGAAATTAAAGATAATAAGCAAGCGATTATCGACTATTTAAAAAATATTTCTAATGATCATGAGTATCAAGATACTATTTCGCCTATTGAACCGCAGACTGATTACCCACTGTCTTTTAGTCAGTTAAGACTATGGTTTTTGTACCAACTAGAAGGGCCATCAGCAACTTACAATATGCCCCTCGTACTTACCTTGAGTGGGCCGCTTAAACAAGAGATCTTAAAAAAATCTCTCAATGATATTTACCACCGCCATGAGGTTTTTCGATACAACTTTAAAAATCACATTGGTGGTCCAAGAATTCACATCAATCAAAAACTTTTTTTTGATCTGCAATTGATTGAATGTAATCAAGAAAATTACGATGCTTCAATAGACCAAATCATTAAAAATCCCTTCAATTTAGAAAAGGATGTATTACTACGCGCATTTTTAATTAAAGAAAGTCTCGAACACCATTACTTAATAATAAATACTCACCATATAGTATCTGATGGTTGGTCATTGAGTAATTTATTACGAGAACTGGCAACTCTATATAAAACTTACTCTGATCATCAGCTATCTCCTTTGCCACCCCTAAAGTTGCAGTACAAAGACTATTGTGCTTGGCAATCGCAGCAATTGCAGGGGTCTCGATTAGAGAAACTAATGAATTTCTGGAAAAATACATTAGAGGGAGCGCCAGATTTAATATCCCTTCCAATAGACCGTCAAAGGCCAAAATTTATTAGTTATAAGGGGTATACCTACCACACGACCCTATCTGACAAGCTTTCAGATCAAGTAAAAAAATTGAGTAATAAAGGGCCTTTTACATTATTTATGATTTTTTTGGCAGCTTACGCAGTGACTTTAGCAAAGTACGCCAATCAGGATGATGTTGTTATTGGTTCGCCTATTGCAAATCGCCAGTCTCAAGATGTTGAACCTATTATTGGTTTGTTTATTAATATGCTGGCACTGCGCATTCGCCTACAAAATAATTTAACTTCCACCAGTCTCTTGCATCAAGTTCGAGCGATATGCCTTGATGCATACCAGCATCAAGATATTCCTTTTGAACAACTCGTAGAAGAAATTAATCCCAAACGCAACTTGGATCATGCCCCTATTTTTCAAGTTGCGTTTGATTTACAAAATGCCGAGAATTTAGGAGTACATCTATCAGAATTACAAATAAAAACATTAGAACAAGCTAATGTACCCGCAAAATTTGACCTAAATTTATCGGTTATCGAAAAAGAGGAACAATTTACTTTTGCATGGAACTTTAATACGGATTTATTTGATCTTAGCTCAATTGAGCAAATCGATCAAACATTTCAATTAATCTTAGATCAAATGGTATCTAAGCCCCAAAAAATAATAGATACCTATCCCCTTATCAGTGAGAGGGAAAAAAATAGCTTGATCGATCATCAATTGGCATTTAATCAAACTATGCCTGAAGCTTATCTGTATGACTTGATTGTGGAGCAAGCGAAACACAAGCCAGATCACATCGTTATTAACTTTGAAAATAAAAATGTTAGTTATAGTCAACTGATGGAATCTGTAGAGAGATGCGCTTCTTTACTCATTCAAAAAGGCGTTACGACTGAGAAATATGTGGTTGTTTATGTGGACCGATCTTTAGAAATGCTAATAAGTATTTTAGGAATCCTTAGGGCTGGGGGAGCATATATTCCAATCGATGCTGCTTTTCCGATAGAGCGCCTACAAATCGTTCTTGAAGATAGTGAACCACATCTGATCATCACTCAAGATAACTTAGTACAGCATATTCCAAAGCTATCCAATAAAGTACAACTAATTGAGGAGTTATTTACACAAAATAATTCTTCAGAGAGTTTGCTGCATCCACCTCGACCAATAATCTTTCCTAGCCAAATTGCTTATGCAATTTTTACTTCAGGATCTACAGGAAGACCCAAAGGCGTACAAATTACCCATCAGGCGCTAGCTAATTTTCTCTGCTCCATGGAAAAAAGTCCTGGATTTAACCACCAAGACCAGCTTCTTGCAATTACAACGATTTCATTTGACATTGCAGGCTTGGAATTATTTTTACCGTTGGTAGTTGGTGGAAGCCTCTCGATAGCAACACGCGAACAAGCGATCGACGGCAGGGCTTTGCAAAAAGAAATCTTAAACAGAAACATCAATATCATTCAAGCCACACCAAGTACATGGAAAATATTATTAGAAACGCAATGGCAACCCCCAGTACATTTTAGAGCACTTTGCGGTGGAGAGGCTTTAACAACTGACCTTTCTGAAAAACTATTACATCTTCATATTGAGTTGTGGAATATGTATGGACCAACAGAAACAACGATTTGGTCTGCAGTAAGGCATATTAAGAATTCATTATTACATCAACAAAGCGTAGAGGTTGTAGGTTGGCCTATACAAAATACTCAAATTTATGTCGTAAATAATCATCAAGAAATTCAACCGATCGGAATGCCCGGTGAGCTTTTAATTGGCGGCCTTGGACTTGCTAGAGGCTATTTAAATCGGCCTGACTTAACGGCTGATAATTATCGGCCAAATCCTTTTGGCAATATGGTTGGAGATAGAATTTATTATTCTGGAGATTTGGCAAAAAGAACTACAGATGGAGAATTTGATTTCCTTGGGCGTAAAGACCAACAAATCAAAATTCGAGGTTTTCGTATTGAAATCGGTGAAATCGAATCTGCAATTCGAAGCTATCCATTGATTGAAGATGCAATTGTTATCACTTCTTTAGAAAACACCCAGTCCCAAAATCTTCAATTAATCGCGTATTACGTTGTAAAAAAGTCTTCCTCCGCGGTTTCATCCTTAGAGGCAAAGATGCGATCTTTTTTAAAGCAAACTTTGCCAGCATATATGATTCCATCGCAGTTTGTTGTATTAGAAAAAATCCCACTTACACCAAACTATAAAGTTGATCGAAAGGCTTTGCCTGCACCGCTAAGTGTTCAAGAAAGCGATAATAAAAAAGACATTTATCCTAAATCTCCTTTAGAGACTGAAATTAAAACAATTTGGGAAAAATTTTTACAAAAAGAACATATTGGATTAGATGATAACTTTTTTGATTTAGGTGGGCACTCTCTTTTGCTAACTCAGGTCAATGAACGCTTGCGAACAGTTTTTAAGCAAGATATTCCGCTTATTACCCTTTTTGAAAAACCAACTATTCGATTACTTGCCAATTGGCTAAATCAACTTGAATTAATTGGGGATAACCAAAAAAACCACAGCTTTATATCCAACAGTGAGCCTATAGCAATCATTGGCATGTCCTTGCAATTTCCAGGTGCGCAAACACCGCCCGAATTTTGGGAAAATTTAAAAAATGGAAAAGAATCAATTCGATTTTTTTCCGAAGAGGAGCTTGTAGAGGCTGGAGTTGAACCTGAATTAATTGCGTCACCAAACTATATTCGTGGCACTGGCACATTAGAAAATGTTGAAAATTTTGATGCTGAATTTTTTTCCTATACACCTTCAGATGCAAAGTGGATAGACCCTCAGCAAAGGATTTTTTTAGAAACTGCTTACCATGCTCTTGAAAGCTCAGGTTATGCAGGCGATGTTGGGGGTCAAAGAATTGGCGTTTTTGCTGGTGTTGGCCACAATGACTATCTTATAAGAAATATTGTTCCGCATATACAAGAAACTAACTATAGTTCTGTTTTTGATTTAATTATTGCGAATGATAAAGATTTTTTGTCTACCAGAGTTTCCTATGCCTTTAACCTTAAAGGGCCTAGTATCAATATCCAAACTGCTTGCTCTACTTCTTTGGTAGCAATTCATATGGCTTGTTCAAGCATCTACAACGGCGAATCGGACATGGCGATTGCTGGCGGAGTTGCTATTAAAATTCCTCATTATGGAGGTTACCTTCATGAAGAGGGAATGATTTCTTCTAAAGATGGACATTGCCGCGCATTTGATAAAGATGCTAGTGGCACTGTTTGGGGTAGTGGATCTGCCGCATTGATTTTAAAGCCTTTGAGTAAGGCGACTGAGGACCGAGATACAATTTTGGCGGTGATTAAAGGCTCGGCAATTAATAATGATGGTTCTATCAAGGTCGGTTTTACTGCGCCAAGCGTTAGTGGTCAAAAAGCAGTGATTGAACAAGCAATTGCACGATCTGGAATCGCAAAAGAGTCTATTCAATATATTGAAACCCATGGAACTGGTACCGAATTAGGTGATTTAATAGAAATCACAGCCCTCAAAGAGGTATTTGATTCAAACATCATTAAAGATAAAATTCAATTAGGCTCTGTTAAAACTAATATTGGCCATTTGAATAATGCGGCAGGAATTGCTGGCGTCTGTAAAGTCATATTATCTCTTCAAAACAAACAAATTCCTCCAACTTTGCACTTTCAAGAACTTAATCCTAAATTAGGTTTAGAAAATGCCCAATTTGAAATTCAAGCCAAGCTATCTGATTGGCCACCGTCACAAACACCTCTTAGAGCTGGCGTGAGCTCCTTTGGGATTGGTGGTACCAATGCGCATTTAATTCTTGAAGAAGCACCTATTCACTTACGTGGTGAGAGTAAACGAAAATTTCATGTTGTTAGTTTATCTGCGCGTAGTTCAAAATCTTTACAGCTAGTACAAAAAAATCTTTTAGATTATTTAGTTAAAAATCCACAAACAAACTTAGCTAATCTTGTATTTACTTTGCATATGGGAAGAAAAAATTTTTCTTATCGTAGCAATTTAATCGTTTCAAATATCAATCAATTAATCGAAAATTTAAAAGCTCTATGTGATTCGAAGCGTATATTGGACAGTTCGCAATCCCCGCGTCGCGTCATTGAAAATCCTAGAGTTGCTTTTTTATTTCCTGGTCAAGGCAGTCAATTTATTGGTATGGGTTCAGATCTGTATTTAAATGAGCCTATTTTTAAAGATACGGTTGATCAATGTGCTATTTATTTACTACCTGTATTGGGGTTTGATTTACGGAAATTGATCAATCCTGAAACAACTATTAGTGATGAGGAGATATCTTTAATTGACCAAACCTGGGTTACTCAACCTCTTCTTTTTGTGACAGAATATGCGTTATCAAAAGTCTGGATGAAGTGGGGTATTCACCCTACCGCGATGTTGGGCCATAGTCTTGGCGAGTATGTTGCAGCTTGTTTAGCGGGAGTTTTCTCACTCGAGGCTGCGCTTACTATAGTTGCTCGCCGGGGTAAATTGATGTTTGAGCAAGATCGTGGCGGCATGGTAGCTATTCCTTTATCAGTTGCACAATTCAATTTATCCAACTATCCAGAGCTTGACCTTGCTGCAATTAATTTAGAGGATTCGATTGTTGTATCAGGGCCCCATCAGAGTATTGAAGCTCTTCTGAAAGACTTATCTGAGCAAGATATTACTTGTATTCAGTTGAAAACATCACACGCTTTTCACTCGCGCATGATGGATGGTGCGGTTGGAAAGTTCATTTCTGTTGTAAAAGACTTTCAATTGAATCCACCTACCATACCTTTTATTTCCAATTTAACTGGTCAATGGATTACTGCCGAGGAGGCGACTAATCCAAATTACTGGGGCGACCACCTTCGATCAACTGTCCTATTTAATCAGGGCCTCGAATTACTAATCGCCAATAGCGAAATTGTTTTGTTAGAAGTAGGGCCCAACCATGTACTCTCCAGTTTAGCTAAACGACATCAATTAGCCTCACAATCAATTTCAATCACGAGCTGCATTTATCCTGCGCACTTAAAAACCGATGAAAATATATACTTTTCTTTAGGTCAACTTTGGGAAAAGGGAGTTAAGGTAAATTGGCAATCATTTTATGAAGAGGAAAAACTTTCCCGGATACCTTTACCAACTTATCCCTTTGAAAGAAAACGCCATTGGATTGACGCCCCAAAACCCGGGTCAGTACTTAAACTTTCGAACGAAGGGAATAGGAATCCCTTTGAAGAATGGTTTTACTTGCCAAATTGGCGACCCACATTAAATCCGATATCAATAGCGTTGAAAAATGATTTTGAGAGTCCAAAAAAGTGGGTTGTACTGGCAAATCACTCTGAGTTTTGCCAAGCCAGTATTGCCTATCTTAAAAAAATGGGTCAAATTGTTTATGAAATCTATTCAAAAAATGATATTTCAGATACCGTAAATCAATATGTTCAGCCTATGGATGAAAATGATTACGGCTTGGCCTTCAAAAATTTAAATATTCAGTCTATTTTCAAGGTTTTACATTTTTGGAGTTTTGATACAAATTTTAAGGAAAGTACCGCGCTAGAGGACTTCCAAAAACATCAAATGAATGGTTACTATAGTTTGATATATCTAACTAAAGTATTAGCAAATCTGATTCAAGAAGAGCCCATTAACATTACATTGATAGCAAACTATTTGCACGATATAGATTTAAATGGGGCGATCAACCCATCCAAAACAACTGTCATAGGCCCGGCATTAGTTATCCCGCAGGAGATGCCGCAGTTCACTATTCATTGCCTTGACTTTGGCGAGTTTACAAGTGATGCGCCTGAGTATTTAGATAGGAAAATTCAACAACTGTTTAGTGAAATTGAAAATGGTTCAACCGAACCGATGGTTGCTTATCGAAATTCGCATCGGCTAGTTCCAAGCTATCAACGAATTCAATTACCAGTTCAACAAGTAACTTCTCTTCTTAGAAAAAATGGAACTTACTTAATTACTGGTGGACTTGGTCGTGTTGGATTAACTTTCGCAGAATTTTTCAATCAACGTGTAGAAGCAAATCTATGTTTATTTAGCCGAACTCCATTTCCTGAAAAGTCGCAATGGCTTGACATCATGCAGAGGAATGAAAACATCTTATTATGTAAAACTCTGCGCAGATTAATCCAATTAGAACAGAAAGGTTCTCAGGTAATTGTACTTAGCGGCGATGTTTCAAATCCGGCTGATATTTTGCGAATTACTAAAACGGTTGAACAAGTATTTGGAAAATTACACGGTGTTGTGCATGCGGCTGGATTACCCTCTCAACTCAGTCCATTTATCAAATTGACCGAAACTGAAAGTGCTGAACAATTTCAGGCAAAAGTAACTGGTACCAACTCTCTTAATTCGATATTTAAGGATTACGACCTCGATTTTTTCCTTGGAGTTTCTTCAACTTCTAGCATTTTGGGTGGCTTAGGCTACTCTGCTTATAGTGCAGCAAATATTTATCTTGATAATTTCATCAGTTATCAAAATAGATTGACCAATAAATTTCCTTGGTTGTCAATTAATTGGGATGCTTGGGAATTTTCAAAAACTGATGATCAATTAAAGCAGCCCAGTGACTTAACGATGAGCCCTTCTGAGTCGAATCAGGCCTTGGATAGAATTATGTCTTCCTTGCATCAAGGCCGAATCATTGTGGCTGTGGGAGATATAGAGGCGCGCTTTAAAAACTGGGTAATACGGGAAGATTGGCAGCAGGATCAGGTAAAAAATCCATCGACAGCTAACCACCAAAGACCTGAGCTCTCCAGCGATTATTTTGCTCCTTTAACTTTGACAGAAAAAAAACTCTCTGAAATTTGGGGTGGATTTTTAGGGTATCAAACGGTTGGAGTAATGGATAATTTTTTTGAACTTGGCGGCGATTCGATGTTGGCGATTCGATTAATGAGCTCTATTAAGCAACAATTTCACAAAGTTCTTCCATTAACAATTTTATTGAATAAACCCACAATTAAAGAGTTAGCCATTGAGATTGACGCCTCAGAAAAAAGTATGAAGCAATCTGCGCTTGTCATAATGCAAGATAAGGGGACTAATTCTCCCCTATTCTGCGTTCCTGGAACTGGCGGTTCTGTTATGTATTTACTTCATATGGCTGAACAGTTTAAGAATTATGAACGCCCTATTTATGGTCTGCAAGCCATGAATTCTGAGGAGACAAATAAACCGTTAGACGATATCGAATTAATTGCATCAATGAACATAGAGGCAATTTTAAAAGTTCAACAGGTAGGAACATTTCATTTATGTGGGCACTCTTTTGGAAGTTGGGTCGTATTAGCAATGGCTCAACAATTAGAAAATTTAGGCCATCAAGTACATGTCAGTATTTTAGATACCGCACTTCCGACGGAACGGGATGTTAATCGAATCAAAAATTGGAAAGATAGTCGATGGTTAACTACTATTGGAGAGGTGATTGGTCAAACTTATAAAACTCGAATAGAACTTGATGAAAATAAATTAGACGCATTAAATTGGGATGATCAAATTTTGATACTACATAAGTCCCTAGCTTCTCTCAAGTTAATTGAGGTAAATAGTGACCCTGTGGAAACGAAAAAATTAGTTGAAGTTTATAAAACTCAAGCGCAAATATTGTATTCACCCAAGCCGATTCAAGTATCAAAAATTCACCTTATTCGGGCAAACGATCTACTACCCGAATTTTTAGAGGGTATACCCGATTCGATTGTAGATGACCCTTTTTGGGGATGGCAAAGTTTTTCGAGAACTACGGTAAGTATAGATTTTGTGTCAGGCAATCACCATACAATGCTCATGCAGCCAAATGTTCAAGAACTATCTAAAAAAATCGAACTCGGTTTAAAAAAAGATGAAAGCCATAATTTGGCTGACATGAAAATAAGGTAATATAATTTTATGAATCTCAGTATTTCTTCATCGCCTTATTTACCTGATGAAGGTAATCATCCTAAATTGCTGTCAGATGTAATCTGTCACGCTAACCCTCTTACAAGTATTATTTATCTTGATAAGCAAGGTTTGGCGCGCCATGAGAATTATGGCTCACTACTACTTGATTCTAAAAAGATTTTAACGGGTCTGCAGGCCTTTGGAGCTCGCCCTAAAGATAAAATTATTTTCCAAATCGAAAATAATGAGGATATTCTCACATGTTTCTGGGCTTGCCAACTTGGGGGGTTTGAGCCTGCGATTGTTCCACTTACTATGAGTTTTGCTAAGGAAAATAAAGCCCTTGATCAGTTTTATCACCTTTGGCGTTTATTTGAAGAGCCTCTAACAATTACGAATGCTTTTGTTAATCAATCTATTCGTCAATCCACAATTTATCCTGATCTACAACAGGCTAGAGTTTGCAGTATAGAGTTCCTTCGAGATAACGCGCCATCTGAAAATTTATATATTGCTGACGAAAATGACGTTGCTCTTTATTCCCTTTCTTCAGGAAGCACAGGGATTTCAAAAGCAATTTCCTTAACTCACAAAAATCTGATATCACGTGGTGTAGGTTCCAATTTGCATTGTAAAAATACTCCCCAAGATATTATTTTTAGTTGGCTACCTTTTGATCATATCGGCAATATTTCAGCCTACCATATTAGCCCAATTTTAATGGGGTCTTCATTAATATACGCTCCCAAGGAGTTCATTTTAGGAAAACCCCTGCGGTGGATGGATTTGATAGATCAGTATCGAATTTCTCATGGATGGGCTCCTAATTTTGCTTTTGCTCTGGTAACTAAATCTTTAAAATCCTCAGGACCGAAATTTTGGGATTTGTCATGCGTCAAAGGTTTGTTATCGGCCGGTGAAGTGATATCTCAAAATACGATCGAAGAGTTTATAGAGGCCTTACGTCCTTATGGCTTAGATAGTAGTTCAATCACTTCAGCTTTCGGCATGGCTGAAGTTTGTTCTGGAGTTTCCTACCATTTACCAAAACCAGGAACGTCAATACAGTTTCACCATATTGACAGAAAAAATCTACAAGGACCAATCAAGCGGCTCAGTTCAAATGATCCTGATAGTATTGCTTTTGCAAATTTAGGACCGGCCATTCCCGGTATCGCAATGCGGATTGTGGATGAGCACAATCAAATCGTACCTGAAGATACTATTGGCCGTTTTCAATTGAAAGGCGCTCCACTATCTATCGGTTACTACTTAAACCCAGAGGCCAATAAAGCTTTTCTTGAGGATGGTTGGTTTGATACTGGAGATGCTGGTTTCATTAGTAATCAAGAATTAACTTTAATCGGACGTTCTGGAACGGGAATTATTGTTAATGGAGTTAACCTTTCTAATAATGAAATAGAAATTTTAATTGAGCAGATCCCAGGTATTTGCCCTTCTTTTACAGCTGCATGCGGTGTTCATAGCGCTAACAATCATGGTCAAAAATTAGCTATCTTTTTTAGTTTGGAAGAAGCTTTAAAACCAACTCCCTTAGATAAAATTTTTAAATTGATTCAAGGTCATTTGATTCAGTATTTAGGTACAAAGGCAGATTATTTAATCCCTTTGCCGCCAGAGTCTATTCCGAAGACTCCCATTGGAAAAATTCAGCATAAAAAACTCATTCAAGAATTTCATCAAGGGAAATTTAATGATTTGTTATCTGAGATCGATATCGAGCTCAATTTTGCTAAAGATAAAGCTCCAAAAACAGTCAATAATTCTGGGAGTTCCCTCGAAATTGCTTTGATTAAAATGTGGCAGGATGTTCTTGAAATCAGTGATGTAAGCGTACATGATAATTTTTTCGAACTTGGTGGCCATTCTTTGCTTTTGGTGCAGTTACATGAACGATTGCTAGCGATATACCCCAATCTCAATATCGTCGATTTATTTAAATATCCATCAATTCAAAGCATGATTGAAGGAATGAGTTTAGCCAAAGACCAAGTTCCACCTCATCAAAAAGGAGTGGATCGGGCTAAAAAACGCTCTGAAAAATTACTCAACATGAGTCAGGACATCGCTATTATTGGTATGTCTTGTCGTTTTCCGGGCGCAAATGATCTTGAATCATTTTGGAATAATTTAGTTAATGGGGTTGAATCTATTTCGACTTTTTCGGCTGAAGAAGTTGTTGCTGGTGGTATTAATAAGACTTTAGCTGAACAATCAAATTACATTAAAGCTAGTCCAAAAATTGCTGATATTAAGGGGTTTGATGCAGAATTTTTTGGTTATTCTGCTAAAGAGTCTGAGTTAATGGATCCACAACATCGTATTTTCTTGGAGTGTGCTTGGGAAGCTTTTGAAACAGCTGGTTACGATCCCATAGCCTTTCAAGGAGTTGCCGGTATTTATGCTGGTGTGGCGATGAATACCTATTTAATGAATCAAGTATTGCCCAACCGACATATGTTGGATGTTAATGATGATTTAAACATTACAACTCTTGACTCGATGGGTGGCTTTCAATTAATGGTGGCTAACGATAAGGACTATCTCACCACACGTGTGTCGTATAAACTCAATTTAACAGGGCCTAGTGTAAATGTTCAAACAGCTTGTTCTACAGGCCTAGTTGCTGTTCATATGGCTTGCCAATCATTACAAGCTGGGGAGGCGGATATCTTTTTAGCGGGGGCCTCTTCTATTCAAGTTCCCGAAAATTCGGGTCACTTATATCAACCGGGTTTGATTGTTTCGGATGACGAACATGTTCGATCCTTTGATGCCAATGCTAAAGGAACTATATTTGGTAGTGGTGTGGGATGTGTTTTACTGAAACGTTTTGATGAAGCTTTAGCAGATGGTGATCAGATTTATGCTGTTATCAAAGGTTCAGCAGTTAACAATGATGGCGGTGTAAAAGTTGGATATATGGCTCCTAGTAGTGAAGGACAATCAAGTGTTATATCCCAGGCCTTGCATATGGCGAATGTTCCTGCTGAGTCAATTGGACTAGTTGAGGCCCACGGCACTGGAACCGAAATGGGGGACCCGATTGAATTTAATGGATTAGCGCAAGTTTTTAGGAGTCAAACGCAAGAAAAAGAATTTTGTGCCTTAGGTTCAGTAAAAACGAATGTGGGGCATTTGCAGATTTCTTCTGGAATTGCAGGAGTAATCAAAACAGCGCTTTCTTTACACCATCAACGCATACCACCCATGCTGAATTTTGCAACTGCAAATCCAGGTATTGACTTTCCTAATAGTCCTTTTTATATCAATACCCAGGTAAACGAATGGAAAACAACTAAATATCCTAGGAGAGCTGGCGTTAGCTCACTAGGAATTGGTGGTACAAATGCGCACGCCATCTTTGAAGAAGCGCCTGCTCGAATAAAAAAGGTTACTAAAGAAATTTCGCGAGATCGAAGTAAGCAGATACTTCTATTGAGTGCTAAAACAAATCAAGCTTTAATTGACTTAGTAAAAAAATACCAATCATTTTTATTAAAAAACCCGAACATCGATATTGGTGATCTTTGTTTTACCGCCAATTCTGGGAGACATTTATTTGAGCATCGACTCGTCCTTGTAGAGTCCTCGATTCAAGAAATCCAAAAAAGCTTAGAGAGTTGGTTAAGACATGAAACCAATGATCAAATTAACCACCATCACCTTAGTAATTCCCAAAAGAAAAATATTGCTTTTTTGTTTACAGGGCAGGGCTCACAGTTTACTAACATGGGGAAACAACTTTTTGAGAAAGAGCCTATTTTTCGTGAGACGATAGAAAATTGTGCGAATTTGATCAAGCCCCATTTGGATATTCCACTTCTTGATTTGTTGTATCCAGGAGAAGGCAAATCCTCACTAATTGATCAAACTCGCTATGCACAACCATGTCTTTTTGCTTTTGAGTATTCGCTCGCAAAGTTATGGATGTCTTGGGGGATAAAACCTCAGTATTTATTGGGGCACAGCCTAGGAGAGTATGTTGCGGCTTGTATTGCCGGCGTATTTTCTTTAGAGGAGGGCTTATACTTTGTAGCTGAGCGCGGCAGACTAATGCAAAACCTACCTCAAATCGGTGAAATGTGGTCAATAAACGCAAGTGTTCAAGATATTTCTCCCTTTGTCGCTCTATATCAAGAGTCCATTTCTTTAGCAGTTGAAAATAGTTCTACTCAAGTAGTTATATCGGGTAATACCAAAGACCTAGAAAATTGTCTTGTTAAGATTCATGAAGCGGGTTTTAAATCACAACGATTAAATACATCTCATGCATTTCATTCGCCGTTGATGGATGATGTCCTCGCTGACTTTATGAAACTAGCTAATCAGATTAATTTTGGCAAAGCAAGTATTCCAATTATTTCTAACCTCACAGGCGAGTTAATGCCTGATGATGGGTTTAATACTAAATATTGGACTGATCACTTGCGCTCTGCGGTGCAGTTTTTTACAGGATTACAAACATTAGACAGCTTAGTTGACATTGTCATAGAAGTAGGGCCAAAGCCCATTCTTCTGGGTATAGCAGCACAAACTCTATCAGAAGACCGACTTTTGCTACAAAGCGTAAACCAATTGAATGCGAATGAAGAAACTTTGGCAAACAGTTTGGGCAAGTTAGCATGCTATAGACCGATCGGTTGGGATCAATACCATCGTCACCTAGACAGATCCCGTTTATCACTTCCAACTTATCCTTTTCAACACAAGCCCTATTGGATTGAAAGACCAAAGAACTCCGAACCTGAATCGGGCTTACCCATTTCGCAAATTTCCAGTTTGCTACTTGGTAAAGATACGTTTATTCCTGCATTAAAGACAGTTGTTTTTGAAAGTACCTTAGATCCTGAAGAACAAGAATTTTTACAGCATCATCAAATTTATGGTCAGTTCGTTGTCTCTGGAGCCTATCATGTAGTCCTCATGCTAGATGCGGCGATGCATTTAAAAAATCAACCCCAAATATCATTAGAAGAAGTATATTTTTCAGAGCCCTTGGTTATTGAGCGAAATACAAAAGCGCAAGTTCAATTGCTTCTTACCCAAGATGAATTCCAAAACTATCAAGCTAATTTGACCTCGATGAGGAAAATTGATGACAAAGCTTCACCTTCAAGTAATGATTTATCAACCTATCGAACACACGCGCAAGCTTTAATCAAGAGTCACTCAAGAACTTCTAAAGTGATTGATTGGGATCATTTATCAAAGCATTGCTCTGAGGTCATATCAATAGAAAATTACTTGAGCCTGCAGTCCGAGAGAAGAATTGAACTTGGAGCAAGTTATCAATGGTTTTCTATGATTCAGCGAAGTAAATTTGAGGCTATCTGTGAGATTGAACAACCTCAAAACATCGGTGGGCTTGATCCCGCCCAACTTCATCCTGGATTATTAGATGCTTGTTTTGGTCTTTTACTCGCTTGTGGCATTCTAGATCAAGCTAAAACCTGGATGCCATTTACGATTAGCGCCATCCATATTCATCAAAAGTTAGAAGGAATTTCATTTCTGCGAGGGCATTTAACTTTACGCTCTGAAAACCTGGAGACCAGTGCCATTGCGGATGTTTTCTTAGCAGATGCAGAGGGGCATGTTTTAATCGAATTCATCGGCCTAGAAGCAAGACCTGCTGAAGCAAGCAGCATCGAAAAGTATTTAACGATGCCTGATCAACATCTGTATTATGATCGAGTTTGGAAAAAGTCGAATTTACCAATTACTCCAAAGAAACAGGACTTCGACCAGCGCAGAATTTTCTTTAAAGATGAGATGGGTTTTGCAGATCGAATGACGCAGTTGATTGCATCTCCAAAAGCAATTGACGTTACAGTATCTATCGCTCAAGACTTTGTAAAAAAATCTGTCCAAGAATTTTCCTTTAATCCCTCTAATCAAAACCATTGGGCTCAGTTTTTTGAGGTTTGTGACTCACAAAACTTAGGGTTTAACGAAATCTATTATTTTTGGCCAATAACACCCCCCAAAAAAGAAATTCCGTCACATGCCTTAGATTTGTCTGAACAATTTTTATATTTTATTCAATCGCTAGTTCGATTGGAGTGGTCTAATAAATCAAAAGTTCTTATTTTTAGTAATAGCGCCCACAAGATCGCATCACAAGAAGAATTAATACACCCTCAATATGCGCCTTTGTATGGTGCAAGTTTGAGTATTGCTGCTGAGTATCCAGAACTAAATTTCCATTTAATTGATTTAGATCCAAGTAAAGATTGCCATCAATTAGACCAATTTCATGACTCGAATGCTCAATCACAGCTATCAGAAATTTGGCATGGATATCGAGATAATTCGATTTATGTGACGCGTTTGAAAAAGCACAATTTATTGCCAATTAATCATCAAATTTCTTGTATTCACTCTAATGCTTCTTATTTAGTGACTGGCGGAACGAAAGGCTTAGGCCTTGAAATGGTTAAACAATTGATTTCATTAGGAGCTAAACATATTGTTGTTTTAGGCAGAAATCCGGTGACAGATGAAGTTTTAAAATTGTTCAACCACTATCAAGAGTCAGGTGTTGAAGTAGTTCCTGTCCTTTGTGATGTTGCTAACAATGAGCAACTTTCTCAATGTTTTGAAAAAATTCAATCAAGATTACCTGCCTTAAAAGGGTTTGTTCATTGTGCTGGGCAACTTGCAGACGGTATATTAGCGCAGCAAAACCGTGATACCTACGCCAAAGCTTTTTCTGCTAAAGCCCAAGGGGCCTGGAATTTGCACGTTGCTTCAAAATCTTTGGAACTTGATTTCTTTGTGCTCTTTTCGTCTGCAGCTTCAATTTTAGGTAATCAAGGTCAAAGTAATTATTCAGCTGCAAATGCATTTTTAGATCAGTTAGCTCATTTACGGCATCAAGAGCACCTACCAGCTATTTCGATTAACTGGGGACCGTGGGATGAAATTGGTATGGCACAGGAAGTTTTCAATCGAAAAGATCATTTAGCAAGGCAAGGGTTTAAATCACTCAGTCCCAAATTTGGTGGTATGGCATTTGAGCGCGCAATCAGCCATCTTGATCCGCAATTGATTGCTATTGAATGGGATTGGCAACGCTACAGTGATAATTCTGAGCACGCCAATTTTTTATTTGAAGATTTAAAAAATCAAATCATCCAAAATAATAAAGAAGTTGTTCAAGATCTTTCTGTTATTGAGCCACTTTACCTCTTCGAAAATCTATCTTCAGAGGAGCGGTATTCCTTTGTAGAAAAAATGGTTACTCAGGAGGTAGTTAAGATACTTGGAATAAGTGATTTAACTGCATCGGACTATCTAAAGCCATTAACAGATCAAGGCCTTGACTCACTGCAGGCGGTTCAATTACGAAATGCTCTTAATAAATTAACTGCACAAAATTTACCAGTAAGCCTAGCGTTTAATTACCCAAATATTGAATCATTAATACAATTTACTCTTGAAATACTTGAAAAAGCTTTGCTTGCAGAAAAAAAGAGTAATAACTTAGTTTTAGAAGAAAAAACAATTTCTATTGGTCAAACCGCTGAAGCATTACTAGCCGATTTTGAAAATCTTTTAGACTAAGAATTATTAGATGAAATGCATTCAAAAAATATATGCTAGATATACCATCCCCCGAAAAGAATGCTGCAAGTAATAATAATGACAAACTAAAAGATGCATTGCGTCAGGCATCTCAAGTAATTAAAGATTTATTGGCAGAAAATAACGCTTTAAAGAGTAAAACACCGATAGCGATTATCGGAATGTCTTGCCGTTTTCCAGGCGGCGCTAACAATCCCCAGCTTTTTTGGGAAATGTTAAAAAATGCGCAAGACGGCATTTCTGAAGTTCCTATTGAGCGTTGGGATAAAGACCTGTTCTTAGGGGATGGTCTAGGTGAGCAGGGCAAGATGTATACCGCCCAAGGCGGATTTTTAAACATCCCGATTGACGAATTTGATGCAGCATTCTTTGGTATCTCCCCAAACGAAGCGCGCGCCATGGATCCGCAACATCGACTTTTATTAGAGTTAAGTTGGGAAGCCCTTGAAAACGCAAATATTCCTCCCGAAGGTTTAAAAAACTCTCGAACCGGAGTTTATATTGGGATTTCTGGCGATGATTATGCGCTGAACCACCGACATTCTCATGAGCCATGCGCAATCGATGCATACTCTATTACCGGCTCTACGTTTAGTACTGCAGCGGGTAGAATCTCCTACATATTAGGGCTGCAAGGGCCCTGCATGGCGATAGATACTGCTTGTTCATCTTCGTTAGTGGCTCTGCACCAAGCGTGTAGAAGTTTACAAGCAAATGAATCCAATTTGGCTTTGGTGGGGGGGGTTAATTTAATTATTCATCCAGAAATGCATATTGGTTTTTCTAAGTTACAAGCCATTTCACCAAATGGTCGTTGTAAAACATTTGATGCCTCAGCAAACGGTTATGTACGTAGTGAGGGATGTAGCATGATTGTTTTAAAAAGACTAGAAGACGCTCTTCAAAATCGTGATCATATCTTAGCAGTTGTAGAAGGCAGTGCAATCAACCAAGATGGCAAAACTAACGGTCTTGCCGCACCAAACGGTTTAGCCCAGCAAGCAGTTATTACAGAGGCTTTGCAAAATGCAAGAATTTTACCAAACCAAGTTCAATACCTAGAAGCGCACGGGACGGGAACTATCCTCGGAGACCCCATAGAAGTAGAGGCCTTAGGTGCAACTTATGGCTTGAATCGGAGTTCAACGTTATTTTTAGGATCTGTAAAAACCAATATTGGACACCTAGAACCTGTCGCAGGTATGGCAGGAATACTCAAAATTATCTTATCCCTGAACAATCAAATACTCCCTAAAAATCTTCATTTTCAAAATCCAAATCCTCATATTCAGTGGGAAACACTTCCTTTTGAAGTACTTCAAAAAAATGAAGTATGGCCATTGACAAATCAAGTAACTCGTTATGCAGCCGTTAGTTCTTTTGGCTTTAGTGGTACAAATGCACACGTAATTCTTTCAGAGTCGCCATTACCTCTTCCCACATTAACCAAGCTCAAACAGCCTACCCAAGTCATTCTTCTTAGTGCTAAAGACAAAAAAAGTTTACAAGAGCTTGTGAATGTATATCTAGCAGAAATGCAAAAAAGGGCGATTGATCTGGATGCCCTCAGTTTTTCTACGGCCTGTGGAAGAACCCATTGGCAAGAGCGCTTAGCATTTATCGTGTCTAGTCAAAACGACTTAATAAATCAATTACAAAGTTATTTAATCAATGAGTCAAAACACGACTTAATCTTTAAACAAGGCATCGATCATAAAAATCAGTTAGCTATTTTATTTACTGGCCAAGGATCCCAATATCATCGAATGGGGTGTGATTTATATGAATCCGAACTGGTCTTTAAAAATGCATTTCTTGAGTGTAATGATATTCTCGAACCGATCATTCAACAATCTATTAAAAGATTACTTTTTGAGGAAAATTCAGAGTTAATTCATCAAACCGAGTTTACACAACCGTTGTTATTTGCAATAGAGTATTCTTTATATCAACTCTGGAAATCATGGGGAGTTCACCCGCAATACCTGATGGGCCATAGTGTTGGCGAATATGTAGCAGCTTGTGTTGCAGATGTTTTTAGTCTTCAAGATGGGCTTCATTTGATCGCAAAACGAGGCCAATTGATGCAGGCTTTACCAAAAGGCGGAGGAATGCTTGCAGTTCTTGCAAGCGTCGAGGAATTGACACCTTATTTATTAACTTATGAAAACAAGATTGATATTGCAGCAATTAATGGTGTCAATCAAACTGTTTTGGCAGGTAAATTAGTTGATTTAGAACGTCTTGAAACAACGCTCAATGACCAACAATTAAGTGCACAATTACTTTCTGTATCCCATGCTTTCCATTCTTTTTTGATGCAAGACATGTTGGAAGATTATCGAAAAATATTAAGTACTATTCGATTTTCAAGTCCCAAAATTCCAATTATTTCAAATTTAACAGGGGATATTGCAGATCATGCAATCACTTCTGTTGATTATTGGTTAAAACATGTTATGCAACCTGTGGAATTTGTAAAAGGTGTGCAAACTTTAGAAAAATTAGGTATCAATACCATTCTTGAAATTGGACCCGATCCAACTCTCATTGGATTAGCAAAGAAATTATTACCACCGGCGACCCTGTTTTTACCAAGTCTTAAACGTCAAACAGTAGATACAGAGCAAATGTTGGGCAGTCTTGGTAAGCTATTTATGTCAGGGCATAAGATTTTGTGGCAATCATTTTTCAACAATAAACCACAAAACTGGCTAAACATTCCAGGGTATCAATTTCAAAGAAAATCATTTTGGACATCCCCCTCCCAAATACATTTGAAATCTTTTGCATTACAAAAGCCATTAAAAAATATTGAACCTTTTGACTTACAACTCCAAAAATGGGAGTCCCCTTTTTTTGATAAAGTAATTTTTTCAAGTTATCTGAATGCCCAAAAAATAACTATTCTTCACGATCATCAAGTTTTAAATCAAACAGTTGTGGCGGCGTCTTTTCACATTAATTTGATAGTTCAAGCATATAAGAACATGTTTACAAAGCTTGCATCTTTTCATCTTTTTGATTTGATTTTTTATGCACCTTTATTGATTCCTGAATCTGGCACTATTTCAATTCAATTAGCCATTGAAAAAGAATTATCCCAAAGTAATTCTTTTGAAATGATTAGTCTTTCAGGCAGTAATGAAAAAAAACAAACTCATGTATCAGGTCAATTCAAGCAACATCATAAACAATCCCATCAGTTAAAAAAACTCTCAGAATTCCTTAAATTATGGGAAGAGCAACCTCATTCGATACCAGGAAAATTTTTATATGGTCAATTATTAAAAAGAGAAATTAATTTAGGTCCCCAGCATCAATGGATACATGAATTCAAAAAGAATACGCATCAAACTTTAGCTGTTTTGGAATCTCCTGGAATTCATCAGGATATGAATTTTTCTTATACGATTCATCCAGGATTGTTAGATGCTTCATTCTGCCTATTGGCAGATTTGGTTCCTGTTGGAGAGGGAAAAACTTTCTTGCCATTTTCCATCAAAGAAATGCATTTATCGCGCATTCCTACAGGCGATAAATTTTATGCTTGGGCCGTAATCAATTTAGACCAATCGCAAAAAATTAATGGCGAAATAGTAATCTTTGACGAACAAGGTAATTTGATCCTTAATTGTCTGGGCATTGAGGGACGTGAGATAGCTATAAATGAGTTACAAAAGATATTGACTATTGAAAAAGATTCTCTCAAATATGAAACACAATGGGAGCATAGTCCAAGTAAATATCTTGATGTGAAAAACTTTCAAACCTTCTTATTTTTTGCATACCAAAATTCTTGGGTAGAAGATATTGTTTCGAAACTTCGTATGTTAGGGATGCGCGTTATAGTTATTCATCCTGCCGATGGTTTTGAAGTACTAAACATTGAAAAAATATTTATTAACCCATTAAATCCAAGTTGTTATGAAGATCTATTTCTTTCATTACAGCAAGATTGTGTGATTGATCATATTCTTTATGGCTGGGGAATAGAATATTCGGGGCAGTTTTTAGAAACAATTCAAAAGACATGCAAACCTCTCTTCAATTTAATGCAGTATTGTAGTATTCCTGGGGTAGACAAACCAACGCAACTAACAGTCATCACCCAGGGAAGTCAGGTTATTCAAGATAACATATGTTCAGAAAAGCAACTACAGCAACTACCTCTTTGGGGTTTAGCTAAAACGATTTCCTTAGAGTTTTTAGAAATTAATTGTCATTTGATTGATCTTGATCCAAGCGTTGGGTTGATGCATCAAACCAACTTATTCCTAGATGAAATTTCCAATGACTATAGCCAGCGCGTTACCATTCCGAAATCTGGGAACTTAACTGACTTAATCTGGGAGCCACAAGAACGTCCTGCACCTGGCCTTGGTGAAGTTGAAATTGAAGTAGCAGCAGCAGGGCTTAATTTCAAAGACGTCCTGTTATCACTGCACCGAGTACCTTCGCAAAGTCCGCTCCTTGGGGTTGAATGTTCTGGAACAATTACACGAATTGGTCCTGATGTTAAACATTTCCAAATTGGGCAACGTGTTATTGCGATGGTTCCTGGTTGTTTTGCACGTTTTGTTTGTGCGCCCAGCCAAACAACTGTTCCCATGCCAGAGAAGATTAATTTTTCTACGGGTGCGGCATTGCCGATCGCATTTTTAACAGCGGCATACGCGTTACACAGCCTTGGTCGACTCCAGGCTGGTGAGCGTGTTCTGATTCATGCTGCGACTGGTGGTGTTGGTCAAGCTGCGATTCAAATTGCGCAACGAGCTGGAGCGATTGTATTTGCTACAGCGAGTTTAGGTAAGTGGAGTGTACTCAAGAGTTTAGGGGTTGAGTACATTTTTGATTCTCGGACTGCTGAATTTGAATCTGCGATTGTTGATTTGACAGATGGCAAAGGGGTTGACCTGGTACTCAATAGTTTACGAGGAGAACTCACGGATGCTGGTTTGAGATTATTAAGGCCAGGCGGAAGATTTTTAGAAATTGGGATTACAGATCTTCGCCAGGCAGAGGAGTTAGAGCAAATAGCACCAGGTATTGCGTATTATCCGATCGATTTAATGCAGATCTACCGGGATGATCCTGGAATTTTAGAGTCCCTATTTGCCGATATTATGGAGCAAATGGCTACAGATGAGTTGCGAGCATTGCCTGTTCAGACATTTGCGGCAAGTCAAATCGAACAGGCTTTTCGAACTATGCAATTGGCCAAGCATACAGGCAAGTTAGTATTAACTCTTGAAAATTCGGCTTCTCAGCCATTGAATGAAGAGGTGGCTTTTCGAGGCGGACAACGCCTGACACCTCAATTCAGAAAATCCTTAACCAAAGTTGAAAAAAATTCTTATGAAATTAATCGAGAAGGTCATTATGTTATTTTTGGCGGACTTGGAAGTATTGGACTGGAGATTGCTAAAAATTTGATTAATCAAAATGCCAGGCATATTACCTTGACGGGAAGAAAAGAACCGCAAGATGAAAATCTACTTCTTCTAAATGAATTAAGGGGTTCTGGTGCAAATGTACAAGTTTGCTTGTTTGATGTTTGTGATTCTAAAGCTCTTGCAGAATTTATTTTAAGTTTTCAGTCAAATAGCCCCATTAAGGGAATATTTTATGCAAGTGGAATTTTAGATGATGCATTGATTGCTAAAACCACTTGGGAACGATTTGAAAACGGGCTTCTTGCTAAAACTGTGGGTGCCCAGCTAGTTCATCAATTAACTTGTGAGATGAACCTAGACTTTTTTATTGGTTTTTCCTCCTTAGCGAGTCAAACTGGATCGATTGGTCAAGCTAGTTATGTAGCAGGAAATTGCTACTTAGATGGTTTAATGAAGTATCGCCACCAAATAGGTAAGCCAAGTCATACTATTAATTGGGGGCCTTGGGAAAATACGGGCATGTTTAAACGATTAGGAACTGTTCAAGTTGCGCGTTTAAAAGCATTAGGGATTGAGCCAATTAGAATTTCTCAAGCACTAGTAGAAATTAATCAATTAGGTCCACAATCACCCGCACAACAAAGTATAGCTGATATTCAGTGGGGCTATTTTTTAGAAAAATTTCCAAAGGCATTTAATAATTCTTTTTATAGACATCATCAACTTGAATTGTCCCAGTTAATGCTTGAAGAGGGGCCAAGTATTGATTTATCAACAACGACGGAAGACTCGTGGTTAAGCCAACTGACGCAGGCCCCCACCACGCAACGTCATACAATATTAATCGGATTTTTACAAAAATCTATCAACCAAATTATTGGGGCAAGTCCAAGTGACCTGATTGCTTTGCGTCAACCCCTATTTGAGTTAGGCATAGACTCTCTCACTGCTGTTGAATTAAAGAATCGGTTAGAGAAATTATTAAATTGCTCATTAAGTAGTACCTTATTGTTTGATTACCCCACGTTAGAGTCTTTAGCTCAACATTTAGAGTATCAGATGCCATCTCTATTTGACCAAAATAAAGATGAAGTTGTAGAGGACGCCACTGAAAACAAGGATGTTTCAACGGAGTTTGATGATTTAAGTGATGCCGAATTGATGCAACTTCTTAATGGTAAATTATGAGTGAAAATTTTAATTCTCCCAAATCTAGCCGGGACATAATCAAAGGGGCTTTACAAAAGATTTCGGAATTAGAAAAAGTTATTGCAAATTTAAAAGAGCAAGAAAATGAACCTATTGCTGTGATTGGAATGGGATGTCGTTTTCCTGGAGATGCCAATACTCCCGAAGCTTTGTGGGAACTTTTACAAAATGGCAGACATGGTATACAGGAGGTGCCCCTCAATAGATGGGATATTGACTTTTTGTATGATGCAAATGTTGACTCGCCGGGAAAAATGAATACCCGTTTGGGTGGGTTTTTAAACAACGTTGATCAATTTGATCCAGGTTTTTTTGGAATTTCACCTCGTGAAGCACTCTCCATGGACCCTCAACAGAGACTGCTATTGGAGGTTACTTGGGAAGCGATTGAAAATGCCAATATTTCCCCCAAAGATCTTTATGGAACTTCCACAGGGGTTTTCATTGGCATCATCGCTTATGATTACGGCCAAAGATTACTAGGGATTAATCCCTTAAATCAGATTGATGCCTATGTTGGCACTGGAGCATCTTTAGGCGTAGCAGCCGGCAGAATTTCTTACACATTTGGTATGAATGGCCCGAGTTTTATTGTTGACACAGCATGCTCCTCGTCTTTGGTAAGTACCCATTTGGCTTGTGAAAGTTTACGTCGAAAGGAGTCTAATCTAGCAATTACTGGGGGCGTTAATCTAATGCTGGAGCCAGGACTGAGCATCAACTTTTCTAAAGCGCACATGCTTTCTAGCGATGGTATCTGTAAAACTTTTGATGAGTCTGCTGACGGTTATGTAAGGGGAGAGGGATGTGGAGTTCTGGTTTTAAAGCGACTTTCTGATGCTGTTCGCGATCATGACCCGATCCTGGCGTTAATTAAAGGCTCTGCTGTAAATCAAGACGGCGCAAGTGGTGGATTGACAGTGCCGAGTGGCCCATCGCAAGTCAAAGTTATGCAGCAAGCATTGGTTCGGGCAGGACTAAAGGCATCTGACATTGATTATATTGAAGCCCATGGAACTGGGACAGCTCTTGGAGATCCTATCGAGCTGGGATCGATAGATCAAGTGTTTGGATTTCATCAAACCGCAAAAAAAAATATACATATTGGCTCCATTAAAACAAATTTAGGCCATCTTGAAGCATCGGCAGGTGTTGCAGGGCTTATCAAGGTTATATTAGCCTTGCAAAAAGAAAAAATTCCGCCGCACTTAAATTGTAAGCAACCCACCTCTAGGTTTCCTTGGGATAAAAAAAATTTAAAGATCGTGCAAGCACTTCAAGATTGGCCAAGAAATCCTGATTCCCCAAGACGAGCAGGGGTAAGTAGTTTTGGATTTAGTGGGACTAATGCCCACGTCCTACTTGAAGAAGCACCCTCTCAAGACTATGAAGAAATGCATCTTCGGCCTAAAAAAAATGCTCTTCACCTTTTTAACATAAGCGCTCAAAACCCAGCTGCACTTCATCAACTCGTCATCGAGTATTTAAAAACGTTGGAGAATACTTCTTTTGATTTGGCCGAAATATGTAATTACGCGGCAAATAGTAGAAGTCAATTGCCTTGCCGATTATCCACATGTGGACAAAATATTGAAGAAATCAAAAGTAATTTACAACTTTTTGTAAAAAATTTGGATTGCGAAAATGTTCTTAGTAATCAGGGGGTTTTTTTTGAGAATCGACAACTTTCTAGCATTGCTTTTTTGTTTACAGGCCAAGGCTCTCAGTACCCCACTATGGGGGCTGAGTTATATCAGTCCCAAGTCTTATTTAAAAACTTGATTGATGATTGCGCAAAAAAATTAGAACCATATTGTGATATTTCCCTACAAAAATTATTATTTGAAACTTCTGCCGAAACATTAAATCAAAGTATTTATACACAGCCAGCACTTTTTTGCCTCGAATATGCTTTAGCGAAGTTTTGGCAGGCGCTTGGTATTCATCCAACGATCATGATTGGACATAGTCTTGGGGAATATGTTGCTGCATGTCTAGCTGAGGTTTTTTCTTTAAACGATGCGATTCGTATTGTGACAAAAAGAGCTCAATTAATGCAGGCCTTGCCAAAAAATGGTGGAATGGCAGTTATTTTTTCAGACATTAGTACGGTGCAAGATGCAATACGAAGTTATTCTCAATCGTTGTCAATTGCTGCAGTAAATAGTAAAGAAAATATTGTTATTTCTGGAGAGATTACTGCTTTACAAACCGTTTTATCAAATTTTGAAATAAACCAAATTGCTTATCGAGAATTACCTGTCTCACATGCATTTCACTCCCAGCTAATGGAGCCAATGCTAGAAAACTTTAAAAGCTTTATGAGCCAGATTCCTTTAAAAAGAGCCAAAATACCTTTTATCAGTAATGTCACAGGAAAGTTAATTGATGACCAGGTGATTAGTCCAGATTACTGGGTGCTGCATATTCGTAATGCGGTTCTATTTGCTGCTGGGATTGAGGAGCTTCAACAACTGAAAATCAACACCTATCTTGAAATCGGCCCTAATCCAACTTTGATTGGCCTTGTTAAGCAGCAGCATGAAGAATCCTTGACGCTATTTAGTCTAAAAAGCCAACAGTCTGATTTAAAAACTTTTTTCTATGCTCTAGCAAATTTCAATATCCTTTCGCATGCAATTAAGTGGTCGAGTATATATCCACGATATCGCATTGATTCGCTGGCTTTACCTAACTACGCCTTTCAAAGAAATTCTTTTTGGATTGCAAGAGAAAATCCACAATTTGAATTATTGCCCACTAAGTCGATTCACCCCTTATTAGGATATCCATTATCTCTTCCGGCAGTTAAGCAAAATGAAATGCGCTTTGAAAAAATATTTAGCCACCATCTTGACTATCTTCAAGAGCATGAGGTGAATGGAAAAGTTATTTACCCTGCGACAGCTTATATCGAAATGATCTTAGCCTCTAGAGATCGAACTCTTTCAAATGTTGTTTTGTTGAAAGATTTTTCCTTGCAAAGCCCACTTATTTTTAAAAATAGTCATTTAACAAAAGTTCAACTTGTTCAGAGAACTAAAGATACTCATGTAGAGTTCGAAATTTTTAGTACGAGTGGATCCTCTGAGTTATTTAGTGAATGGCAATTGCATGCCTCAAGTAAGCTGGACTTAGTGAGTGATTTTGCGGCCCCGATCATCAATTTTCTGGCGATCCAAGAGCAATATATGGAGCAGATTGACCCAAAAGATTTTTATGAGGACTGTAAACTTCGCGGGATCCATTACGGGACTCAATTTCAACTCATTACTGAAATTTGGTGCAGCCCTAATAGTGCTTTAGCTAAAATTAAAATTCCACTTCAGTTACAAAAAAATCTAACTTCCTACACGATTCATCCAACTATCCTAGATGCATGTTTTCAAACTGTTTTTGTAACTTTATCTACGAAAAAAACCCAAACTTGGTTACCAATTGGTTTTTCCGAGATGCAGGTATTTGGCACAATAAATCAGGATGTGTATTGCCAAGTGCATTTAAAGACACAACCCGATCAAGCCATACAAATTGCTGATTTATTAGTTTTCACATCAGAGGGAACTGTAGTTAACAAAATTACTAACCTTACTGCAAAGCTGATTCAATCTTGGGATTTTTTAACCCAAGTGCCATCCTCAACATCAGTTAAGGACCTTCTTTATGAAGTGAATTGGCAATTAGAACCAATTGTTCCAGAGGTTAGGCGGGGGCAATTTCATGAAAAATGGCTTATTTTTGCAGACAATTCTGGACTTGCCAGTCAATTAGCTAAAGTCCTCCAAAAAGAGCAAATTCAACATACTTTATTAGTTGCGGGAGTAAATTTTGTTGAAAAACAAGAACATGTTTGGGAAATAGACCCCCAAAATCAACTTCATTTTCAGCAATTTTTAACATTAGATCGACTCCAAAATATTACCCACTGTGTTTACTTGTGGGGTCTTGATATTCCAAAAACCTTTGCTTTTGACATGTCACTAAGTAATCAGCTACATTTGGCTTGGCAAGCGCCCTTGTTCTTTATTCAAGCCCTACATGAAAAAGTGCAATCTAACCCACTCAGATTGATATTTATTTCAAGAAATGCTGTCTCATTTCTTGCAAAAACATCGACTGTTATTGGTACTAGTCCTCTTTGGGGAATTGCTCAAAGCATCACAGTTGAAAATCCCCACTGGCATTGTCAATCGATTGATTTTTCAGAGATATCGTCCGAGAGTATTGAGGATGCGCTTCATCTCGAGGCAATGCACATTTTTGATGAACTAAATCAAGATCAAACGCAAGGTATTGAAAATCAAGTCATTTATAGAGATGACAAAAGATATGTTAGCCGTTTGCAAAACATGAACGCGTTAAAAGTTTTACCCTCAACGAGTTCTTATGGCGTTACCATTCCGAAATCTGGGAACTTAACTGACTTAATCTGGGAGCCACAAGAACGTCCTGCACCTGGCCTTGGTGAAGTTGAAATTGAAGTAGCAGCAGCAGGGCTTAATTTCAAAGACGTCCTGTTATCACTGCACCGAGTACCTTCGCAAAGTCCGCTCCTTGGGGTTGAATGTTCTGGAACAATTACACGAATTGGTCCTGATGTTAAACATTTCCAAATTGGGCAACGTGTTATTGCGATGGTTCCTGGTTGTTTTGCACGTTTTGTTTGTGCGCCCAGCCAAACAACTGTTCCCATGCCAGAGAAGATTAATTTTTCTACGGGTGCGGCATTGCCGATCGCATTTTTAACAGCGGCATACGCGTTACACAGCCTTGGTCGACTCCAGGCTGGTGAGCGTGTTCTGATTCATGCTGCGACTGGTGGTGTTGGTCAAGCTGCGATTCAAATTGCGCAACGAGCTGGAGCGATTGTATTTGCTACAGCGAGTTTAGGTAAGTGGAGTGTACTCAAGAGTTTAGGGGTTGAGTACATTTTTGATTCTCGGACTGCTGAATTTGAATCTGCGATTGTTGATTTGACAGATGGCAAAGGGGTTGACCTGGTACTCAATAGTTTACGAGGAGAACTCACGGATGCTGGTTTGAGATTATTAAGGCCAGGCGGAAGATTTTTAGAAATTGGGATTACAGATCTTCGCCAGGCAGAGGAGTTAGAGCAAATAGCACCAGGTATTGCGTATTATCCGATCGATTTAATGCAGATCTACCGGGATGATCCTGGAATTTTAGAGTCCCTATTTGCCGATATTATGGAGCAAATGGCTACAGATGAGTTGCGAGCATTGCCTGTTCAGACATTTGCGGCAAGTCAAATCGAACAGGCTTTTCGAACTATGCAATTGGCCAAGCATACAGGCAAGTTAGTATTAACTCTTGAAAATTCGACCCTTCAATGTAATGCTACTAGTAGTTATCTAATTGTTGGTGGGCTTGGAGACTTGGGCTTAGCGACCTGTCAATTTTTAATCAATCATGGTGCAAAATATGTAACACTGCTTGGTAGAAGCGAAATTCGACCACATAAGTTAGATCTTATAGATGGCTTTAAAAAGCAAGGCGTTACAGTTCGTATTATTTCTGCCGATCTCAATAACCCTGAAGAACTTCAAGAGGTTCTTCAAGTTACTAACACTGAACAAAATCCTTTAAGGGGTATTATTCATTGTGCTGGAGTTTTAGATGATGGGATGATGTCCCAATTGACCCCGGATCGTTTTCTCAAAGTATTTCAACCTAAAATTGACCTAACTTGGCAATTGCATTTAAAAACCCTTGCTATGCCACTGGATTTTTTTATACTCTATTCATCGGCGGCATCCTTACTTGGTTCACCGGGTCAGTCAAATTATGTAATTGCAAATACTTTTTTGGATAGGTTTGCCTGTTATAGGCGATCACTTGGATTAAAAGCTACAGTGGTTAATTGGGGGGCCTGGTCTGATATTGGCTTTGCTGCGCGCCTAGATTTAAAAGAAAAGCTTTTACTTCAGGGTGTAGAGATGCTTTCAACTGTAGAGGCATTTGATGCATTAGCTCAATTATTACCTCTGGATACGCCTCAAATCGGGGTCATGCGGATTGATTGGAAAAGATATTTAGCAAATAATTTACACCGATCTTTTTATAAAAATTTAACGCAATTTTCTGATGCCTCAGAGTCTCAAGAAACTGAATCATTCAGTACACTTTTTATTCAAACACCATTGCCAGAACGAAGTTATTTAATGAATAATTTTTTATCAGATACATTAAAGTCTGTTCTTCGATTCAACGAAAACCATCAATTTGATCAAAAACAGGGTTTTCTTGATTTGGGTATGGATTCTTTAACGTCCGTCGAGTTTAAAAATCGATTGAGCTCGAGTTTAAATCTTTCTTTAGCTGCAACAATTGTGTTCGATTATCCAAATATTTTGACACTTTCAGACTATTTGCTGAATCGGCTCAATCAACATCCAACTTCACAGACTATTCAGAGTTCGTCTATGTTGTCCAATGAAATGGAAAACATCCTAGGTCTAAGTGAAGATGAAGCAGAGGAGTCTTTAAGAATCACCCTTAATGAAATGGGCTTTGAAATTAAATGAGTACTAACAATGTAAAACAATGGGTCACATTCCCCAAGCCACAACCCCATGCACAACTGAGACTATTTTGTTTGCCCTTCGCGGGTGGCGGCGCTTCGATTTATAGATCTTGGGTAAATCAATTAAGCCCCAACACTGAAGTTTGTCCAATTCAACTTCCGGCAAGAGAAAATCGGTACTCGGAATCTGCAATAACCGATGCTAAATTGATGGCAAATTTAGTAATGAAAGAACTTCTTCCATTTATTAATAAACCTTATGCAATTTTTGGGCACAGTATGGGTGCATTGTTGGCTTTTGAGGTTTGCCGTTCCTTACAAGAGGGCGGACACGTATTACCTAAAGTTGTTTTTCTATCTGCCCACAGGGCTCCCCATTTACCGCGTAAAAGAGATTTACTATATTTATTGCCAGAAAATCAATTTATTGATCGATTGAAAGCATATGGTGGTTTTCCTGATGAAATTCTTAATAATCAAGAGTTTTTGAATTTTATTCTACCGATTATGCGTTCAGATATGACTTTATGTGATTTATATCAGTATGAAGAAAAAGAACTTTCTTTAAATATTCACTTTGAACTATTTGTTGGCGAACAAGACCCGGAGGTTGGTGTTAACGAGATGAGCCCGTGGGCTATTCATACAAATCACTCCTCATCTCTCACCACCTTTAAAGGGGGGCATTTTTTTCTTCGCTCCCACGAATCTGAGGTCATTGAAAGCATAAAAAATAAAATAGAATTATCTGTGTTCAGTTAAAAACCTTGTTCGGTTGAAATAGGGACTAACACAAATTGTTGGTAATTATTTGTACCTAAACCTATGTATTAGTGACTTTGACATAATAATTTAATAAAATTGTTAGAGAATAGGAAGCCCACTCATTCCTATGTCAAATACCTCGAATAATTCTTCTTTATCGACAGTTAAGCAAGCACTATTGGCTCTTCAGTCCACTAGAAGCCAACTACTTGCCGTTGAAAGTGCAAAATATGAGCCAATTGCGATTATTGGAATTGGATGTCGCTACCCAGGGGGAGTCAATTCTTTAAAGGACTTTTGGAATCTACTAAATGCTAGTAAAGATATTGTTGGGGACATACCAAGTACACGCTGGAATGCGCATGAATACCATGACAATAATTACGATAACCTAGGTAAAATTGTCACAACCAAAGGTGCATTTTTCACCAATGTTCAAGAATCAGACCCAATATTTTTTGGTATTTCGCCTAAAGAAGCAAAAAGTATGGATCCTCAACAACATCTTCTTTTAGAAGTGTGTTGGGAAACCCTTGAATCTGCAGGTGTTCTGCCAGAAACTCTACGAGGTAGTAAAACAGGAGTTTTTATTGGCATTTGTAATCAAGACTACAGTACGCTATTAATGACTCGTGAGAAAGAGGCGATTGATGCTTACATGACCACTGGCATGGCCCATAGTGTGGCAGCTGGTCGAATTTCCTATATATTTGGATTTCAGGGGCCTTGTTTAGCCGTTGACACAGCTTGTTCCTCGTCGCTTGTAGCAATTCATTTAGCCTGCCAAAGTTTGAGAAATAAAGAGTCCGATTTTGCGATTGCTGGAGGGGTTAATTTAATTTTATGTCCTGAAACAAGCATTGATTTTTCTAGAAACCATATGCTGTCAACGGATGGCTTATGCAAGGCTTTTTCTGAAGAAGCGAATGGGTTTGGAAGAGGCGAGGGGTGCGGCTTAGTTTTTCTAAAAAGATTATCGGATGTTGATACTACTAAAGAACATGTCCTTGCCCTTATTAAAGGATCTGCTACAAATCAAGATGGTTCTAGTAGCGGCCTTACTGCTCCCAACGGCCCATCACAACAAAGGGTGATTCTGGATGCTCTCGAAAATGCCAGAGTTAGTCCTTCTGAAATTGAGTATATTGAAGCCCATGGGACAGGAACGAGCCTGGGCGACCCTATTGAAATTGGCGCACTCAATCAAACATTATGTATTGATCGTGACAAAAGTAATCCACTCCTGATCGGATCGGTTAAAACCAACCTTGGACATAGTGAAGCTGCAGCAGGCGTTAGTGGACTTATAAAAGTTGTTTTAGCTATGCAGCATAACAAAATCCCCCCCCACCTGCACTGTCATGCTCTTAATACCCATATTCCATGGGATGAAATGCCAATTAAGGTAACAAAGGAGGGTGTTTCTTGGAGTTCAGATGAAAAACCACACATAGCTGGAGTTAGTTCTTTTGGATTTAGTGGCACAAACTGCCATATTATTATTCAACAGAGTTCACCAGAAAAGACTCAGCCATTCGATTTTCGATCAAATATCGCTTTACGGCCAAAGCATATTCTCCACATTAGTGGACGATCTTTCTTTGCCTTGAAGGATCAAGTGCGACGCTATGCATCCCACTTGCTTCATCTGCAAGCTGATGAATTAATCAATTTTTGTTTTTCAGCGAATACAACCCGAACCCATTTTGAGCATCAACTGGTTCTTTGTGCCTCATCTATTGAAGAGTTCATCGAACAAATGGAAAACTTTCTACAGAATGAAACAACATCCCAACAAAACTATCATCATTCTGATTTGAATCTTCGCTCTTCCAAGGTCGCTTGGTTTTTTACAGGCCAGGGTTCGCAGTTTTCTGGGATGGGTAAAGAGCTTTATGAAACCCAACCTGTATTTAAGGCCACCATTGATGAATGCGCGAAAATTCTTCAACCTTTGATAGATATTTCATTGACAGATTTATTGTTTAAAACAGACTCTGAAATAATTCATCAAACTCAATATACCCAGCCTGCTTTATTTGCATTTGAATACGCATTGGGAAAAATGTGGCTCTCTTGGGGAGTTAAACCTACTATGGTTGCTGGACATAGTGTGGGAGAGTATGTTGCAGCTTGCATTGCTGGAGTATTTAGTTTAAATGATGCACTCTATTTAATCTGTGCCAGAGCAAGGCTCATGCAATCAATTCAACACCCGGGTGCAATGGTATCTATTGTAGCTAGTGCCGCTTCAATTCAAGAATTGATTTTCCAAGAAAATTTGGAAAACTTCATAGAAATAGCTGCTATTAATACCCCTCAAGATACAGTTATTTCTGGTGATGAAGGAGGCATAAAACAATTGATTTATGCCCTAGAGAAACAAAAAATGAGGTTTAAAGTGTTAAAAGTTTCTCATGCTTTTCATTCAAAGTATATGGATCCCATTCTTGAGGAGTATCAAGGGATTCTTGATACGGTTAAGTATTCAAGTCCTAATATTCCTATCGTTTCAAATTTAACAGGAAATGTAATTTTTGATGAGATAACAAATTCAAGCTATTGGATTAATCAACTGCGTAAAACGGTCCAATTTTCCAAAATCATCGAGTACATTTTTAAAAATTCAATTAATACTATTTTAGAGATTGGCCCTCAGCCAATTTTGATAGGGATGTGTGAAGCACACCCACTAAAAACTGAGCATGTTCAATTATTACCATCGATCTTTAAAACCCAAAACTCTTGGGATACGATTACAGAAACGGTATGCCAATTGCATTTGCACAATCATCCCATTGATTGGAACTCATGGGATTTGCCTTATCGGCCAGAGAAAATATCGATTCCTACCTATGCCTTTAATAGGCAGCGGCACTGGTTTAATGATAGTTTAATTACTGCTCGAGAGTCTTTAATCCCAACTTCTCATTTGTTGAATTTGATAAAGTCTGGTCAAGAAAGCCAAGTAGTTAACTTTTTAATGACGCAAGACACTTTTAATAAAAACGATAACACGATCATTCAAAAAATCGCTAATATTCTGATAAAAGATTATCAATCGACAAAGAAAATAACTGAGAATTTTTATATTAAACCTATTTGGTTAGAACAAAAGAAAAAAGATTTTCAAAATACACCTATTCGAAAACGTAACATTATACTTTTTGACCCATCAGGAGATACCCAAGTAACCGAGTTGATAAATGAGTTGAATCACACATGTATTCAAATCATTTCTGGCAGCAATTTTTCAAAAAAATCGGATGTTTTGTGGACCCTAAACCTGTCTAATGCAGGCCACTTTAGTCAAGTTATTCAAGATATTTCTAGTGAAAATACTATTGACGACATTTTCTTTGTTTGGCCAAAATCGTTATTTGAAAAGGGCCCGACTGATTTCTCAATCGAAAATCTGTTGTTATCTATTTCAGCCTTATGTAAGGCAACTAACTTTCTTGTCAATTCACCGAAAATTTGGTTTATTCAGCCCATGACTTCAAAAGTAAATCATGAGCTATTTTCAATTCCTTTTTCGAGTGTCCTCAACGGATTTTGTAGGTCTTTATTTTTGGAGTGTCCTCAACTTAAAGGTGGTCTCGTTGAATTAGACCTACTCCAACTTAACGAATTTATTCTCGAGTTACAAAATCCAGTTCATGAAGATCAACTGCGTTTTCAAAATGGTGCGCGTTATGTGGGGCGTATACAAAGGACCCAGCTTTCGACAAGACAAAACGCTACTTTTCAAAAATCAGCTTCTTATCTCATCACGGGTGGATTAGGTGCGATTGGTAGAAAAATTTTAGAAATGTTGGTGCAAGATGGGGCGCATCAGATTTTTGTAATGACTAGAAGTGCACCTCAAAAAGAAACCCTTACTTACATAGAAGCCTTAGAAAAAAGTGGCCCCAAAATTACTGTTTTATTATGCGATTGCTCAAATTTGTCAGATATGAGCCTAGCTTTTGAAAAAATATCTCAGCAAGATTTTCCGTTGAAAGGCCTTTTTCATGCTGCTGGAATTATTCATTCACAACCAGCACTTGAGCTTAAAGAAAAGCAAGTATTTGAGACACTTCAAGCAAAAATTCATGGTACATGGCTGCTGCATCAATTTACACAATCAATGCAATTAGACTTTTTCGTTATGTTTTCATCTATATCTGCTTTGGTGGGATCCTCTGAACTAGCCACGTATGCTGCTGCAAATTCCTTTATGGATGGTTTTAGCAACTACCGACATTCTTTGAATTTGCCATCAATGTCTATTAATTGGGGGCCATGGCAAGATAAAGGTATGGTTCAGTATAGTCAAGAGGGCGGTTACAAAATTAAAGCCAGTGGACTCAGAGAATTAGTGCCAGATGAAGCAATAAAATTATTAAAAGAACTCTTGCCAAATGCATTTCCGCAGATTGGCATAGTTGATGCTGATTGGAATCAACTGAATAATTTATACGCGACCCGTGGTGAAATTAATATTTTTGATTTGTTAATCGATCAAGAAAAAATTGAAAATTTTGATGTTCGGCCATCTTTATTTTTAGAGCTTGAGAACATCCCAGTTTGGGATCGTTTTGACTATTTGGTTTTGCAGTTACAAGCCCAAATAAGGAGTTTATTGCAGTTTTCTGAAAAAGAAGAAGTCGATCCAAAGCGTGGTTTTTTTGATATGGGTATGGATTCATTGATGGCACTTCGTTTAAAAGCTTTCCTTGAGAAAGGCTTTTCTATTAAGTTGCCGCCATCTATTATTTTTGATTACCCCAAAATTGAATTATTAGCACATCACTTATTAGATATAGTTTTTTTAGACCCGCAACAAGAACTTCATTCAAAGCAAGCTTTGGAACCTACCCCAACTAGCTTTCACTCAAATTCATTGCAAATTATTCACGAATCAGAGCAGCTCTCAGAAAGTGAGATCAGTAAACTCATTGACAACGAATGGTTAGAGTTGAACTCTTTGAAGGATAATAAATGACTACACCAGATTCTTCTCTGAGCGCCTTACAAAAAGCGTACTCTACAATACAGTTACTTCGTCGGCAGCTAAATCAGTTAGAGCAATCCAAATCAGAGGCAATAGCCATTATTGGAATGGGCTGTAGGGCACCAGATGCTAAAAATCCTGATGAGCTGTGGAATTTGATTCGATCTGGTAAAGATGCAGTTTCTGAGATTCCTGCTTCTCGGTGGGATGCAAAATCCTATTTTGATCCTAGACCTGGTACTCCTGGTAAATCGTATACGATGCATGGTGGTTTTATTGAAGGCGTTGATCAATTTGATGCATCTTTTTTTCAGATATCGGCCAGAGAAGCAGAGTCGATGGACCCTCAGCAACGTTTACTTTTGGAGGTAACTTGGGAGGCTCTTGAAAATGCAGGTATACCACCTTCCACGTTGTTTGGGAGTTTAACGGGGGTTTTTATTGGCGTAACTTCCAGTGACTATGGTTTGCTCCAAGCATCTCCGCAAATGCAAATAGAGGTCAATCCATACTTCAATACGGGTACTCCATTAAATGCCTGTGCAGGGAGAATTTCCTATACCTTAGGACTGAATGGGCCAAGTATTGCTCTTGATACCGCCTGTTCATCCTCTCTGTCCGCCATCCATCAGGCTTGTAACTCTCTGCGATTAAAAGATTGTGATGTGGCAATTACTGGTGGGGTGAATTTAATCCTATCTCCCTTACTTAACATAACACTTTCATCTGCTGGCATGATGTCAGCAGATGGACGCTGTAAAACTTTTAGCGAAGATGCCAATGGTTATGTTCGTGGTGAGGGATGTGGTGTAGTGATATTAAAACGTTTATCAGATGTCAATTTAAGTGGTGATCGAGTTTTGGGAATAATTCGAGCGACAGGTTCGAACCACGATGGAGCAAGCAGTGGTTTTACAGTGCCAAATGGCATGGCCCAGCAAAAATTAATTACACAGACTTTAGATAAAGCGAAGATTTTAGCTAGTCAGATTGATTATGTTGAGGCGCATGGAACAGGTACTGCACTGGGAGATCCAATAGAGGCTAACTCTCTTGGACAAGTTTTAGGAAAAGCAGGAGGTCGGTCAAGAGCCTTATTAGTTGGTTCGATTAAATCGAATATTGGCCACCTTGAATCGGCTGCAGGAGTAATGGGCCTTATAAAAATTATTCAAGCGCTTCGCCATCGTGAAATACCTCCAAGTTTGCACCTACAACATCTTAGTAAAAAAATTGCTTGGCAAGACTTAAATATTAAACCAGTGACTGAGTTAACTCCTTGGATTTCAGATGGCCATCCTCGATATGCCTCTCTTAGTGCATTTGGAGCTAGTGGAAGTAATGCCCATTTGATTCTTGAAGAGGCGAATACGAGTGAAGTTGATTACAACACTCTCGAAAAAGAAAACACTTTTCATATGATTGGCATCTCGGCAAAAAATATGCCAGCGCTTAAAGCGCTTGCGCAAAGTTATCAAAATCAATTTGAAGATAGTTCAGTTTCATTCGCTAATTTTTGCAAAAATGTTAATCAATCGCGTGATCATTTCAATCATCGATTAGCAATATGCTCCCAATCTATTTCTGAATTTCAAGAAAAAATAAAATGTTTTTTAACTGAAGAAGAAAAAACGAACGTACATTGGTCATCCCTTGCAAAAAATAATAAGTTACAAATTGCCTTTGTTTTTGGTGGGCAGGGTTCTATTTATTTTGGTATGGGTAAGGAGCTTTATCATAAACAAAGTGAATTTAAGAAAGCGATTGATCACTGTGCTCGCATCCTTGAGCCCCTCATGGATAAGTCACTATTAGAAATCTTGTTTTTATCAGACTTAGGTCAAAATCATGACCTAATTATTAAAGCTGCATATGCACAACCGGCGTTATTAAGTATTCAATATGCACTTGCGCGTATGTGGCAATCCTTTGGCGTATCTCCAATTGCAGTATTGGGATATAGTTTGGGAGAGTACGCTGCTGCTTGTTGTGCTGGCGTTATTTCAATTGAAGACGCTCTTTATTTAGTTGCTCATCGCGGTCGGCTAACTGATCAACTAGAAAAATCGGGCCAAATGGCCGTCATATTTGCAACTTTCAATCAAGTTGCAAATATGATTGAACCTTATCAAAATTTAGTAAACATTGCCGCAATTAATGCGCCAAGCCACATTGTTATTTCAGGAGATGAGGCCAGCATTGGAAAAATATGTAATACATGTAAAGAGGAGTCTTTAGAGACATATTTATTGCCCGTAACTCATGCATTCCACTCATCGCTCATGGAGCCAATGCTTGAAGAATTCGAAATACTTGCGAAAGTAGTTACATATAACAAACCTCAAATTAAATTTATTTCATGTGTTTCTGGTTTAATTCTCAGCCCTACAAAAACCTTAGATGCAAGCTATTGGCGTAAACATTACCGTGAGCCTGTTTTATTTGCAAAAGCAATGGAGTCGTTTACTTCTAAAAATGTCGATTTGTTTTTAGAGATTAGCCCCAATCCATCTTTAGTAAATATTGGAAAATTACTGGCGGATAGTGTTCCTTGGCTTGTAACTATGCAACAAAACAAATCTGATTCAGTTCAGTTATCTAATTGCCTTGCAGAGCTTTACATTAAAGGCCAAGATTTTCATTTTAAAAAAATAGATTTTACTGCTGCGACTTTTCATATCGATTTACCACATTACCCTTTTCAAAAACAAACTTACTGGATTCCTAACAAAGAAGCTACTCAAATGATGAATACTAATTCCCCATCTAATGTTTTAACTCCAAATGAAATTGAAAAAAATATTCTTAACAAGTTAGTAGTACTTTTTGCTGAGTTATTTCGAGTCACTCCCGAAAACGTAAATATTGATATTCCTTTTTTAGAAATGGGAGCCGACTCCCTTGTGCTTCTTTCTGGAGCGCGAGTTATCGAAGATAATTTTGGAATAAAGATAGAAATTCGACAATTTTTTGAAGAAATCAGTTCTATCAAAGCAATCGCTGAATATTTGAGTAAGCATCACAAACCGTTACCTGTTTTAAATCATCCTGTAACTTCTGTAGTTGGCAATTCTACGCAGTCAATTGAGAACTTAAACCCAGCACCGATTGGTTCTCTAGCTAATCAACCGCCAATATTGCCTCAAGTTGCTGTACAACAGACACCAGTAATTCAAACAAGCTATTCCAATCAAGTAATTCCAGCAATGCACTTGAATGAAAATGCTTCTCTTTTAAGCCAAATCATCATGTCTCAAACACAGCTAATGGCTCAGCATATTACTCTTTTGCAAGGAGCTAGTGGGCCAAGCTTAGCATCCCCTCAACAAACTGCTTTAAACACTGAAAATATCAATTTAGCCAATCAAGTGAGCTCACCAACTAGGCCTTCTTTTTCAACAAGCTCATCTGCACCATTAGCTAATGTACCTCAACAAGTTACTAAAAATGAGGATCGATCATCCCCATTACGGGCGCTTAATATTCCAATTACTCCTCAAAAAAGTAACTTGTCGATCAAACAAGAGGCATTTATGAGCCAATTAATTGATAAGTTTCAGAGTAAAACTCCAAAGTCAAAAGCTTTAGCTCAAGATTCACGTAAAAAATTAGCTGATAGTCGTGCAAGTATTGGTTTTCGTTTTTCTACCAAAGAGATTTTATATCCAATATCCGGGATTGAATCTACCGGGTCTCACATGAAAGACGTGGATGAAAATGATTATGTTGACTTAACGATGGGTTTTGGTGTTCTTCTTTTTGGTAGCAAGCCCGCATTTTTAGAAGGGGTTCTAGAAAAAGAAATTGAAAATGGTTACATGCTAGGACCTCGTTCGATGCATATGGGTGAAATAAGTCGACTCTTTACAGAGTTAACTGGTCATGAGCGTGTTGGATTTACAAATTCTGGAACGGAAGCTGTAATGATTGCTATGCGTTTGGCTAGGGCTGCCACCAAAAGAGATAAGATTGTCATTTTTGAAGGTGCATACAATGGCCATGCTGATGGCACATTAGCAAAAACGACACGATTAAATAATGAGTTTATTTCTGAGCCAGTTGCTCCTGGAGTACCTAATAGTGTTGCTAAAGATATTTTAGTTTTAGATTATGGCACTGCTGAATCACTAAACATTATTAGACAGCATGCCCATGAGTTAGCGGCAGTTTTAGTAGAACCAGTTCAAAGTCGTCGTTTAGATTTACAGCCATTTGAATTTTTACACGAACTGCGTACACTGACTAAAGAACATGATGTGGCTTTAATTTTTGATGAAATGGTTAGTGGCTTTCGTGCCCACCCAGGAGGTGTGCAAGGTTTGATTGGATTAAAAGCTGATATTGCTACCTATGGAAAAATTATTGGTGGCGGATTACCTATTGGAGCTGTGGCAGGTTCTGCGCGCTTTTTAGATGGAATCGATGGTGGTATGTGGCAATATGGTGACTCATCTTATCCAACTGCGACAAGGACCTATTTTGGAGGGACTTTTTGCCAACACCCTTTCTCAATGGCAAACTGCCTTGCAACATTGCGCTATTTGAAGTCTGCAGGACCGGGCTTACAAGAGTCTTTAAATCTTAAAACTGCAGAATTAGCAAAAACATTAAATCACTTTTTTGAAAGTGAAATGATTCCGATGAAAGTTGTTCATTTCGCATCAACTTTTGGATTTAAATTTTCTGGGAACCTAGAAATGTTTTATTATCTGCTTCTAGAAAAGGGAATTTATATATGGGAGTGGCGAGCTTGCTTTCTTTCTACGGCGCATACTGATGAGGATATTGCAAAAATTATTAAAGCCGTTAAAGAAAGTATTTATGAATTACGTGAAGGAGGTTTTATATCCGCCGTACCTAATTCGGTTGAAAATTTAATTGCTATCAATCAAGCTAAAGACCCATCCACAAATCCGGCAAACTCTCAAGTAGCAAAGGAGGAGCCCTCAGAGAGGGCTTGGTTTCGTCAGCAGTCCAAACTCAGCCACAACGAAATTATAGATATCAATAAAAATGTAAATCAAGAATCTTTGCAAAAACAACTTGAGTTTAGTTTTTTTTATTTTGGAAACTATCATCCATCTGAATCGGATGATAAGTATGAGCTATTGATCGATAGTGCTAAATATGCTGATGTTAATGGATTTAGTTCAATTTGGATTCCGGAACGTCATTTTGATGAGTTTGGGGGATTTTCGCCGAACCCTTCCGTGCTTGCTGCAGCAATTGCGCGAGAAACGCAACATGTTCGAATTAACGCGGGAAGCGTTGTAGCTCCTCTTCATGATGCTATTCGTATAACAGAAGAGTGGTCATTAGTTGATAACTTGTCTAATGGAAGGGTCGGAGTTAGTTTTGCCTCGGGATGGCATCCTAATGATTTTGTATTTTCTCCAGATGCATTTTCAAATAATCGTAACCTCACCTTTGAAACGATAGAAACTGTTCAACACTTATGGTCTGGCCAAAGCATTAATCGAAAAGGTGGAAAGAATATAGATGTCGAATTAAAGACATTTCCTCGACCATTACAAAAAAGAATCCCTATTTGGTTTACGGTCGTCAATAATCCAGACTCTTATCGCAAAGCGGGTGAAATGGGGTTAAAGATTTTGACGAACTTAATGGGTCAGTCATTGGGGGATTTAGCAAACAATATTGCAATTTATAAAAAAGCCTTTGTCGATCACGGAGGTGATATTCAACAAGCGCATGTAACGGTTTTAATTCATACCTTTTTAGATAAAGATGCCTCAGTTGCTATTGAAGAGGCTAGAAAACCGATGTGTGATTACTTGCTTTCTAGTATTCAATTGTTTCAAAGAATGGCTGAAGGCTTGGGCCCAGTACAAGATGTTCAACGCGCATCTGATAGCGACAAAGAATTTATCGTCAATAAAGCCTATGAACGGTATGTTTCAAATAGTGCGTTGATTGGCTCACCAGAGACTGTTATGCCCATAGTGAATCATTTAATCAATCTTGGGGTGAACGAACTTGCTTGTTTTATTGATTTTGGCGTAAAAAATAGCAAGGTTATTCAAAGCTTACCTTTCATCACTACCCTAAAGAAGAAATATGATGAGATGTTTCAATTAAAGGATAGCGCCACCAATAAGTTAGTTACAACTTTCCCACTCTCGGAAGCGCAAAAACAACTGTGGCTCTTAACACAATTGAATCCTGAGGGAGGGCTTGCTTACAATGATCCCGCTGCTATTTCCATGAAGGGCCCCTTACAGATTGATTTTCTAAGCAAGGCTATTGATGGTCTAATCCATGAACATCAATCGTTGAGAACAACTATTGAAAAAGATGGAGAGTTGCAAGTCGTAGCTCCGGCAAGTATTTTTAATTTGCCATTTGTTGATCTATCTGCCCAGGAAAACCCTGAGGTTGAACTCAAAAACTGGTTTGAAAAACAAAATAAAACAGCTTTTGATCTTCACCAAGGGCCATTATTTATTCCTACCTTATTAAAAATTTCAGCAGAGCATCATGTTCTTGCCTTATCTGCTCACCATATTATTAGTGATGGTCCTTCGATGGGCTATGCATTACATGAAATTATCAAAAATTATGCCGCGTATGTCTCTGGACAAAGCCCAGTTGTTTTGCAAAAGTTGCAATATCAGGATTTTGTTTTATGGCAACAAGAACAAGCACATTCTGAAAAAATAAAGCAGTCTGAGAACTATTGGCTTAGACAATTTGCAACGCCTATTCCAAATCTCGAATTACCCCTCGACTACGCTCGCCCTCAAGTTAAAAGTTACCGAGGTGCGCGGGTAAGAACACAAATTAATACAGAGTTATTAAGCGCACTAAGAGAGCAAGCTAGCAAAAATGGATGTACCATTTATATGGTGTTAATGGCATGCTATTCAATTATGTTGCATCGCTTAACAAGCCAAAATAAAATTGTTATTGGAGCACCGTTTTCTGGAAGATCGATCAGCGGTTCACAAGAGCTAATAGGATATTGTGTTCATCTGCTTCCCATCTTAAGCCAGATTGATAGAATGTCAACCATAGAAGGTCATCTTAAATCTACCCGTGTAACGTTATTAGAAGCATATCAAAACCAAGACTATCCCTTTGCTCGCTTAATTAATCGATTAAATATTGAGCGTGATGTCAGTCGTGCACCCTTAGTTAATACGGTATTTAATTTAGAGAGAATAGAGGATACCCAACACATTGCAGATTTAAATGTTGATATGCAAACTCAACCAGTCTCTTTTTCAAGAATGGATTTAACATTGACTGCGAATCTTCGAAGTAACGAAATCAATCTGGAATGCGATTTCAATACGGATCTTTTCGAACAAAAAACAATTGAACAATTTCTAAATGTCTATTTAAATATCCTAGGACAATTTGTAAAAAATCCCCAGCAAAAAATTGCAACGCTGCCATTACTTTGTGCTGAAGATGAGGCAAGGCAATTAGTTTCAAAATCAGAATTAGTCACTCCCCACAAATTGCCTTCATTTATTGAATTATTTGAAGAACATGCAGTCCTGAGATCAGATTCGATAGCGTTGATTGATGAAACATCTCAACAAGTTTTTACGTATCAACACCTTAATCAGTTATCAAATCAATTAGCTCGCCAGTTAATAGCGTGTGGCGCCCAAATAGACCTTCGGATCGGTGTTTGTTTAGATCGATCTTGGCAGATGTTGGTATCACTTTTGGCCATTTTGAAATCTGGATCAGCATATGTACCTTTAGATCCTAATTATCCAGAACAAAGACTAAGCTACATTCTGAAAGACTCCGGTATCAAAATATTGATTACCCAACAGAATTTTTTAGATAAGCTCAAAGGGTTACAAAACCATACTATTTGTTTTGATCATGAAATGACCACATTTCAAACTCTGCCCAAATATAATTTGGCATTGAAAAATTTACCTTTGCAATTGGCGTATGTGATTTATACCTCTGGCTCTTCAGGACAACCTAAGGGTGTCATGATTACCCATGAGGGTTTCAGTAATTATCTTACTTGGGCTATCAAATCCTACAATGCTGATCAATTTGACGGCTCGCCCACATTAGGCTCTTTTAGTTTTGATGCAACTATCACTAGTATTTTTGTGCCTCTCGCTGCTGGGAATAAAGTAATCTTGCTCCCAACTGGGGATGAACTTGCGCCATTAATGAGTTTAGTTAATACGCCTTGGCATTTTAGTTTTATTAAAATTACGCCAGCGCACTTAGAAATCTTAAACACTTTAGTGTCAGCTGATAACCAGGCACAAAACCCAATCTGCCATAAGTGGGTTTTAGGTGGAGAGGCATTAAAACCCTCAGTTGCTAATCCCTGGTTAATCAATCAACAAGCTTATATCGTCAATGAGTATGGCCCTACTGAGACAGTTGTAGGATGTTGCGTCTTTGAAACGAATAAACAGGTTGATACTATCTTTCCGATTGGTTTTGCCATTGACAACATACAACTGTTTGTTTTAGATGAAAATTTAGAATTACTGCCTCCTGGTATTCCAGGTGAGCTTTATATAAGTGGTCTTGGCTTAGCGAGGGGCTATTTAGAAAAAGCAACATTGACAGCGAGTGCTTTTATCCCGAATCAGTTTAGTCACTTATCGCCCAAATTGGGATCCCGTTTATATAAAACTGGTGATCGCGTCAAGTTCTTACCTAATGGCCAATTACATTTTCTGGGCCGTAAAGATCAACAAATTAAACTACATGGTTATCGGATTGAACTTGAAGAAATTGAACATGCCCTAACTCAGATTTCGGGTATTAGAGAAGCAATCGCCTTAGTTAGAGAAGTGCAGAAAGACTCCAAGTTATTAGTGGCATATATAACAAGTCATGAAAATTTATCTCTCAATAGTTCGAATATTCGTTCGGAGTTAAAAAAGTCCTTACCAGAGTATATGGTTCCGACCTTGATCATAACTCTGCAGTCGATGCCATTGACTAGCCACGGAAAAATTGATCGCCAACTTTTACCGATGCCAGTTATGACAGATGACTCAGCAAAAGAATTGGTGGCAAGTTTTAATAGTGTGGAAAATTTAATTCTTGATACTTGGCGGTCAGTATTAAACCTTGAGCATATTCAAATAAACGATAACTTTTTTGATATTGGTGGTAATTCACTATTATTGTTGCAAGTTTTTAAACGTCTTCAACCGCAATTAAAGACCCCTTGTGAAGTTATCGATTTATTTAAATTTCCGACGATTAAACAGTTTTCTACGTTTTTATCTCAAGAGACCACATCGGTTAAAAATGATCAAAAACTCATCGCCACGCGAAGTTTAAAACAAACCAAGGCCCTATTAGAAAAGGCCAAAAAGCAAAAATCTTTACGCGCGCAACCTATTCATTAATTATTTGGATCATTCAATCCTAAGCAAATTATGGCAATAAGCAATTCTTCAGAAGAGTATTTAGACAGTGTTGCAATTATAGGTATTGCAGTTCGAATGCCTAAGGCATTAACTGTCCCTCAATTTTGGGAAAACCTTATAAACGGAAAAGAATCCATTTCTGTTTTTAATCAGGAGGAACTGATTAAATCAGGCATAAGCCCAGAAGCTATTGCGCATCCCAATTTTATTGCTGCTAAAGGCGTTATGGAAGAAGCAGAAATGTTTGATGCTGCATTTTTTGGGATTTCCCCCAGGGAGGCAGAACTGATGGATCCTCAGCACCGAGTGTTAATGGAGTGTGCATGGGATGCAATGGAAAACGCAGGATATGTATCTGATGAGTACTCGGGAAGAGTTTCTATTTTTACTAGTGCTGGAATGAATACCTATTTACCCTTTAACTTAATGTCTAATCCCGATTTGTTAGAGCAGGTAGGGGGGTTTCAACTTTCCATCTATTGTGACAAAGACTTTTTACCTACGCGAATTGCCTATAGTATGAATATCAGAGGCCCTGCCATTGATATTGGTACTGCCTGTTCTTCCTCATTAGTAAGTACGCATTTAGCTTGCCAACATTTAACTACCTATCAATCAGATATGGCCTTAGTTGGCGGCATAACTATTCATTTACCTCAAATTTCTGGTCATGTCCATGAGCCAGGAGCTGCATATTCACCAGATGAACATTGTCGTCCATTTGATGCTACTCCAAGTGGCCTGATAGATGGTAATGGAGCTGCTGTCATTATTCTGAAGAGAGTTCAAGATGCTATTGCGGATGGCGATCAAATCTATGGCGTTATCAAGGGTAGTGCTATTAATAATGATGGATCTAATAAAGTTGGATATTCAGCACCCAGCATTCAAGGTCAGGCAGAAGTAATTATTGAGGCCCAAGCGAATGCCGATGTTCATCCTGAGACAATATCCTATGTCGAAGCGCATGGTACAGCGACTCCCTTAGGAGATCCTATTGAAGTAGCTGGTTTGACTCAAGCGTTTCGTCATGGAACCCAAAAAAATAATTTTTGCGGTTTAGGCTCTGTTAAATCGAATATTGGACATGTGGATAAAGCCGCTGGTTTAGCCGGACTGATTAAAACGACCTTAGCTCTTCATCATGAAATGATACCTCCAAGCCTTCATTGGAAAGAGCCTAACCCGAAATTACAACTACAAGACTCACCATTTTATGTTGTTCAAACTGCTCAGCCTTGGGACCGTATACCTCAGCAGCCTAGACGCGCAGGTATCAGTTCATTTGGTGTGGGTGGAACTAATGCCCACGTAATATTAGAAGAAGCACCAATTAGAGAGCCTGGTTCAATTGGTAGGCCGAATCACATCATTACTGGCTCAGCCAAAAGTAAAGCTGCACTAGACAGAAAATTACAACAATTAATACAGGTTTTTAGTAAAGATACGCATTTGGATATTGCAAATATTGCATACACACTGAACACAGGAAGAAAATCTTTCAATCATCGATTTTCTTTTAGATGTAGCTCGCATCAAGAGGCTTTACAAATTATTAAGAGTAAATCTTTTACTGAAACAGTATCTACTGGTTCAAGCCAAGTAATTTTTATGTTTACAGGACAGGGAAGTCAATATGTCGATATGGCAAAAGATCTTTATGAGCAGGAGCAACAATTTAAAGAATATTTTGATCAATGTGCCATCATCCTTCATCCTCTGATAGGCTTAGATATTAGAAAAATCACTTTTTCAAATCCGCATGAGAAAGAATCCAATCAAAATAGATTACAAGAAACCTCCATTACTCAACCTGTTTTATTTGCTCTAGAGTATGCCTTGGCAAAACTTTGGATGGGGTGGGGGGTGCAACCCAAAGCAATGATTGGGCATAGCGTTGGAGAAATAGTAGCCGCTTGTATTGCTGATGTGTTGAGTTTGGAAGACGCTCTAGACTTAATAGTTATGCGCAGTAAGTTGATGCAATCATTGCCTAGAGGAAGTATGTTATCAGTGGCCTTGAGCGCTGAAAAAACAAATCACTACATATTGAATCATGAACTCTTACTAGACATAGCTGCCGTCAATGCTCCAGAGCTATGCGTTGTTTCTGGGGAAAGTGAAGTGATTGATACCTTGCAAAAATTGATTGAAAAAGATGGTCATACAACGCAATTATTAAAAACTTCCCATGCATATCATTCTAAAATGATGGACCCTATCTTGGCATCTTTTGAACGAGCAATACAATCAAAGATTTTTAATCCCCCCAAGATACCATTTATTTCCAACATTACTGGTAATTGGGTAAGTACTGCCGAAGTAACAAACCCATCATATTGGGGGCGCCATATTAGACAATCGGTACAATTCAATTTAGGTATTAAGACGATATTGAAGGATATTACAGACCCTATTTTTCTAGAAATTGGACCTGGAAAAACACTTAATCAGTTAGTTAAGCTAGAACTTTCTCAAGCCTCTAACAAGGCTTTAGCTTTGTCAAGCATACCTCAGTATTATGATAAAACTTCTGCGCAAAAAATCATATTAGAATCTTTTTCAACTTTATGGGCAAATCAAGCACCTATTTGTTGGAAGGGTTTTTATAAAGAAGAAAAAAGACTAAAAGTTCCACTGCCAAGTTACCCATTCGAAAGAACACCTTATTGGGTTGAACCCATCATCAAATCAAAGAATTCTACGCATACTTTTAGTGACTTAAACCAGTCAAATCCTGTAGATTGGTTTTATGAACCAAGCTTTAAGTCCACGAAAATCCAACAATATGAGAATGTTAAAAAAGTAATTCTGATTTTTGGCTCATTGAACTTATTGCACGAACGTGCCGCTAAAGATCTTGCTCTCCAGGGCCACACAGTAATTAATGCTATAAGATCCGATATTTTTCAAGAAGTTGATAAATTAAATATTAAAGTATCCCTTTCCAACAAGACTGAGCTTGAGAAATTATTCATATTACTATCTAAAGAGTCAATGAAAATTGACAATGTGGTTTATATTGGGCGCAGTATATCGTCGGGTATGGTTGGAATGAAAGTCTCTGAAAAAATGCAATCATCCACATATCAAGGGGCTAATTGTTGTGAAATAATTACGATCCTACAAGCAATTGACGGGTATAAAAAATACTATTCTGATGAAATTGTTCTAAATTTGATTGAAACAGAAGTTATTCGTATTGGCAATGAGCTCATCGATTTCACAAGTGATTCTGGAGTACTTGGGCTAATACCAACGATTCATTATGAATATCCAAATATTAGAGCCAGATATATTGATGTGTCTTCTCAAATAATCGACTCAGATACCGAAATAAACCATCTGATACACTTTCTGAACTCGCCAGAAAAAATGCTTTCGGTAGCAATTCGAAAGCAACTAGTATGGACTGAGCATCTTGAAAAAATTCAACTCTCAGACAATTTAATTCCTCACAAACAGCTGCACTCGCAAGGAAACTATTTAATTACTGGTGGTTTGGAGGGTGTTGGTTTGGAGTTTACAAAGTTTCTCGCCAAGCGATTTGAAAACTCAAATTTGATTATTACTACCGCAATCGCAGATTTTGTTAATAATCCTAAGATTCAACAAGAAATTAAATCTATTGAAGCCAGTTACCCCTGTAAATTGCACGTTTATTATATTGATTACCAACATACCAATCCGTTGGCAGATATTGTTCAAAAATTCCAAAATTCGTTTCAATTAAATGGAATTATTCATGCTACAGATATGAGTAATCCTCGCCCTCTTGATCTGATCAATGATTTTTCTCTTGAGAAAACTTTAGAGTATTGGCAATTAGAATCAAAGATGATCGAAGGGATCATTAAAATTGCAAAAAATACTACGCTTGATTTTTGCTATTTCATGTCATCTTTATCCGCAAAAATTGGGGCTATGAGTCAAGTCAGTCATGCTATTTTTTCAAGTCAACTCTCGCATATGATTAGTAAGGAAAGTGTTGAATTAAAAAATAAAGTAAGTATTATTTATTGGGACCGCTGGATACAAGATGCAGAATCTGCATTTATTAATACGAAAACTCAGGGCATTCGCCCCTTGGATGGCGAGCAAGTGCTAGACTATTTATTTTCATTTACTGTACCGCAAATTTTAATTGCAACTAACCATCCGTTTAGCCGCTTAAGAACTTTCTCTAACGAACAGTTATTGCCTATAAAAAATTTACAAACGCCAACTATTTATGATCGCCCGGAGTTAGAAATTCATTATTCTGCTCCTGAAAATGATTTAGAAAAAGAGCTAACCGATATTTGGCAAGATTTTCTGAAGATAACGCCGATTGGGATTCATGATAATTTTTTTGATCTTGGCGGGCAATCCCTGCTGGCAGCACAATTGATTCGTCACATTAAAGATCACTTATCCGTAAACCTAGACTTAGGCATATTTTTTAGTGCCCCTACGATTGCTGAGTTGAGCTCTATTTTAGAAAAGCAACTTCAAGAATCTTCTGATGCACGAATGGAAAAATATCTTGCAGAAATCGAAAATATGACAGAAGAGGAAGTAAAGAACTATCTAGAAAAACTTTAAATTGAATGACTAACTCACTAAATCCAAAATAAGCAAATTATGAAAAATAATTAATGTCTTTAATCTCAGGCATTCATTAATTCTAAATGTCCAAGGCCTTCAAAAGTACTGATATTGATATTCGCTTTACAACGAACTTTCTCAAAATTTAATTCTAGGGACCCAGTAATTGAGATATTACCCGTTTCTTTTGTAAGTTGACTTAAATCACAATCGTCTAAATCGATATTAAAACCCAAGGTCGTACCACCTTGAGTTTTAATAAATGTAATTTGAACAAATTGACGGTCTAAAGCTTTACTTAATGATTCAATAGTTTTACTTGGTCGTAACTCAATAGTTATTGGATGATCACCAATACAAAGCCTTTCGACTAGGCTTGGTTCAGAAGTAAGGGCAACTGGCTCTAAAATTTCTTCTTGATGAGATTGTTCAGCCATTAATTTACGAAGGCTAAGAGGACGCATATCAGTCCAAACTAAGTCAATATGCGCTAAGCAATCTTTCTTGCTACCCTCGAAAGAACAATTCTCCCAACCTAGAGGTAAATCTTTATCTAATGGCCAAATGGAGTACTGTTCTTCATGGTTTTTAACTACTTGATAAAGCAATTCAGGTTGAGATTCGTTCATTATATTTATCTACTTGAGTGGTTATTTAATCAATACAGCAGGCGACGGCGCTAGGGATCCCGCTATTTTACATATATTCACTATTTGACCTAATATATTCATCGTATCCGCACTCAAACCATTACCAATTTGGGACACTCCATAGCTTTCCCCATCATAATTTATAGTTGCAAAAACATTATTTGGTACTGACTTTTGCACTACTAGAACAGGCTGCATAATTAATTCTTGACTTGTACCGGTAAAAATGCCGAAATCTGTAGGTACCATCACTAAATTTTTATTATCTTCTTTTAATTGTTTAGCAGTTAAAGTACCCAAGTAGGCAAAAACCTCCCGCGGCGATCGTATTTTAAAACCAAAGGATTTTTGGGTTGATTTAAATGCTGAAGCATCATTGTTTGGTTTGCTTTTTTGCACTGGATTTGAAACAACAGGAATGGTGTTCGAGGTATTTGATGATTGGCATAGCGCCACCTCCCCAAACTCAGCAACAACCTTTTTGGGTTGGGCCGCAGCATTAAAACAAAAGCGAAGTACAGGAGGAGTGCTTACAATTACCTGATATTTATCTTTTCCATCTACATTTGTTTTAGCAAGCATACCCAATCGATTCGGTGAGGATAAATAATTCGATAAAATATTATCTTTTAAAAGTTGTTGTTCATCAATGGCCGGACCAACGGGTATATTGTTAGGAGCAGTAGCTTCAATGCTGATTCCCATATCTACTAAGGAATTCATTACTTTAACGAAATCAGGATAGTTTACGGAGTTAGGATCATTAATTAAACTAACAAAATTATCTTTATCTTGAAGTTCTATGCTAGCGACAAACAAATGAAATAGTAAATGTTTAGAGTAAGTTCCATTAGTAAAGAAACTGATATTTTGCAAAGATAAAGGGCTTAAAAAGGTTTTTGTAAAGGGCTCATTTTCTAGAGAAGCCTGTGTGAAATTAAAACCCCTAGAAGAACTTAAAGAAAGACTTGCTCCATTAGAGTAGTATTGGGCTGCTGCAATATTGGCAGCTCCAAGAATGTTTTTACTAGCATTAGAAGTGCTTAAGCCCGAAGATGACGCTATTTGTCCTGAACCAATGACATTAGGAATATCTAAAAAACTCATCGGCATATTTTTTGAGGCTCTAATTACATTTAACAAAATACTATTATTAGAATATCGTTCTACCTCCTTTTGATAAGACCCCGTCATATCTGAAAAACTTGGTCCGACTGTACTACAGCCAGATAAACCTAAAAGGACAAATAAACTTAATGATGTAACTTTTTTAAGACGATGAAACATGTAATTCTCCTTAAGAAATAATTAAATAATACCAATGAGTCGAAATATTAAAAGGGGTAAAACCAATGTGGCTACAAAAAAAATTAGTTTTTTAAGAAATCTAAAAAAACTAATTGGACCATTAATGGGAATGTATTCCTTTGCAATCATTTTTTTTGGGACAGCATTACTGCTATTAAGTGCTTTACTCCTTTTAGAATTTAAGGACATAGAAAAAGCAATTATTCCACCGAGGAGCATACCAACAGTTAGTAGCTTAATAGAAATTAGGAACAAAGGTAGCGTCATGATAATCAATTAAGTTGGGAAATATTTATAAAAAAGTTACTCATCAATCTTTACATACATATTGCCGTAATAGTCAACCATACGAATTGCAATAAAATTATTGCTTGGTGAAGTCTTTGCTCGCAATACTTTATCAAGAGAGTACAGTTGTATATTCCAATTTGGGGGTAGTACTAAATAATTTTTCAAATCCATTTCTGTAAGATTTGGTGGCGTGTTGGATTTAGTATCTAACAAAAAATCACGATTAAAGTGAGTTGCAACGAAGCTCTCTCCCGTTGGAGATATTATTTTTAAAACCGTTTTATTTTTATACCAAACATAATTGGTTCGTTGAATTGATTCATAAGGTTCATAAGGAACTTTAACAAAATCCTTGGTACTCTTTAAAAAAAATTGATCAAAAAATTTACCTAAAGGAATAGTAGTATGTAAGGTTGGCGTGAACCTTAAGCTACCAACATCAACATATTCGCTTACGTACTCTGTGTATGCAATTGACGTGGCTCCGTACATGATGCCGCCCCTCTCAAGCCCCCTCAAATTATTTAATTTTGTTGTTAATTGGGCTCGTATGCCAGAAATTGTTAGTAAGTTGTAAGCGGTCATATTACAAGCAATAGAAGCAGTTGTATAAGTAGTAATATCAAGCCCTAAACTGCCCCGTGCTATTGCCAAGAATTGGCAAAGAGGATTTTTGTTGAGCGCTTCATTCACAATAATTTTAACGTTATTTGTGATGCTATCTTCTCCAGTTGGAACTTGGTTCGAGGAAGCTTTATTTGCAGAATTATTACTTAAAGTTGCATCACTATTACTTGTTAAATTTTTATCTAATCCATTTTTTTGGCTAGCCTCTGCAGCATAATTACCAATTTTGGCATCATTATTACTATCTTTTGGTTGGGGTAGTATTAAATTTTGTTTTAATTCTGTGGATGGCGGTACCGGTTGAGATAATGCGAAATTTACACCAATAAAACAGAGTAATGCATAAATTGTTAATGATAAATTTGTAGACCGCATCTAACAAAACCCTGGAAAATAAATAAAAAGTTCAAACGAATATACACCTAAAAGCACAAAAGAAGCAATTTATTTTTAAGTTTATATATACATAAATTTGGTTAACAGTAAAACAGTAATTTTGAGAATAAATCGATATAAAAATTCATTAAAAGATAAAACATTGCTAGGATCTATTTGTCAGGATAGTGTCCTTAAGTAAAGTTCGAATATATGTTGGAAATAAATGAAAAGATCCATATTCTGGTAAAAATTTCGGAGTATCACAATATAAGTTAACTGAAATGATCAGATCACGACTTATTACCTGGTGCCACCAGTAAGGCGGAATATAAAGTGCACTTCCAGCATCAATTTTGATGTCGTAATACTTAACAGACTTTGCTTTTGGAAACTTTTTATCATCTAACTCTAATGGATTAACATCAGAGACCATTGGGTAATTTGAAAATGCTGATCGAGGGTAAAGTTTTTTAAAATTAGACGGAGCACTAAATAAAAAGCGTTTAGAGCCATAAAGTTGAACAAAAAAATTATATGAAGCGTCATAGTGTAGGCCGGTAACATTATTTCCTGGGCCAAACCACAAATATTTGGAACCTATTTTATCTTTTGGTAGTAAAGTATCAAATTTAATTTCAGGAATTAACTCTGGAAAATCTTTATTAATTACTTGACCACCCATATAAACCTTCGATCCATTATGGAGTCCATCCGAAGTAACAATGTCGGTATAACTTTTAAAGTCTAATGGAATTTCCTTATGGTACTCTTGAAAAACTCCCGTTTTTGATGTGTTCACGCTGACGATTTTGTTTCCAATTTTATCTTTTAAGAATTCTGGGGACCAATTCTTAAGAGTAGGCAATACCTCAAAAATATTTTTAAACAGGAACGGCCTAGATGTTTGAGTACAAAAAGTAAAAAGATCACTTTCCTCAGCAAGAAGCTCTTTTAAGTTTCGTTGAGGAATCGGATCTGAATATAGTGCAGGGGAAGGCAACGAAATGTAATCTTTAATCATTTACTATAACCAGTTGAATTAATAAAACTTTGGCATCACCCATTCTGCATTGGTTACATAAAATTTTTCAGCATTCACTTGCCCTAAACTAGTAATGTGACTAGCAAATTGTTCTATAGGGCTTGTGCCCCCCTCAGGATGAGGAAAATCACTGCTATAACAATAACAGTCAGCTAATCCAAACTTTTCAATCATCTCACCAACTGGCTCAAAACGGTAAGGTGTAATCCGCACATTTCTTGAAAAATACTCTGAAGGCTTCATACTCAATACACCATTGAGCCGATGCTTAAATATATGGGCTACGTTATCTAAATGAATCGCTAGAGGAGCAAACCAAACTGCACCGAGTTCGATTACAGCAAAGCGCAGTTTAGGGAATCTTTCAAAAACTCCCCCCAAAACAATCGTCATTAGGAAATTTTGTGGTGAAAAAATAAAGCTAGCCATCATATACGTGTTTCCTGGTTCACCATGATGTCTAAAGTTTGTTTCAAACCCCAAATGCTCAACACCTTTACTCCAAGCATCACTAGCGATGAATCCCTGTTCTCCCCCTGCATGAAGAATCACAGTTGCATTTGCCTCTTCAAAAATAGCCCATAAAGGATCTAAATCTTTATGAGCAGGGGATAGACCACCAGGAGGAATTGAACTTGGAATGACAAAAGAATGGACGCCTTCTTTTAAAAGTCTTTTTGTCTCTGCAATCGCATTTTCAATATTAAAAGTATTTAAAGTTGCAACTGGCAATAACCGCTGAGGGCTATGCTTTTTGAAGGAAATCGCATAATCGTTCCATCCTCTCATTGCAGACAGGCCTATTTCAGTATTAGAGAATGCTCCCATTTGTAATGCGGGATCTGCGAAAACAAAAGCTTTTTGGACATTCATGAAATCTAGAGCCTTTAAACGACCCTCTGCGGTATAAGCGCCTGCAGCAGCAGAGCCCTTGGTGAGCCACACGGTATTTTGATTAAAGTCAGCGGACTCGTGACCCATCAGAATGTTCAAATCATCGATTTTATCCAATGGAGTATTGTCAATCGTTTTTTGACACATACTCGCAAAAAATTTCCCTGCTTCCTGTCCTGCAACTTCAGTATAAAAATCTGGGGATGGAGTTATGTGTGTGTCCAAATCATTTATTTTGCCGTAGAATTCTGAAACATTAATCATAAAAGTATCCTAAAGATTTATACACAGTAAAGAACCATCTTAAATCATGAATGTTACAAAATAAATAATATCTGTGACTAAAATTCCCTTAAAGAAAATGTACGCCACTTGAGCGAAATGATCCTAGGATTTGGCCAGGTTAACTAAGATTGGTTCGCTGGCTATTGTTTTTAGGGTTGAATCAAATATATAAATTCAGCCCCCGGAAATCAGGGAAATGTTGATTGGAACATTGTCTTTAAAGGCATTGCAATATGGGCATATTTTCATAGCCGCCAACACTAAATCGTTCGCAAGCGTTTGATTAAGATCAAAAATATTGATGGTTAGGCTTACTGCAAGTCCAAGCCCAATCTCTGTTGAACCCAGGTCTACACGCGCATTGATTGTTATATTAGAGGGTAATTGGACCATTTTTTGTTCTGCAACTTGATAAAGAGTTGTTAGGAAAGAGGCTGAGAACCCAGCGCCTAAAAGTTGCTCCGGATTGGTTGCTTTGCCAGTTCCTCCCATTATTAAAGGCAAGCTTAAAGAGACATTAAATTCTTTATCATCACTTTCTGATGACCCATTCCTGCCGCCTAAAGTAATTATGTTAGCGGTATAAATCAATTTTTCTAATTTGTGTGGCACTTTGGAGCCTTTGGCATAATCGGGTATTTTGTCTTTGAGAAGTTCTTTATAGCGGATTAGTAAAGAAGGGCTGTCATAAAAAAAACGTTTCCCATCGCTAATTAATCGTAATAAACGTCGAGAAAATAAGCTTAACGCCGTATCATTCACATTCTCTGTTGTAAATCTTTCTCGTGGTTCGCAAATTGAACTAACAAATTCGATTAAAAACCCACGCCTTGTCTTGTTTGTCATATTCGATGTAGCGCCATGCCAAATATGTCCCACGGCCAGTATGGCTGTTCCTTTTGGCACAATTACCTTAACTGCGTTTTGTGGTGTTGAACCTTTAGGAATATTGCCACCCCAGGGGAGGTTGACGCGTTGTTTTTTTTGATGGGATCCAGGGATAACAAATAGGGGCCCGTTCTCATTGGTAAAGTCATCTATAGTAAAAATAGTTTGAAGAACTAAGGGATATTCCTGGGGGGGGAGGGGGCAGCCAGGATTTTGTTCAAAAGGCGAATCTTGATGTGGGCCAAGAGAATCATTATTAGGGGCTACTCTACTTGTGCTCAGAGCTAAATTATCAAGTTTACAGTCCCAGCCAAGTAGAGATTGAGTTAATAATGAAATAAGGGGATCATCAATTAATCGTAAAACAGACTCTCCAGAATTCAGGATGCTATCCTTATTGTTTGGCCCATAACCATTCCATCTTCCAAGAGTTAGGGTTTGCTTAGACTCCAAATCAGTTGATAGTTGTTGAGTTAGTTTGTTAAAAATATTTGGAATTATTACGAAACCAGGACCATGTGTGAGAGCAGTTTTTATTTTTCTGACAAAATTGATATCGTACAAATAAGTGGAAGTATATTTACCATCTTCACCTAATATTTGTACTTCAATATTGGGGATATTTAATTTTAGATACTGAATTTGTTTAAAAAAATCCCCAATCTCTGAATAACAATAGGCTTCTTCGTTTAGTTGATTAATTTCTTGAATTTCAATATCAGTTAATTTAATCAAAGGAGCTTGTGCAATTTCTTCAATATGCTTCAAATTTTTACTACCAGGAATTGGAGTAACACCATGGGAGCATGCCCATGCTAAGATAATTTGAGCAGAGGTTTTTTGATATTTATAACAAATATTCTCAATAATTTTATTTTTTAATAAAGGGAGCTGATTATTTTTCCAGCCATAATTAAAAGGCGAGTGGCCAACAACACGAATATTATGATCTAAACAAAACTTTTTAAGTTCAATATTAAAGGCAAAGGGACTGAATTCAATTTGATTAGCAAATGGATGTACCTTAGCAATGGCTAAAAGTCTTTGCAGTTCAATAATATTAAAATTAGAAACCCCAATTTCTTTAACTATTCCACTTGCAACTAATAGTTCAAGTTGCGGCCAAATCTCTTCAACAATAAACTCCTCAGGAAACCCTTCTGCGTCAACTTTTAAGGGCCAGTGAATTACAACAGAATCCAAGTAATCAAGATTGACTGAAAGCAAATAGGCTTTAATATTTTCTTTAATGGAAAACTTGAACGGGTCATAATCAAATTGCCTATTTTTTTCGAAAGCTGAGAGCCATAGTTTGAGACTGATGTGCACCTCAGACCTTTTAACTTGGTTACTTTGTAAACACTCATTAAGTCTGTCAAAATCCCCGGGTGAATAAAGAGTTGATGTATCAAAAAAGCGAATCCCACATTTAAGTGCACAATCAAGTGCTTCAAAGCTTGGACCATCCGGTACGCCACCTCCAAGCCCAATTTGAAAATTATGAATCATGATATTTTTAGCTATCTGCTACTGGAGTGGATTATTTATTTGGGGAGTTTTTACTTGAGTTTAAATAATGCTTAGAGTGCATTACAGAATTACAGCACTTCCGATTTGTTTAATACTTATCGTTATCTTACAGCATATTTCTTAAGAATTAAAGTATCCTTTTCTGGACTGGACTTGAAAAATTCTATAGGTGTCAAGGAGAATAAATAGGGGGTATCCATAAAAGTATGACCAATCCTAGGCCAACCTTTTACGACTTGCTTTTTCAGGCTAGCAGAATTTTTTGCTACATCGATTAGTTCCCAATTGCATGATTGGGAATTTAATATGTCGACTCCCCATAATGTGTTAGAAATTTAGTTACCATTGACAGACAGAGTATCAGAAATATTACCCAAGTTTGCGCTGTTAGAAATTTGTAAAAAAATAATTAAAAGCGTAAATTATTAAATAATGATCTAGTGGAAAATACAAATCATAAGGCTACCGATTTAACCAAAGGTGTGAAATCAATTTTTTTTGACTTTTTAACTTCATACCAATAAATGCTTATCCTTTACATTTCACCCATCCTCTAATTTACCTTGACTGGTTTAAACAATAGTTATGAGTAAATTATTCATTACCCCATTATTAGTGATTGTTTTTTTAGATTTATTTTGCCGCTAGGCCATAGTTTACTTTTATTCTAAAAAGATCTGCTGATGCTCAAGAAACGCGAAATATCAAGTTATTGGATTGGACTACCTAAAAAAAAAGCCATACCTTTGAGAATTGATTTTGAATGTTGGTTTAATAAATCATGCATTTATTCAGGCTATGATTTTTCTAGAATTATAGATTTGAATACTAAATCTTTATGTCAGAATGCTAAAAAAATTTATTAGTTAGCGTTGATTAAATCATAGCCGCCAACCCAGAAAAGGAACTATTTACTCTAAGAAAGCCTGATCTGTTATTGATGGGCGCATTAAATTTTCAATGAAAGGAAATTTTTAATCTGTCTTGGCATCAGTTGTTTCATTCCAGTAATATTTCCAAAGAATTTGGTGCGACACCAAAAATTAATTGAAATGCTATTACCAAGACCGTTTACCACTTCATGCCACCAATAAGCTGGCAAAAAAAGGATTTCACCTGCATTAATATGAACTTCAATAAGCTTTGCATACTTTGAGTTAGGGTAGGCAGAGAGATCAAGATTATTTGCGATTACTTGGCTAAATTCAGGAGATTTCGAAAAGGGGGAGTTGGCGTACAAAAATTTTGTATCAGAAGGAGAATATAAATAAAATTTTTTTGAGCCCATGAGCTGCATAAAAAAATTGTCATCTGGATCCATATGAAGAGGCGCTTTTGTGTTGCCAGGACCAAGCCACAGATTCCGTTGTTTGACTTTATTCTTAGGGATAAGTTTATCGAATTCCAGTAAATCCTTTAGTTCAGGATGAATGACATCAATATTTTGCTGTGCCATATACAACAATGGCTCATTAATAAAATTTTCCTTTAATTTATTGAAGTAATCATTTGTTCGGATTCGTACATGTTGCCAACCGTTCGATTTTTTTTCGTGAGATTTTTGTAGGACAAGCGTTTCTTTAGGAATTATTTTTTCAGCCGCATAATCCATATTCCAGTTGGCTAAATTCGGGAAAATTAAATTAACTCCTGTAATTACCACTGGTTTGTTGTAGCGAACACAAGTTTGATAAGTTAATCCAGGGATATGACTTAACTGTAATTTTTTTATCATAGGTAGTTAAATTCAAAAAGTACCGGCAAACTGAATAAATAAAATCTGTAGGAATATTCCCTCTTTCTAGAGTCCTCAATCAGCCTAATGAGGCTGGATTAATTAGGGTTATTTTTCCAGAAAAATAAAGTTTAGGAATTGCCCCAAAATTCACTAGGCTAGATACTGAATACGCAAGTAGGTATTAATTTAATTCCGGTAAGACCCACTCTGCATTATTCACGTAAAAGGCTTCGGCACTTTTTTGTCCCAAGCGAGAGATACGTTCTTCGAACTCTTGTAAGGGACGGGTACCGCCTTCAGGATGAGGGAAATCACTGCTGTAGCAATAGCACTCTGCTAACCCGTGATGATCAATATAATCTGCAACACTTTCAAACCAGTATGGGGTAACACGAATATTCCGACGAATATACTCGGAAGGTTTCAGAGATAGTACTCCATCCATACGTTTTCTAAATATTTTTAAGACATTATCCAGATGGGCAGATAATGGACCAAGCCAAATCGCACCAAGCTCTATAGCCCCAAAACGAAGGTTTGGAAAACGTTCAAAAACTCCACCAAGAATGAGGGTAGAGATAAAGTTTTGTGGTGCATAAAACATGGAACAGGCTGTGAAGGGATTCATTTGATCCCCCTCAGCGATTATATGATCTGCTTGTTGTCCAAAATGAGTGATGCCCTTATCCCAATTCGGATTTTTGAGGAAGTCGAATTCGTCACCAACTGAACGACCACCTCCAAGATGAAGCATGATTGTGGCATTGGCCTCTTGGACCATGCCCCAAATTTTGTCCATTGCGGGTTGAGCTGGCGAAGCATTGCCAGGAGCAACTGAACTGGCTATGACAAAGGCACGCCCACCGATTTTTAGCACGCGTTCGATTTCTTCCGCAGCGATATCAATGTTGTGAGTGTTAATAAGAGCTACTGCGCGCAAACGGTTCGGGTCTTTTTTACCTAGATTAATAATAAAATCATTCCAATGCCGCATAGTAGCGATGCCTAGCGCATTATCGGCAAAAGCTGCTGTTTGAATGCCTGGGTCTGAAAACATAAAGCTTCGATTGACACCCATATAGTCTAGTGTTTTGATGCGGTTATCGGCGTTGAACGCGCCATGAGCCGCTGATCCTTTGATGCGCCAAACTGATTCATCTGTGGGCTCAGAGAATTCGTTACCTGAGCGTACCAGAATTTTTTGTGCTTCGTCTTTTGGTAAGGTGTTGATCAGTTCATCAAATCGTTTAGCGAAATTACGCCCAACTTCTCCACCTGCTTGCTCATAATTTAAGTGCGAAGGTTGAATGTGGGTATCTAAATCGACAATACGACCATGAAAATCATTTATATTTATCACGCTTTACCTTTAATAAAAAGAATAAAGAAATAATTTATCACATTCGATATTTCAATTTAGTGAAATATCAATTTTAATTCGAATGGGAAGTTGAAATTTAATTATCCAAACTTGTATAAAAAGTATGTTGATGATCGTGACTCAACAAGAGATCAAGCAAATCTTTTGGGTAAAATTTCCTGCAGGGTTGTTAACTCATAAGGCATTTATTTTATTTAATAGGAAATAACATGTAGCGATTTATGCACTTCAACCGCTAAATTACACTACGTATTGAATGCCATTTCTGTTTCAATATACAAAATTAAATAATGAAAAAGAGCTCATCTTTTAATTTTATTAGTGAGAAAAATTTTCTATGAATGGAAATTTTCCCAATTACCAACTAATAATCTTGCCACGTTTTTATCGGTAGTTTTTATATTTCTGTTCTTCAGGTTTAAATCAAATGTAAGCGAAATACGGACCTGATCCGAATCATTTCTTCTTACTTCATGCATTACATAAGCAGGGAAGAATACCATTTTGCCCTCTTTAGGAGTAATGTCAATAATCTTCACTGATCCATTTTGAGGATCAACAGCAACATCCTGCGTATCAATTAAAACTAAATTCCCACAATTATCTGGAGTATTTAAATAATATGTGCCAGTTAAAATAGCATTAGGGTGAACATGCATCTGATAACACTCCCCAGGAGGCTGAATGGTCAGCCAAGCCGAAGTGAATTCATAGGGGATATCCTCAGTTGCTAATGAAGAAGATTGATTAGTAAATCGCACAAAATGATCGTTCATCATTTTTAATATTTTAGTTTTGAAAGAAGAAAATAAAGGTGCATCATATTTAACTAAATCACGGGGGCTAGTTAATTCATCGTCAATATTTTTATAGAATAGAAAAATTTCATCGAAGAGTTTTTTATTAAAAGCTGAATCAAAGTCCGTGTTGATCTCCCAAACTGGAGATAAACACCAATTGCTAACAGCAGACGAATCATTGTAATTAACCAGCCCTTGATTTTGATGAGTCATATTCATTTTTAATATTTTAAATAAAATTTAGCATTTAAGACTTTATTATTGACAGAGAAACTTCAGATCACCAAAGAGGATAAATCGTATCATCATTTTTCTTTTTCTTTTTTTTTGAAAAAATTTTTTTTAAAAAATTTGAAAGGTAATTAAACATAATTTAAGGGGATATTATTAATAGAATAAGTGCCAAACATTATCACATTCAATTCCATGTCCCTGTAAGGTGATTCTTCGATCTTCACGCTTCAGCTTATGTCTACCAGCTACGCGATGTACAACATGTCCAGTGAAGAAGTTTAAATCTCCAACCCGATAAGGTACAAAGTCATAGTCAACAATTGGGCTCGTTTCTTTAATCCCGTAACTAGCATTGAAATCAATTGCTGCCTGAGTATCACCAATATTTTTCCATACATCTAGACCTGATCCGGCTTCTGGGAGTTGGAGGGCAAGAGTAAACGTCAGACAATTATTAAATTTTTTGGAGTTAAAGTTGTTCCAAAAAAAATTATGCGGCAAATACGGCGTATCCACGTGAAAACTAGACCAACCTTCTGCTGCCTCTAGCTTATCCACCAAATCTTGCGGCATCAGTTTTTGTTGCTGATTAGGTCCAAGTATTTGAAATCCTGGCATACCAATGTAGTCATTAGCGTAGACAGCGTTAGTCCCCAAGGCATTTTCCAAACCGGTACGAACGTTCTCATATAAGTCCTCAAATGTAGTTAGCAAAATAGGATTGATCATTGACCGATACTCATGATAAGGAAAGTGTTTATCAGGCGGTATCGGCCCATTACTATCAAAAAGCTCCCTTGAACTAACAGCGCCGACAGTAAAGAAATAATCATTGTAAGGACAAATCCAAAGCTCACTTAATTCTAGCAACTTTACCACCGTTAGGTGTGCTTCTGTTGCATCTATAACGTTAAAAGACTTAGCATAATCGCGATACATAGAATAGTTTCTAATCTAGAAGTTAAGATGACAAATAATGCTTTATATAAGAATGAAACTTCAATATACTGTAAATTTATTACAAACATGTTAAGTTAAATGTCTGGTTAATAAGCTAGCAAAATCTATTTACAAGGTTGGCAGAGTTGTTGTCAATTTGTCGACCGAGCTAGAAAGTTCATGAAAGCGTATTTTCAAAAAATCGTTACCAAAGATATCAGTAATAAAGTGCAAAGAGAGAAGTAAATTTTAAATTTGCGGGTAATTAATGTATTAATTTTGGTAACCGATAGAGGTCGTTAACTCATCAGAGTTTAAAGAAAAATTTATAAAGAAGCTTGTTTAGATTCATTAATTACTTCAGATATCCGATCCGCAACTAAATAATTTCCATAAGCATTAATATGACCATTATCTATATATATTTCTTCAGGGGAATTGTCAAAGCAATGAGTGAGGTCAAAATATTCTGGTTTAATTAAAACATGTTTCTTAATCTCGTTATAAAAACTTCGAAACATATTTGAGCTAATAAGTGAGTTGGGACTTAATTCATAATTTTTAATTTCTGTTTCTGTAAGAGGTTTATTGCCAATATTTTGGAGGGGCTGTAAAAAAGTTAGAAATTGGATTGCTTCGATTGCGCAATGTTTTTTTGCGGCTTCATGGATTCGAACATAGCTATGCGCAGCCCTAGACGCCAATGACTCCTGCAAGTCATTCTCAGTAGGAAGATTATTATAAATATCAGCATACATAGCTTGTTTACCATAGAAGACAGGTAAACGCTGAAGCCAATGGGTAATCAATTTTTTTAGAGTTTTATTATTAAAAAAAATAATCAAAGATGATAATGACTTGATTGTGAAAACAACTAGCAAATACTTTAGAAGCCAAACACATTCAAACGATTTACTAATATAATTATCGTGTACTATAGAAAACAGACTTTGTCTGTCATAAATTTTTATTTTAGAATTGAGCTTCGGGCTCTCTGAAACTAGTGTTTTAAAAATATACTGTGTACAACAATTCCAACCATCGTAAAAAATCACAATATCGGGTTGATATTGATTAATTACATCTGAATCTAAAATATTTATTGCATCAATTGATGATGTCCCAGCAATTCCAAAATTGATACAGCAAGTTTGGTAACCATATTTTGAGATCAATAATTTCTCAACTTGTGCTGGGATTGTAAATTTTGGAAGACGGGATCCATCGCCCATCATAGTAGAGCCACCGAAGAATGCAATTACAGGGATTTTTTTAGACTTAGCCTGTAGGGCTTGATCGAGAGCGGATAACCTTTGTTGAATATTGGTTTTCAAAACCCCATTAGAATCGGTAAAGTATAAGTCATAATTCTTGGATAAATTTGTTGGACAAAGTGTCAACATATTTTTACCTAATCGATAACCAAAATAAGCACTTGAGGAAAAAAAGCTACGCGATCTTATAACATCTTGGTAAATAGGCTGATAACTAAGTTTTCCAATGTAATTCTCTTGAAATTCGTGGATTATCGAGTCAAAATCTTTATCTAAAACAGCCCTCTGAGTTTCATCAACCCATTCTGAAATGGCATGGTTAGGTGATGGTAAATTCATGGACGGCCACAGTCGAAAAAATAATTATAAAAAATTTACATGAATTATAAAATACTTCTCACAACTGACCCTTTAAGAACAATTTTGATATATTTGAAATCAAGAAATAAATTAATTTATTTGGTGGTGCAAGTGAGATTCGTTCTAAACCAGCAGCCCTTAAAAATCTATACTCTAGGCCATGAGCAACGTTCGAGACTGGAGGATTAATGCAGACTTTTTTTCAAAGTTTCGGTATATTTTCCGGTTTGTGTTGTAAGAAATTTGTAAAAAAATCTATAGTCAATAACATAAATTATTTAATAGTCGCCGGTGTTAAAAACAAGTTATAAAATTACCGATTAAAATAGATGTGTGATTTAATTCTTCCTGATCATCTAACTTCCTCCCATAAAATGCTCATTCTTGATTTTTTATGTTATTTCAATTTTATCTTCACAGGTTTATATAAAAGTTATGAGTAAATTATTCATTACCCCAGTATTAGTGATTGTTTTTTATGCAGTTATTTTGCCGATAGGTCTTGTTTTACGTATATTCCAAAAAGATCTGTTGAAGCTTAAGAAACGCGAAATATCAAGTTATTGGATTGGACGACCTAAAAAAGACCGCCATTCCTTTGAGAATTGATTTTGAAGCATGGTTTAATAAATCATTCATTTATTAAGTCTATGATCTCTTTCTAGAACTCTAGATTTGAATACTAATTCTTCATATCAGAATGCTAGGATAACCTTTGGTTATTAGTCAATGGTGTTAAAGAATGATAATGTAATTTTAAATTTCAAATTTTAGAAAGTTAAGTTAATGTATATACTGGGTATTTCTGCGTTCTATCATGATTCTGCTGCATGTTTAGTTAGTGATGGTGAAATCATAGCTGCTGCTCAAGAAGAACGATTTACTAGAAAAAAGCATGACCTTCAATTTCCAGTTAATGCTATAAATTATTGCTTAGTAGAAGCCGGTATTTCAGCAGCGCAAGTTGATTATGTCGTTTTTTATGACGAGCCTTTTTTAAAGTTTGATAGGCTTATACAAACATACCTAGCATTTGCTCCCAAAGGGCTAAAAAGTTTCATTACTTCAATGCCAATCTGGTTAAATGAAAAACTCTTTCAAAAAAGAATTATTAGTAAAGCATTAAAAGATTTATGGGGTAAAGACATTGATTGGAAAAAACGCTTACTTTTCTCCGAGCACCATCTAAGTCATGCTGCTAGCGCATTTTTCCCTTCTCCATTCGAATCGGCAGCAATTCTTACTTTAGATGGAGTTGGGGAATGGGCAACAAGCTCATTAGCGATTGGAAAAGGAAATAACCTTACGATATTAAAAGAGATTCATTTCCCCCATTCTCTAGGATTACTCTATTCAGCCTTTACATACTATATTGGTTTTAAAGTTAATTCTGGTGAGTATAAATTAATGGGTTTGGCACCATATGGTGTGCCTAAATATGCGGAATTAATTAAAAAATATCTAATTGATATTAAGGAAGATGGCTCGTTTTCTTTGGATATGAGTTACTTTAATTATTGCACTGGCTTTACAATGACTACGACCAAATTTCATGATTTGTTTGGAGGGCCCCCTAGAAAACCCGAGTCTGAATTGACACAATTGGAGATGGACATTGCTGCTTCTATACAAGCAGTAACAGAAGAAGTAATGATAAAACTTGCTAAAGAGATCTCTAAAAGTACTGGTGAAACCAACTTGTGTTTAGCTGGTGGCGTGGCGTTGAATTGTGTTGCGAATGGTAAGTTATTGCGCGAGAAAATTTTTAAAAATATTTGGATTCAACCAGCAGCAGGTGATGCTGGGGGAGCTGTTGGCGCTGCACTTTCAGCATATTATTTGATGTTTAACAAGCATCGACAATCTTCAAATGATTTGGATGGTATGAAGGGTGCTTATTTAGGGCCTGAATTTAGTCAAACACAAATAGAGAGTGAGCTCACCCAACTCGGCGCAGTTTTTAATACCCTTCAACAAGAAGAAATTATTTACAAGACTGCACAAGCCCTTGCTGATGGTAAAGCGATTGGTTGGATGCAAGGTCGAATGGAGTTCGGACCAAGATCCTTAGGATGTAGAAGTATTTTGGCAGACCCAAGATCGCCCAAAACACAACAATTACTTAATTTGAAAATTAAGTATCGCGAGTCTTTCAGGCCTTTTGCTCCAAGCATTCTTCGAGAAGATGTACTCGATTGGTTTGATTTGGATGGGGATAGTCCATATATGTTGCTCGTAGCCAATATTGCTAATGCGAAACAAAGAAATATGACTTCTGATGAGCAATTACTTTTTGGCATTGAAAAGCTTAATGTTCTTCGTTCTGACATACCCGCAGTAACTCATGTTGACTATTCAGCTAGGGTACAGACTGTGCACGAACAAACTAATCCTATTTATCATAAGTTAATTAAGGAATTTAAAAAAATCACAGGATGTCCAGTGTTAGTAAATACCTCATTTAATGTAAGAGGAGAGCCTATTGTTTGTTCTCCTACTGATGCATTTAAATGCTTTATGGGGACAGAATTAGATATTTTGGTTGTTGGGAACTCATTTTTAGAAAAGACTTACCAAGATAAAGCATTACAAATGGACTATAAAACAAAGTATGAGTTGGACTAATCCATGTGGAATTAAACTATGAGCATACATTTAGAGTAATTTAAAATCTAGCCTTTTAATAACTGCCCACTAAAATAGGGGAATGCCAGCCAGACTATGGTTAGGGGAGTCGTGCTGAGTGAACTACTTGAAAAGTCTAGTTGTCCCAATTACAATTATTTTAGAGGCGCTACTAAATTGGCATCGGCATCATAAAGAAGAATTAGAACTAGTAATACTATAGAAGCAATCAACTGCATTAGATAAGTAAGTGCAGTTGGCTCTTACTAAAAATTAATTGAGAGGTCCACCGAGTTTACGAAAACTGCATAAAGCTTACGTGAATTAATGGAAGGAATGTATAAAAAAAAGATGTGCTATTTACCCAAGAAAAAGTATCAAGCGAATTGTTGTCAACTATGAATGACTCTACACCACAATTTGCAGAAACAATGAATATCCAAACTTTAGAGTGGTTAGAAAAAGTTAAAACACCTGAAAATACTGAGGGCTTACTTTCCTTAGTCAAGAAATATAGTTCAAACTATATTGGCTTTATCTCTGGGATACCAACCATCAGTAACATTAAACGCTCTCGTCAATTTTTTAAACCGAATGCATTTCACGGTTACAGTCTTAGTAAAAACGTCGCAACTATAATTCAAAGCCACCCCAATAGCGCACCAGATTTATTCGTCACAGATAGCAATGGCGTCATCAAAAATTCTTTAGAAAACAATTTATCTGCTCTTGAATTATGTCAAGATGCTAAAAAGACATCCAAACCGATTATTCTTTTTTTTGGTGGTTCAACCATCATGGGGGATGGTTCGATGCTTCCTGAATATTCAATTCCATCCCAAGTTGAAAAACTATTACTTTATGAGTTTGGAGTCCAGTCTTGTTGCATTAATTTTGGTGTCAGTGGTTACTCATCTCTGGACTCATTCAACCTCTTAAATACCAGTATCATCAATGATTACAAACCGGATTTAATTTTATTCTATGATGGCTGGAACTGTTATAACCATTTTTCAACAAAAACACTGATTGAAAAATCAGAAAAATTATTCAACTACTACGGTTCAAATTCTTCTCAAGGCTTCTATTCTTTTGTACATAATCATTATCTAGAAAAGTCCTACAGTTTTTTTTGGTTGACTAAATATTTGGCTTTTCTAGGAATAGTGAATATCTTATCTAACTTAATAACACTATTCAGAGTTGATTTTGTTAAACATCTTCTCATCAAAGTTATTAGTAAAATACCCTCATTGGCTGGTCCGGGCTATGTTTTTAATGCCTTAAAAGATACTTATCCCATTGATGAAAAATCAAAAATACGAATCTCCGAAGAGTCTGCGCAAATCTACATAGCTATCCATAAAGATATTGAAAAGGTATGTGCCTCCAATCAGATTGAGTGTATTACTTGCTTACAACCGCTCTTATTTGCCGGAAGCAAACCGCCCTTCGGGAGGGAGTTTCAAATACTAGAAGATGCTGATATGGAGGGCCTAAAAACTTTTTATAAATCACTAAACAATTTTTTTACTAATCATTCCAAGCGCTTCAACCTTTCGTCAGTGTTTAACGAGACTGATGCCCAAGTGTATCTTGATACTGGCCATTTAAATGCCTATGGAAATTTTGTTATCGCCGATTCATTAGCAAAAACTGTTCGCCAGATACTTAATACTTAAAGTCTTAAGCATCACAATTCATCACCTAAGGGTAACTAGATATCCGGTTGAGCAAATTACCGCATCATATTGTGGTATTAGTATAGGCTTTCAAAAGCTACAATTCTCTATATTCCTAAACTAGGTCATAGCAAAATTTAGTAAAAAAACCACCTATATTGAATCGAACCAAATAAGGTGGGTGATATGTGTCTTCAAAGAAAGTAATGCCGAGTTTAACTTCCCTCAGTTACTTTTCTTCCATTCAAAGGCATTACTGGGCGCGCATTTAAAGGAAAAATTTTCTTAAATGAAGCCAATTGCTGTGGTGAAAGTTCAACTGGGGTTTTGAGGATATAAAAATCTACCCCTTCGGAGCAACCTGGAGTCGTTAATGAACCAGCATATCCATAGTAAGCCAATGAAGCTGGCAAGATACTGGCAACATTAAATGGATTCTTTAAAGCAACCTTGCCTTCTTTAGCAGGCATATTAGCCAACACATTCTTAAGACTTGTATTTTCTTTACCTTCATTAAATAACACGCCAATAACCGCTAATTTTCCGTCAGCGCTTTTGTGTACTAAGTGAGCATTAAAGGGAAAACTTTTACTATCGACCTTTTCTTCAGCAGGAGTATGAAAATGGAATTGTAAAATTTTGTAGTCTATGCTGCCAAAATTGGCAGAACCGCCATCCGCCAGGCCCACTTGAATAGTGTGTCCATTATTAATAATCTCCCCTGGAGATACCTTGTAATTTGTCTTTATAGTGGCATTAACCTTTACGGCAGATTTAGTGGGAATATCAATTGGAGACTGAACCTGACCAGTTTTGCAGGTGGCGAACTCTTTACTTAAATCGCCCCAGTTGGAAGGACCAATTTTACCCTCATAGCCCCAATGAACACCTTCAGCAAAACCGAGGCTTGCAAATGTGGCAATACATAATGCGAAAACAATTTTCTTTTTAATCATATTATCTCTATCAGGTGAGTTATGCGCAAATTTACGCCAAAATCATTATATACAATTTGATATGATTTATCTATCTTTAGTTGTCATAAGTTTATATCTTAGGAAATTAAATAATTTTTCACGTGTGATGTGGCTTGGCCAGTGCAACAAGGCAATGTGGTTGATTAAGCTAGACCTTAAGATTGTGGTTTAGAACGATTAGTCAGTTATTTAGAGTACCATCTCCAATGCTGAAAATTGTTCCACATATACTAATTAATGGCCTTTATTTGTACTTATTTGGGCGCTTGTAATTAAAGTTTTAAAGAATATCTTGATCGATATGTCTTGTCACTCGATTCTTAGAAATGGTTCCTCTTAAAATAATATATAAATAATGTCGTGTAAGGTAATTGAGCCATTATGATTCTAATTTTGGCTGTAGCGTTGTCGTCCACAATGATTCACCATTATTATCGCGAAGATCCACTCGTAACTCGGCTGTTTTTCCATCAATTTGTATATCACCAAAAAATTGATAACCTTCTACAGGCGCAAGATTGACTCTGCCATTACTTGGGATTTTCTGAAATTTTACTTCTACACCAAATGTGTTATCAGTTTGGTTAGGTCCAAAAGTTCCAGAATTTAAGGGGCCAGCCATAAACTCCCAAAATGGATCAAAGTCTTTAAATTGTGCAAGATTGGGATTAAAGTAATGCGCTGCTGTATAGTGCGTATCCGCTGTTAACCAAACTGTATTTCGAATTTTTTTATGTTTAATGTATGACAAAATACCTGCAATTTCGATTTCACGACCTAGAGCAGGGCCATCCCCATTAGCAACAGCCTCAAATTTCAGTCTCCCTAAGTCATCTTTGCCATCCTCAACTAACAGACCTAGGGGCATATCAGATGCTATGACTTTCCAGATAGCTTTAGAGGACTTTAATTCTTTTTTTAACCAATTAACTTGCGCAGCACCTAAATATTGAGAATCGGCATTCAATGTATCTTGGCGATTGTAGGAATTTCCTCCTCGATAGCTACGCATGTCGATGACAAAAATATCTAAGAGAGCGCCGCGTGAAATTTTTCTATAAATTCTTTGTTCTTCATCTTGGGAGTACCATTTCATAGGGGCATTTTCTAAAAATGCCCTAGTCGCTCTGGCAACTAATAAGGGGACATTTTTTTCTGTATAGCGGGAGTCTAAAGAAACATCTTTACTCGAGGAGAAGTTATTCACTACCTCATGATCATCCCATTGCCAAATTTGAGCGATTTCAGAATTAAACCGCCTCATATTATCATCCATCATGTTATAGCGATAATTTCCTCTAAACTCCTTCAAGGTTTCAGCTACTTTTGATTTTTCTTCAGTAACGATATTTTTCCACACCATGCCCTTAAGTGGTCCTTCTGTAATAATTACTTCAGCTTTAATAGGATTATCAGCGTAAATATTATCGCCGCTATGAATGAAAAAGTCAGGGTTGAGTTTTCTCATCGTCTCATAAATTGTCATACCCCCAAGATCAGGATTGATCCCCCATCCTTGGCCTGCAGTATCTCCTGACCACAGAAAACGAATGGACTTTTTATGTTTTGATGCAGTTCTAAAATGTCCTATTTCATCTTGGCTTTTTGCCCCAGTTTTTAAATCTTCATAAGCAATCTTATAGAAAATGTCTTGACCGGAGGGTAATCCATTCAGGTTAACTCGAGAAGTAAAATCGGCACTGTCTAAGGTATACGGACCTGATAAAACTCTAGGATTTAAGAAATTGGGACTGGTATCCCAGGTTACCCACATTTTTGCTTCTCTGTCACTTCTAGACCAAACAATTCCAGCGTCAGAAGTTATATCGCCTGACTGGATTCCTGAGGGTGACTGAGGTCGAACTTTGTCGCTTGTTATCAGAGCCGGCGCTTGAGCGAAGGCTAGTATTTGACTTAAGCCACCAATAGGGAAAGAAGTACCTAATAAAGATTTCAAGATAATACGACGACGGTTTTTAGGGGCTTTAGGGGCAGTAGTCATCTAAGATTTAGGTAAAAAATTAATACAACTAAAGTATATTTTTTTTATGACTATTTGATTGCGAAAATATGATAATAAAGTGAATATTTTTTAGGGCAAGAGCGTTAATAGTTTAAGGCTGCGTAAAACGCTAATTACATAATTTTCAGGATAAGCGTGCCATATTTAGAGTAAAAAAATATTAATAATAAAAAATCATCATTTGGCATAAATTTTGCTAATAGGATTTATATAGCGTTCATTTTTAATCTAAAGAGGAGAATTTAAATGATAAAGAAAAAAATTAGTTTACAGCTAAGTGATTCAAAAGATCTTGATTTTATCTTGGAGGAATCCAATTTAATGGATAACGAAATCAAATGTCATCTATTTAGAGATAAAAATTTTACAGTTGATTTAAATATTAATTCCAGATTAAGGTATTTTGATGGACTTACGGAAGAGTTTGATTATTCTCTAATTCACTGAATGAAATAAATACCGGTTATAGTTCAAATTATAGAAAATAATTAGCGAAGTTACCTATGGTTTCTCAATTTAGGATGTAGGTAGTTGACTTGTGGAGTCTAAGGGCTTGGGGTGGTTGACGATTGGTGTATGTAGATACTCTTAACTAGATAATAAATTTTTTTTCAGAGGGATATTTCCTAAACTTTAAATATCGAATGACTATAGCTGCTCTTTATAAGATGGAACTGAATGGAAAACATGACAAAAATATCCTTTGATCCAAATAAAACTTTTATCAAAATCAAATACAAAGCTGGGAAATTTCGCGATGGAAGAGAATACCCAGCTGTGGACGAAAAACGCCCATTATCTTTATTGAACGCAGATTTGAAGACATTATTTGCGTACACTAGCTCAAATGACAGTATTCCAAATCCTGAGAGGGGAAGGCCTCGCCAAGAAGTTGTAGTAAGTATTTTAATGCGTAATGTGATTTCTCAGAAACCATGGGAAGAATCTTGGGTTAGTTTTTGGAGAGATCATTTTTCAATTTTTGCTCATGATCAAAATGTTGGTGCATTTTCTCCACACTGGGAAGAAAACGTCATTCGCAGACATTGTTGGGGTAATTTTAGAGAAATGTTAGAAGCAGCAGCTAGCCATCCTGCTATGTTGTATTACTTAAACAATCGTTCTTCAAGGGCCGGTAGCGCTAATGAAAATTTTGCAAGGGAATTATTTGAGCTACATACCTTTGGAAAAAATGCCTATCTTAAGGACCTATACTCTGATTGGAAAAAAGTTCCCGGAGCAATAGATGGAAGGGCAGTTGGTTATATAGATGAAGATGTATACGAAGCTGCAAGAGCTTTTACTGGCTGGACAGTTAACGATGGTTCAAATATTGGGAATAATAAAAAATTACCGGAAACGGGAGATTTTACTTATGTGGAATTGCGTCATGATAACTATCAAAAAAGAGTTTTAGGAATTGAATTTCCCTCCTACTCAGGCACAATGGTTGACGGAAGAAAGGTGTTGGATATATGTTCTTTTCATACTGCGACGGCTCATCATATTGCCACAAAATTAGTCAAGCGATTTATTAATGACAACCCGCCAAAAAAAATAATTGAAAGTACTGCGGATGTTTTTTTAAATCACAAGAATAATAGTGATCAACTTAAAAAGATCTTTAATCATCTAGTTCAAGAAGCCAGTCTAATACCTAACAGCAATAAACAAAAGGCAATAACTCCGATACGCCTCGCTAGTAAATTTATTTCTTTAACAAATATGCCATTTATATTTAATGATCAAGGCTTTCTAGGAAATATTGAGGGCGCTGGATTTAGTCCATATAGCTGGCCCAGTCCTGATGGGATACCCGATGGCATGGAGGCACTGCTATCAACAGGATTTATAAAAGAAAGAATAGCTCTCATTCAAGGACTTGCAGAGAATTGGTGGCAAACTGGAGAATTTGATCCTTTTATTGACATTGGTTCTAGTGGATCTTATGAAACTTTATTAAGTTTTTGGGAAAAAAAGTTATTTGGTCATGAAAGACCCGATTTAAGAAATCAACTATTTAAGTTTTGGAAAATTAATCCTAGCGATAAAGCAATAAATCCTCGAGAGATTGCTAAACTTATTGGCCTTTTAGCTTGCTCACCATCCTTTCAATCTGAAGTTGTTTTGCCTAAAAATATAATTTAAGGAATCCAATGAACAGAAGGGACTTTATTAATAAAACAACCTTGATAGGAACCTCGGCCTCTCTATTTGGTGGAATAAGTCAATTTGCGTTAGCTCAAAAGTCTCATCAGATTCAATCGATAAAACAAACCGGACCATTAATTATCGTATTTTTAAGAGGCGGTGCAGATGGCCTTGGAATACTTTCACCCTTGGAAGACTCCAATTTTATTTCGGCAAGATCGCCACAATTACTTTTTGCACCAACTGAAAATCCAATTTTTATTGCCGGCACAAAATTATTTTGGCATCCACAAGCAAGTGCATTTTCAGAGCTAATGCTATCTGGACGATTAGTACCATGGCTCGCAACGGGAATAATCAACGAAACAAGATCCCATTTTGAGGCTCAAGAGATTATAGAAAGGGGCGTAAGCGAACTTCATACTTTACCGGATTCGATGGGGCTAATTACCAAAATAGCTGCTGGGATAATGAGTCCTGATTCATTTTTATTTGCGGGTGGGAGTAATCTTCCCAGAGCTATGCAAGGGAATCTTTCAGCAATTGCTATTAGAGATTTACAAAATGGTATTCAGTTTCCTGGGGGAGTAAAAAATTTAGCCGTTCTTGCTCAACTCGCTAATGTTGACAGAGCTCATCCAGCATCTGAACCAATTCAAAAGACCTTAGCGCTTTTATTTAATATACAAAAATATCTAGATCCTTCAATTAAGCTAGATTTTAATAAAATTAAACCTTATGAATCTCAGGGTCGTACCCCATATACAAACAGCGACCCCAGCGTAGGTCTTCGATCAATAGCAAGACTTTTAAATTCGAATGTGCCACTTCAATATGCCTGGGTAGATCACGGAGGATGGGATATGCATGAAGGACAACCTAATCGGATGAACAATACACTTAATCAGTTAAGCCAAGCCTTGAAAGCATTTGATGAAGATTTACAAGCGCAACAAAAAAAATATACTCTGGTTGTATTAACAGAATTTGGAAGAAGATTTAGAAGTAACGGAAGTAATGGAACAGACCATGGCCATGGGGGTCTTTCACTTGTAATCGGCAGTAATTTACCAAAAAATAAGGTGATGGGCTATTGGCCAGGAATAGCAGAAAAGGATTTAAATCGTGGCGTAGATTTAGCTGTAACAACACCATATCAAGATGTTTTAAATCAGGCAATGCAGTGGGGGCACATAGAGATTTAAGTAGCGCTAAGACATTAATTTTTTAGATAAGTAGTTTATTTAATTTGAAGCTGGCTTCTATTTCTCTCAAAGGTGGATTCAGATAGATACGCCTTAAGACTACTAATGACCAGTTCCCGTCAAAAGTAGATTTGGAATCTCAAAGCTTTTATTTTGCAAAGCCCACTCAATAAAAATTTTCAGATTTACTTCGTGATTGCCAAATGCATATTGCCCAACGTTCCGATTTGAATGAATAATCCAGTGGCGTTTCTTAAATACAATCTCGTTGTGGTTTTTCCAATCGAAGCTATTATCAAATCTAATCCACATAATTTCTTGATTTTGAAAATTTGTTGGATTAAAAGAGTAATCAATTCTAATCCGGCTACTATCTTTGTTATATAAATGTGTTGGATTAAAGAAGTAATCAAGTCCTTCGGGATTTAAACATAAAGTTAAAAGCGTAACTTGCCATATAAAAAGATGGTCTAAATTACGCCAAAAATCCCAATCGATTTCATCCATTAATTTCTTCGCAATTTAAATATAGCTTATAGCCAAAATTCCAACGTTGAATCGCTACTAATAAACTAGGCATTTCCTAACCCCGCTTGGTACGACTTATCAAAATAATACTGGAGAAAGGTCATTGTTGTGACTATTACACCTTATCGGGTTGGAAATTATTTGGATATGATTAAAGATGTCCCTTACTTATGCCCCAGTTGCATCGGTTTTTGCCTGACGCTCTCTGCTTTAAAACCTGAAAAAAACTTTCAACGACTGAGTTGTCATGAAAGTACCCACGCCGACTCATACTTTGCTTGACGTTGTGATCTTTGAGTAATGCTTGCCATTCATAACTCGAAAACTGGCTACCCTAATCCGAGTAGGTCGTTACTTTTTACTAATTAGATTATTAAATTTACTTTTGATTTCATTTAATCTAGTTGAGACGGTAATATGGAACAAGGTTGATTTTTCTATTTGATTGATTAAGGTCGATATTTTTTTAGACTCGTTTGAAGTAAGTATTTGAGATTTAGATTTATCAATTAAATGATGAATTTCTCTAAGATTACTCCTTGCCCGATGTCTTAGCCATAACTCATATGGTTTTGGCAGTCCAATATAGTTATATATCAATATAATCGTCAATAATAACCCTAAAGAATTGATAGCTAGATCGACAAAACTCGCTAGTTGAAAAGGTAAGAAACGGTAGAGAAAAGGAATGTAGCCACGTTCTCTAAGGTAAATTTTACTTGCAGCACTATTTTCGCTTAACTCACGAACAATGTTCATACTTGGAAAAGTTCCACGAGGCGAGGTGGGGTCCAAATCGAAAAAATTTTCTTTTAACATAATCGCGACTGCAGTTGCTAAACCGGGTTGAATATTTTTCTTCGCAATAATTGAAATTGGCAATCCAACTGTATCAAGATCTTTTCCTGGGTTTACAGGTAAAAGGTCAAAGGAACCTCGGCTTATCTTAATGTTATATAAGTATCTAAGTCGAGAAACAATACCATTGCTTTCAGATAAATTAACAGCCATTAAATTGGGATTTCTTCCTAATTTTGAAATAATTGGTGCAGAAGATGGCAAGAGAAAAAAGGCAACGTCGACTTTGTTTGTTGTTAATGTTGTAGTTAAATCTTTGTCATTAAGTGTAAAAAAATTTGCATTATTTTGAGTAATTCCATAGATTTCGAAAAGATCATCAACAACAGTTCGAGTTCCTGAGTTTGGAGGAGGTATCGATAATCTTTTACCTTTTAAATCCTCCATGCTGTTAATATTTGAATCTTTTCGTGCAAATATGAAAAGGGGCTCCATAGCGATGGTACCTAAAGAACTTATATTTTCATGATCCTGATTTTTTATGTTTTGAGCAATAAATCCAATATCAATATCTGAATTTAAATCGTTTACGTCTTTAATGATGTTAAGAGTGTCATTTCTATTTTTAATAATAACTTCTATACCAAAATTTTCTTTTAGCTCCTTCTTTAATAATTGAGCGGTTATCTCAAAATATCCATCTTTTGGGCCGGCCATAATTACTAATTTACGTGACGGCCAATTCGTAACTATAGAAATTAAAATAAATAAAACAATAAATACTCTAAATAGAAACTTTTTTTTAAACATTAATGCCACTTTCGCTCAGAAAATATAGTGTGAAATTTACAACAAGCCTTTGAACACTTAATTATGTCAACTATGTGTCAAAATTAAAGACATTAGAAATATCTTATCATTGCATTATGTTAAGAATATTTTAGCTGAGACTTTCAAGCATTAAATTTGCGGTGCATCATGTTTAAACCTCAGATTTCAGAAGTTGCGCCGTGATCTGGAGGATATGAGTCAGTTGTTTTTAATTGGGGATAGTTTGCCGATTCATTTTTCTTCCAAGGTTTAGGCTATGAAAGGGGTGTAACATGCTGTAAAGTTCATGGTTGAAATCTAATTTGGATAGAGAAGTATTCAATATCTTAGTCCTGGTCGATTTCGCCCTATTTGCTTGGCAACTTGTCGACCTACAAGTGATGGAAGCTCATTGCTCTATTAGACATTAATTGGATACAACTACCACTAAAATTAGGCGCTTATGTTTAATCCACAAAATTTCGCGGATGAGTCTAGGCTGATTTCCCAAAAAAATATTGGCCATTATGATCAAAACGCTATTTCATATGACGAGGGTACACAAGGCCATGATGTCAGTCAAAATATCGATGCTTTATTAAGAGCTATCAAGACTGAGCCGCCATTTCATCTTCTAGATTTTGGATGTGGTCCGGGTAGAGATCTACAAACCTTTACAAAACTCGGTCATGTGGCTATTGGTCTTGAAGGCAGCCAACAAGCTGCACAAATAGCTAGAATCAAAAGTGGTTGCGAAATATTAGTCCAAGATTTTTTTAACTTATCCCTACCAGATAACACTTTTGATGGTGTTTTTGCTAATGCTTCACTATTTCATATTCCAAATAAGCTATTGCCCAAAGTACTGGGAAATTTATGGGCATGCTTAAAACCGAATGGCATTCTTTTTAGCTCAAATCCTCGCGGTAATAACAAAGAAAGCTGGAACGGAGATCGCTTTGGCTCTTATCACAATTTAGAAGGCTGGAGATCTTTTATGACCAATGCACAGTTTGCTGAAATTGATTATTACTATAGGCCAAGTGGACTGCCATTGGAGCAACAGCCTTGGCTAGCAAGTGTTTGGAAAAAGTAAAGGAAGCAATGATTATAAGTTCTTTAACATACCCCTCCCATAGACGCTTGAATTTTGTATGATCGCGTCTCTATTAAAAGGAAAAGGGCAAATTGAATTCAAGTCAAATGTGATTAGGGTATTCCACAATATTTTTAATTTTTGAATGCGAGAAGAATTACTTTTAACAAACCTAAATAGATCAATTTGCAAAAGAACGGCTAGGCTTAAAATGAAGAATAACAAAAAAATATCACTAGATGATTTTCATGGAAAAGAATTAGCAGAGCTTAATTCTAAAGTCTATGCTAAAGAGCTGAAGAGACTTCAGATCGAGTTAGTCAAAATGCAGGAGTGGGTATCCGTCACTAACGCCAAAGTTATAGTAATTTTTGAAGGAAGAGATGCTGCGGGCAAAGGTGGCGCAATAAAGCGTATTACCGAGCCACTTAATCCAAGAGTTTGTAGAATAGCTGCGCTTGGAACACCTTCTGAAAAAGAAAAAACACAGTGGTATTTCCAAAGATATATTTCCCACCTTCCATCGGGAGGAGAAATTGTTCTTTTTGATCGGTCATGGTACAACCGTGGAGGTGTTGAGAAAGTAATGGGATTTTGTTCTGACAAAGAATATGAAGAATTTTTTTATCAATGCCCAGATTTTGAAAAGCTGTTAGTTCGAAGCGGTATTATTTTGATTAAGTATTGGTTTTCCGTCAGCGATAAAATTCAAGAGTTGCGTTTTCAAGAACGTGCTAAAGATCCAGTAAAGCGTTGGAAATTAAGTCCCATGGATATTAAGTCTAGAGACTTATGGGTAGAGTATTCAAAAGCTAAAGATCATATGTTTTCGTTAACAGACACTGACTATGCTCCATGGTATGTTGTTAATGCAGACATTAAAGAAAGGGCTAGATTAAACTGTATGCGTCATTTACTATCAAAAATACCTTATGAAGAAATTAAAAATCGGCCAATTAAATTGACCCCAAGAAAAAATAAACCTTCAAATTATCAAAGACCACCAATATCTGTTCAAAATTTTGTGCCTGATTTTTATGGTTGATTCAAAAATTAAAATATAGTTATCTTAAATAAATTATGAGTAGGTATTTTCCCTATATTGCGAATAATAAAGCGTTTTGGAGTTATTTTTAATCGGATTTTTCAAACAATAATTTATTCAATTGTTTCAGCAAGTCAATGAACGATTGGGGTATATTAAATTTTTAACCCTTATTAAGGTTACTAAGTATTTATTGAATTTATATGTATTGTTATCTTAGGTTACTGTAGTGTTTTCCTAAGGTTATGAAATTATTGGGAAACTATTGACTTTCGATTACCCATGCGGCGGATTAAAATTTATCTTAAGATCTAAATCACAGTTGAACGTAAATCTGATTGAAAAAAATCATTTTCTAAAGAGCAGGAGTTATGAAATTTTTCCAAGGGTTTTTACATTTTAATATTCGATGTTCCGAAGAAGATCTTCCATCAATAGAGAAATTTTATGGAGACGTGCTTGATTTAAGAATAGGTCCAAGACCAGATTTCGCGGTTCCTGGAATTTGGCTTTATTGTGAAGATGATCCTATTTTGCATGTTGTGGCTCGCTTTAAAAAAGGCGCTCAAATAAAAGACTACCATAATAGTAGTATTGATCATATTGCCTGGAAAGCTAGTGGAGCAGTAGAGTTCCGAAATCGACTTCAATTACTTGATGTTGAATTTGAAGAGCAGAACATTAAAGATGCTGGTTATCAAGTTTTTTTATATGATCCAGTAGGTACAAAACTTGAATTTAACTTCGCTAATGAGCACGTACCTGATGCTGTACCTTTAGGCACTACTGCAGAAGCAAATATAAGGTAAGTCAGCAATATTCAAAATATTGCGAAACAGCCACCAACCCGGCGAGTGAGATAGCTGATGCGTGCGTATTCCTACTTTCCGATCGATCAACATATGTAAATTTATCAACAATTACTGAAGATGGTGGGCAAGTAGAGAGTAAGATAATGTATAACCCTGAGCGTAATTGGGGAGGAAAAAAATTGGATTACAAATCATAGATAGCTTTTGGCTTTATGGAATCAATGAAGAGGGCTCATTGAAAAAACCTAATATTTTGGCTCACCGACCTGGACTCGAACCAGTGTCCTATAGATTTTAACAGAAATTACTCCGTTCGAAAATTAAATATAAATCAATGGTTTGTAAGGCTATTTATGTAGTGTGCGATTGGTTTTTGCCAAGAAATAATAGCTTAAGAAGTTAATTGCCGTTGTTTGATAAGTTCGGCAGCAGTAATACGGACAATCTTGCCGTCAACTGTGGTCACAATTGCAGTATTAGTTTGGATTGCCAAGTCTATGGCCGCTTGTCCAGCGCGTTGCATCGCATAGTAGGATCCTGAAATATCAGGATCAGTAGAGTTACGAATATCATTGATTGGTATAGTCATCATTAACCTTGATTAATTTGTTCTGGCGGCGTTTTATCGCCATTCAGCAATACCCATGATTTTACAGCTTTTTGATAATTAGATAAATTTTGAAGACCACCGATATAGCGTCTGCGAATTATTTCTTCAGGGATGTTATGTCCTCCCTGTGCCACCCGCTCTGCTACTCGAGAAATTGCTAATTCAGGTGAGCTTAGTTTAATAAACCAAAGCTTAACGGTGTAACCCAAATCTTTCCACTCCTGAATACGTTGCAGGTAATGATTCCCAGATAAAGTTGTTTCAAACGCAAAGCTTTCTCCAGCTTTAGTGTATTCATCCAATTCATTCAGCATTAATCGAGCAGCTTTAAAAGAAATAGATTCAGGATTAAAAGGTGCTAAGCCAGCAGCGATTAGGTCGGCATTGATAAAGCGTAATGTATGAGCCTCTTTGGGTAAGAAGTTTTTAGCGAAGGTTGTTTTTCCGGCACCATTGGGTCCGGCAATAATGATAATTTTTTTACTCATAGCAGTCATCTTTTTAGTCGCTGTGAAATATAACGCTGCTTGGACTGTTCTAGTAATTGACTAATGCTTTTTTTGCCTACAATACAGTTAAACAGATTTTGATCAAGTTCTTTACTAAGTTTGAGTCCCTCAATCCGCGCAGATGCGGCAACATTAGAAACGAAAAATTGTCGGGATTGATATAGAAGTTTATTGGCAGACATATCGCAAGTCTAATGGAAATAAAATCAATTTTCTATTCCGAAAAAAAGTAAGGTCTTATTTGGTAGGACGGGCGAGATTCGAACTCGCGACCAACGGATTAAAAGAAATCACTCCGCTTGAAAATTATATATAAATCAATGCTTTGTAGTCGAATATCCGTGGTGTGCGAT
>Ga0209829_10000034_pt1 | contig 111652 bp, 109 predicted proteins | sample C_140205_EF_Meta_FD_187311 | JGI IMG/M metagenome (GOLD analysis project Ga0209829, IMG submission 187311) | Freshwater microbial communities from Lake Croche, Canada to study carbon cycling - C_140205_EF_MetaG (SPAdes) (version 2) | ecosystem: Environmental > Aquatic > Freshwater > Lake...
TTTGCTGCCTAAATTGTTTGAACGCTTTGGTGCACCAGAGGGCGTCAATTGGTCTGGAGTCTTGCGTTATTTGCCGTGGAGAAAACTTTGATTCATATCGAAAAACCCTTTTTCTTCCTCATAGCTTATCTCTTGGCGATCACCGTTCAAGCGCAAACCCCTTCAAGCTTATCGACTTACTTACCTGCTGAAACATCTGTCAAAGAAACTTTGCTCAGCAGTCCTTTGATGGAGATGGCCAGATCGAAAAAAGAGTTTGGAACAGCTCGCGCACAAATGATCGATGCCGGCTCTGCCGAATTCACCTTGCGTAGCAACCTTCAACGCCGCCAAGAGGTGTTGTTGGGCCAGCAATTGCATGAGTCCATGCTCAGTGTAGAGCGGCCCATTCGATTTTGGGGAAAGCGGAAAATTGATGCAGATTTGTCAATGCAAACACAAGCTTTTGCAAACATCGAGTATGCGGATGCGATGCATGAAGGTACCAGAGAGTTGATGCATTTTTGGTTTTCGTATCTGAGAGCTTTAGCGGACAAAAAAAATGCCGAATCAAGCTTTGAATTGACCGCCAAGATGCACCGATTGACTCAGATTCAGTTCAAACAAGGCGAAATCTCACAGTTGGATGAACAACTTGCGAATGCAGAATTTGAACGCGTGAGTGCTCAACGTTTTGTTGCTGAGGGGCAGCTGCAATCAGCTTCTTCGGCTTTTGCTAGTCGATACCCTGGGGTGACATTGCCTACGAGCATGCCATTCGATTTGCTGACTCCTGAGCGTATGAATTCGCTTTCAATCAGTGAGCCGCTACAGGCCATGAGAGAGGAGTTTTTGGAAAAAAATCACGAGCTCAATATGCTTCGCATCGATGCAAAACGTTTAAGATTATCAGCTGAACGTGTGTCCAAGGATCGATTGCCAGACCCCACCTTGGGTGTCTTTACTGCACGCGAGCGTTCAGGCGCTGAAAAAATCTCTGGCCTCTTGTTCTCCGTGCCTTTGCCAGGGTCCGCGCGTGAATTCCATGCCAAGGCATCACTTGCAGAGGCTCAATCTGCAAGCGATAAAGTTCGACTTTTTGAGCGGCAGTTGGGGGCCATGTTTGAAAACATGTGGTTCCAGTTTCAAAATAAAAAAAAGGCTGCAGAAAATTTAAGACTTGCTTGGCAACGTCAAGCCGTGGCTGCAGAAAAGTCCTTGAAAGCTTACACCTTAGGAGAGGGAACACTGTCTCAAGTGTTGATGATTTCCAGATTGGCCAGCGAAAACTTGAATTCAGCCGAACACATGAGCTTGGAGGTTGTGGAGTTGTTGTCTTTGATTCGCTTGGATCTTCATCAAATTTGGGATTTTGATGAATAGTCTATCGACCAATTGTGATTGATATTTTTTGTCAAGTAGACTTCTTTTAAACTTTAGGTTTTGTCACTCAGTGACTAGACCTGTTGGCTTTCAATGCACTGAGATGCAATCTCTTGGAGCCATAGGTGGTCTTGCTGCTCATGTCTACCTAGGCGTTCAGCGCGACTTGCTTTTTTGTCTGCTTTGATCAAAAGCATCATGTAGGCGGCGGTCCTCTCATCGTCTATAACTCCATCGCTTTTTAAGGTGAAGTGATAAGGGGAATGATAATGATGCATCGCTTTGTACAGCAGGTTCCTATCATCCGCTGGCAGTGATTGAATGCAATCGAGGTGGGCCAATAGGTTAGCACCGACAGCGCCGTGTTTGCCTTTGACCCTCACTACTTCATTTCTTTCGTTGAGTTGAAATGTTTTGATCTTTCCGATGTCATGCACCAAGGCAAGAAGGATCATCAGTGGATCCTCTGGGTCAAATTCATAGTCCTGACTTGGGTGAGTGACTTGCGCAAGTTCAGTCCTCAGTCCCTCGTAGGTAAAGCGCTGTCGTTGAATCAATGCATAGGCCGCTACTCGAAGCGAGTGATCAAGTAAGCTGCAATGCCCATGGTGGTTGTTGACGAGCTCCCTGGGGACTTCATGCCCTGCTTGCTCGTCTTCCTCTGAACACGATGAAGAGTTCATGCTTGAACATGGATGGTCTTTGTATTGGCACAATAAAGCCAAACAGCTGGTCATGGCAGACGCAACTAGGGGGTTCTTTTTAAGGGTGATTTTGATGAATTGGGTGATCAGTGGCGCAAACTCATACTGTTGACTCGTGATGAGCCAATCTGGAATTGAATGGATACTGGGCCCTACTGAAATCGGATTTTTTAAGATGCGCTCTATCTCTCCCATGTTAGAGTGCAAGCCAAAACGGCTATGCTCGCTCAAAGCGATCAATTGGCTTTGACGAGACTGTAAGCTGAGTTTTAAATTCCAAACCAGACACAACAAAGCGATGAAAACTTCAGCGATCAACAAGGCCGCGCTTGATTCGATGGTTTTCATCCCCGCTTGCAGATCCATGACGCCCCCATTTCTCAAGGGCTGAGTGATGTCTACAACGAGCAAAGCGACCCACCAACTGGCACAGACCACCGCCAAATTGACCCAAAAGGATTGCTTAGACATGCTCAAGCCTTTAAACGGTTTGCGATCATGTCCTTAAGGGAGGATTGTTCTTGGTGCTCTGGTGTGCAAAGCAAATGCATTTTTTCGATTCGGTTTTGCTGGGTATGGATCCACTTGGAGCTTGGCCCCCTGAGTTGTGCCAAAGTTTTTCGTGCTTGTCTATAAATCAGCATGAGTTCACGCATGTTGACCAACAATTCACGCACTTTGACCGCATGGGTCTTGAAGTCCCGCGAGCGGTGTTGAAACTGCAAAACCCGAGCGATGGGAATTTTTTTCGCTCGCCATAGTCCTAAGGCAAAGTTTTTATTCCATTGCACAAATCTGGGATAGCGCTCACCAGTGTAATGTCCTTCAAGAGGAGGGTAGGAGCTCCATTGGATGCGAAGGCGCCCGTTGTGCACGGGTTGCAAGGTGTTCAGTTGGTGATCAAGTCTGATCAATGTTTCAAGCGACTCGTACATCAGCATGACCATTTCATGGAACTGGGTCAAGTAGATGTTTTCTGAATGCTTTTTTTCTTCTAGAAGGTGTTTTTCCAAAATATACCTTTTTTATGAAACATTAAGTATACATAAAAAAAGTTAAAGAATGAAAAATAATTCAATTCAAGGCGTTGGAAGAGAAATTTTTGCGGTTTCAGCGACTTGTCCCCATTTGAGGAGATCTTCTTTCAATATTTTAGAGAACTCCTCGGAGGTGGTTCCTGATGCCTGCACTGACATGATGTTCATGGCCTGGATGACGTCGGCTTGTCTCAACACTTTGTTGACCTCCGTCTCAAGGAACTTAACGATGTTGGCTGGCGTGCCTGTTGGGGCAAAAAGGGCTGTCCAAACTTTGAACTCAACACCCGACATGCCCACCTCTGCCATGGTAGGAATGTTCGGTAAGCTTGGCAAACGCGTGGGTGCTGTCACAGCCAAGGCCCTCACATTGCCAGTCTGTAGCGCCGGCAAAGCCGGCCCAGGATCGGAGAAGGTCATCAGCAAGTCACCCGACATCATGGCATTGATGGACTCGGTGGTGCTTTTGAATTGAATGAACTCGCCAGGCGTGCCCGTTTTGATCTTAAAGAGCTCACTGGAAAACTGAAACAATGGGCCAGAACCACCATAGTTGGATTTGTTGGGGTTGGCTTTCATGAAGCTGACCAAGTCTTGCACATTTTGAATGGGCACTTTGGTGTTGACAAGCAAGATCAGTGGGAAATTGGCGATCATGCTGATCGGTGTGAAGTCTTTGGTGGGGGAATACTTCAACTTAGGCATCAAGATGGGGGTAAAGACCATATTTCCCGACGGGGCCATCAGCAAGTTGTATCCGTCGGGGTTGGATTTAGCGACAAACTCAGTCGCAATGATGCCCCCAGCTCCAGCCTTGTTTTCAACGATAACGGATTGATTCAAATTGGCAGAGAGCTTTTGTGCAATCACGCGAGTCATCATGTCTACACCACCGCCTGCACCTTGGCCGACGATGATACGAATGGGTTTACTTGGAAAATCTTGTGCCTGCGCGTAAAGGAAAGGCGCCAAGCCCATGAAGAATGCGCTCAACAGAGGGATGATTTTGAGGAAAGCTTTTTTCATGTGATTCAAACGCCTGTAAAGAGTGAACAAGGGTTGGCCGTGACATTCAACAGGTCAGTTGAAAATTTTCGCCTTTAATTCATTGGACCATTGCTCTTGAGAGATTTTGGTCGGGTTGTCTTTGATCAGATCCTCTGTGATTTTCATGATTTCATCGACGGGAGCACTGAAGTCTATGGGAATACCGTAGGGCTGTTCAACATACCACGGTGTCACGCAATACAACTCAATGCGATTTCCATCGGGATCAAAGAAGTAAATGCTCCAAGCATTGCCGTGGGTGATGGTGCGTTGGATGGGCACGTTGTCGGCCAATAAATTTTTGTGATAAGAGATCAAATCTTCAAGGCTATCGACCCTGAAGGAAATTTGATTGATGGGGGTCGTTGCGGGGTCGTCTTTGCGTCCTGAAGCTACAACCAATTGGTGATGTTCGCTCGCATTTCTGCTCATGAAAGCGATTTCTCCCCCTAGGTAATACTCTCCGCGATCCGTCAAAACCAAGCCCAATGTTTTTTGGTAGAAAGCAACCATTTGATCCAAGTCTCTGACTTGTATACCTACATGGGTCAGTTGAACGTTAGGGGGTTTTTTCATAAGTTTTCCTTCATGATGTTGAACAAGTTTGGCGCGCAGATCATTGTCTTTCAATGCCTTTGATATCAACGACTTTTCTCCAGCGTGTGATCTCGCGCTCTATTCGAGTGCGCATTTCCTCAGGCGTTGAAGGTGTAGGGGCGCCGCCAAATTCAGTGAATTTTTGTTTCACCTCTGGTGAATCAAGGATGAGTCTAATTTCTTGGTTGAGTTTGTCAACAATGGGTTTTGGCGTGCCTGGGGACACAGCAACACCAAGCCAAGAGCTGAACTCAATGCTGGGCAAGGTTTCTGATACGGTTGGAATGTCAGGTGCCAAGGGAGAACGAGCTTCAGAGGAAACTGCCAAAGCACGAATCTTGCCTCCTTTGAGCTGACCAAATGTAAAAGTGGCCGTCTCAATCATCACATCGGTTCTGCCGCCAAGCAATTCCATCATGGCAGGTGCACCGCCTTTGAAGGGCACGTGAAGCATGTTGATGCCCGCTTCTATGCTGACCCACTCACCTAATAAATGGTGCAAACTACCAGCGCCAGATGAAGAAAAACTCACCTGTCCGGGTTTTGCCTTTGCCAAGGCGATCATTTCTGTCAAAGATTTAATGCTCGAATCTTTGACAACCGAAATGACCATGGGGTAGGTCACAATGGTCGAGACCATGCCAAAATCCTTGACGGGGTCGTAGGGTAGTTTTTTGATGACGGCGGCTGATGATGGATGCCCACCGGTGAGCAGAACCATGTTGAGTCCGTCAGGTGCTGATTTCGCAACAAAATCATTTGCAAAAGCACCGCCAAAACCGACCTTTTGTTCTACAACAAAGGGTTGACCAAAACGTTCAGACATCCGCTGCGCAAGCATTCTACTGACGATATCGGTGCTGCTACCCGCAGCAAAACCCACGACAAATCGCATAGGTCGATTGGGAAAATCACTGGCGGTATTTTGTGCCCAAACATTGAACGCCAAAAACAGTACAGCGAAGGCGCTTGCGCGCATGGTGAAGGCTTGTTTCATGGATCAAGTCAAAATGTATAGGGGTTAAACCAAAGCAAGAAGCTCACTGGCCCCATTATCGTAAAGCCTTCTTGCAAAAAGCCTCATCGTTAGCCCTAAGCTTGCAGTGGAAACAAGAGCCGCGGCACCCAAAACGGACTCGTTTGAGCCTTCGATGCTTCATTTAGGTGTTTTTTTGCTAAGGGAGAGGCCTTTTGATCATCGAGTCCTGCATTTTTAGTGAATTCACCAATACGTCTGAGCTCAAATTTCAATTAAGATCGGACGTGAATTAATTGCTAATGTTTATTAGAAAAGATTGATTTAACACTTATTTTTATCACCAAAGGACTGATGTGAAGATTCTCTATTTCAACGATTTTAGATTGGGTATTTTAAAAGGCGATCATGTGGTTGACGTGACCTCATTGGTGGAAAACATCCCTCATTCTGGCCCAGGCGATTTGATCAATGCTGTCATTGAACATTTTGATGACTTTAGACCGCGTATTGAAGCCATGGTTGCCCAACAAACGGGTGTGCCTTATGCCGGTCTTGTGATCCGCCCCCCATTGCCCAAGCCCACGACCATCGATTGCATGGCCGTGAATTACATGGAAGACGGCACCAAGAGCGAGCCCGCACCGATCAATGCTTTTTTGAAGTCCCCTACGGCCATCATTGGGCCTGGTGAAAAAATGGTTTTGCCCGATATGCCTGCTTCAGTGTTTGAGGGAGAGGCTGAATTGGCCTTGGTCATCGGTAAGCGCGCTAGCCGTGTGTCACAAGCCGATGCGATGAAGCATGTGTTTGGGTATGTGAATTTCATCGATGGATCGGCCCGTGGTGTCAAACCCGATACCAACGTCTTTTATCAAATGAAGTCCAGGCAAACTTTCGCCCCAATTGGTCCCTACATCGTGACGGCCGATGAAATCAAAGATCCTCAAGAATTGAAGGTTCAACTCTGGGTGAATGGTAATTTGAGACAAAATTTCAACACCAACGACATGGCCCACAAAATCCCTCGTTGCGTCGAGTGGGTGAGCCATATCCATGACTTGTTGCCAGGAGATATTTTGGCAACGGGCACCAATCACCGTGGACTCAATGCGTTCCAACACAATGACAAAGTGGAGTTGGAGGTGGAGGGCCTCGGTCGTTTGGCCATCACCGTTCATGATGACTTGCACCGCACATGGACTCGCGACACGCGTTTAGAGCGTGAACAAAAGGGCTTGTCCGTGATCAACGATCAACTGACAGGCAAATACGCACCCGCCAAATAAAACAGGCGTTGAAGACTCGATTTTTAATTTAAAATCGATCCCGTATCAGCGGGTTCAAGGTGATTAAAATCAAAAAACCCCATGAAAACCGATGGTTTTCATGGGTACTTTTTTTTCAATTCACCGTTCAAGCGTGTTCATGTTGGATTTTTTTAGCTGTGTTATTTTTAAGGTAATTAGTCATGTCAGTACGAAAAAAAGCTTTGGTCACGGGCGGCGCAACTGGAATTGGTAAAAGCGCAGTATTGGCCCTTGCTCGGGCTGGTTACGACGTTGCGATCAATTACGCCTCAAGCGCTCAAGCGGCCAAAGACACGCAAAAAGAGGCCCAGGCACTTGGCGCGCAAACCCTCTTGCTTCAATGCGATGTCAGTGATGAAAAAGCGGTGAGAGCCATGCTGGCTGAAGTTGAGAAAGCGTTTGGGCATTTGGATGCTTTGATTTCAAATGCAGGAACCACCGCCAAATGGAAGGTCAAAGACCTTGAAAGCTTGGACATGGAAGAATGGGACCGAACTTTTGCCGTGAACGTCAAGGGTTTGTTTCAAGTGGTCCGAGCAGCTGTGCCCCTGCTTAAAAAGGGAACCAATCCAAGCATTGTCAACACGGCCAGCATCGTGGGATTGCGTCCGGGTCCTCAGCCTTTGCCTTATGCGGCGAGCAAAGCGGCGGTGGTGAACATGACCAAAACCTTGGCTTGGAATTTAGGCCCTGAAATTCGTGTCAATGCCGTTGCGCCAGGATGGATGGAGGGGGACTGGATGCAAAGAATGCTTGGAGAAAAATACGACGACTTGATGGGCAAACGCGCGAAGGCGACGCCCTTGAAGAGATGCGTGACTGCCGATGACGTGGCCGAGACCATGTTGAATTTGATTCAATCCAATCGTTTCGTTACCGGTGAAATTGTTGTGATCGATGGTGGCTTTACAAGCTCAACCTGATTCAAGAACCTTGTTGCGGAGTCATTTGTTATGTTAGAAGGTTTTGTTCCCTTTCCAAAAGAGTTTGTTGCCAAGTATCGCCAAAAGGGGTATTGGCAAGACAAGTCCTTGGCGCAAGAGTTTGATGCGGTGTATGCGCAATTCAAGGATCGAACTGCACTGATTGATGGAGAGCGGGAGTTCTCTTACAGCCAAATTGATCAGATCACCACCAACTTGGCTTTGAACCTGTTAGAGATTGGTTTAAAACCCTTGGACCGTGTTGTGCCAACCTTGCCCAACGTGCATGAATTTGTTTTGTTGTATTTTGCATTGCAGAAAATAGGTGCCATACCGATTGCTGCCCTGGTCACACATCGTTTTGCTGAAATCAATCAATTCACTCAACTCTCACAGGCCACCACTTGTGTCTATCCCGAGCGCTCTGGGGAGTTTGAATTTTCCCCGATCATTGAGCGCGTTCAAGCGCAAAACCCCTGTTTGACAATTCGAATTGTTTTGGGCGAGGCCAAGCCAGGTGAATATTCCTTGAGGGACCTCATCGATCGGCCCTCAGGTTTGGATCCCAAGCGTTTGAAAGATGTCCATATCGATCCCATGGACCCATGTATTTTTCAGCTCTCTGGTGGGACCACAGGCATCCCGAAGTTGATTCCTCGAACCAACAACGACTACGCTTACAACTCCAAAGTGGCTGCCTCAGTTTGCGAGGTCAATGCGGATTCGGTCTTGCTCTTGGTGCTGCCCATTGCGCATAACTTACCCCTTGCTTGCCCTGGTATTCAAGGCTTCATGTTCAATGGTGCAAAAGTGGTCGTTCATCACAACACCCGCCCAGCGGAGATGTTTGCCTTGATCCAAAAGCACCGTGTCACGCATTTAAAAGTAGTTCCTGCTTTGTTGATTCGTTTGATCAACGACCCCAGTGCTACCGAGTTTGATTTGTCTTCGTTGAAATTTATTCAAAGCGGAGGCCAACGCATGCAGCCGGAGGTTCGCTTAAAGACCCGCGCCTTGATTCCTGGGGTTTTTGTGCAAGAAAACTTTGGCATGTCTGAAGGCACATTGATGTTTGTAAGAACATCTGACCCCGATGAGGTGAAGATGCAAACCTGTGGTCGACCTGTGTGTGAGGACGACGAGGTCAAGCTGCTCGATGAAGAGGATCGTGAGGTGCCAATGGGAGAGGTTGGCGAATTGACTGTTCGAGGTCCTTATACGTTGAGGGGCTACTACGGTGTGCCTGAATACAATGCACGACAATTCACCAGCGATGGTTTTTACCGCTCTGGTGATTTGATGCGCATGCACCCCTCTGGCAACTACGTTGTAGAGGGAAGAAAAAAGGATTTGATCAACCGCGGCGGAGAGAAAATATCGGCCGAGGAGGTAGAGAATTTGATTCTCATGCATCCTAGCGTTCAAAACGTTGCGTGCGTGCCCATGCCTGACCCCAATATGGGGGAAAAAATGTGTGCGTTTGTGATTTTGAAAGCTAAGCAAGCTTTGGATTTGAAGACCCTGGTGGAGTTTTTGTTGACCAAAGAAATTGCTAAATTCAAATTGCCTGAGCGACTTGAGATCTTGGCTGATTTTCCAGTTTCTACCTTTGGTAAAGTCTCAAAGAAAGCTTTGGGTGAGTTGATCACAGATAAGCTGGCCAAAGAGGCTGGGCACTGAAGGCAGGCATGAGGCTTTCAACACCGTTGAAAGCCTTTGAGCCCCACTTTTATTTTTTATTGACACCTCATTGAACCTTTAAACCATGCGAATCATTGACCTGCATTGTTACCCCGGCACACAAACTTGGATTGACTCACAAGGGCCTTATCCGGCTGAATTGGCCCGTTACTGGAAGCGAGATTGGGTGGCCAAAAGCGAAGAGGATGTGATAGAAGAGTTTACGCAAGCTGGTGTGGATGCTTGTTTGGTCGCCTTGGATCTTGAGACCACGGTCGCTTCACCGCCATGCACCAATGAGTATGTGCATGGCATGTGGAAGCGAAACCCCACGCGAGTCATTCAATGCTGGGGTGCTGTTGAGCCTGCCAAGGGCGAAATTGCAATTCAACAAGCTAAAAAAGCCATCACCGAGTTGGGGTTCATTGGCTTTCATTTTCATCCTATCATGCAGCATTTCGCTGTGAACGACAGACGTCACTATGACTTGTTTGAGGTCATCAATTCTTTGGGTGCTGCTGTGATGGTGGACGTTGGAACCACTGGCATGGGAGCGGGTATGCCGGGCGGCAATGGTGCAAGAGTTCGTCATGCACACCCCTCTCACATAGATGATTTGGCCGCTGATTTTCCCAACTTGAAAATCATCATGGCTCACCCTGGATGGCCATGGGTTGAAGAGACCACGGCGGTTGCTTTGCACAAGGGCAATGTTTTTTGGGAAATGTCGGGATGGGCGCCCAAGCACTTTCCTGGAAATTTAAAAGTCGATATTCGTGGGCGCTTACAAGACAAGATCATGTTCGGTAGCGACTATCCAAGTTTGCCTTATGAGCGCATCATGCGCGAGTGGTCCGAGCTGGGTTACAAAGACGAAGTGATGGAAAAAATCATGCATGGCAATGCCGAGCGGGTTCTTGGGCTTTAAATCTAAAATAAAAATTTCAACCATGTCAAACTCCATAGAGCTGCTGCAGCAAGATGCAGATGCGCCCATCTTGTTTTCTCTAGAGGGACACGTGGCGGTGCTGACCTTGAATAGACCTGCCACAAGAAATGCGCTAAGTGGCGAAGAAATGTTTCATGCCTTTGAAACCATTTTTGAGCACATGAATCAAAACACCCAAGTGCGAGCTGGCGTGCTGACAGGTGCAGGAACGGCATTTTGTTCTGGGGGTAACATTGCCGAAATGAAAGACAAGCAGGGCATGTTCAAGGGCAATCCTTCTGAAGTTGCTGACAATTACAAAAATGGCATTCAAAGAATACCTAGAGCTTTTCAAGCCTTGACGGTCCCGATGATTGCTGCTGTGAATGGAGCTGCAATTGGTGCGGGCAACGACTTGGCCTGCATGTGTGACATTCGAGTTGCCAGTGACAAGGCGGTTTTTGCAGAAAGTTTTGTGAAGGTGGGCATCATTCCAGGCGACGGTGGATGTTGGCTGTTGCCCAGAGTGATCGGCTACGCCCATGCCGCACAAATGGCCTTGAGCGGCGACAGTATTGATGCACATGAAGCCCTGAGAATAGGTTTGGTCAGCAAAGTTGTGCCAGCGCAGGCCTTGATGGATGAGGCTTTGAGCCTTGCGAGAAGCATCGCAAAGAACCCGCCCCAGGTCTTGCGCTGGACCAAGCAATTGCTGCAAGAGGCAAGAACCAGCTCTTTAGATCAAGCCTTGGATCGCGCTGGACAATTGCAAGGCTTGGCGCATCAAACAGCGGATCACATGGAGGCATTGAACGCCTTCTTTGAGAAGCGTCAAGCTCACTTTTTGGGGCAATAAAGCCCTTTTTTCTACGCTCTAGTTCTCTAGCGCAGAGTTCAGGTTCAAGCCTACAAAAGCGACATCAAAGAAAGTCAACGGCACATGCATACTCAAGTCCTGCTCAGAGAAAACGTCTCCTCTGGCGTTGTTGTTGTTCGTTTGAATCGGCCAGAGGTTTTGAACGCGCTCAATTTAGAGTTGCGCCGGGCCTTGGCCCAGATGTTCACTGAGCTTGACCGAGATGCATCCATCAAAGCCATCGTTTTGGCAGGCAGCGCAAAGGCATTTTGCGCAGGTGCAGATCTCAACGAATACGTCGATGCGCAACCGATGGAAATTGTTGCTCGTCAAATGGGCTCCTTGTGGAGCGCCATCAGCACCTGCTCCAAACCCGTGGTGGTTGCTCTTAGAGGTTTCGCTTTAGGTGGGGGCTTGGAGTTGGCCATGCACGGTGACATCATCGTCTGTTCAGACTTGGCCAAACTCGGGCAGCCTGAAGTTCAAATAGGCTTGATGCCTGGGGGCGGTGCTACACAACGACTCACCCGAGCTGTGGGTCAATTCAAGGCCATGAAGTGGCTTTTGACGGGTGCCTTGTTTTCAGCCAAAGAGGCCTTTGACATGGGCTTGGTCAGTGAAGTGGTGGCCGATGAAGAGGTCGATGCCCGTGCTTTGAAGCTGGCGCAACAGCTCGCGGGTGGGCCGCAACAAGCCATTCGTTCGATCAAACAAGCCGTGCTTCAAAGCATGAGTGCACCTTTGGAGCAGGGTTTGGAGTTTGAGAGAAAATCTTTTCAGCTCTTGTTTGCGACCCAGGATAAAACCGAAGGTATTCGTGCTCGCTTAGAAAAAAGAGATCCGAAGTTTGAATGAAAGGCAGTCCTTGAATGGTTCAGGAGCTGTCTAGGGTCAGCAAATGACCAGCAAATGACCAGCAAACGACCAGCAAATGATCAGACCAGTTCCAATTGCTCTTCAAACGCTGGCATGATTTCGGCCGCGAAGCTCTCAAGAGAAAATTGTGACTCTTGCAAGCTCAAGTCTCCGAACGCAAAGCGTGTCAAGATATAGTTCACACCTGAAAGTTCAATCTCTCTGTGCAACTGCTCTTGGACTTGGTTTGCTGTGCCCACCAACACCATACCGCCTTTAACGGCCATGTCGTAGTCCTCTGGGATCGAGTACCGGGTCATGGGGTTGCCATTGACTCGCCACAAATGCTGCAAGCTTTGGTACCATTTGTCAAAGCCCTTTTTGCCAAGAGCGTAGGCTTTGTCATAAGTGTCAGCGATCACAATGTGTCGGCCAAGTCCCATTTTTGGTGGGGCACTTGAGGTGTTGGAGCCATTCTTTTCCTCCCACACCTCTTTGTAGCGATCGGTGATGGCTTTGACGGGTGCAGCTGGACCATTGCACACAATGTTGACATTGTTTTGTGCAGCCCATGGCACTGCATGCGCTTGAGACATACCGTACCAAATGGGTGGCGTAGGCTTTTGAATGCATTCAAGTTCAATGGGCACATTTTTGAATTGAAAGTGCTCACCTTCAAAGTTGATCAACCGCTCTTTGAGGCCCATCATCACAATATCAAAGGATTCAATGTAGAGTTTGCCTGAGTTCTCTGCGTTCACACCGAAATAACCCATTTCATAAGGCGAGCTGCCACGCCCAATGCCCAGCTCCAAGCGTCCGCCACTCATTTGGTCAAGCATGCAGACCTCTTCAATGATTCTGATCGGATGGGTCAGGCTCAGTGTGTAGACCAAGGGACCAAAGCGCAGTTTTTGGGTTCTTTGAGCCACAGCGGCTAAAAAAACACTTGGCGAGGAAGCCATGCCCAATGGGGTGCCGTGGTGCTCTGCGATGTGGTAGGCGTAAAAGCCAGCACGGTCATAAATTTCAGCCAATTTCAAGCGATTCTCAAAATGATCGTGGATAGAGACCTGCCCGCGATCAAGGTGATCAAATACTCCAAACTTCATGTTCACTCCTTGTTCAGTGGATCTATGCCGTCAATCAAGACAAAGGCAACTCTACAAATTTCGTTGGAGTTGTTCACCCAAGCATGGTTGGTGCCTTGTTGCACCATGATATCTCCAGTTTTCATGTGCACTTCAGAGTCATCCAAAAGCATATCTATCTCTCCGGACAAAACAAATGCGTAGTCGACACTTGCAGTGCGGTGCATGAAGGCGTGTCTTGCCGGCGTGCTGGAGGTGTCTTTGACGCCCATCTCTTTTAAGATGTCTTCTTGAGAGACGGCCGCGCTTTGTGAGCTGACGGGTGGAAAGTCCACCACCCGCAAGACAGATCCGTTTCGAGGTGGGGGGACACCTAGGGTTTGATCTGCTCGGTCTTGTCGTGTGTCTAATTTGGCGGGCGTTTCCTCGGTGACCCATACCAAAGTGCTGACCAGTCCTGTGCCTGGACGAACTTTTTGATTGGGGGCAAAACCATCCATTTCAACAATGGCTTTTCCTTGGTCATCGTGACCCGTGACGATTCTTCTGATTCGGTGATCCATGCTTCTTTATCGTTGAGTGATAGGGGATTCTAAGGCCAGAGATGCACAAGTTGTTGGCTCAACATAGAAAAGCGTTAGGCCTTTTGGGTTTACAAAGTTTGTACTCAATCCACCGTTGCACCTGAGGCCTTGATCGCAGGTGCCCAACGTCTGTTTTCATTTTGAATGAATTTGGGCAGGTCTGCAACTTTGATGTGTTCAGCAGGCTCTATGCCGCCTTTTTCAAGGATGGCCGCATAGGCTGGTGTGGCTTGATAGCGCTTGATAAAGTCTGAAAGCATGTCAAGCACTTGTGGTGGCATGTTGGCCGGGCCGGCAAACCCGAGCCATCCTGACCAATCATAGCCAGGAACGGTATCGGAAATCGGCGGGACATTGGGCAACAAGCTCGATCGCTTGGACATGGAAGAACCCAAACCCACCAAGGCGCCAGATTTGATATTGGGTCCTGCCAAGGCGCCATCAATGAAGGACATGTCAACTTTCCCAGACAAGAGGTCCAGCATACCGCTGTTGGATCCTTTATAGGGGATGTGGACGATGTCAAGGTTCAGTTGCTTTTTCAAAATCTCCATGAAGATGTGCTGAGGTGATCCGTTGCCTGAAGAGCCGTAACTGAACTTGCCGGGGTTTTTTCTCACCACCTCAATCCATTCGCGCATGGTTTTTGCAGGAAATGAGGGATGAGCGGTCAAATACAAATTGGTGACGGCCAATTTTGCGATGAGTGTCAACTCTTTGGCCGGGTCAATGCCAGGCTTGGACATGAGTTGTGGCGCCATGCTGAACGTGGTCACTGTGGGTAAAAACAAGGTGTAGCCATCAGGGGCTGAACTGGCAACAACTTTGGCAGCCAAAAGTGTGCTGGCACCAGCCTTGTTGTCAACGACCACAGTGGTTTTCCAGGTGTTTTGAAGCTCTTCGGCCAAGGCTCTGGCCATGACATCCACCAAAGAGCCAGGAATGAAGGGAACAATGAGTTTGATGGTTTTGCTAGGGTAGGTGTTGGGTGCCTCTGAGACGGGCGGCGTTGCCGCTTTGTTCTCTTGTGCATGTAAAGGGGTCATCTCCATCAGCAAGGGTAAGATGAGCCCAAGCAGAGGAAAAAGCTGAAGAGAAAATGAATTGCGCAAAGACACCGGTCAACCTTTGGTAGTTTTGAAAAAGCAGGCGTGAAGGATTGAAGCCAGTCCCATCAAAGCCCCCATGCTGGAGACAGTGGTACAAAAATGCACGCCATCCATGCAGTCCCGATTATGGTGAAGATGGGGGTCTAGTCAATAGGGTTTACAGGGATAAGAGAGGGTCTGTCAAGCTCTCTTTTAAAAGCCAAATCCGATGACAATTTGAACTGTCTTTTCATACCGCAACAACAAACACATAGAAGTGGTTCAAATGAGCAAAGTACCGACTCAAAGTCAGATCAATTTAGATTGGCCCAGGCAAGACTTCTCCAGAGTGCCTTATGAAGTCTTCACCGATCCGCATGTGTATGCCTTGGAAAATGAAAGAATTTTTCAAGCAGATGTTTGGAATTATTTGGCCCATGAAGTGGAGCTTGCAAGTGCTGGGGACTTTGTCACCACTTGGATTGGTAGCGCCCATGTTGTTGTGACACGCGACAAGGACCAAAGCATCAGCGCGTTTGAGAACTCGTGCGCGCATCGCGGTGCACAACTGGTGACACAAGTGCGTGGCAACATGCTGAAAGTGGCGTGCCCTTATCACTTGTGGACCTATTCTTTGAAGGGCGACTTGATGGGCGTGCCGATGGCCCAAGGGATCAATGGCAAGGGAGGCATGCCCTCCTCTTTTGACAAGGCACAGCACGGATTAAGAAAACTTCAAGTCAAAGTTCATGCAGGTTTGATCTTCGGCAGTTTTTCCTCAAATCCTCCCGATTTGCATGAATTTTTGGGCCCCCATTCTTTGTCTCAAATCGATCGTTTGTTGGTGCAAAGACAGCCCAAGGTCTTGGGTTACTTGCGCCAAAGAATACCGGGAAATTGGAAGCTGTACAACGAAAATGTGCGAGACCCTTACCATGGGTCGTTGTTGCACCAGTTTCAAGTCTCCTTTGGGCTGCAGCAGCCCACGATGAAAGGGGGGATCAAATTGGATGCGGACTTGAAAAACACTTGGAACCATTCCATCTTGAGTGAAAGCGACAAAGAGCAGCAAAAATGGGTTGAGAAAGCTTTTGAAGGCACTGGCAAATACAACCCCAACATGAAAATGGCGGACCCCGCTTTGACCCAAGTGCCATTGGATTTGGGGGACGGGTACAAAACCACCATCTTGTCAATTTTCCCAACCCTCGTCATTGCCCAAGTGGACAACACTTACGCGATCAGGCACTTGAGACCCAAGGGGCCAGACTTGGTGGAGTTGCACATCACCTACTTGGGGTTTGAAGGCGACACGCCAAAGCAAACCTACGAGAAACTTTTGACCGCCAACTTCATTGGCCCCTCAGGCTACATCTCTTTGGAGGATGGCGAAGCCCTGCGCTTGGTGCAAGAGGGCATCAAATCGCGCGCACCTGGCACGCACGAAGTTTTAGAGATGGGGGGTGTTGGAGCCATAGAGGACACGGATTACTTGTCCCAAGAGATCTCCATTCGCGGGTTTTGGTCGCACTATCACAAGATCATGGGTTTTTAGATGAAGGCCCCTCAAGCGAATCAAGCCGATTGTTCTTTTCATCTAGGAGTTTGCCATTGAACGCGATTGAACTGGATTACGCCATCAGACACTTCTTTCATGTCTATGCTGAAAATTTAGACGAGGAGCGCTTTGATGCATGGACAGGTCTATTTGACCCCGATCAATGCACCTACGAAATCCTCTCCAAAGAAAACAAAGATTTGGGCCTGCCTTTGCCCATCATGGGTTGCTTTACCTTTGGGATGATCAAGGACCGTGTTGCCATGTTGGCCAAAGGGGTGCTCACCTATCGACGCAGTCGTTTACTCAGACAAGTCAGCAATGTTCAGGCCTCCTATACTGAAGATGGCCATGTGTTGGCAAAGGCCAATTTGGTGGTGTACCAATCTAGCGAAGAGGGCGTCTCCTCGCTTTACATGGTTGCAAGGTACGAGGCCACCTTGGTCTTGGTGGACAAAAGAACACTGGTTCGCAAAATGGCGGTGATTGTTGAGTCCTTTGGCATTGACACCATGCTGGCAGTGCCTCTTTAAATTTTGCTGAAATACTCTTGGATTTCAAACAGCTTGGGGTCTGGAGCGCTCTCAAAGCGCTCTAGTTCAGCATGTTTCAACCTCGAGTAGTAGCGAACAAAATCCTCGCCAAAGCACTCACGCATCCAAGCACTGTTTTCAAATGAGTTCAAGGCCGCTTTGAACGTGTTGGGAATGCGCTCAGCACAAGCTGCGTTCTCAGGGGTCTTTTCATAGGGACTCAGTGTTGCAAGAGGGGCTTTGAGTTTTTGAGTGATGCCGTCTAGGCCCGCGTAAATTTGCGAGGCCATGTACAGGTAAGGGTTGGCAGCGGGTTCACCCAGTCGATTTTCAATCCGACTTGATGGATCCATGGGTTCGCCAATGACTCTGAGCATGGCGCCTCGGTTGTCTCGCCCCCAAAGAATGGACTCAGGCGCCAAGGCATGGGGTCGAAACCGCGCATAGCCATTGATGGTCGGTGTGCAAAGCAGCGTTGTGTCTTTGGCATGTTTAAGTAAACCCGCCAAATAGCCTTCACCCGTTTCTGAGAGCGAATACTGTGCATCGAGCGGCCCAGCATCTGCTTTGACGCTTGCTCTTTCAAAGGCGTTGGTGTGGTTTTGCAGTTCAAGCAAGGACTGGTGCAAATGCCAACCACTGGACATGATGGATTCAAAGGGCGGGCGGCACATGAAGGTTGCATGGTAGCCGGCTCGCGCCAAGGCCTGGCGCACGCCGTTTCTGAAGAGCACCATGTGGTCAGCCGCCTCCAGCGCCGGGCATGGGCTAAAGACCGCTTCAACTTGACTGGGCCCCAATTCGGTTTCCAAAGACATGAGAGGCAAGCCCAGGCCCTGGGCCGTGTGCTGCACAATCTTCATGGGCTCGTCGCACAAGTCACTCCAAGCTTCGCTCAGTAAGCTGTAACCTGGGTGTATCAGTTGCACATCAGGTGCATTTCCCGGCCATGGGGCCAAGTGGGGATTGAGTTGCGCGCTTTGATCGGTGACCTTGTAAATGTGAAACTCAATTTCAAGTCCACACTTCAAGGCAAAACCATGCGACTTTAAGGTGCTCAACGCACGCTCAAGGATGCGTCTGGAGTCCATGGGCACAGGCATGCCGTTTTGAAACCATGCCTGGCACTGGAGCCAAGCGGTTTTAGGCGCCCAGGGAAGCCGCTTGATGCTTTTGGGATCGGGCAAAAGGGTCACGTTGTTGCCCTGGCCAAAGCCATCCATGCCATGGGTGCCGCCGGGCTCGAACACTTTAAAAGCGGTTCTGTCCGAGCTGTCCTTGAGCAGCAAGGTGCTCACCATGCCCACACCACTTCTCAAGGCTTGTTTGGCAAACTCAAGCATCAATGTTTTTGTACGTGTGGTGCCATGAATGTCACACCAAGAAAAACGGATTTGCTCAACCTCCCATTCATCCATTTTTTTCAAACAGGCTTGAATGGCATTTTCGCGCTCCTTGTCGTCCAAGCCGCAGAGTGTGGAGAAATGCATAGTTGAGCGCCTAGGTGTTGAAAGTTAAAAATGAAGGGTGCGCAAAGTGAGGGTGTTATTTTGCGCTGGCAAGAGCTGAGCTGCTCGATCTCTCATCGCTTAGCCACTGACACGAACGATGTTTGCTTTGAACTTGGCTTTTCCACCAGTCTGACCAGCGCTCGCTCGGTGCAACGCCATCGACAATATCGGGCCCAAAACGCGAGACTGAAACTTGCGCATTGGACACACCAGGTGCACCTGTTCCCTTTTGCACATCTTCAATGGCCTTCAAAAGCACTCTCCTGTTGGCCATGATCAGCACATCTGATGTGCCAAGGTGTTCTTGGGTCCTGTCTTGAACAGGGCCCATGCTCTCCACCGCCCATTGGTCGTGAACATTGATGTCCTCTTCTCCCATGCCAAGGTAGGTTTGGTCCAGCTGTTCTTTGGCATTGAACCCCCATTGATTGTGCGCGCCTGATTTGGGAATGTAATCGGGCAAGGAGATGAACTGAAGGCGCTGCTCGCGCATGGCCTCTTTGTTCAAGGGTTTGTCAAAGCTGGTGAAAAATGAATACCAATAGGTGTGCTCATCGTCCACGGGCACGTGAAACTGCGTGATGCTCAAAGTCTCTGACAAGGGGATGACAAAGGTGGCGGGAAAAATAGCTTGCGTCACCCTCACGTGGGTGAGTTCTTCATTCATTGGCCTGAGTGAAGTGATCTCCATGCCATAGGGCTTGTTCTCAAAGCTGATCTTGGGTTGGCAAAATTCTCGCATGATGCGCGTCATGGGCCACTTTTGGCCATGGATGTCGCCCGCACTTGCACTCCTGAACTGCTTGCCAGCATCGTTGTCTCCAATGCTTTGCAGGTCCTCATCCTTTAAAAAACGGTGTAAAAAGGAGGGATGCGCTGGATCGATGCCGACTTCAAAGGCTTGGAGCCAATTCGCCTTCCAGCGACCTTTGAAAGCAAAGCTGTGGCTGTCTGGCGCTTCAAAGCAATCAAATCTAGGAAAGGGTGGTGGCGTTTGATGGGCGGGCCCCATCCAAGCGAAGATCACACCTGCTTTTTCAACCACAGGGTAGTGGCGTTGTTGGATGTGGTCTTTTAGCCTAGATCCAGTAGGTTCTGCGGGTGTGTCCAGGCAGCGACCGTTGACATCAAATTTCCATCCATGAAAGGGGCAGCGGATGCCATCCTCTTCATACCTCGCAAACGACAAGTCAACGCCTCGATGCGCACAGTGTTTGTCGATCAAGCCAAAGCGGCCTGAGTGGTCTTTGAACAAGACCAAGTCCTCTCCAAACACACGAACCGATTTCACTGGACGCTCCAGCATCCGTGGGTCGAGCTTGGGGTTGAATTCGTCGACCAAAGCCACCGGTTGCCAATAAAGTCTGAGCAATTCTCCACAGGGACTTTGCGGCCCCACCTGGGTCAAGAGTTGATTTTGATCGGCTTTCATGGTTTTAAACTTTCTCTAGGCAATGTGTCCAAACAACGGGTCGAGGGCATGATTTTCACATCAAAGCACTCCTGCTTTGCTCCTTTTTATTATCCAACCCCAGCTGCCAGTTGTGCGGAAAATTTGTGTTTTCTTTTTGATGGTCTTCAAAGGAATAGGCTACGCTTTGTTCATGCCAACCACGGGCTTGGCATGAGCTGCTAGAACCTTTGAGTGCTCTCGTTGGGCAAATCCATCGGTTTTTCCTGTTCAAATCGAGACCTCAAGGGTAATTCTTATGAAAAAAAGCCGTCTTTTTTGATAGACTTCGCCCTTGTTGCAGCAGATTTACTCACTCTTTTTCAGGAGAAACTATGAAATTTACTTTTAACGCCGTTGTTTTGGCCGGCTTTTCGTTGCTGGCCATGGCGTGTGGTTCATCGGCCATGGCAGAAACGGTCAAAATTGGTTTTATCAGCTCCTACAGTGGCGCAGCTGCAGCCCAAGGCGATCAGCTTGACAAGGGCGTGAAGCTCTACATGAAACTCAATGGCGACAAGCTCCCCCCTGGTGTGAAGGTGGAGTTGATCACCAGAGATGACACGGGCCCAAATCCTGATGTGGCCAAGCGAGTGGCTCAAGAGTTGATCGTTCGTGACAAGGTTCAGTTTTTGACAGGCTTGGTCTGGACGCCCAATATGGCGGCGATTGCACCTTTGACCACAGAGGCCAAGGTGCCCTTTGTGAGCATGAACGCTGCGGGCGCGAGGGTCATGGTCAATGCGCCCTACATGACGCGTGTGTCTTTTACGCTCTGGCAATCCGCCTACCCCTTGGGACAATGGGCGGCAAAGAAGTACAAAAAAGCATACACCGCTGTCAGTGATTTTGCACCAGGCCATGAGGCTGAAGAGGGCTTTATCAAAGGCTTCAAAGAAGGTGGCGGCGAGGTCTTGGGCAGTGTTCGCGTACCCTTGGCCAACCCAGACTTTGTGCCCTTCATGCAAAGAATCAAGGACGCCAAGCCTGATGTGCTGTTTGGTTTCAATCCTGCTGGAAAAGCGGCAACCGCCATGATGAAGTCTTATGCTGATTTGGACTTGCCCAAAGCCGGTATCAAGTTCATTGGAACGGGTGACATTGTGACCGATGAAGAGTTGCAGGGCATGGGTGATGTGGCCCTGGGGATCACCACGGTGCATCATTACTCCGCAGCATCGGATCGCCCAAGCAACAAAGCCTTTGTTGCAGCTTACAAAAAGGAGTTTGGTGCCGATTTGAATCCTGGTTTCATGGTCGTGGCCGCATGGGATGCGATGGACGCTATTTATGCTGCCATTCGTGAACAAGGCGGTAAGGTCGATCCTGACAAGTCCATGGAATTTTTTAAAAAATGGAAAAGCTCTACCAGTCCTAGGGGTTCTTTCTCCATCGATCCTGAGACACGCGATGTGGTCAATCCAGAGTACTTGAGAGAAGTTAAAAAAGTTGCGGGTAAACTGGCCAACGTCGAGATCGAGACCATTGGGACGGCGATCAAAGATCCCATGAAAGAGGCTGATAAGAAGAAGTAAAATAAACAAGGCTTCAAGCAAGCCTTCAATGCATAGCCCTTAGGTGCATGTTTGCACGTAAGGGCTATTTTCTCGATGAGAACTGAAGAGTCATGGAAATTTTTCTGTCGTCCTTGGTGAGTGTGGCTTTTCATGGCTTGGCCTACGGCATGATTTTGTATGTCATCTCCGTGGGTCTTTCGGTGACCATGGGGCTCATGGGCTTTACCAATCTAGCGCACGGCGTGTTTGCCATGACGGGTGGCTATGTGCTGGTGGTGTCCTTGTCTAAATTTGACATTCCCTTTCCCTTGGCCTTGGCTTTGTGTTTTGGTTTGGTGGCTTTGGTGAGTGTGGTGCTCGAGCGCACGCTTTATGCTAGGTTGTATGGCGAGGCAGAATTGGAGCAAGTGCTCTTTACCATTGGACTGATTTACATGTCGGTGGCCGTGGCCAGGTTGATTTTTGGAACTTTGCAGCAACCCGTCATCTTGCCCGAGTATTTGAAAGGTCAATTCTCTTTGATGGGCAGAGACTTCCCGGCTTACCGTGTTTTTCTGATTCTGTTCACCTCAGCGATCATTGCCGCCCTTTGGTTTGGGGTTGAGAGAACCATTTGGGGCGCCAAAGTCAGAGCCTCGGTTGACAACCGTGCCATGGCGCAGTCCATTGGGATCAACACCAAAAGCTTGTTCACGACGACGTTTGCAGTGGGAAGCGGGTTGGCAGGACTCGGTGGAGGCTTGGGCGCAGAGATCGTGGCGATTCAGCCCACCTACCCCTTTGAGCAATTGGTGTTCTTTTTGATTGTGGTGTCGGTGGGTGGATTGGGCAGTTTGCGGGGTCCCTTTGTGGCGGCGCTCTTGATTGGCGTCACCGACACGGCTTGTAAGTATTGGTTGCCAGAGTTTGGCGCATTTTTCATCTACATTGCAACCATCGGTTTGTTGCTTTGGAGGCCGCAAGGCTTGTTGGGGAAAAGATCATGAGTCAACTTGTGGGGTACACGGTCGATTCTCGTGTGCGTTGGACGGAATACCTGCCATGGGTGTTGGCTGTGTTGGTGTACTTTTTGTTGCCCGATTATTTGTCATTGGGCTCGAGAGTGCTCACCTACATTTTGTTTGCGCTTTCTTTGGATTTGATCATCGGCTATGCTGGCATCATCACTTTGGGGCATGCCTCCTTTTTTGGATTGGGTGCCTACATCACCGGTATCTTGGCCGCGAAATTAGGCGTCACCGATCCCTTGATTCAGTTGCTCGCCAGTGGCTTGGGGGCTGGCTTGCTGGGTCTCGTCACGGGCGCTGTGATCTTGAAGATGAAGGGGCTCACCCAATTGATGCTGACCTTGGCGATATCGGCACTTTGTTTAGAGGTGGCCAACAAAGCGACCTTTATCACGGGTGGCGCAGATGGTCTCTCGGGGATGGAGATAGCGCCGATCTTGGGCCTCTTTAAGTTCGATCTCTTTGGTAAGACCGCGTATTTGTATTGTTTGTTCTTGCTTTTCTTGACCTGGGTGGTCATACGTCGACTGATCTACTCGCCCTTTGGTGTGTCCTTGATGGGCATACGAGAAAACGCTGCACGCATGCATGCGATTGGAGCACCTGTCTACCAAAAGCTCATGGTGGTGTACACCTTGTCGGCCTTGATTGCTGGGCTTTCTGGTGCTTTGTTGGCCCAAACCAATCAATTTGTGGGCCTGAATGTGTTGGGCTTTGAGCCCTCAGGTGAGTTGTTGGTCATGCTCATCTTGGGTGGTGTGGGCCGGCTCTACGGTGCCTTTGTGGGCCCGGTGGTCTTTTTACTTGCCCAAGATTATTTGGCCAAACAGTTTCCCGAGTATTGGTATTTCGGGATTGGCCTGTTGTTGGTCCTGGTGGTGCTTTTTGCCAGAGGGGGTGTGCTTGGCATCCTTGATAAATTCACGGCCTCTTCAAAGGCCCGACAGTCTGGAGCGCAGTCCTCATGACCTATGCCTTAGAGACGCGTGGCTTGTCTAAAAGCTTTGGTGCATTGACCGTGGCAGATCGCATCGACTTTCAGTTGGACGTGGGCGCGCGCCATGCGTTGATTGGTCCCAACGGAGCGGGCAAGACGACTTTTGTGAACTTGCTGACAGGTCGTTTGGCACCGTCTGAGGGGCTTGTCTTTTTAGGGGGTGAAGAGGTCTCCAACTTATCGCAATCTGAGCGTGTGAAAAAAGGGCTGGGTCGAACTTTTCAAATCAACACCTTGTTTCCCAAGATGAGTGTCTTGGACAATGTGGCCTTGGGGGTGTCAGAGAGGTTGGGTTTGTCCTCTGGCCTGTGGAAAACCGCTAAATCCTATGCCAATGTGACCGAAGAGGCGATGTCTTTGCTGGAGCTGTTGGGCATTGAATCGGATGCGCAGCACATCGTCAAAGATTTGCCCTATGGCAAGCAACGCTTGGTAGAAATCGCCATCGCCTTGGGTTTGAAGCCCAAGGTGCTGTTGCTCGACGAGCCTGCTGCCGGCGTGCCATCCATGGAGTCGCAGAGGATTTTGAGCGCCTTGGATCTGTTGCCCAAGGACATCGCCATCATGATCATTGAGCATGACATGGATTTGGTGTTCAAGTTTGCACAGAAAATCACCGTCTTGGTTCAAGGTGCTGTGCTTTGTGAAGGCTCGCCCCAAGAGATCGCCAAAGACACGCGGGTGCACCAAGTGTATTTAGGAGAGCAGCGTGCTTGAATCCGATAGGTCTTTGAAAATATCTGGTGTCTGGGCGGGTTATGGTGAGACCTTGGTGCTGGAGGATGTGAGCTTTAGCGTCCCAGAGAAAGGCTCCATGGCCATCTTGGGTCGCAATGGTGTCGGTAAAACAACCCTCTTGGCCACGATCATGGGGCACACGGCCATGAGCAAGGGCCTTGTTCAATACCGTGGACAGAACGTGCATGATTTACCCGTTCACCAAAGATCCAAGGCGGGCATTGGGTACGTGCCGCAAACAAGAGATATTTTCCCCTCCTTGACGGTGGAGGAGAATTTAAAGGTCGCCGCGAGACCGGGTCAATGGCCTCTTGAGCGTGTCTACGATCTCTTCCCCAGGCTTTTTGAGAGAAAAAGCAACATGGGCAATCAACTCTCTGGAGGTGAACAACAAATGCTGTGCATTGGTCGCGCCTTGATGGGAAATCCCTCTTTGCTGCTGCTTGACGAACCCATGGAGGGCTTGGCTCCCGTGATCGTTGAGATGCTTTTGGATGTTTTACGTCGATTGATTCAGCAAGAGTCCTTGACGGTTTTGTTGGTGGAGCAATCGGCCAAGTTGGCTTTGCAAGCCACAGAGCAAGTCATTGTTTTGAGCCGCGGTCAAATCATTCACCAGGGGCAAAGCGAGGCCTTGTTGGCGGATGCACAACTGCTGGCAGAGTTGATCGTTGCGCATTGAACCCAAGCCTACCTTCAGGCCCATCACTTATTGAACTTTTCATGAGCACCACTTCACAACACCCCAAGCCCGTGGTCATTGTCGGGGGCGGTGTGGCTGGCTTGTCCGCTGCACTGGCGCTTGGACGCAAAGGCCTATCGGTTCAACTTTTCGAACAAGCCGATCAAATTGGTGCGATTGGTTATGGGGTTCAAATGGGCCCCAATGTTGTGCCCATGTTACGCAACTTGGGTATTGAGCAAGACGTCTTGGGGGCCTCTTATTTGCCTCCCGAGATCGATTTGTTGGATGCGTACACGGGGCAGCCCTTGTTGCACTTGCCCTTGACGTCGCCCAAGTACTTGGAGCGTTACCAAGGCTTGCCCTATTTGGCCATCCACCGAGTTGATTTGCACGAAGTTTTACTGAAGGCCTGTGCAAAGTTGCCCCAGGTGAATTTGAACCAGTCCACCACGGTGGTGGATTATGTGCAAAACAAGGACGGTGTGGTGGCCATCAGTGCCGAGGGCAAGGAATTCAGCGCTAGTGCATTGATTGCGGCCGACGGATTGCGTTCTAAATTAAGAGGCAAACTCCATCCCGAGGATGTGCCCAAAGAGAGTGGCTATGTGGCCCATCGCTGTTTGATTCCCATGGCGCAGTTGCCAGAAGCCTTGAAGACGCGCCCAGGCGTGAGCATGTGGACGGGAGACGGGTTTCATGTGATTTACTATCCTCTTCGACAATCCAGTGTGCTCAACATCGTCTTGGTGGTGAAACTGCCCACGGGCGTGCAACATGTCAGCGACCAAGCCTACGATGACTACATACAACGCATCAAATCGCAAGTGGCTCTTCCAGCCAAGTGCGCGATAGAGTTCATGGATTTGAAGAAACGTTGGGCCATTGCTGATCGCGAGCCCATCCGTGGATGGAGCGATAAAAGGGTGACACTTTTGGGTGACAGTGCCCATGCAACCTTGCAGTCCTTTGCCCAAGGTGCATGCATGGCCTTAGAAGATTCAGTGGTGTTGGCTGAATTGATGCACCGCTTTCCTGGGGAGCCTGAGCAAGCATTCAAGTTGTTTGAGCGGCAGCGCTTTTTAAGGACCGCCCGTGTTCAACTGCAGTCTCGCAGTTTGTGGGAGGATTTTCATTGCAATGGGCACGCGGCCAGTGTCAGAACCGCGCGCTTTACAGAGCAAAGCAGCGAAGACTTTTTCAAGTGCCTCGACTGGCTTTGGACCCCCATTGAGCCCCAATCTATGTTGTCGGCTTTGAGCCCATAGGGGTGAGAGGGATGGTTCTTTGACAAGCCAGGTACGCTAGATCAGTGGGTGCTTTGCTTGAGTTCACTCATCAGTCTCTTGCCCGATTGAACCAATTGGGTTTTGAGCTCGCCAAGCTTGGGGTAGATCAAGCGCCCGTGTTCTTTTCGGGTTTCTCCAGCAATGATCACGGTGTCGATGTTGGCCAAGCTCGTTTGCATGACCACGGAGCTGATCGGGTCGTGCACGGGTGACATGTTCAAATCCTCGGCACTGATCAAGACCAAATCGGCTTGTTTGCCCACGGTGAGGCTGCCGATTTTGTCGTCCAGGTTCAAGGCCTGAGCACCTTTGATGGTGATCCACTCCAAAGCTTGTTTGCAATAGATGGTGGAGGTGTCGGGCAACTTGTGTTGGGTGTCTTTGGAGTGCGCGTTGTCCAAGGCTCTTTGTGTGCCAAGCGCAAAGCGAGCAACGCTGAACATGTCACCGGAGATGCTCGATTCCAAATCAACGCCCAAGGAGGGAGCGGCGCCAAGTTCCAGGAGTCTGCCCGTGATGGCCATGCCATGTCCTTGGGTCATTTCAGTCTCAGGCGTCAGGGAGAAGGTCACGCCCAAGTCGATCATCATCTTCAACTGCGCATCGGTCAAATTGTTGCCATGGACGATGTTGTTGTTGTTGCCCATCAAGCCCTCTTGGACCAATCTCTCCCAGCCATCGGGTGTTTTGGCTGCAGCGCCTGCACAGTGCATGCTTGCAATCAGCTTGAATTCCCGAGCCAGCAAAAAGTCGTGAACGGCCACTTCATAAGTGGAGTAATGTGGGCCTAAGATGGCCAAACCCAAGGACACCAAGCCTGGATGTTTAAAGCGCGTGTTCAAGAGCCTTTCAACCTCGGCGCGCGGATGAGGTACCTCACTGAAGTGTTTTTGTCCGGGCTTGGGGTCGGGCTTGGGCGAGCCGTGAAAGAAAACCGCCCTGATGTTGGAGGCCATGAGGCCATCAATGGCCCGGTCCGTGTGCGCGGGCGTTGGGTTGTTGTGGCACCAGTCACCCAGCGTGGTCGTGCCGCAATTGATTTGATTGAGCGCACCCATGAGGGTCGCGATGTAGATGTCATCGGGTTGAAAGTTGGTGGCCAAACCGGCATGCATGTTGGCAAAATACTCCAAGATGGTCCAGTTGCTGGTGACGCCCCTCAAGGCGGTTTGCCAGGTGTGCATGTGGGCATTCACAAGCCCAGGCATCAAAATTTTTCCGCTAGCATCAATGACCTTGTCGGCCTTTTTGCTGTCCAAATGGCGGCCTATTTGAACAATGGTGTCGCCTTCAAAAAGCAGGTCCGAATTTTCAAGCTCTCCAAGGGCTGGGTCCATGGTCAAAAGGGTGGCATTTTGAATGAGTGTTCGCGTCATGGTGGAGAAATACTTTCTATCTGGGTTTGGGCTTGGGACTGGACATCATCCTGGTGGCAGATGCCATGCTTGAAACCATTTTAGAGGAGAAGTATGATGAAAATACATCATGAAACCAAGGGTAACAACTAGGTGGTGATGTGGATGAAGGTCTTCTTTGTGAACTTTACAAGAATACATAGAAAACACACAAGGCTTGTATCTTGAGCCTATAAAGTCAGGCATGTGTTTCACATTTTCAACGGGAGTTAACTATGAAATTGAAATTGAACGAATTGAGCCCATCCTCTTGGCTTACAAAAGCCGTGTCGGGCCCGCTTGTTGTGAGCCTCATGGTGGTAGGCCTTTTGAGCCCTTTTGGTGCTCTGGCCCAATCGAATGCTGAGGTGAGCTCAGGTGCGGCACCCATGGTCACGCCAGGACCTAGTCCCGAGCCGAGGAGGGAGCGGTTTGCTGGTGGTGAGATGACTCAAAAAATGCATGACAGGCATGCCGCACAGTTTGAGAAAAAACAAGCTGAACTCAAAAAGCAATTGAACTTGACACCTGCTCAAGAGCCCTTGTGGGACAGTTTCATCCAATCGGTGCACCCCATGGCATTGGCCAAACCTTCCGTGGACCGAGCCCAAATGAGAGAGTTGACCCAATTGCCTGCGCCTCAAAGGGCACAAAAGATGATGGACTTGCATGAAGCGCGGCACGAAGAAATGCTCTCTCAGATGCGTACACGTTTGGAGGCGATGAAGGTCTTTTACGCTCAACTCAGTACCGAGCAGCAAAAGACATTTGATCAACTGACGCTGCGGCATCATCGGCAGATGATGCATGCGCGGCGGGTGATGCACCCGCCACTTTAACTGCTAGAAAGCACCATGTCTTTTTGATATGGAGCAAGACTCAATGTTGAATCTTCAATGCTCAATGTTCAAGGGGACTCAAATTCACAAAGTCGTTTGATTTCTTCGGGAATTTCAATGGCTTTGATTTTGTCGGGGTTGTCTGGGTGTTGAATGCAAAACACGCGCGTCTCCTCACCTTCGCAGATCAAGTCCTGAGCGCGCATCACCCTGTGCTTGTGAATGAAGACCTTGGCTCGCCACTCCGACACGCTCGTGTAGATTTGCAGCGTTTGGCCGTAGGTGGCGGGCTGATGGAATTGGGTGTGAATTTCTAGCAAAGGGGTGCCCAAGATGCCATGGGTCTTTTGCATCTCTCGCCAAGGGGGCAGGCCGCAGTTGTGAAAGAAGTTGACGGACGATGCATCCATCCACCTGGAGTAGTTTGGGTAAAAGACAATCCCAGCAGGGTCGCAGTCTCCAAAGCTGATGGTGTAGTCGTATTGAACGGTTTTGCGTTGCATGCGTGTTGTTGTCCCTCGTGTCCCTTTTGCCCTTGCTGCCTATTAACCTCTGTATCAATGTGCCTGTGAACCCCGTCATTCTAAAACATTCACGCCTTACGCACTGATGGGCCAGATAGAAATTGAAAGACATCTAAAAAGCAGTTTTTTTCTTAAAGAAACATCTCAAGTGTCCCTTTAGCATTGAGTCTGTGTTTTGCAATGCTTGGGCAGAGTGTCTCACTCAGCCTTTAAAAAAGGGGACTTGGGTATGAATGAATCCGACGTGATCCAACGTGACCGGCTCAAGCTCCAAGAGTGGTTGCAAAAAGAGGGCCTTGAGGGGCTTTTGAGCCAGTACCCAGCGGGTCAACAACACGCCAGAGCCCTTGGCTTGATGGGCCTGGGTTGGACCTTGAGCGCTGCGGGCATGGGTGAGCACGCGCCTTTTTTGGGGACCTTGTCGGCGCTGCTCAGCGCGTGGGGCGCGAATGCGAGCAGCAAGGCCTACTTGTCGCATTTGCGTTGGCCTGACCTCTTTGACTCTGAGTTGGGTTTGCAAAGTGCCGAGCTGCCCCTTTGCACGCCCACAGCAAGCAATCCGCATGCTTACCTCATGGGGTACACGCTTGACAAAGGCCAAGCCCTTCATTTGTCAGGCGAGCACTTGTGCCGACACTTTTTGGCAGCAGGGATGACGGGTGTGGGCAAGACCGTCTCTTCCACCTTGTTGATGGCCCAACAAATGTCCATGGGAGGCGGCGTGTTGTGGGTAGATGGCAAGCTCGACCCCGACAACATGGAGATGTTTTTTCACTTGGCCAAGTGGCTGGGCCGAGAAAGCGATGTTCGCATGGTTCATCCCGCAAACCCAAAACTCTCTAACACCTACAACTTCATTGCCCAGGGAAGTCCTGATCAAGTGGCCTCTCGCATTTTATCGACCCTACCAAGCACACAGTCCAGTGCGGGTTCGGATTACTACAAACAAGCGGCCAATCAAGGTTTGATCTGCGTGATTGGTGCCATCCAATGGTTGGAGATGGCTTACAACTGCATGGACTTGGCCATCTTGCTCACGCACCCTAAAGCCTTGTTGGAGTTGGATGAAAAAATCAATGCCCGTTTGCATGTGTTGCCTCATGAGCGTGATCCTTGCATCGCATCTTTCAAGTTGTTTTTAGAGTCTTGTAAAAGTTCGCAACCCTTCAGTGGAAAGCTGCAAATCGACACGCGTAAACTGCGGGATCTTTTTGGTGGTGTTGCCGGGCGTTTGTTCGTCTACGGCTCCGGCACGTGTGGGGAGGTGACCAACGCCTACCATTCAGAGGTGGATCTTTTTGAAGGCATGCGGCAAGGTCAATTGATGTATTGTGCACTGCCCACCATGGCACAACATTTATCGGCACAAAACTTTGGCAAAATTTTACTGGGCGATTTGCGCTCAGCCGTTGCTCAACTGCAAGCCTTGCCCAAAGTGTCCAGACCCGATCCACCGTTTTTGATATGGTTGGATGAGGTGGCCAGTTACGGCAGCGCCAATGCCTTGGCCACACCCTTTCAGCAAGCCCGCAGTGCACACATTGCCTTGGGGGTCGGTTTTCAAGAGCACGCCAGTGTGGAGGAGTTGGGCCCGTCTTTTTTGAGCACCATTTTAGGAAACACTTACAACAAGCTCCTCTTCAAGCCCTCAGATCCGGCAACTGCAAAAGCCTGGGCCGAGATGATGGGCCGACAGCGTGTTTTTGAGACCAGTGTGTCCACCCAGCATTCGCGCTCAAAGGCGTTTGATTTTTTAGGGCTAGGTTTGAATCGAAAAATGGCTCACACGCAAGCTCAAACGCACACGCGCCGAGAACGAGAGGAGTACAGGTTGTCGGTTGAACGCTTGGCCAGACTTGAGATCGGCCAAGCGGTGCTTTTGCACGGAGCCACGCAGTTGTATGGCTTGCGCATTCCAAAGTTGAGTTTTTTACCCCACATGAAACAAGAGCTCGGAGGTGTTGTGATTCAACGACCTGCAAGCACCTTCAAGCCCAAAAGCCAGGGGCTGGCTTCTTTCAAGTCAGGCCCTTCAAGTTCGTCGAAGTTGGGTCATGAACGCGGGCAAGAAGGCTTGTTTTTTTATAAAAAGTACGAACGCTTCATCAGTGAATGGGCCTCCTCTGAGCAGAACTTGGAGTTGACCAAAGAGGCTCGCGCGAGTGCCAAGTTTCAAAAGCTAGGGGCCTTGCATCCCCATGCTTAAAAAAATTCAACGGGCACCAAGCTGCCCAGCCTGTTCTTCATGAAGTTCCTTCGTTTTTGGATTGGGGGCTTATTTGTCGTTTTGATGCTCTTCTTCGTGATCACCCGTTGGCTGCTGGTGTGTCATCTGAAGGTCTTTTGGACCTTGTTTGGCACGCCTGGCTTGAAGGCGTCTCGTGAAGATCTTCAAGGTTTTGAGGTGGTGGATCAAGCCGCTTTGAAAAAATTTGGGGGTTAGTCATTGAAAGCTCTAAAAGCCATAAACTTTCGTTAAGATACAAGCCCTAAAGGCTTTATTTTGGAAGGAATAAGCCATGTTGAGCGATTCCATTTGTTTGTCCAATGTGCCCAAGGTGATGCGAACATGCAGTCTTTGGCGCGTTGGAGGTCTCGGCTGTGCCTGGTCGATGTGCCTTCATGGGCGGATGTGGTGTTTTTGAACCACGGGCTTGACTTGGCATGAGACGCGAAGCTGCCTCTCGCCCCCTGTCCGGGCTTGATCAGGGTGCACTTGACGAGACCCACATGCGTGTGGCTCTTGAGCAAGCGCAAGTCGCATCCCAGCGAGGGGAGGTGCCTGTAGGAGCGGCTCTATACCAGGGCGAGACCTTGATTGCTCAGGCGCACAATTCGCCCATTTCGCTATGTGATCCGAGTGCCCACGCTGAGATCTTGGTGCTCAAAGAGGCGGCCAAGGTTTTGGGCAACTACCGGCTCGAAGACTGCACCTTGTATGTGACTTTGGAGCCCTGCGCCATGTGTGCTGGCGCTATTTTCAATGCCCGCGTGCGCGAGGTGGTTTATGCTGCCCCTGATGCGAAGTCGGGGGCTGCTGGGTCTGTGATCGATCTTTTTGCAAATGCCCAGTTGAACCACCATGCGCGAATTCGTGGTGGCGTTTTGAAGCAGCAATCGGTGTCTTTGCTGCAGGATTTTTTTAAGGAGCAAAGACGTTTACAGCGCCTTGGCGATGAGCAGTTGAGCTTGTTTTTACGCGAAGATGCCATCCGTAAACCGATGCAAAGCATGCCAGGTTTTCACGGCCCTTCTTGCAGCTCCTCACACCTCGTCTTGAGATCCACGCCAGGCATGCGGCTGCACTATTTGCAGGCCCACGCCAAGAGCGCAGTTGCGTTGAAGACCTATGTGTGTTTGCACGGCGTCAACACATGCTCCAGTGTGTTTGATCCTCTGCTCCAAAATCTGTGTGAAAGCGGTGCAAGTGTGCTTGCACCTGACATGATGGGCTATGGCGGCAGCGATCGTTTCAAAAAGTCTCAGTCCTATGATTTCGCCTTGGCCATGCGCGCCTTGCTTGAGTGGATGGATGCGAAAGATTTACAAGAGCTGACCTTGATCACCCACGATGCCTCCTTGGTTTGGGCCTTGGTGTTGAAGGCGTTACGCCCGCAGCAAGTGGTCTCGGTGATGGCGCTCAACCCGTGCTTGAAAGACGAGCCAGGGCTGCTTGCGCCTCGTGGTCTTTATGCGCGTTGGGGTGCCTGGCTCAAAAAGGGTTCGCGTACGCAAGACCTTCAAGCCCATTTCGCTGCTTTGCTACCCCATTTGTCTGAAGCGCAATTGCAGGCCTTGTCCAGCCCCTTTGCCAAGGCCTTTGAACGCAAGGTGTTTGAGGCCTTTGATGTGCTTTTCCCCGGCGTCGAAGAGGCGTTGTCGCTCGTTGGGCTAGCGTGGAGCGATTTGAGCGCACTTCTGACACCGCAGTTCTTGTCGCAGTGCCTGGTGCTCAACACCCAAGCTTGCTCGCTGGTGACGAGCGAGTCTCTTAAGGGGGGCGAAGAGGAGCCGATGTGCTTGGGTTTCTCGCCAAGCGAAGCTTTGCTGGGGCATGAGTTTTTGAGCCCAGCGTGCTTTGAGCAATTGGGTCGATGGCTCCAAGCGCCTGTTCGCGATCTCAACGCTTGAGTTTTTGGACGATGGACAAGAGGAGGGCCATGAACATGTTTTTTTCCTTTTTGCTCAAGCTCGAGCGATGGGCATGTCGGCCCATGCGGTGGTGTAGCGAGGTGTAAGACGCTCTTGCCGCATGGACCAGATTTTATGTCGGGTGGTGATGCCACTGCTTGCGACGCTTAGGGTGCCGCGCCCATAGCGTTGATTGAGTCGGTCCAGGGTTTGCATGAGTTGTGCGCAGTGAGCGGGCTTTGCCTGTTCAAGTCGTTCATCCTCAAGCGAAAGTTCGCCTTGCTCAACACCTTCATCGCTCAGGTCCATCAGCATCACACCAGCCTTGGCGAACGAAAACCCTCCTTGATAGATCAGCCTGAGCCCCAAGACGGCCGTTTGTACCAAGGTGCTGGTGTCTGCACTGGGGCGCAGCAGCGGGAGGGTGACGCTTTGACTGTATTGAGGTCCCGATCGAAAGGGGCTTGTTCGGATGAAGACCAGCACTTGAGAGGCCTGGCTGTGTTGGCGTCGTAATTTCTCCGCTGCACGCGAGGCAAACTCTGAGACGGCTTGCACCAAGGGCTCTAAACTCACCACCGCTTGACCAAAGCTGCGTGTGCAGGCGATTTCTTTCTTGTGGGCGGGCACCTCCTCCAAGTCGATGCAGGCATGTCCTTGTAGCTCACGTATGGTGCGCTCCATGACCACTCCAAATCGCGCTCGCAATGCACTCGTGGACGATTCCCGCAAGTCCCAGACGCTCTCAATGCCCGAGGCTTTGAGTTGTGCATGGATGCGTCGACCCACCCCCCAGACCTCTGAGACATCGGTGCGTTGAAAGACGTCTTTCAACTCGCCCGCGCTCAAGCTCTCTAGGTTGCACACCTGTGCAAGCTCTATGGGGTACAGGCCTGGTTTTCGTTCGGCGGTTTTTGCGATGTGATTGGCCAGTTTGGCCAAGGTTTTGGTCGCGCCAATGCCAATGCAAGTGGGCACGCCAATCCACTGCAAGATGCGTTCTCGCATGGTGTGTGACCTTTGGATCAGATTGCCTCGCACCCCCTGAAGCTCGACAAAGCTCTCGTCAATGGAGTAGATCTCTTGCCTGGGCCCCAGGCCACTTGCAATGGTCATCATGCGTTGGCTGATGTCGCCGTAGAGCGTGAAGTTGGCAGACAAGGCGACCAGGCCAGCGCTTTCTTGTAGATGCTGGACTTTGAACCAAGGTGCGCCCATGGCCACACCTAGCGCCTTGGCCTCGTTGCTGCGAGCGATGGCGCAACCGTCGTTGTTGGACAAAACAATCACCGGGCAGGCGTTGAGTGAGGGGCGAAAGATCCGCTCGCAGCTCACATAAAAGTTGTTGCCATCCACCAGTGCGTACATGTCAGTCCAAGTGTTGAGCGCTTTTACGAAAGCGTTTGATGGAACTCGTGACCACACCACAAATGCGCAGGCTTTGGCCCTCTTTGAAGGTGATTTCTGGATAGGTGGGGTTGGCCGGTTGAAGTTTGATGTTGCCGTTTCGTTTGTAGAAGTATTTCACCGTGAACTCGCCATCCACCTCGGCCACCACCACATCTTTGTGCACTGGAGTCAGTGCGCGGTTGACCACCAAAATGTCACCGTCAAAGATGCCGGCCTCGGTCATGGATTGACCTGAAACACGCCATAAAAAAGTGGCCATGGCGTGGGTGATCAGCAACTCATTGAGGTCATGGCGTTTGACGGCAAAGTCTTCTGCCGGAGACGGAAAGCCTGCAGGAACCTTGCCGGGGACCACGCGCAAAGGCAATGTGCTGGGAGCCAGCGTGTAGGCATGCGCATTCCAAGGCACAGACCCAGACGGCCACTCGGCCTCTTGCGTTGGGGCCGCTTTGCCTCTGGGGCAAACTGTCTCAACAGGCCCAGGACTGGAACTGGACCTGGGGGCTGGGGTGTCGGTTGGGGTAGGCCGTATACTGTTCATTTATACAGTATACGGCAAAATCAATGCGCAGGGGATGCTTTTTTAGAGGATACCCGCTTCTTGGAGTCGCCGCACTTCTTCTTTGCTCAGGCCCAAGAGGTTTTGTAAAACAAGTTCATTGTGCTCACCCAGCTGGGGCGGAGCTTGCTGGTAGTGAAGGGGGGTTTTGGACAAGCGAATCGGGTTGGCTACACTGGGCACGCTACCGTATTGCGCGTGAGGGATATCGACTCTGAGGCCGCGAGCCTTGACGTGTGGGTCTGCGAAAACGCGCTCCAAGGTGTTGATCGGGCCACACGGCACGCCAGCACGCTCCATGATGAGGGTCCAGTCGTCGATGCGGCGTGTGCGCGTGATCTCCTCGAGCAAGGGGGTGAGTTGATCGCGGTGGGTGACACGGTCTTTGTTGGTTAAAAAGCGCACATCTGAGGACAACTGAGGATGGCCTGCGGCTTGGCAAAAACTCTTGAACTGCGAGTCGTTACCAATCGCCAAGATGAAGTACCCGTCGCTGGCGGGCAAGGACTGGTAGGGCGTGATCGAGGGGTGCTCGTTGCCAAGGCGCACGGGCGACACGCCCGTGACCAAGTAGCTCGAAGCTTGGTTGGCCAAAGCGGCCACTTGCACGTCCATGAGAGCCATGTCCAAGTGCTGTCCCTCTCCCGTCAAGTCTCTGGCCCTCAAGGCCGAGAGGATGCCAATGGTCGAGTAAAGCCCTGTCATCACGTCGGTGATGGCGACACCCACCTTTTGTGGACCGCCTCCTGCTTTGCCATCTCGCTCGCCGGTGATGCTCATCAAGCCGCCCATGGCTTGGATCAAAAAATCGTAACCTGGGCGTTCAGCGTAAGGCCCGGTTTGTCCAAAGCCCGTGATGGAGCAATAGATGAGTCCTGGGTGAATCTCTTTCAAAGAGGCGTAATCCAAGCCGTACTTTTTGAGGCCGCCGACCTTGAAATTTTCAATCAAGATGTCACACTTTTGAACCAGTGTCTTGAGCAGTTGAGCGCCTTCTTCTTGGGTGAAGTCCACCGTGATGGACTGCTTGCCTCTGTTGCACGTCATGAAGTAGGCCGCATCTGCTCTCTCGCCAGTGTGCATGTCATTTAAAAAGGGCGGCCCCCATGCGCGGGTATCATCGCCGCTACTGGGGCGCTCGACTTTGATCACCTCAGCGCCCAAGTCGGCCAAGGTTTGTGCGGCCCAAGGGCCCGCAAGGATGCGGCTCAAATCGAGCACGCGAATGCCACTGAGTGGCAAAGGGGATGGGCTTGGATGGGATGTCATAGGACTCGGATTTTACGCCAGTGAGAAAGGCCTTGGGATCGATATCTCTTACACTAGATCATGAATAGCTTGTGTGCCTCAAAACTTGGACCCATCAAGTCAACCTGGTGCCTGACCATGAACCGTTGTTTCGTTCTGCGTGCTGACAGCACGCTCTTGTTGTTGATTTGCGCAGGCCTTCTGGCCTCCTGTGCGAGCTCAAGGCCGCCTGCTGAGTCTCTAGGCTCGACGGCTGAAAACAAACCCGCCTTGCGCCATGACTCCAGTGGCGTCGTTGCCAAGACACAGCTAAGCACCGAGCAAGGTCAAGGTGCGGCCTTGTATGCGATGGGCTTGGTCGGTGTGCCTTACCGCTTTGGGGGCAACACCTTGGCCTCGGGGTTTGATTGCAGCGGTTTTATCGGACATGTCTATCAGACCCAAACACCCTTTGCCCCTCCTAGAACCGTTGCGCAGTTGAACGCTTGGGGTTTGGAGGTGCCTGAGGACAAGAGGCGAACAGGGGACTTGGTTTTTTTCAAGCCCAAGGGTGTTGTGGTGCCCACGCATGCAGGCATCTACGTGGGACAGGGGCGGTTTGTCCACGCGCCCTCGACCGGGGGCACGGTCAAATTGAGCCATACCGACCAGCCTTACTGGGCCCGCATGCAGGTCAGTTACAGAAGGCCTTGAGGTGTTTCAGTTTTTTCCACTCCAGCCGGGCAAGTAACTGGCTTGGATTTTCTGCGCCATGTTGATCGCCACTTTGAGGGCCTTGTCCATGGACTGTCCGAGCAAGTCTTTGTCCACATGGGCTCTAAAATAGTCGGCCCATAAAAATTCACTGTAAGGCGTGACGTCCTTGGCAAAGGCGCCTTGCTTTCTGGCCAGACCTGCCAGGCTCCTGTAGGGATCGTCTTTGAGCTGTGCAATGCTTTTAGGGATCTTTTTGAAGTCAACTCTTTTACCGTCTTGGTCAAAGGGGTGCGCCCATTGATGAAACTCCATCACTCGCCAAAAAGTGGACTCATCAAGCCACGAGAGGTCTTTGAGAATGGTCAGAAAGACCCGCTCTTGCCCCTCTTCAAACAAGGCCACGCCAAGGTGGTGGTGATCGATGATGAAGTGCTGTTTCTTGGGGCCAATGACCGTTGGAAACCAATGCTGCTCAATCAAAGCCTCACGTTTTTTGCCAGATAAAGCGCGCCATTCCTCTCGCTTGCTAAAGACCTCTTGGTAACCAATGCTGCATTGCGTGGGCCTCAAAGCGTTGAGATCCGAGGTGATGATGTGATGGTGTAGGGGTCTCATGTGTTTTCAGTGTGCGTGTGGGTTGGGTGCTTGTGCAAGCAACGATCGGACAAATTGCATGATCGCACAAAAAAACAAAGCGTGGCGCCCTTAAGGCTGCCACGCTATGCGGGTGTTCAGCGCGTTGGCTTGTTTAAATTTTGAACGCTTCAAGTGCCTCGGGTGCAAAGAGATCTTTGACATCAAGTTGCTTGGCCGACAGACCTTGCTCATGGTGGTAGCGTGTGAATGTTTCCAATGTTTTGATGTTCTTCTCTAGTCCATAAGGCCACCAATCGTCACCGAACTCGCGTTTGACTTCTTCAACCTGTGCGGTCAAGTGAGGCAGCATGGTTTTTAAGGCCGCTGTCTCGTTCAAGGCGTCGTAGGTCATCTTCTGAGCCTCGATGAACGCTTTGGTCAAGGACTGGGCTATCCAGCGATTGGCCTCATAGACCTCGCGACGAATCACAACGGTGTGCATGATTGGAAAAATTTTCGTTTCACGGTAGTAGTTGCGCTCAACGTCTTGGTAGTTCTCAAACAAGCGCTTCACGCGGCCATCCCCTTTGAGAAAGGAGGAGGGCATTCTGGCTGTGTAGAGGGCATCGATGTCACCATCGTAGAGCATTTGTGTGAGGGTCTGGTGGGGCTCAATGGGGCTGACTTTGATATTGGGGGGCAGCTTCAAGCTCATCTTCTCGATGCGTCCGGGCTCTTCTTCGCCACCAAACAAATAGGGCTGCGCATCGATGGGCACACCATAATGATCTTGCAAAATGCCACGGATCCAAACGGGTGCTGTCATTTGGTACTCGGGGGATGCAATTCTTTTACCGATCAAGTCCTTGGCCTCTTTGATGCCACTGTTGGCGTTGACGTAGATGCAGGAGTGTCTAAAAAAACGCGATGGAAAAATCGGCAAGGCAATGAAGGGCCGTTCGGGCCTGTTCAAAGTGACGCAGTAAGAAGACAAAGACATCTCAGACACGTCAAACTCTTTAAAGCGTGCCATTCTGAAGAAAGTCTCTTCAACGGGAAGATTGAGATAGTTCAGGTCAATGCCCTCCACCTTGACACGCCCATCCATCAAAGCCCTCGTGCGATCGTAGTCCCAGCACGCAAAGCTTAATTGAAGTCGACTCATTTGATTGTTACTCCTGTTGAATATGTGCATCTCGCACGATTTTTGTCATTCTTGAAATTTCTTGGTCCAATGCAAGCGCAAACTCTGCAGCGCTGCCCCCCACAGCCTCAATGCCCGCGAGGCTCAGCGAGTGGACCACCTCGGGCATTTTAGCAACGGTGGCCATCTCTTGGCTGATGCGGTCAATGAGCGACTGAGGCGTTGCTTTGGCGGCCAACAAACCGATCACCGGCGCCAAATCGTAACCCGCAATGATTTCACCCATGGCAGGCGTGTTGGGCTCTTGCTCTGAACGTTTGGACGAGTTGTTGGCCACCAGTTTGACTTGGCCAGATTTGACAAAGCCGGACAAGGAGGGAAGCGCCGCAAAGGCCATGTCCACTTGTCCGCCTACCAAGGCGGGTACCGATTGACCAGAGCCTTTATAAGGGATGTGCGTGATGTCCAAGGAGAGGGCTGATTTGATGGCCTCCATGGACAGGTGGTGGGTGCTGCCAACGCCCGAAGACCCATAGGACATGGTGCCGGGTTTGGCCTTTGCCAAAGCCACCAGCTCCTTGAAGCTTGAGATCCCCGTCTTGGGGTGTACCGCCAAATACAAGGGCGCACGAGCGGCAAAGGAGGCTGCGACGATGTCTCGCTTGAAATCGTAACTGACGCTTTTATAGATCAAGGGGTTGATGGAAAAGCTGGATCCATCGGTGCACAAAAAGGTGTAGCCATCTGCGGGCGCTGAGATCACGGATTGCACGGCCAAGACGCCGTTGGCACCAGGTTTGTTCTCCACCACCACAGCTTGGCCCATGCGTTCTGTCAAGCGCTGGGCGTAGATCCTTGCGACGGTGTCTGGGAGGCCACCGGCCGCATGGGTGATGATGATTTTGATGGGTTTGTTGGGGTAGGAGTTGCTCTGAGCAAAGGACTCAGGGACAAAGCCCGCGCCAAGCAAGGACAAGCCTGCCAAGAGACTTTGTCGCTTGGATGAGTCTAGCGCACCAGCCACCTGGGAGAGTGAATGAGGGTCCATAGGACGGGGCTTGTTGTTCATGCAAAGGTTCCAAGTTGTGTCAATGCCGCTCAGTGCAATCAAGCTTCAAACCTTCTAAAGGGCTTGAGAAGGATGGTCTTTGTATCGGGCTTGGCACTCAAGCGTTTGAATATATACCAAAGCCTTGGCATTTTAGAGGCTTTCAACCCGTTGACCTTCGATCCATGAAGGATTCATTGAAAAGCTTCGGGGGTGATGGTGTTTTTTAAGCACCCAAGCTCAGAGGATCCATGCGCTCACGGTCGCAAAAGCCTGAGCCCTCGATGCAAACAACATGAAAACATTGTCATCAATTGAGTTGATGCGGTAATTTTATTTTTTTCATGGGTGTTTAAGATCTTCTTATGAATTTCAAAACACTTTTACTGCTGATGTGCTCTTTGCCAAGTATCGCTTGTGCAATGGGCAACCCTTGTGAAGAGGGACTAGCAGGTGATGAGAAACTTCTTTGCAATGCCAAGCGATCCATCAGCGTGGGCGAATGCGACAAGGCGAGCAGCATGGCGTTCAAGATGACTTGCATCGCGGCCGTTCGAGACCGTCAGCGTGACCATTTGTATGGGGTCAAACCCATGAACGCGTCCAATACCCGTATCGTTTCATCCTCGCCAGTTAAATATTTTTGGATGAAGTAGTCCTTAAGTGCTCATGCTTCTTGCTTTGACCCAGCAAAACGACAGTTTTACGTAAATTACAGCCGCATTTGCTCTTGATGACGGTAACGTAATTGTCATTTTCGATGACTTTGTCAAAATGGGGCCATGTTTACAAGATTGATCACCTTAGTTTTCTTGTTGTTTCCCCTGTTTGCTTGGGCGGTTGGGGACGAGTGTATCAATGAAGCCAATGAGCAGCTCAAGCTGATGTGCAAGGCCAAGCACCATGCTTCGGCAGGGTATTGTGACAAGATGAGCTCCATGGGCACTCGCATGGAGTGCATTTTGGCGGTGAGAAACAAACAACGCGAAATCAATTGGGCTGCACCCAAGCCCAAAGTTTTACCTCCTCCCATTCAAAACTGATGCATTGGCTGTGCTCAGGGGTAATCCCTAAGCCACAGTTTCAATTCAACTCTAAAATTCAAGCACTGCGAAAAACATCCCCACCGAGGGTGTCATGCCTGTCCACCAAGGGGCAGGCTCAAAAGGGGCATCACGCCTCTTTTGTAGCTTTAAGAGATCAACAAGACATTTGAATCAAAGGACTTCCATGAAATGCATTTTGAGATCCATTGGCAAAGCCAATGCGTTGGTCAAGACATCCGTTTTGCTCTTAGGTTTGCTAGGCCTGCATCTGCACCTTCAAGCGCAATCCAACCCCCCCATTCGAATTGGCAGCACATTGGCGCTGACAGGCCCCTTGTCCTCAACGGGCATCGTGCACAAGTTGGCAGGGGAAATCGCTGTAGAAGATATCAACAAGCGCGGTGGACTTTTAGGCAGACGCGTTGAATGGGTCTTAAAGGACGATCAATCCAAGCCAGAAATGGCCAGGACCCTTTATGAGCAGTTGCTCAACAGCGAGAAGGTCGATTTGTTGATGGGGCCTTATGCAACGGGTGCGATTTTATCGGCCTTTGTGGTGGCAGAAAGATACAACAAGGTGTTGATCCACCACACTTTTGGTATTCCAAGTCAAGCCAAGTACGACAAGCAGTTCCCGGCTTGGGCGCTTGGCCCCAATCCCGATAAAACCGTCCCCAACACGGTGTTTGATGCAATGGCTTCATTGCCCAAGCCCCCTAAAACCATTGCCATTGTGACCAGCAAGTTTCCATCCGTTTTCTTCTTGTCTGCAGGTGCTCGCGAAGTTGCCAAGCAACGTGGACTCCAAGAGGTTTTGTACCTTGAATGGGACTTTGGCAACCGTGACTTCGCCCCGATTGCGTCTAGGATCAAAGAGGCCAAGCCTGACTTGCTGTGGGTTGGTGACATCGGTGCGGAGGGCAATCAAATTTTAGAAGCCATGAAGAAAATTGATTACGTGCCACCATTGCACACGCACGTTTACCCCTCTCCTGGCATCATGGCGATTGCGCCCGAGGCACAGGGCAGTTTTGCCATCTCGCCTTTTGAAGAGCACTTGCCTTTTACCAAGAACAAAGGAGCTGACACTTTTATCAAAGCATTTGATGAAAGAGCCAAACAAGCTGGGTTGCCTTACACACGTGTTGAGGTCCAAGCTGCCAGCTCATTCACCGCTTGGCAAATGCTTGAGGCGGCCGTCACGGCCACCAAGAGCTTGAACGACGACGCCATTGCCAAATGGTTGAAAACCAATAAAGTCGATGCCATCACGGGTCGTTTGCGCTTTGATGGACCCAACAACTATGGTGACGATTTGATGCACGTCAAGCAGTTGCAAAACAATCAATGGGTCGTGGTATGGCCCAAGAACTTGGCCGCTCCTGGTGTGAAAATGCAGACCCCATAAGCCTTCATGCTGCAAAGAAAAAACCCGTGTCCATGACACGGGTTTTTTTATGAGAAGTAGAAATCAAAAGCCGCTCGGCCATTGGACCTGAACTGGCTGATCGGCTTGAGGCTTGAAGAAGGGATGGTTTCAAGCCCCAAGGATTCAGCACCCCTTCACGGGGCTTTCAGCCCCTGCGCTCAGTCGTTCTTAGGTGCTTTTTCTGGGCCTGAGAACCAAGCCACATACAAGGCTGGTAGAACCACCAAGGTCAGAAGGGTTGCGGTGATCAGACCACCAATGACCACAATGGCCAAAGGCCGCTGAGTCTCAGCCCCAATTTCTTGACTCAAGGCCATCGGCAGCAGACCCAATGCAGCCAGCAAGGCGGTCATTAAAACCGTTCTCAGTCTTTGGATGGAGCCCTCCTTGACCGCGTCGATGACACTCAAGCCCGCTGAGCGCAGTTGTTGAAAGACCGACAACATGACCACCCCGTTCAAGACGGCCTGGCCCGAAAGGGCAATGAACCCAATGGCTGCAGAAACCGACAGGGGGATGTGCAAAACCCAAAGGGCAACAAAGCCACCAATCAATGCCAAGGGCACGTTGATCAAAATAAGGGAGGCGGTTTTGACGGAATTGAACGCGTTGAACAACAGCAAGAAAATCAACAACAAAGAGACCGGAACGACCAAGGTGAGCCTTTTCATCGCTCTCTCTTGGTTTTCAAACTCACCAGACCAACTGACGGTGTAGGTGTCGGGTATTTTTACATTTTTCTCCACTCTGGACTTCATATCGGCCACGATAGAGCCCATATCTCGCCCCTTGATGAAGATGCCAATGGCCATCGTTCTTCGACCCGCTTCGCGAGCGATGTTCATGGCGCCAGAAGCCTGCTTGATATCGGCCAAGGTCCCAAGCGTGGTGTAGCCTCCATTGGCCATCAAAACGGGCGTATTGGGTAGGTTGCTGATGGCTCGGCTGTCATCTTTCAGTCTCACAACAGCGGCAAATTTTTTCTCACCCTCCCAGATGTAAGTTGCGACTTTTCCAGCAAGCGCAGCTTCAATCACATCTTGAATGTCGCTCACATTGATCCCTAGGCGAGCTGCTCGCTCACGTTTGATATCGATCAGCAGTTGTGGCAGTTCGCCTAAGCGGTCAACCTCTGCGCGTTGGATACCGGGAATTTGTTTGAACTCGCGGCGCATCGCTTCAACGGTGTTCTTGAGTTCTGTCAAATCATCACCGGCCACTTTAACGACGATTTGTCCCTTGATTTGTGAAATGGACTCCAACACATTGTCTCGAATGGGCTGGGAGAATGCGGGGTCCACGCCTGGAATGACCGATAAACGAGCGTCCATTTCTTCAATCAACTGATCCCGAGTCAAGCCCTTGCGCCACTCCTCGTGAGGCTTCACATCGACAAACACCTCGGCCATGCTGAGTGTTTTGGGGTCCGTTCCGTCCTCGGGTTGACCGGCCTTGGAGACCACCGTTCTGACTTCAGGAATGGTTTGCAAAGCACGCCTTGCAAGACGCAATATCTTGGTGGCCTCTTCTTGAGAAACACTGGAAGGCAAATCCCAGTTCACCCAAAAGGTGCCTTCATTGAGTTCGGGCAAGAATTCAGAGCCCAACCTAGAGGCAGCACCCAATGCCAAGATGAATGCGGCAAGCGCCATCGTCATGACTTTTTTTCTGTGCTCAAGAGCCCAATCCAAAACCGGGCGGTAAATGTTCTTGGCTGATGTGACCAGTGCGTTGTCGCCGTGGGGCAACTTTTTGCGCAAAGTCCAATAAGCGATCAACGGCACCAAGGTCAATGAAAAGATCAAGGATCCAATCAACGCCATCGTGACCGACAAGGCCATGGGTTGAAAGATCCGACCTTCATGGCGCTGCAGAGCAAAAATGGGAATGTGGGCAGCAATGATGATCAGCATGGAGAAAAGTGTTGGTCGCCCCACTTCGTTGGTGGCATCGGTGATCAACGCTTCTCTCTCTTTGATGCTCATGCCCTCACCCCTTTGGGCGAGTCGGTGCATGACGTTCTCGATCACGATCACGGCTCCATCCACAATGATGCCAAAATCCATGGCACCTAAGCTGAGCAAATTGGCCGGAACCCCCATGATTTTGAGTCCCATGAAGGTCCCAAGCAAAGCCAAGGGGATGACCACGACCACCGCCAAACTGGCCCGCATGTTTGAGAGAAACAAGTACAAGACCAGGCCTACCAAGATGGCGCCTTCAAGCAAGTTTCTAAAGACCGTGGACAAGGTTTTCCCCATGAGCCAAGTGCGGTCGTAAAAGGGAACGATCTCAACGCCGCGAGGAAGACCGCGTTGGTTGAGTTGAGAAATCTTTTCTTTGACGTTTTTGAGGACTTGAGAGGGGTTTTCACCTTTTCGCATGATCACAATGCCAACCACTGCATCGTCATCGCCGTCTTGACCCGTGATGCCCAGTCTTGGAACGGAGCCCAATTTCACTTGTGCAACATCACGAATCAAAATAGGTGTTCCATTGTTCGAGCCTAAAACGATTTGCCCTATTTCTTCTGCGGAACTCAACAGGCCAATGCCCCGAATCGCAAATTGCTGTGAGCCTTGTGCCACATAGCTGCCGCCAGCGTTGGAGTTGCCCCGTCCGAGGGCATCTTGGAGGTTTTGAAAAGTCAATTTGAAGGCCCTGAGTTTGTCCAAGTCTGGTTGCACTTCATACTGTTTGATGAACCCACCCATCGCCACGACATCGGCAACACCTGGGACTTGACGCAGGTTTTTCTCAATGATCCAATCTTCAAGGGTCCTGAGGTCGGTGGAGGTTTGACCATTGCCCTTCACGCGGTAACGCATGATTTCCCCAACGGGCGTTGCGTTGGGTGTGATATTGACTTGCGCGCCAAGCGGCAGGTCCACTACATTGAGCCGCTCGTTGACTTGTTGGCGTGCAAGATTGACATCGGCCTTGTCATCAAAGGTGATCACGGTGTAGGACAAGCCAAACTGCGTGTGAGAAAACAGACGAATGGAGTTGGGAAGACCTGAGAGGACCGCTTCCAAAGGCAAGGTGACTTGCTTTTCAACCTCCTCTGCAGCACGTCCTGGGTAAAGGGCAATCACCGTGACCTGCGTATCGGTCACATCCGGGAAAGCTTCAACAGAGAGGTTTTGAAAGGCAATTAAGCCAGCCGCAACGAACAAAAGGGTCCCAAGGACGATGACCAAAGGCTGCGTGATCGCAAAATGAATGATTTTCTTCATGGTTTAATTGCCGGCACTTTCATGGGTGCTTGCTGAGCATCTTCTTGTGCATTGAGCAATTCTTTGGCGAGCAAAAGTCCGTTTTGGCTCACCACTTTTTCACCAATCATCAAGCCAGCTTCAACCACGACGTCTTTTTTGTTCTCAAAGACAAGGGTCACTTTTTTGGACTGGAAAACACCAGGTTCAGTTTCGATAAACACAATATGGTCGTTCCCCTTGAGGAAGACCGAGCTTGCAGGAATGTTCAGGTTACTAGGAAAGCTGCGAAGAAAGGAGGCCGTTGCTAGCATCTCATTTTTCAAGATGCGGTTTGGGTTTTCAATGGAAGCTCTGACTTTGATCGTTCGCGTCATTGGGTCAATCGTATCAGCGATGGCTTTGATGGTGGCGATAAACACTTGGTTGGGAAGGCTGGGTGTTTTGATGTCCATCTTCATGCCCATTTTGATGTGTTGAATATCGCCTTCACGAACATCGATCAAAACCCATAGAAATCTGGGATCGGTGATCACAAAAAGAGCGGGGGAGCTTGGACCAAACTGGTCGGGCCTGATTTCTTGATCGGGATTGACGTTTCTCTCAACGATCATGCCGCTCAGGCTGGAGCGAAGCCCAAGCTGCTGGTTCACGCCAGCTCCGCTTGAGTAAAGTGCGGTTCTGGCTTGAGCGCGGTCAACCTCGGCCTTGGCTCTTAGAAAATCGGCCTCGGATTGCTCAAACTCTTTTTGAGAGGTGATGCCTGCGTTGAAGAGTTCCTTTTGCCGGGCTAAATTTTTGCTGGCCAACAAGGCGTCTGCAGTGGCCCGTGCGGTATCGGCTTGTGCGGCACCAAATTCGGGGGATGCAATTTGTGCCAAGACGGTACCCTCGTTCACGTTTTGCCCAACATCGGCCAAGATTTGCTTGACCCGACCCGCAAAAGCGGGAAAGACACGCTGTGTCCTTTGTTCATCCCAAACGATACGAGCTGGCAAATCAACTGCAATGTTCTCGGCTTGCTTGACCGCTACGGTGGAGAGAAGGCTCAATTGTGGGTTGCCCGCAGGAAATCGAAGTTGATTGTTTTGAACGATGGGTTGCTGGGTGATCTCCATGTGGGAGGGTGACTCAGAGCAAGACATGAGCAACATGCTTGAGAAACAAAACGTAGAAATTAATTTTTTCAAAGTGAACTCTTCTTAGGATGGGTCAATAGATCGCAGACTGTCAATTTGAACTGGCAAGTTCTTCGGTGGTGTAGGGCTCGGTTCTTAGAAACCAAGCGCCCTGAGATTTGGACAAGTCGGCCTGGGCTGCAATGGCCTCAATGCGTGTGGAACGATAGGTCCTTCTGGCATCGAGCAAATCCGTGAGCGTCAATGCGCCTTTGCTGTAAGCGTATTCAGCTTGTTCCAAGACTTTTTTGGCTTGGGGCAAAATGATCTGCTCATAGCGCTGATGTCTGTCGTTGGCGGTCAAGAGGTTTTGAAGCAAGCTTTGTAAGTCTTTAGCTGCAAACACTTTGATTTTTTCAACCATGATTTGAGCTTGTGTCAGTTGTTCTTTTGCGCGTTTAACTTCACCCTCGTAGCTGTAATTGAGTTGAAGAGGCACTTGCAGTCTCAACTCCATCAATCGGTTGGACGTGCCGGGATAGTGATCAATGGATGCGCCCCAAGTCAGATCTGTTTTCTTCAATGAGAGTGCCAAATCCATGGCCGTGCTGGCGGCTTTCTCCCGCTCGAGGGCTGCGATGACATCGGGGCGCAAAAGCACCGCTTTGTCAATTTGAGCGAGGGCGTCTTCTGAATGCAAGGGGTTGTTTTTAGAAGAGGCCAAACCACGGAAATCTGATTCCACTCGCCAAGAGAGGGGGGATGTTTTGAGTTTGATCAGTTGGGACAAGGCCAAAGCGGCCATTTGTCGGTCAAGCTTTGCAGCTTGCGCATCGGCTTGGGCTCTTTGATTTTCTATGGAGATGCGGTAGGCCTCTTGTGCCGATAGATCCCCATTTTTCAATCGAATGCTAGCCGTTTCATGTGTTTTTTGATAATTTTGGGCGATGGCGAAAAACTCCTCCTCCCTCATCTGTGCAGCGAACAAGTCAATGAATGCAGTGTAGGCAAGGAGTTGTTGTCCAATCAAAGTATCGCTTAAATCAAAAAGGGAGGCTGAGAGCAAATTTTTGGCGGTCTGCGCTCTCAAGGCTCTTTTGTCACCTCTCTCCCAAGTCCAGTCAACGCCCAAAGATTTGTCAATGCGCTTGTCGTTCAATATAGATCCTGCGCCAAGACCATTTTGCAAATCCATTTGGCTCACGCGCGCACTCAGCATGGGCAGGGGTGCACGGTCTGCGGCCAGGAGATCGCCTTGGGCCGATTGGGCACTCGAGCGCGATAAGCGCACCTCAAAGTTGACTTTTGCAGCACTCAAGACCTCAGACCATTGAAGGTAGGTCCAGGTATTGGTGTCCATTGACTTTTTCAAGTCCTTGGCAGCCATGTCAGAGTTTTGTTTTTCCAACATGGGTTGACTTGGGGGTGATACCATTTGTTGCCCAAGTGCATGGAAGACTGGAAAAAAGAATGCACCACAACCAAGGGTTAACCCTAAAATGCAGGGTGATTTGAAATTTAAAAAGAGTCGTTTGATTTGCATGCTCCGTTTATCCCCTATTTTCCCTGACCAAAGCCTGACCAAGGTGTTTTTTTATCCGTCATGAGAGTTTTACTCGTTGAAGACGATCACGTTCTTAAAACCATCATGCTCAAGTCACTTGAGGATGCCGGCCATCGTGTGGATGTGGCTAGCCAACTTGATGAGGCAAGCCATTTCTCGCTTGTGCAGTCCTATGACGCCATCTTGCTCGATTTAAATCTTCCCCAAAAGGACGGCCCAAATGCAGCGATGGGCAGCGGTTTGACCTTGCTCAAAGAGTTGCGCGCCAGAGGCAACACAACGCCAGTGCTGGTCTTGACGGCAAGAAACCGAACAGAGGAGCGCATTGCTGGCCTTGACGCGGGCGCCGATGACTATTTGGGCAAACCCATTGATTTGGCCGAATTGGAAGCAAGGCTAAGAGCCCTGGCCAGGCGAAGCAGCAACACCAGTGACCTTCAAAAGGTGGGTCAGCTTTGTTTGGACCGCAAGCAAAAAAGAGTTTTTGTCAACAACGAGGAAATCATCTTTCCGGCACGAGAGTATGAGGTGTTGTCCCATTTGATGACCCCTCCAGGTAGGACGGTCAGTAAAAAAGAAATGTCAAGTAAATTGTCTGACTTCGATGATGTTTTGGGTGACAATGCATTGGAGACGTTCATCTCGAGGTTAAGAAAAAAGATCCAAGGCTGTGGCGTGAGCATTAGAACGCTTAGAGGGTTGGGTTATTTATTGGAAGAGGAAAAAAATGAAAAATATTAAATTGCCTTCCTTGACAAGCCAACTTTTAAAAAGCCTTTATGTGCCACTTTTCTTGACTTGGATTTTTGGAATCGTTGTCGTGGTGGCCGTTGCCACCTATTTCACAGAGCAAGCCTACGACCGAGCATTGCTTGATGATGCGTATTCAGTGGCACGACATGTCGCTGTCAATAACTCTAAAAATTCGATAGAGTTGGAGATTGATCTCTCAGCCAATGAAATGACGACGCTTTTATTTGATCAAAGCGAAATCATTTATTTTCAAGTTCTCAACACGGATGGATCGATGATTGCCGGCCATCCTGGATTTAAGGCGTCCTTGCCTGCCATAGGTGAGCCACCACGTTTTTCAAACTTAGAGTTTCAGGACAAAAACTTCAGAACGGTCGCGATTTACCGCTCGCAGCCATCGCCCTTCTTTTTGGTCATGGCGCAAACCTCGGATTTCAGATCGGCCTTGACCGAACGATTGGTCCTCTTTTCTATTGTCCCGCAGCTCTTTTTCTTGGTGTTGCTCGCTTGGTTTTTAAAAGGTGTGATCAAAAAAGAGTTGGCACCCTTGTTGGATCTTGAAAAAGCTGTCGAAACTCGAGCTGTCATTGATTTGACGCCAGTGCAAATTGACACAAGAACCAAAGATGTTCATGATTTAAGTACCGCCATCAATCGATTGTTTTTCAGGATCGATGATGGTGTTCGTTTACTAAGGGAGTTTTCAGGCAATGTGGCCCATGAACTGCGAACACCTCTTGCGGGCATTCGTGCGCAAGCAGAGTATGGTCTTGCCAATCAGAATCCTGAAATTTGGCTCCAACAACTGCAAGGCATTTCAAAGAGCGAATTGCGGGCAAGTCACATGGTCGATCAGCTTTTGGCCCTTTCATTGACCAATGAAGCAAAGTCTGGGTTGATCTATGAAGACATTGCTGTTGATGAGTTGGTCAAAGAGTCAGTGTTGCGGTTTTTACAAAGGGCCGACTCTTTAGGTGTTGACCTAGGTGTCAAGGGCTATGAGTTAGGTGTCAAAATAAAAACTCAACGCTCCTTGCTTGAAGGTGCTTTGAACAATTTGATCGACAACGCACTTAGATATGGTGTCTCAGAAATCGAGAGTTTTAATCAAATCACCATTGAAATTGAGAAAACACAGGATGCACATCAAAAAAGTTTCTTGGACATTTCTGTGGTGGACAATGGCAAAGGGATCTCCGATGAGTTCAAGCATCAAGTCATGCGCAGGAGAACCCAAGGCCAAGCGGGGCTGAACCTGGGGGCAGGAGCGGGGCTTGGTTTGGCAATTGTGGTGGAATATGCAAAACTGCTCAATGCCGAGTTCATTCTTCTAGACAACATGGGAGGAGGCTTGAAAGCCATTTTGAGGTTGCCGCTGGATTGATGCTTGAAGAGAGCTTTGCCCCAAAATGGTCTCAAGATGGTCAGCATACGGTCACCTCATGAGCCGATGAGGTGGGGGTTCATGTCGTCGTCGTGGTTTTTATTTTTTGGATGATCGTGACCTGTTCAAGACCGCATTCCAGGCGGCCTGTGCACTTCAAGTAAAATAAAGTTTTGATGTCAATCATTTTTTAAGGTTCCAAGCATGTCGAAATTTTTTAGACGTTTTTTTGTTGCGATCATGTTGGCTCATGGCTCCATGCTTGGTTTCTTGCAGGCCCAAACCTTTCCTCAGAAAACGATCACCATCGTTGTTCCTACTGCACCAGGAGGCGCCAATGATGCGATGGCTCGCATCATTGCTCAAAACATGTCTCCTCACCTAGGGCAAGCGGTGATTGTTGAAAACAAAGCTGGTGCGAACGGTGCAATTGCCTCCGAGTTTGTTGCCAGAGCCACCCCAGACGGCTACACCATCATGTTTGGCTACATTGCAACGCATGGCATCAATCCAGCCTTACAAAAATTGAAATACGATCCAGTGACAGATTTCGAGCCCATTGGTTTGGTGGCCAACTCACCCACCTTGATGGTGGTGACCAACAGCTTGAATGTGAAAACCCCCAAAGAGCTCATTGCCTTGATCAATGCCAAGCCCGGGACCATGAGTTATGCGTCTGCTGGAAAAGGCACGGCGCCGCATCTCTCTGGCGAGTTGTTCAAGATTGCAACGGGCGTTGATTTGGTGCACATTCCCTACAAGGGTTCTGCGCCAGCTGTCGTTGACACCATAGGCGGAACGACCCAAGTGATGTTTCCAAGCTTGTTCACGGCCTACCCCCAAGTCAAGGCAGGCAAGCTCAAAGCGCTCGGTATTGCTGGAGAAAAAAGATCCTCTGTGATGCCTGAGGTGCCTACGTTGACCGAGCAAGGTATACCCAACGTCAATGTGAACCAATGGTATGGGCTTTTTGCGCCAGCTAAAACACCTAAAGCCGTCATTGATCGATTGAACAAGGAGCTCAATTTGGTGCTCAACGACAAGGTCATCGAAAAGAAAATCGAGGACCAAGGGGCTGAGGTAGAAACAAGTACGCCTGAGCACCTTAGAAACTTGGTTCAATCAGAAGTGATCCGCTGGAAGAAGGTGGTGGTTGCTGCAAAAATCACGGTTGATTGAATTTAAGATCGATCACCATGTCCGACAACGCAACACCCCCCTTACGGGTCATCACCTCTGGCGCTTTTGCTGCGGCACTGAAACTTTTAACGCCGTTGTTCGAAGCCCAGCATCAAAGAAAAGTTGATTTATTTTTTGGCTCTTCGATTGGAGCGGCCCACGACTCCATTCCAACTCGTTTGAGTCAAGGTGAGCAATTCGATTTGTTTGTTTTGGCCTCATCAGCTCTGGATCACTTTGTCGCTGAGGGCAAAATTCAACAAGGATCTAGGGTGGATTTGGTGATCTCTAACATTGGCGCTGGGGTACGCGTGGGAGATGCAGATGTTGACATCAGCACGGTGGATGCTTTGAAAAAAGCCTTGCTGAGCGCTGGTCGAATTGCATATTCAGCCAGTGCAAGTGGAACTTATTTGTCTGAAGAGTTGTTTCAAAAGTTGGGCATTGAAGCTGAAATGGCCGTCAAGGCCAAGAAAATATTCAGTGAACGTGTGGGAACCATCTTGTTGCGCAACGAGGCTGATTTAGGTTTTCAACAAATCAGCGAATTGATCCCCATCGAGGGCATCAAGATCGTTGGGGAACTTCCCCCCGAGGTTCAAAGATCGTTTTTCTTCTCGGCAGGCATTGGTGCTCAAACGGCTCAACTGCAAGCTGTCAGGCAATTCGTTGAGTTTTTAGCCAGCCCTGAGGTGGCTGATGTTGTTGCCAAAACCGGCCTCAAGCCCGTCTTGCCATCGATGCCTTGGTGAGAGCGGTTTGAAGAGATTTTGGTTGAACGTCGGGTCTAAAGGTCATGGACTTCAAATATGCAACCTTTAAAAGGTATCACTGTTGTCAGCCTTGAGCACGCCATTGCCGCGCCCTTTGCAACGAGGCAATTGGCCGATCTAGGTGCGCGCGTCATCAAGGTTGAACGCCCCCATGGGGGTGACTTTGCCAGGAAGTACGACGAGCGCGCAAAAGGCATGTCCTCTCACTTTGTTTGGACCAATCGGTCCAAAGAGAGTTTGACGCTCGATTTGAAAGATCCCGAGGCGCTGTCCACGCTCAAGCTGTTGATCAGTCAAGAAGCCGATGTGCTGGTGCAGAATTTGGCGCCAGGTGCGGCCAAAAGAATGGGCCTGTCTTATGAGGACTTGTCAAAAAGCAAGTCTGGCATCATCGTTTGCGATATTTCGGGTTACGGTAGCGATGGTCCCTATGCAAACAAAAAAGCCTACGACTTGTTGATTCAAAGCGAAGCTGGATTTTTAAGTACCACAGGAACTCAAGATCAAGTTGCTAAAGCGGGTATTTCAATTGCGGATATTTCAGCGGGAATGTACGCCTACACCAACATCTTAGCGGCCTTGATGCATCGCCAACAAACTGGGCAAGGACAGTGCATTGATATCTCCATGATGGAGTCCTTGTCAGAATGGATGTCTTACCCACTTTACTATGCGATGGATGGTGCTGAAGCGCCTGCTCGAGCTGGAGCCAGCCATGCAAGCATCTACCCATATGGCCCCTTTGAAGCTGGTGATGGAAAGGTGGTCATGCTTGGGTTGCAAAACGAGCGGGAGTGGTTGGTGTTTTGTGAGAAAGTTTTACTTAACGAGCACTTGGCCCGTGACGAACGCTTCAACACCAACACCAAGCGAAGTGAGACCAGAGAGGCATTGAAGGCCTTGATTGTGCAGGTTTTTTCTTCCATGACGGCTGCTCAGGTCAGTGAGCGATTGGAGAAGGCTGGCATTGCCAACGCCCAAGTCAACGCCATGGCTGAGGTATGGTCCCATGAGCAGTTGGCGCACCGAAACAGATGGGCTTCTATTGAGACACCTGTCGGGCAGATGCCGGCACTCATTCCACCTGGTTCGTGGAGCCAAGGTCCTCCGCGCATGGACGCTGTACCTGAAGTGGGGGAGCACACAGACTCGATTTTGAGAAAGCTGGGTAAAACCAACTTGCAAATCGATCAAATGCGAGCAAGGGGCTCGATTTAGCCGGTGCCTGGGGTCGAGCAACATGGCTTTGAAGCACCTGTATTGGCGTAAACACTGTTCAGATTTATGGAAAGCCCACTTAAGATTTGATCACATCAATCAAGGAGATCAAAATGCGATTACGTCAAACTGGGCTTGCTGTTTTAAGTGCACTGCTGATGAGTTCATGCGCCAACTTGAGCGGTACTCCAAGCGGATTTACACCACTGTTTGATTCGGGTAGCAATCTCTTGGGGTGGACCAAGGCGGGAGATTCAAATTGGAGAATTCAAGACGGTGCCATTCAAGCAGACTTTTTGCCTGGAAAGATAGCAGGCTTTTTGATTTCCAAAAAAGTTTATACCGACTATCAAATTTACGCAGAGTTCTGGGTCGATTCGGAAACCAACAGTGGTATTTTCATTCGTTGTGAAAACCCAGAAAAAGTCGGTGCGGACACCTGCTACGAGGTCAACATCTGGGATACAAGGCCTGATCCAAGCTATGGCACAGGAGCCATCGTGGACACCATCAAAGTAACACCTCCCTATCCCAAAGTAGGGGGCAAATGGAGTGTGATGGAAATCACCGCTAAGGGTTCTCAATTCCTCGTCAAAATTGATGGCGTGGTCACCGCCTCTGGAACTGACAGCAAGCATGCCAAAGGAAACATTGCATTGCAGCATGGCGGAGGTACGGTCAAATTTAGAAAAGTCTTGATCAAAGAGCTTTAAAGCTCTTCAAGTGTTTGAGGTTCAGCCAAGCTCCTTAGGAGCTTGGGCGGAAGTCTTTCGGCGTGCTTGGATGGCTTGGCGCGTTGCCCGGCATAACATCCAAGAGCTCAAGGCCTCATTCGCTGAAGGCCTCAGTGGACGTTGGGCTCAAGCAAGGTGCTTTAAAGCCATTGAGGCCCTTTTTTGTTTTAACCGCTGTTCAAATGAGTGCGCTGTAAGAGCCGCCATCGAGTTGTAAATTTTGTCCAGAAATAAACCCTGCTTGCGCGCTGCAAAGAAAAGCGCAAGCATCGCCGAACTCATGGGGCAAGCCAAAACGTTTTGCAGCAACTGTTTCTGTGATCTTGGCTCTCGCTTGCTCAAGGCTGATGTTGTGCAATTTCATCATTCTTTCGGCCATGAATTGTTGCCTAGGCGTATCAATTCGTTCGGGCAATAGATTGTTGATGGTGACATTGTCGACCGCAGACTCTAGAGAGACTGACTTGCTGAAAGCGGTCAATCCTGTTCTTGCAGTGGTTGAGAGTGCCATGTGTGGCCTAGGGCTTTTGACCATGGCTGAGGTGATGTTGATGATGCGCCCAAATTGTCTCTCTCTCATGCCAGTGATAAAACCGCGAATGAGCAAGATGGGGGCAAGCATATTGCTTTCTATGGCTTCAATCCATGCATCATGATCCCAGTCTTTCATGCTACCTGGCGCTGGTCCTGCATTGTTGTTGACCAAAATATCAAGGTTGGGAAAGTGTTCAAATAATTTTTTTCTGTCGCTGTCCTTGGTGATGTCGGCTTGTATGGTGTTGACCAAAATACCTGTGCTTTTTAAGATATTTGATTGGGCAAGCTCGAGTCGGGATGGATCTCGCCCATTGATATACACATTGACACCCTCCCTAGCAAGAGAGGTTGCACATGCCAAGCCCAAGCCTTGAGAGGAGGCGCATACCAAAGCCAATCGACCTTTGATTCCTAAGTCCATGTTGAACTTATTTCTTGATCGATACGTGGGCTGTTTTGATCACATTGGCCCATTGGGCTCTCTCCAGAGCCATCATTTTGGTGAACTCTTGAGAGCCATACACCACGGGATCAAAACTCATTTCTCTCATTTTCTTTTGAAAAGTGGCGTCCTTGTTCAAAGAAAACAATTCTTTTTCCCAAAAAGCAATGATCTCAGGAGATGTTTTTGAGGAGAAAAAAGCACCGTACCAATTCATGATGTCCAAATTGCTCAATCCACTTTCTGCCAAAGTGGGCAAGTCTGGGTAGGCATCAAGCCGGCTTGATTCAAGCGTGGCCAAGGCTTTGAGCCTGCCAGACTTGATATGCTCTTTGACAGATTCAACCGACTGAACTAAAAACTGTACATCTCCAGCCAACAAGCCCATGACCGCGGGAGAGCTTCCTTGGTAAGGCACATTGGTCAATTGAATGCCCGCCTTTGTGAAAATGATTTCAGAGATCAAATGAAAAGCGTGTCCAAGTCCAGGCGTACCGTAAAAAATTTTGCTAGGCTCTTTTTTTGCTAGAGCGATGAAGTCACCTAGGGTGTTGGCTTTGACGTTTCCATTGATCACAATCACAGCTGGATTGCGGCCTAAAAGGGCTGCCGGAATTAAATCACGGTTAGCGTCATAAGGCGGTTTAGGATCAAATTGTTCTGCAATGGTGATGGGCGTTGGTGGAGAAAAAAGCATGGTGTAGCCATCAGCAGCTGCTTTGACCACATAGTTGGTACCAATTTGGCCTGAGGCGCCTGGCATATTTTCGACAACGATTTGTTGACCCCATTTGGTCCCAAGAATTGATGCGGCCAACCGTCCAACGGTATCTGGACCACCAGCGGCAGGGAAGGGGACCACCATGCGAATATTCCTAGAGGGGTATTTCGAATTTTGTGCATAAGAAAAGCCTGAATTCAACATACCCAGCGCTGCAGCGCCTAAAACTTTTCTTCTTGTGTTTGAAAAATGATTCATGTGGATGGGTTTTCTTAAGATGGGTTGAAGGATTTCTTATGGAGTTGCTCTAGTCGTTGTCGTGGTCATGAGGGTGCCCGTGGTCATGAGGGTGCCCGTGGTCATGAGCGTGCCCGTGGTCATGAGCGTGCCCGTGGTGGTGAATAGGACCACCGCCTACGCCGGGTTTGATGCGTGGATCGTGCTCTTGTTGGTAATGAAGCTTCAAGAGATCTATGCCATAGTCGCCACCATTGGGCGTTCTAACGATCGTATGGATATGAAATTTAGCGGGCAAAGCATTCGTTAGAAATACACCTGAATGATGATCAAATTCAATCATCACAACGGGGCTATGAATTCGGTAGTAGAAGGTGTCATTTTCTCCCGTTCCACCAATCCAGGAAAAATAGGTGTCTTGCAAGTGGCTTTCAACCTGCTCGAGGCGGGCTTTTTGTGGGCCATCGGGTAGAGGAGCAAGGTAAGTCTCAATCAGTCTTAAAAGTTGCAGTCTCTGAGGAGCACTGAGGTCTTTCCCTTGGAGGCCCTCATAGGGGATGACCCGATTGTCTTGAAGAGCACCTGTCAAATGAAGTTGATCCGCTTTGTGTCTTCTGCCCTCGGGCAGGTCACCTCCCACACAGGAGTGGTACAAAATAGCCTTAGACTGTTGCGCATGTGTCATGGATTGAATGAAGGAAAGACCTTTGAGCTCCTCGTCCTCAAAAAGAGCAATTCCTTGGTTGGGACCTGCATCGATGTGCGTGGGTTCAGCCCCCATGAAGCTTGGAGAGAGAACCATTTGGTCCCCTATGACCATGCAGTTAAGAGCCAAATGATGCCCCATCAGTTGCCAGCCCCAAGGGTTGACCGGCGAGGGTTCACCAAAGAGCGTGAAATTAAAGCTCCACTCTCCAAGCACCTTTGTATTTCCAGTGAGCTCGCCAAGAAAGTGATTGATCTTCATCACATCTCTGGTTTTTTTAAAACCTGTTTCACTCAGGCTGGAAGAAATGACCTTCAGTATCAAGGTTTTGAGTGTCTCGCCCACCTCTTCTAGTCGAAGTCCATACCGATAGATGTACATCTCTGTGTTGTTCCATCTGCGCCACTCGCGCGCATCCATGGGCAGGCACAAAGCTTGTTTTTGATCGGCATTCAAATGCTTGAGCAAAGTATGCGCTGCTTGAAGCATGGGCACAATCGGTGCATTTTGAGATTGACGCTTGAACAAATGGGCAATCGGTTGGCCATCCGTTGTGATGCCTTTGAAGGGCTCTGCGTAAAGTTTCTCCCAAGGTTTAAAAAGCAACTCCTGTGGAACAGGGTTTGCTAAGCCAGCATCTCCATGTTGGTAGGCGTCTCTGCCCTGAAAGGCCGCAACCCTTGGGTATTCAAGGGTTGGGACATAGGGCCGAAAATCCTTTGGAGAGCTCATGCGGGCGTTGCGAAAAAAACTTTTTTCTGGGCTTCCTTGAGGGTTTGATGGGGCATCGGCGAAATACCCCATTGGTCAATTCTGCCTGGAGGCCATGTCCAATCACTAGGAAAACGAGCGACGTAGCTGTCGTCGATTTGTTCAACCTCGCTGGTGTACTCCACCACAATGTCATTGGGACCCACAAAGTAGTTGAACGTGTTGTTGCCAGGACCATGGCGACCAGGTCCCCATGCAATCGGAAACCCAGCATCTTTGAGCCTTCCCCCACCTCGCATCACCGAGTCCAAGTCAGGTACTAAAAAAGCAATGTGGTTCAATGCATTGTTGTCCGTGTCGCCAAAAGCAATGCTGTGGTGATCGCTGTTGCATCGCATGAAAGCCATCATTTTCGTTCGATCGGACAAAGAAAAATCAAAGACGTCTTCGTAAAATTTTTGAGTGATGGCGATTTCATCGGAATTTAAAACCACATGGGCCAATCGAATGGGCCGATCTTTTTGATCTGAGCTTGCAGGGGGTTGTACGTCTCCGAACACCAGTTTGTAGATTCGACCCACTTTGTCTGAAATGGTGCAGGCGACACCCCCTCCAGGTCCACTCACAGGAGCGGTTGGCGAGATCACTTTGCCGTGTTCGCCCAGGTGCTGCTGTATGTCTTGGATGGCTTGCAAGCTCCTCACTCTTAGCGTCACATCCATGAGTTTGGCTGGACCATGGCTTTGTTGAAGTGAAATCAAATAGGCGTCCGACCCTGTTCCTTTGAAATATTGAATACCACCTTGGTTGTCAGTCAACTCAAGGCCCCAAATTTTTGTAAAAAAATCGGCCGTGGCTTGAAGGTCTGGCACGCTAAGCGCAACACTGCGTACGCCAGCAATTCTTGAAGATGCATGAGTCATGATGAAGGTCCGATGGACAAGGGAGAGGTTGATTAAAAAGGGTTGGCTTGATGTTCAAAGCCTGGGTGTAAGTGTAATTTGGTTTTTTGCCCAATCATTGCTTTTTTACAGTTGACCGCTGAATTGACTCCCTTGAATGGATGTCTTTTCTTGAACGAGCTTTTGTATGGGTGTTTTCCCTAGGCTTCAACATGCTCTAACATCCATGCTATGTTTTTTTAAGAAGTTTTTTCCCTTTAACTTGATCCATGAAGGAGTTTTCAATTGAACGTCATCAGCATAGAACAAGCCACTCAACTTTTGAGTCTCGCCATGAGCCAGGCCAGAAGTTCTGGCTTCAAGCCCATGGGCATCGTCGTCTTGGATGCCTCAGGGCATGTCAAAGCTTGTGCGATTGAGGACGGCGCCAGCATGTTCAGATTTGACATTGCCAAGGCCAAGGCTTGGGGCGCCATTGGGATGGGTGTTTCCAGCCGAGCACTGGGCCAGAGAGCCAAAGACAATCCCAATTTCTTTGTCTCCTTGGCGGCGACTGCCCATGGACAGTTTTTGCCTCAAACGGGCGCGGTGATTGTCAAGGACGCTAGTGGCCACATCTTGGGCTCCATGGGTGCGAGTGGAGGGAGCGGCGACGAGGACGAGGCAATTTGTACCTTTGCCATTGAGTCCATCGGACTGCATTGGGCCTGATCCAAAACGCCATGGACCTACCCACGACATGGTTCAATCCATCATGAGGCAATAGGGTGCGCAGACAGTAGAACAAAGGCAATCAAACAGGGCTCATCGCTTTTGTTGCTCCATGCGTGGTGGGTGCCTCGCTGGACAATGCAGTCGCCTTGTTTCATCAGCACTTCCTTGTCATCGAGCACCGCATAAATCTCTCCTCGCACGATGACAGCGTAATCAATGGTGTCTGTTTTGTGCATGCCAGGATGCCTTTTGGCAACATCTTGACGGACATCCACCCCCATGCTGTCAAAATGCGCGATGGCGTCCATGGATGCAAGTCTGATGGCATCAGGTGGATACTCGATCAAACGAAAGAGGCTACCCGCGGTATCGGGTTCAATCTTTTGTTCTTTTCTTGCGAGATCTTCATCTCCAGTGTTGTCTGCAGGACTGGCCTTGGTCTCCCAAAGTTCAGTGAGCACCAGCCCCCCAGCTTTGGTCAAAACTTTAGGAGGAGCACCATGGTCATTGAAGAGAACCGTGGAGCGGCCAAATTCATTTTGTGTTGTGACAATTCGTTGGGGGAGATGTCTTGAGGTCATCGTGAAGTACCGGTGCTTAGTCGATTTTTACTTGGCTGGATTTGAGGATGGCATTTAATTTTTGAGAGTCTTTTTTCAAGAAGCTCAATAATTTCTCGTCCATGTGCTCTTCACTGGGAAGTTCAAAGCCCAATTGCCTGTATTGTTTCTTGAGCTCTTCTGAGTTCAAAGCAAGTCTGACATCAGCTTGTATTTTTGAAAGGACCGCTGGAGGGGTTCCGATGGGTGCAAAAATGCACGTCCAACTGATAAAACTGAACTCCGTGAATCCCAGTTCAACCATGGCCGGCACATCTGGCAAGACTTCGAGTCTTTTGGCTGCCGTGGTGGCAAGAATTTTAAGTTTGCCAGATTCCACCAAGCCCTTGACCACGGGGTAAGAGGTGAACATCATCTCCACTTGTCCAGAGGCCACTGAGAGTGCGGCTTGGTCTGCGGTTTTAAAGGGGACATGAATGAAGTCAACTTTGGCCAAAGATTTAAAAGTCTCTGCGGCCAAATGCGGTAGTGTCCCGTTGCCGCCTGAAGCGTAATTCAATGACTGGGGGGATGATTTTGCTTTGGCTATCAATTCAGCAACGTTCTTGAAAGGTGCTTGTGCAGGGACCACCAAAATAAAGGGCAGCACATTGGTCATGATGACAGGCGTCAACTCGCTCACAACATCCACGCCATGGATGCCTAAAGCATGTGAGATTTGGAAGCTGGAGGTCGCATTCAGCAGTGTGTAGCCATCCGCTTTGGCTTTGAGCACGGTCTCGGCGGCGACCTTTCCAGAGGCGGCCGCAAGTGTCTCAGGGATGATTTGTTGACCCCATTTGGGGCTCAGTTGATTGGCCATCAGTCGAGCGGCTATATCCGGGCCCGGGCCACTGATCAATCGAACGGGTTTGTTGGGATAGGGTTGAGCCCATGAACTGAAAACCGAAAACCATCCAGTCAAGACCAGAAAAAAAAAGGACTTCATTGTCAAGGGATAGGTGAAACTGATCTACCGATCGTGAAAAGTGATGGGTACTCTGTTGTGTACTCATCTTGCCAATGCATAGGCTAATCTGAAATGCTGAAATTGTCTAGTGCAAATGTCCCTATGTAGGGGCATCTTTCAAATGAGGCGTGGAGTTGTAGAATGGATTGAACCCATAAACTTTGATGAGCGCGCCTGAGGCGCACATCTTTTGACGCCGATAGCACCATGCCCAATCTTGCAACGACCCATGAATTGATGATGAAATCTGGTGGGGCGATGGTTCTTGAAAAAGACATCGATGTTCCAATGCGCGACGGCGTTCAACTCAAAGCCAATTTGTACAGGCCACAACGCTCTGGGCCTTACCCTGTGTTGCTCAGCCTCGGGCCTTACGGTAAGGACGTTCACCTGAGCGAATTCATGCCAGGGGCCTGGGTGGAACTCCAACAACGTTGTCCTGAGATTTTGGACCACTCGACATGCAAGCACTTGGTTTTTGAGACAGCAGACCCAGAAGTTTGGGTGAAGGATGGTTACATCGTTCTCAAAGTTGACTCTCGCGGATCCGGTAAATCTGCTGGCTTTTTAGATGTCAATTCACCTGCAGAGTTCAAGGACTTGTTTGACGTGATTGAGTGGGCGGGCGTGCAAGCTTGGTCCAATGGACACGTGGGTTTGTTGGGCATCTCTTACTACGCGGCCGGACAATGGATGATGGCCTCCTTAAGGCCTCCCCACTTGAGCGCCATCTTGCCTTGGCAAGGCGGCTCAGACTTTTACCGCGACCGTAGCCGACAGGGCGGTATTTTTGGCAGCGGTTTTGCTGTCAGGTGGTGGAACAGGAGTGTGCTTAGAAACCAGTTTGGCAATCCAGAGTGTCCCTTCAAGGACATTGTGACACAGGAGCGCAACACCGGCCCCGCTTCTTTGACGCCAACTCAGTTGGCTGAAAATCGCGTCGACTACATCGGCAATATTTTGAGCCATCCCCTTGATGGTCCCTTTTACCGAGAAAGAAGTCCAATTTTTGAAAACATCGATGTGCCTGCCTTGGTCGTGGCCAATTACGGTGGCTTAGGGCTGCATTTGCGTGGAACCATTGAGGGATTCAATCAAATCGCATCAAAGAACAAGTGGCTTAAAGTGCAAGCGGGCTCCTATTTTTTAACCTTTTTGCAGCCTCAAAATGTTGCACTTCAAAAAAGGTTCTTTGATCATTATTTAAAAGGCATTCAAAACGATTGGCCTGCTGAGCCTCGGGTGGAGGTCGCGGTCAGAAGCATCAAGGACACGGTCACAAGAGAAATCAGGGCCCAAAATTGGCCCCTTGAGGGCACGCGTTGGAGCATGCTTTATTTGAATGCAGCGGATTTGAGTTTAAGCAAAAAACCCAGCATCGACTCCAACTTTCAGGAATACGACACCATGGGTGAGGGGCTTTGTTTTACCTTGCCGCCTTTGGCACAAGACATGGAGTTGGCCGGTCCAGCGACGGCAAAACTGTTCGTTGCGAGTCAAACCCAAGACATGGATTTGTTCCTCACGCTACGAGCATTCAATCAAGATCAGCAAGAAGTCACTTTTTTTGGTGCGACCGAGCCCAAATCTCCGGTCTCCATGGGCTGGCTCAGAGTCTCACAGAGGAAAATTGATCCTGCCAAAACCTTGCCTCACCGGCCCTTTCATGCTCACGACGAATCTCAGCTCTTAAAGCCAGGAAAGATTTATGAGGTGGATGTAGAGATTTGGCCTTTGAGCTTGTCCTTGCCCAAGGGGTGTACCTTGGTCTTGCAAGTCCAGGGGCGAGATTTTGAGCGAATGAGCGAGACCTCAGAGCAAAGGGGCTCGGGCTGGTTCTTGCACAACCATGAAGCAGACAGACCGGCAGATGTGTTTGCGACCCATTGCCGGCTCTACACAGGTAAAGATTGGCCCAGTTATGTCATGTTGCCCATGACGCAAGCGTCTTGATTTTTTAGGTTTTGAATTTTCAAAAAAGGACTTGTTGATGTTTAAAGTTAAACCTTCTTTGCAGACTTGCATGATGGTGCTCCTGTCATTTTGGATATCTGCGTGCCTGGCACAAACGTATCCCAACAAGCCCATTCGCTTGATTGTTCAGTACCCTCCTGGAGGCGCCATCGATGTGCTGGCTAGAAATGTTGCACAAAAAGCGGCGAGCGCATTGGGCCAAGCCATTGTGATTGAGAACAAGCCTGGAGCGAGTGGCTTGATTGCTTTTGAAGCTTGCGCCAAAGCGCCCGCAGACGGCTACCACTTGTGCTTGGCAACAGGTGAGGGCATGTCCTTTAATCCCTTCATGTTTGCGAAGTTGCCCTATGACCCCAATGTGGATTTTGTGCCTGTCATCGACTTGGTCAGAATTTCTGGTGTGATCATCTCCTCTGCCTCAACCCCTTATGACACCATGGCCGGACTCTTGGAGACCGCCAAAAGAAAGCCAGGGAGTGTCAATTGGGCGACTTTTGGCACGGGCAGCAATCCGCACATTTATTTGAATTGGATTTCAAACAAAGCTCGGGTCGATATCACCCATGTGCCTTACAAGGGTTCAGCACAAACCATTCCAGCCCTCATGTCTGCAGAGTCCGATGTGAGCTTTGTGGCATTGGGTTTTGTTTTGCCGCTCATCAAATCTGGAAAGCTCAAAGCCTTGGCCGTGACCACCCCCAAACGCCTACCGCAATTGCCCAACACCCCAACACTTGCAGAGTTGGGTTTAGATCCCGGAACGCAAAACTGGGTAGGCATTGTGGCGCCTGCTCAAACCCCAATGGCCATTGTCAACAAATTGAACGCCGTTTTTGCAAAAGAAATCAAAGACCCAGCCTTGATCGATGGATTTTTAGCCGTTCAGGCTTTTGATCCTGTGGGCTCGTCCCAAGAAGAAAGCGCCAATTTCATCAAAGCCGATCGGCAAAACGCCCAGCGTGTGGTTCAAACAACCGGCATCAAGCTTGATACCAACCCTTAGAAGTACCCATGAACATCTTCAAATGCTCATTTTTTTACGGTTGAGTCTTTTTGCTTTCGGGCAGTCTGAAGCACAAGATAACACCGATGCCCGATGCCCGATGCCCATATGATCCCGAAAGAGTTTAAAAAGAACAAGCTTGAGGAGGTGAATCCTTGGCTTGAAATCGCCAGAATCAGCAAACTGCAAGTGAATCAATCCCGTGTCCTACATTGAACCCATCAAAATGACTCTATCCATCTCTGAACAATTGGCCCAAGCGTTTGTATCTAAAGAACATGTGCTGGACGCACCCATGCAGGCCATGTGCGACGCTTTGATGATCGATGTCTCTGGACTGTGTGTCGCTGCAAGAAACACAGACTACGTGGAGGCCACCTACAAAGCAAGCTTTGAAGACGGTCCATGCACGGTCATTGGACACGTGGGTGGGGCCAATGTGGCCGCAGCTGCTTTGATCAATGGCACGGCCACGCATGGCGAGGACTACGATGACACCTATGAAGGTGGGCCTATTCATGCGGGTGCCGTGGTGGTTCCAGCATTGTTGGCGGCTGCAGAGAAGCATCAATTGAGCTCAAGCGCCATGTTTTGGGGGGTGGCTGTGGGCTCTGAAATCATGTGTCGCATGTGCGATGTGGCTCCCAAGTTGGTGCACAAAGCGGGTTTCCACCCGACGGCGGTGTTTGGTGCCATTGGTGCTGCCGCTGGTGTCGCTTCTGCGCTAGGGTTGAATGCTCAGCAGTGGGTCAACGCCTTGGGGATTGCTGGCAGCATGGCCTCTGGCATCATTGAATACTTGGCTGAAGGGAGTTGGACCAAACGCATGCATCCTGGATGGGCCGCCCAATCAGGCTACAGAGCCGCGCGAATGGCGCAAGAGGGCTTTACGGGCCCAAGAACTCTTTTTGAAGGTGCACATGGGTTCTTTCATGCTTTTGCCAATACTGACGATGGTCATTTTGAAGGCATGCTTGCCCATGTGGGGGAGCAGTGGATTTCCTCTGAGATGGCTTTTAAGCCCTATGCTTGCGGCACGATGGCTCATCCCTACATTGATTGCGCCAGAAAACTCATTCACCAAGGTTTGAAGGTGGAGGAGATTGTGAGCATTCGATGCAAAACAGCAGAAGGCATCGTGCACCGACTCTGGGAGCCCTTGGCCAACAAGCAAAACCCACCCAATGGCTATGCAGCTAAATTCAGTGTGCCTTATGCCATCGCAGTGGGTATGCTCAGAGATGATGCGGGACTGAACGATTATGAGCAGGAAGTGGTCATGGACGAAGCGGTCCGCAGCTTGGCGGCCAAAGTGAGTTATGAAATTGACCCCCAAAACCCCTACCCCAAACAGTTCACGGGACATGTGTTGGTTGAACTGAAGAATGGCCAGGTCTTAGAGGCTGAGCAAGGCTTTTTTAGAGGAGGTCGAGACGCTCCCATGTCGCGGGCTGATCTTGAGAGAAAGTTTTTGGCCAATTGCCAATACGGTCAGTGGAGCTCTTCAAAAGCCAAGAGTGCCTTGGACCTTTTGTCCTCTTTGCGTGAGCAAAGTTCGGTGAACATCACGTCCTTGAGGGCTTGAAGAGCATGAGTTCACTCGAATTGAAAGGCCGAGTGGCCTTGGTCACGGGTTCAGCCAAAAACATTGGACGAGCCATTGCCCTACATTTGGCCAAACAAGGCGCGCATGTCATGGTCAATGCCAGGTCTTCCGAGCGGGAGTGCGCCCAAGTGGTTGAGTTGATCAAAAGTTCGGGTGGACAAGCCAGTTTTCATGTGTGTGACATCAGCCATCCCGAGGGATCCCAAAGCTTGATCCATGCAACCGAGGAGGCCTTTGGCCGCTTGGACATCTTGGTCAACAATGCGGCCATCAGACGTCACTCCAATTTTGAGAGCTTGAGTTGGCTGGAGTGGAGGGAGGTTTTGGGCACCATCCTAGATGGAGCCTACTTGTGCACCCATGCAGCACTTCCTCTTTTGAAAGCGTCAAGTGCAGGAAGCATTGTCAACATGGGGGGCATGTCAGCTCACACGGGCTCCAAGGACCGAGCGCACGTCTTGGCGGCCAAGTCGGGCTTGATTGGTCTCACGCGTGGTTTGGCGCATGATCTGAGTGTTCACGGGATCACCGTCAACTGTTTGGTGCCTGGCTTGATCGATACCGAGCGAGGGGAATCGGCGGGTTTGGGGGCGCCTGAGCACCACAGTCGAAACAAAACTCTGTTGGGGCGAAGGGGGGAACCCGAGGAAGTGGCCGAGATGGTGGGGTTTTTGTGTGGCCCCAAGGCCAGGTACATGACAGGCCAAACGGTTCATCTGAACGGTGGATCCTTTCTGTCTTAAGCATTGTCGACGCCTTCATGTGCGAGCGCTTTATCAACGGATTCAAGGTCCTGCCATGGGCCAATGGGTATGTTGACCACGCTCGCCTGCTGACTCTCAAAGTGAACAACGGTAAGGGTAATCACTTTAAAAAAAACGTCATAAAAATGAAACCCAAATGAAATAAAGATTAAGCTATTCACCAACCGCGTGCGTTGATGGATGCTGATGTTCAGGCTGATCAATTCAATGTATTTTTAACAGATGTTTTTAAAAAGGTAAGTCAATGTTTGAATCTTTAAAGCAACGTAAACGACTTTATACGGTGGTTTTACCATTGGCTGGCGTGAGCGCCGCTGCCATGCTGGTGGCTTGCAGTGGCACGAGCTCACCTTTTCCTATCCCAATTTTTCCGGCAGCAAAATCTGCGATTGTGGCGCCCGAATTGGGAGCCGCTTGTCCGATCACCAATTCAAGCATTGAATCCCTGGTCACCAAAGGCACCGGTTTGGCTTTCAGTGGAGCGAGTTTTGGGTCGGTGGGTACTTACAGCTATGTTTTGGCAGAAGCCACGGGCAAAGTTTCAGCCAGCGACAACTGTGCGCCAACCATTGTGGATCTTAAAAATGCAGCAGATGCAAATGGCAATGTACGCTACAAATTTGACGTGATTGTGCTCATGCCCACCGATGCTGCAAAATCAAGTGGCAGTTTGTTGTACATCGTCAACAACCGTTCTAGCACAAGCTCATTGGAGAAATTACTGGACGGCTCTTCCAATGACTTGTTCTCTAATGTGGCGCCCGTCATCCCAACATCAGGTGCTGCAGCAACAGCTGGTGCGGGTGCTGGAAATGGTTTTCTCATGAAGCAAGGCATGACCATTGTTTTTTCTGGTTGGCAAGGCGATCGTGCTCAAACATTGAATGTACCTACTGCTGCCATCAGCAGTTCGAACAAATGGTATTTGCCTGGCATGACACTGCCTGTTGCCAAAGATGTCTCCAACGGTGGGGCAGCCATCACAGGTGGAGTGCAAGATGAGTTCATTGCAGACAATGCGACCAGCAATCTCTTGGGGACCTATTACAACCGCGCACCTGGCACACCTGCGACGCTCACCATCAGAAAAACAGCGACCTCATCACCGATCACGGTCGATGCCTCTTATTGGACGTACACAGCAGGTTCTGGTGTAGCCGAGGGCGGCAACACCACCGCGACCGGTTATGGCTTTGTCAGTATCAACAGATCCAAGGTCATTGCAGATGCGACCTTGTCTGCTGCGCTAGATGCTGGCAGTGACAATGGATCCATTTATCACTTCAACTACACTGCGATTGATCCAAGGCCTTTAGGCTTAGGGTTCTTGAGTGTGAGGGATTTGATCTCCTACTTTAGAAGTGGTACACAGGACTCTCTAGGTAATCCCAACCCCTTGGCAGGTCGAGTGAAGTACACCTTGGCCACGGGCATTTCTCAATCGGGACGGTTTTTGAGAGACTTCTTGTGGCAAGGATTCAACACCGATGCGAACATGAAACCCGTCTTTGATGGTATGTTGCCTTTGGTGGGCGGTTCAAGAAAGACCTACACCAACTACCGCTGGGCCAAGCCAGGAGACTATTCTCGTCAACACGAAACCCATTACACGCCTGGTGACCAGTTCCCCTTTGCTTATGCAACGATCACAGATCCTTTAACGGGTAAGACCGATGGATTGCTGCAAAAATGCACGCAACTCAACACATGCCCCAAAGTCTTTCAATATGACAGCCCGATTGAATTTGGTGGTGCCAGAGCGTCCTTGACGGTGACCGATGGACAGGGTAAAGACATTCCGATTCCAAGCAATGTCCGCATGTTCTATGCTGCCGGTACCTCTCATGGTCCTACTGTGTTGTCTGACAATGCAGTGGCTCAACCTGACTATACGGTGGACAGGGTTGCTGCGGCCACTGCAGTGTCAACTTCCCCACCTGCCTTGATTGCAAGCAGTGCCTTGTTCCGATCTTTGCTGATCAATTTGGAGGGCTGGGTCAAGGGTACAGTTGCACCCCTAGACAGCTCTTTCCCCAAAGTGGCTGATGGAACGATGGCCGTACCTACAACAGACCCTAAGAGCTTGGGTGCGCCTGACTTGTCGGGAGTTGGACTTGGCTTCAATGGGGTCTACAACACCTTGAGCGTGAACGACGAGTCGGTCATTCCCTCTAAGCCGTCCATACAGTTCTACACCGTTTTACTGCCCACGTCAGATGCGCAGGGCAATGACAAGGGAGGCGTCAGAATGCCCGACTTGGCTGTTCCACTGGCAACGTCCAAAGGTTACAGCATTCGTAAATCTGGTTTCGTTGCTGGAGATCAAAATGGATTGACCAGTTCACAATTGGCTTTTGCTTTATTGACAGCGTCTAAAAATACAGCCGATCCAAGAAAGAGTGTTCAAGAGCTGTACACCAACAAAGCAGCTTACTTGGCGCAATGGAACGCCGCTGTCGATGATTTGGCTACCAAGGGCTTCTTGCTACCCGATGACGTCACCGCTTATAAAAACCGAGGGTTGATGCAGTCTTTGCAGCCCAACTTTGCGAAATTACCTTAAACAAGAAGTCGTTTCTCCATTGACCCCTTGGCCTAAAAATCCAAGGGGTTTTTTAATGTTCCTAGCCCTTTGAAGGGTCTTGAAGTCCATCGATGTCACCAAGAAAGTTCTTTGGCTTCGGGTAAGACTTGAGGGTATTTACCCTATGCCTTAAAGGCGTTTGCTCAGAAAATCATTTTTTTCATCGATGTCATCAAGCTTTAAAAATTAAAATTTCTGTCACTTGAAGTACTTATTTTTAGTCACCGTCCGCCTTCTTGCTGTGTTGGTCTTTGTGAACTTTGCAGGCGTTTGCAGTGCACAACCTCGAACGATGCAGGAGTTGTCACAACTGAATGGCCCTGAGCGGCAAAATATGTTGGTCTCTGGTGCCAAGAAAGAGGGGGAGTTGAGCATTTACTATGCCCACCCGATCATCCAAGTCATTGCCGACGCTTTTTCTCAAACTTACGGCATCAAGGTCAAAACTTGGCGTGCGGGCTCGGAGGCCATCCAGCAAAGAGTGATGGGCGAGCAAAGAGCCGGTAAATATGAGATCGATGTGCTGTCCAACACAGCCATCGACACAGAGGCTTTGTACAAAGAGAAGTTGCTCCAAGAAGTCAACTCTCCTGTTTTTGCCACCTTGATTGAAAAGGCGGTTCCCGCTCACAAGCAATGGGCTGCGTTCAACTTGGATATCTACAGTGGTGCCTTCAACACCAAACTCTACAAGCGTGAAGACTTGCCCAAAAGCTATGAAGAGCTGTTGAACCCCAAGTGGCGTGGTCAACTTGGGATCGAGGCCAATGACCATGTTTGGTTTGGTGCATTGATGGCCGAGTTGGGCGAAGAAAAAGGTAAAAAGCTCTTTGATCAAATCATGGCGAGCAACGGTTTTTCCATTCGAAAGGGGCATTCTCTTTTGACGACCATGGTTGCATCGGGCGAGGTGCCCATGGCCATCACGGTCTACAACTGGAACCCCGAGTCCTTGAAGAAAAAGGGTGCACCCATTGAGGTTTTTTGGATCCCGCCCTTGCTGGCCTTGCCCTCGACGGTGGCGGTGATGAACAAAGCGCCGCATCCTTACGCTGCCATTTTGTTTTATGATTTCGTCTTGAGTGAGGGGCAAAAAATGGTGGCAGATGCTGGTTATGCTGCAACTTCCAAAAAAATTGACACGGCTTATTCATCGATGGCTGTTAAAGTCATAGACGCTCAGCAGGCCTTGACTCAGCAAGACCGATGGTTCAAGATGTATTCGGACATGCTGAACAAACGCAATAAATGAACTTCGAATTTTCAACCAAGTACCGACATGGACATCAGCATAGCGCTTTCTGACAATCACTACACCCGTCCCATTACACAAGGTCGTGTGCACCCACAAGGCGCGCGGTTTTTGCCGACCTGTGTGCATCCATCTGAGATGTTTTGGCGTCAATTGAAGTACAGCGACTTTGATGTTTCCGAAATGTCCTTGTCCTCACTGTTCATCGCTTCGTCCAATGGAGATCGCAGATGGGTCGCCTTGCCCATTTACACCTCAAGAACATTTTTCCAGACCTGGATTTTGATTCGAAACGACAGAGGCATCAACTCGCCTGCTGACTTGAAAGGCAAAAGAGTCGGTGTGCCTGAATATCAACAAACTGCTGCCTTGTGGTCAAGAGGTATTTTGCAGCACGAGTATGGTGTCTTGCCCCAAGACATGACGTGGTTCATGGAACGCAGTCCCGAGAAAAGCCACGGCGGCTCAACGGGTTTCAAGGCTCCTGAGGGTGTCGTGCTCAATATGATCAAGCCCCACACCAACATTGGGGAAATGCTGGTCCAAGGGGAGTTGGATGCCACGCTTTTGTACCTCAACAGTAAAAATTTGGTGGACCGTTCTCAGATTGATGTCTTGGGTCACCCCAACATTGAGCCTTTGTTCAAAGACCCCTTTGTCGAGACCACGCGTTTTTTTCGTAAAACAGGTCTTTTTCCCATCAACCATACCGTGGTGATGAAAAGAGAGCTTTATGAAAAGCATCCTTGGTTGGCCTTGAACATTTACCACGCTTTCAATGAGGCCAAGCAGCAAGCCGATGTGGATGCGAGAGAGGCCATGCAGTCCATGATGGAAACGGGTGTGATCCAAATGGGTCAAGGTTTGATGTCAATGGATTGGCAAGAACAAGCAAAAAAATATGGCATGAAAAATTCAAAATTGGTTTTACAAACGATTGCGAGCTATATTTATGAGCAAGGCCTGAGCCAGCGTCCGATACAAATTGAAGATATTTTTGCCGCTTCAACGCTGGAGTTGTAAGCTCTTTTAGTCCAAGCTACCCAAGAGGAGTTTTTATGAACGACAAGTCAACAGAACGCCATGGCCGCTCCATCGAGGTGGAGGGCATCACCCACGGTCATGCTCCCATTCCAATGGGAGCAAGGGTGGGGAACATGATTTATTCATCGGGTATCATGGGCAAAAATCCAGCCAATGACAGCTTGCCCTCCGATGCGCCGAGTCAGTCCAAGTTCATGTTTGCCAACATGCGCACTCTTTTAGCCAACGCCGGGGCCAGTTTAAAACATGTGGTTCACGTCAAAGCCTACATCAAAGACAACACCTACCGCGACGCACTCAATGAAGAGTGGCTCAAATGCTTTCCCGACCCCCTTGATCGTCCTGCCAGACACACCATGGTCACGGATCTGCCGGGTGGTATGCTCATGCAGATTGAAATGGTTGCGGTACTTACCGATTAATTTTTATTTATAGATTGAAAGCAAACAATGATCATTGATTGTCACGGTCACTTCACGACCACGCCTGCTCGAGTCATGGAGTACAGGGCTCGCCAAGTTGAGGTGCTCAAAAAAACTGGAAAGAACACCGATGAGGCGCCGCCTCACATCACCGATGAGGAGATTTATGCTGCCATCCATGACAATCAGCTGAAGGTGATGAAAGAGCGTGGGATTGATTTAACTGTATTTTCTCCACGTGCACTGGGCATGGACCATCACTTTGGGGACGAGCAAACCAACTTGACCTGGGCGGTTTATTGCAACAATTTGGTTCACCGCGCGTGCGTGATGTTTCCTGATCACTTTGCTGGCGTGTGTCAGTTGCCACAAGTTGCAGGAGCCAAGCCGGGTCAAGTGGTGTTTGATGAGTTGAAGCGTTGCATAGAAGACCTGGGCTTCATTGGTGCCAATTTGAACCCGGACCCCTCCGGCGGGAATTGGTCAGATCCTCCTCTTTGGGACAAGGACTGGTGGTACCCTCTTTATGAAAAATTTGTTCATCATGATGTTCCCGTGATGATTCATGTGAGTGGCTCTTGTAACCCTCATTTCAACGCCGTGGCCACCCACTACATCAACGGGGACACGACGGCGTTTGTTCAATTCATGATGTCCGATATTTTCAAAGACTTTCCCACTTTGAAATTCATCGTGCCACATGGCGGTGGTGCGGCTCCCTACCACTGGGGCCGCTATCAGGGCATGGCCATTGATATGAATTATGGTGACTTGAACCAAAAGGTCATGAAGAACTTGTATTTTGATACATGTGTTTATCACCAGCCTGGTATTGATTTGCTGCTCAAAGTCATACCTAGCGATAATATTTTGTTCGCCTCCGAGACCATTGGTGCGGTGAGAGCGGTTGACCCCAAGACAGGTCGAAATTTTGATGACACCCATGAGTACATCAAGGCCACGACTGTTCTTGGTGATACAGAAAAATCAAAAATATACAGCTCCAATGCATTGGGTGTTTACAAACGTCTTGGCCAGCACCCCAAGTTCAAAGCAACCACATAAAGTGAGATCAACATGATTGGATTTCAAATATTGGACAGAGCGCGCGTGATCGATCCGCAAATGGTCAAGGCGTTCAAAGCCTTACCGGTTGCATGTGTGAGTGATTGCATGCAAAGAATGTTTGCTGGCGGTCCAGATTTAAGGCCGATGCACAACGGTCAGCCCATGGCGGGTCCTGCATTCACAGTGAAGGTCAGGCCTGGGGACAATTTAATGATTCACAAGGCCATTCAACTGGCCGGTCCTGGAGACGTGTTGGTCGTCGACGGAGGGGGTGACCTCACCAATGCGTTGATCGGAGAGATCATGACGTCTGCCGCGCATGCCAAAGGGATCGTGGGCATGGTCATTTATGGATCGGTCAGGGATTCAGGCTATCTCAAAACCCAAGACTTTGGGGTCTTTGCTTGTGGCGTCACCCACCGAGGTCCTTACAAGGATGGCCCAGGTGAGATCAATGTGCCGGTTGCTTTAGGCGGCATGGTCATCCATCCCGGTGACTTGATCTTGGGCGACGAGGACGGTGTCTTGTGCGTTCCCATCGACCAAGCGAGTGCTTTGCTTAAAGACACTCAAATTCGTGTAGAACAAGAGACCGCTATGCTAGAACAAATCCGTTCAGGGACGTACCAAAACACCTGGATCGATCAAGCGGTGAAGGCCAAGATGGGATGATGTGGGTGTCCCTCCTTTGCCTGCAAACGGGCAAAGCAAGCCCAGTTGCTCTGAACTTCAGTCAAGCTTGATGTTCAAGTCTTTGATGATCAAAGACCATCTTTGGGATTCACTTTTGATATAGGCCGCCAAGTACTCAGGGCTGCCACCAATCGGGTCCAAGGCAAATCGATCGAGTTGCTCTGCTTTGAAGCTAGGGTCCTTGAGTATTTTGTTGATCTCTGAATTGAGTTTATCCAAAACATCCTTCGGCGTGCCCGCAACGCCCATCAAAGCAAACCAAGACGAGGGGGTGAAGTTCTCAAGCCCCTCTTCTTTGAAGGTGGGCACATCCGGTAATTGCGAGGAGCGCTTGTTGCCTGCGACAGCCAAGACCCTTAAGTTGTTGGCACGCGCTTGCGCACTCACAAGACCCGTTGAGACGATCATGGCCGAGACATGACCCCCAATCAAATCGGTGATGGCTGCAGAGGCGCCTTTGTAAGCAATGTCCACCAACTGCATCTGTGTAACGCGTTGAAAGAGCTCAAAATTCAAGTGTGCAGATGATCCAACACCTAGGTTGGCAAACGAGTATTGTTTAGGCGACTTCTTGGCCAGTTGCACAAACTCCTGGATGCTTTTTGCTGGAACGCTGGGCGAAATCACAAAACTTTGTGGAATGCTTGCCAAAGCAACGATGGGGGCAAAATTTTTATCGACATCGTAAGGCAGTTTGGCGTAGAGCATGGGGTTCATGGTCAGTGTGGACTCTGCCGTCAAGAGCAAGGTGTAACCATCAGGGGCTGATTTGGCCACATGAGTAGCACCGATCAAGGTGTTGCCCCCAGGCTTGTTCTCCACCAACACTTGCTGGCCCATGTTGGTATTGAGCTTTGTTGCCAAGGCACGCGCCAGCGCATCGGACACCCCCCCACTTACATAGGGAACCACGATGGAGATGGATTTTTGTGGGTAAGTGCTTTGTGCATGAGCACAGCAACACACAAACATCATGAGACCAAATTTTTTGAGGGGTGTGAGCTTGAATTTCATCGGAGACCTGTTTTGCTTCATTGAAGGGCAACAGTCTAATGGGTTTTCGCGCTCGCGCAAAGAAACCAAAGCTCATCAGGGTTTACCCGATAGTTTGTGCCGAGGGCCTGCACGAAAGACGCCAGGGGTCTTGCTAGCAGCTGTTAAAATCTGGCCCTTCTCTAAAACATCTGTCATGAAACTCATCAACTTCAACAACAACATTTTTGGTCTTGTCCTTGACGACAAAATCTACGATTTAACCCATTCCCAACAAGTCCATACCTTCACGGACGCGCTCAATTGGCTCCATGGCAAAGATGAGCAACAGATTCAAAGCATCAAAGCGAGTGCTCAAAGCTTTGAGCTCAAAGATGTGCAGATCAACAGCCCAGTTCCTCATCCAGGAAAGGTCGTGGCCGCACCGATCAATTACAAAGCTCACATTGAAGAAATGAAAACCAATGGCCAAGCGTTTGGTCATATCCTCACCGATATTCGTGAAGCTGGGCTTTTCTTGAAAGCCTCCTCCTCGGTCGTGGGATTGAGCCAAGGCATAGCACAGCGCTTTTTAGACCGCAGGACCGATCATGAGATTGAGTTGTGTGTGGTCATCGGTAAGTTGTGTGACCATGTTAAAAAAGAAGAGGCCTTGTCTCATGTTGCAGGCTATTGCCTGGGTCTGGACATCACCATTCGAGGCACCGAGGACAGGAGTTTCAGAAAATCCTTGGATTCGTACACGGTCTTGGGGCCCTGGATGACGATCAACCATGCCCAACTCGATCCTCAAAACATCGACCTTGAGCTGAAGGTCAATGAGGAGTTGAGGCAGCGCACCAGCACCCAAGACATGGTGATGTCGGTGGTGGAGTTGATTGAATACGCCTCATCCTTTTACACGCTCTACCCTGGAGATGTGATCATGACGGGAACCCCTCAAGGGGTGGGTCCGATCAGGCCGGGTGACACCTTGCATGCCAAAGGCAGTGGTCTTGGCCAAATGAGTGTGAAAGTCCGAGCTGCTTGATTTTTCGAGTCCGTTTCTTTATTTTTTAGGTTTGCCATGTCGTTGAATCCCTTTCATGTTTCGTCTTTTGATGGCGTACAAATCCATGTGACACCGTTCAAGGTGTCCAACTCTTCCCATAGGCCTGTGCTGTTTTTGCATGCCTTGGCCATGAGCGCTGCCATGTGGCGCGAGTTCGCTGATCATTTGAGCATCGATGCGTCCATGTATGCCATTGATTTGCGTGGTCATGGCGCGTCCGAGCGTGCTAAAGGGCCCTACACCACCGAACAATTTGCCAAGGACGTCTTGCAAGTTTTGGATCATCTGAACATCGATAAAGTCAACTTGGTCGGCTGCTCCATGGGCGGCACAGTCGCCATGGCCTTCGCTGGAGCTCATGCCCACCGTGTGCAGTCCTTGAGCTTGATCGACACAACCGCTTGTTATGGAGCAGATGCCAAAGAATCATGGGAAAAAAGAGGTCAGCAAGGCTTCACTCAAGGATTGGCTTCTTTGCTGGGCTTTCAAGTTGAGAGGTGGTTCAGCACGTCTTATGCAGAGCAACACCCAAGCGTTGTGAAGTTTTACCAAGACATCTTTGTCAAAAATGAAGCGGCTTGTTATTTGGAAACTTGTCGCATGCTGGGCCAAGCCGATGAGCGGCTCAAATTGCCCAATTACAAAGGCCCATGCAGCGTGGTGGTGGGTGAGGAGGACTTTGCCACCCCTGTCGCCATGGCCGAAGAAATTGCTGGCATCTTGCCCCAAGCCAAATTGACGGTCTTGAAAGCGGTGAGACATTATTCACCCATTCAAGCACCTGCAGAAGTCGCCCAGTGCATCGTCTCGTCGATGGCTTGAAAGCCTCGCCAAGCTTGCCCATGAGAGTTGCTCAAGTGTTCATTCAATGCTGATTTTTCTTTGCTTGATGACCTGAGACCACTTGAGGGACTCTTTGTTCATCCAATCGGCAAAGCCCTCAGGACTCGAGCCCACGATTTCAACACCTTGAGAGGTGAATTTTTCCTTGAACTCTGAAGAGTTCAAGGCCTTGACCAAGGCGGCATTCAATTTGTCAATGATCGCTTTGGGCGTGCCCGCTGGGGCCACCATCCCTGTCCACGATTGCGCTTCAAAGCCTGGAAAAGTGTCTGCGATCGGTGGTACATCAGGCAGCTGCGCAATGCGTTTAGAAGACGACACCGCAATGGGTGTCAAGCGTCCACTTTGGATGTGTTGAAGCACCAAACTCACCGAAACAATCATGGCATTGACCTGACCACCTAGGAGGTCGGTCATGGCCTGTGAGCCACCTTTGTAGGTGACCAAGGTGGAATCGATGCCGGCGTACTGTTTGAACAGTTCCGTAGAAAGTCTGCTCGAGGTGCCAGCACCTGGGGTTGCAAATGAGAAGTGATCCGCTTTTGCCCTGGACATTTTGAGCAAATCGGCCATGTTTTTGATGCCAGTACCTGGAAAGACGACCAAGACTTGTGGGCTTTTGACCATCAGAGAGATGGGCGCAAAGTCTTTTAACGGGTCGTGTTGCACACCTTTGTACATAAAGGGGTTGGTGGCAAAGCTATCAAACGCGCTCATCAAGGTGTAGCCATCTGCGGGCATCTTGGCCATCGCATTGGTCGCCACCACCCCACCTGCAGCGGGTTGATTTTCTACAATGATGGCTTGACCAAACGCTTCACTCATCTTAGCGCTCACAGCCCTTGTCGCCATATCGGTCACGCCTCCAGGTGGGTAGGGAACGATCATTTTGATGGGCTTGTTGGGATAGTCTTGCGCAAAAAGGCAACTCGAGTAGGCCAGCAAAAGAGCAGTGAAGATTTTTTTCATGTTGTTAAATCGGTAAATACTGATGCAACCAGTCTTTCACAATGTTCCATACGCGTTGGTTGCCTTCGGCCAGCATGAAATGATCGGTGTCTGCAAAAAGATGCAAATCGGTGGGCTTGCCTGCACGCTTGAACATCTCCAAGGACTGCTCGGTTGGGGTGACAGAGTCCACAGAGCTGTGAAGCAACAAGAGAGGCCTAGGTGATATTTGTGACACCACCTCTTCGGCTTTGAAGTCAAACATGCTTTGCGCTGTTTCAGCCGTGAACTCTTGCAAAGAGCCAGGAACGATTTGTCGCTTCAGGCCTGTAGGGATGGGGACGATGTCCATGCGAGGCACCATCAGGGATTGGCCTGTTTTTTCAAAGTGCTCCTTGCCTCTTTGCAGCATGGATGTGAATTTGTCCCAGGCTTCTGGGGTTGGGTGTTGGCCTTTGAATTTTCTCTCTCCATGACCCCATCCGCCAGAAGAAATGGTGGCAGCAACGCGCGTGTCGATGGCGCCAGTGTAGACGGCAACTGCTGCGCCAAAGCTCGATCCCATCAAGGCGATTTGATCGGCTTTCACTTGGGGGTGCGAGCTCAAGAAGGTCACAGCATCTTGGGTGTTGTGAACTTGATCCATGCAGATCAAGTTGCCGCGTGTGCCATCGCTCTCGCCGCACCCTAAAAAATCAAAGCGCAAGGTGATGTAGCCCAAGGACTCCAGAACTGCGCATGGGCCCAAGACATTCTCAGCACTTTTGTTGCTGCCAAACCCATGCAGCACCACGATGGCTGGGCGTTTCTCGTTGTGCTGCAGGTCTTTGGGCAAACGAACAATGCCCACCAAATTGGCGTCTTTGGAGACGAAGGATATTTTTTGTTCTGTCATTTTGTTGCTTTCATCGGCGCGGCCATTTCATTTTTCTTTTGTTGGTCGATCTCCTTCGCACCCTTCAAGGAGGGGCGAAGTTTGCCATCGTCTTTCAGTTCAATGCCATTGTTCAAATGCCATTCCGAGAATCGGTTCACTCTGTAGTGATGGGGCTTCCATTTTTCAGTCACAAAGTCTGCGTCGCAAAAGTACTCCACCGCGCCACCCAAGGGGTTTTTGAAATACCAAAAATAGGCCGATGAAATGGGGTGGCGACCTGGTCCAACTTCGGTGGGAAACCCCTTTTGGGAAAATGCAAGACCCCCGCCTAACACCTCATGAATGCTATCGACCTCAAAAGCAATGTGGTGAAGAGCCAGGCCACTGGTGCGACTTTTTACAAAAAATAAATTGTGGTGCTCGCTTTTTTTGGCCCATCGCAAGAAGACGCCCGCACCGCCCACATAACGATCCGATAGCCAAAAGCCAAGCCTTTGTCGGTAAAAGTTCTCAGCCACTTGAGTGTCGGGTACAAAGAAAACGATATGACCCATCTTAAAAGGATGGGCCTGGGTGTAGACACTGCTCACCACGTCGACACGATGTTTGTGAGCAGGAGAGTTCCACAGGGTGCTGCTAGGACGTGCCCTAGGTTTCTCACGTACCCAACGAAACCCAATGGGTATGCCCGAGTCATCCACCGTGTGCATGATGCCCTCGTCATCGACCTCTACACAACGATCTGCACTGAGGTTTTGATGGATGTGGTCGAAGTCGCTTTGTTTGGCCAAACCGTAAATGACTTCCCTGAACTCTTGATGGTCTGCCATTTTGGGAGGGAGTGACTTGTCGTCACTTCGCTTGACCATGACTTGGTTGCCGTTGCCCGTCTCAAACATCAATGCTTTTGATGTTTTGGACTTTCTAACAAGACCCCATTGGGTAAAAAATTCATTGGCTTTTCCTAAATCCGTCGCTCCAAACACCACGCGATCGATGCCTAAAAAATCCATGGTTTCCTCCTTCTCATGCAAAGACGTTCATCTCCTTGTTGCGTCATGTTGAGCTTGACACTGGGTGCATCATCTTATTGTTTTTTTGGCTGAACGTGGGAGGGGAATACCATTAACGGATGCACTGAACAGTTCTCCTTTGGTGAGCGTTCAAAGGGTGGTATTTATATTGAAAATTCAGTCTACCGAGTGGAAACCCGAGGGGGCTCAAATCATTTATCTGATATCTTCGAAACATAATTTTTTAACAGACATGGAGTATCAAATGCGTTTAAAGTCTTCTTTCGTTCGGCCTGTTCTTGGTGCTGTCATTTTGAGTGCATGTGGCGTGAGTTTTGCTCAAAAGGCGGGTGATTGGATCGGTTATGTTGGCGTAGCGAGCATCAATCCAAGTGCATCGATCGGCCCATTGAGCTCAGTTGGCCCTGCAGCGGCAAGCTTTGGTCCAGTCACAGCAGGTGCAACAGTATCGATTGGCAAAACCAGCACCACGACCATGAGCGCTTTGTACATGTTCACCGACAATGTGGGCGCTGAGTTCACCATTGGCATACCCCCAACGATGACCGTCGATGTACAACTCACCTCTGGCCCAAAACCAGGCGCAGCGACTGCAAAAGCACTCTTTCCTTCAGCTGTAGCGAAATACTTGTTCAACTCACCCAGTGATGCCGTCAGACCCTATTTGGGCGTGGGTATCACGAGCACCAGTTTCACAAGTGCCAGTGCTAACAACGATCCATTGGTTCAAAAATTGGCTGGCACTTCAGTGTCTTTGAGCTCGAGCTACAACCCAGTTATAAGTGGGGGCGCGGTGGTGAACATCAACGATCGTTGGTCGCTCAATGGCTCCGTCAGTTACGTTCCGATGAAATCCAACGCCACCTTTGTTGGAACTGGGACCACCACGACAGGTACACTCACGATCAACCCCACCGAGTACGTTCTTCGAGTCGGGTACAAGTTTTAATCCGCCTTTGAACTGTAAAGAAGCCGATGATCTCATCGGCTTTTTTTTCAGTTTTCTGGAAAAGGCAAGGCCTGCCCACTTGGAGGCAATTCATTGCCTAAACTCAAAAGCATCGCGACGGTCACATAGGTTCCACTGACAGCGATCAGGTCGACCAGTTGCTGTTCAGTGAAAATATTTTTTGCCTTTTGAAACAACTCATCGCTCAAGCGATGCTCGTTGATCATGGCGATTGAAATGTCATAGACCATGGCCTCTTGCTCGCTCATGTGCCTTGGCCGAATACCTGATTTCAAGTCATCTGCAACGCTTTGCGGTAGTCCGGCTTTGAGCGCAATCGGGTAGTGAGCAAACCACTCCACTTGGGACTTCCATGTGTAGCCTTGAATCAAAATGGCAAATTCATTCAAGCTCATGGGAAGGGAGGACTCAAAGCGCAAATAATCCAGTAATTTCTTCATGCGCTCGGCAAACACGGGGCTTCTGAACATCACGTTGTAGGGGCCTCCAAGTCCAACGCTAGAGAATTTGAGGATCTCTTGAGCTGTGATTTTGGCTTGACCTTCCAGTTGATCGATGTGCAGTTGATCAAATCTTCGCTTGCCGCTGAGCCTGTTTTCCATAGGTGAGTGCTTTCAAATGTTGCTGGGCCATGGGCCCTTGGGTTCAATCGACTTTCATGCCCACCGATTTAGCGATGGCGCCGTATTTGTTGATGTCCAATTTGACCCGTTCATTGAACTCAGATGCATTCAGAGCCAAGCTAGAGCATCCAACTCGAGACAAGGATTGGATCAATGCGTTACTTTGCGACAGTTCACTGACGGATGCATTGAGGGCTGCCACGATATGTGGGGGGGTGCTTGATGAAACTGCCAAACCGTACCAAAAACTTTCATTGAAATCTTTCAAACCTTGTTCGCTCAAAGTGGGTACGTTGGGCAGTTGCTCCATGCGGTTGAGGGTCGTCACCCCCAAGGCCTTCAAGCGTGCCGTTTGCACCGGGCCGATGATGGGCGAGGGGGTTCCAATGTAGATCATGGGGCCTTGGTTGCTCAAAACATATTGGACCGCTGGCGCTTCACCCTTAAAGGGAACGTGGGTCATGCTCACTCCTGTTTTTACCTTGAGCATTTCCAACAAAAGGTGTGAAAACGAGCCGTTGCCACTGGATGCACCAAAAGAGGCGTTGGGGTGGGTTTTGGCATAGCTTAGAAATTCATTGAGGTTGTTGACGTCAAGTGCAGTGTTGGCAATCATCACCAAGGGCACTTCACACAATGAGCCCAGGACTTTGAGGTCGCGCATAGCGTCGTAATTGAGCTTGGTGTAAACCGCAGGCGTGATGGCCATCAAAGAGGTGAAGACCAACAAGAGATGATGTCCGTCATTGGGCGAGTGCATCAAGGCATCTACACCAACACCTCCATTGGTGCCAGGCTTGTTGTCCGCTATGACGGGTTGTCCCAGTTTGTCGGACAAGCCTTGTGCAATCACCCGACCGATGGTGTCAGCTCCTCCGCCAGCGACTTGCGGAATGATGAATCGAATGGGTTTTGAAGGTGTCCAATTTTGTGCGTGAATGTTCCATGAGCAAGCGCAAAGCATCCATAAAATCCATGCACGCATGGAGGATCTGTAAAAAGGGATGGTGTGGGATGTTTTCATGCCGACTTCTCCGAGGGATGGAACTGGAAGAAAAACTCGATGGCTCAGCCCTCCTTTATCATGGATTTAGAAGCTTTGTACCATTGTGATAAACCCCTTGGTGGTTGAGGCGACACATTGAAAGGGGTTTGATGCCATGGTTTCGCTAGATAGGCAAGCTTGCTGTTTTTGGGGTGTCCATCTTGCACTTCACCGAGCTCATGGATCAAGGCTTGTCTTCATCCTCATGAGGCGCTCTTGCCCTTGGACGCCCATTTTTTTGACACATGGCCGGACCCTGTCTCACACCCTCATGGTCAACCCTTAGGTTTGAGGCCGCCAGTTCAAGAGATACTGCAGAACCAAGAACATTGGAGTCCATGGAGGTCCAGTTTCAAATCCACATCGATTCGATGTTGTTGATCCATCTTGGACGCAAGACCTTTGGTGCTGTTGTCTTAGAGGATGTATTTGATCTTGGGTACAGCTTTGGGTTTATGGGCATAGGAGGATAAAAATGATCAAAAAAATCAAGCCATGGTTCATAGGACTTTGCTTTGGAGTTTCGTGTTGGAGTGCTGTCTCGCAAACGTATCCAGATCGTGCCATCAAAATTTTGCAGGGCTTTGCTCCTGGTGGCAATGCAGACAACATTGCCAGATCGATTGGGCTTGAGATCTCCAAAAGCATGGCTCAGAGTGTGGTGGTCGAAGCGCAAACGGGCGCGGGCGGTACGATTGCATCGGCCAGTGTGGCTAGAGCCAAGCCCGATGGCTACACACTCTTGTTGGCAACAGGTGGGCATGCGGTGGCGGGGGCTTTGTACAACAGTTTGCCCTACAAAACGGTTGCTGATTATGAAATGATCTCGACCATCACCTATTTCCCTTTTTTGATCGTGACCTCAGCAGAGTCAAAGTTCAAAAGCTTTACCGACTTGTTGGATGCCGCACGAAATTCTCCAAGCGGACTGACCTATGGTTCTGCTGGCATTGGTTCAACACACCATTTGGCTGGCGAGTTGTTGGGCAAAATGGGGCACATGAATTTGGTGCACATTCCCTACCGGGGAGATGCGGCATCGATCACGGCACTTTTGGCCAATGATGTGAACTTCATCATTGCCCCTCCAACTGCTGTCATCTCAAACATCAAGTCTGGCAAACTCAGGGCCTTGGCCACCACGGGTCCTCAGCGCTGGAGCGGCTTACCAGACTTGTCCACCGTCGCTGAACAAGGTGTCAGCAGTTATGATGTGAGGTCTTGGGCTGGCTTGATGGCGCCTGCTGGAACGCCAAAGACTGTGGTGGATAAGCTCAATGTTGAAACCAACAAGGCCTTGCAGTTGAGCTCCATCAAGTCCCGACTTGAGGACATGGGTGGCGAGGCCAGGGGCAGCACACCTGAGGAGATGCGGCAAATGCTCAGCTCTGAATTGCAACGCTGGACGCAAGTCATCAACGATGCAAAGATCCCCAAGCAGTGAAGCTCTGAGCAGCAATTCACTTACAGAAAGAAGCAAATGGATATCAAAATTCGCAAACGCAGTTTAAGCATTGAGACCACTTACCACGAAGGCGGCCCTCTTGCAGAAAGTCCTTTGAAGTTGGCGGCTGCCTGTGCAGTGATCGAAAATCCTTATGCCGGTCGCTACGAACCTGACTTGATGCCTTTCATGGCTGAGCTAAGAAGTCTTGGAACGCTGTTGGCGCAAGAGTTGATCGACACCCTGGGCAAAGAAAATGTGGAGGTTTATAGCAAGGCCGCTATCGTTGGCGTGGACGGCGAGATGGAGCATGGTGCGGTTTGGCATGAGGCTGGTGGCTGGGCCATGCGCAAGTTGTTGGGAGAGCCCAAGGCCATTGTTCCTGCTGCCAAGGCGGTGGCGCATTGCGGTTATCGATTGATGGTGCCGCTTCACTACATCCACGCCTCCTACGTTCGCAGCCATTTCAATTCGATGGAGGTGGGTATTCAAGATGCACCGCGGCCAAAAGAGATCTTGTTTGCCCTCCTCATGGGAACAGGAGGGCGTGTGCATTCAAGATTGGGTGGACTTCTTAAAGAAAATGTGAGCGTCAACGACGGTCAACGTTGATGGAATTTTTGGTGATCAGAGGCCGATCTATAGCATATTTCTTGATCGAAGTTATTCACAATTCAAGTGGATAAGTCGCGTTCAAAAGAGCCAAAAACCTTGAATTCATTGACTTGTTCTGCGGTGATTAAAAATTGCGCACTCCAAGCCTTGAAGCATTTAAATTAATTATTTTTTTCATCTTACTCCAATTGTTTTTTTTCATTTTTATGCTATGAAATTTTTTCTAAGACTTGTCTTGGCTGTTGGCATGAGTGTTGGCGTTGCATGCGTTTGTGCGCAATACCCAGACCGTCCCCTTAAATTGATTGTGCCCTTTGCCCCAGCTGGAACCGTGGATGGCATTGCGAGGCTGTTTGCCAGTGAGTTCAGCAAGAACGTGGGTCAAACCGTTGTCGTTGAAAACAAAGCCGGTTCTGGCGGTGTGCTTGGCATTGTTGCCGCAAGCACTGCGCCAGCTGATGGCTACACGCTTTTGCTGGGCAACATAGCAACCGCTTCATCGCCGGCCTTGTACCCGAAGATGGGGGTCAATTTAAAACTTTTGGATCCCATCACCTTGATTGGTCGTTCGGCTTATGTGTTGGTGGTGAGAAACGACTTACCCTCCAAAAATCTCAATGAATTGATTGCGTTTCTCAAAGCCAATCCAGGTAAATACAACTACGCATCAGCGGGTGCAGGGTCAGCGATACATTTGGCCGCTGAGCTCTTCAAGAGCAAGGCCATGGTTGACATGCTTCATGTCCCCTACAAGGGGGCGGGTCCAGCGATGAACGCTCTTTTCTCCTCAGATGTGGAGATGATGTTTGGATCTGTCTCGGAGCTCAAGCCGCACATCATCGCAAAAAAGATGCGACCCATGGCGGTGACTTCTTTGAACCGTTCAAGTGCCTTGCCAGAGGTGCCTAGTTTTGCGGAGTCAGGCATCAAAGACTATGATGTACCTGGGTGGTATGGCGTTTATGTGCCTGTGCGCACGCCCGTTGATGTTTTAAAGCGCTTAAGGGATGCAGCCGATGTCACCTTAAAATCAGCAGGCCTACAACAACTCCTCAAACGCTACGACATGGAGCCGGTTTTGGGGGGTCCGCGGGAGGCCGGTGAACTGTTGGACACTGAGGCAAGGCGCTGGAGTGAGGTGATCAACAAAGCCAATATCACAGCTGAGTAACGATTTAAGGGACATTTGATGGGTATGCACATTAGGCAAGTGGGAGACGCCACTTACACAGAAGACTTTGCCAAAAAAATTTCTGAAACCCAATTCGAGGACTTGTCTGATCAAACCATCCACTCGGCCAAACGTGGGCTCTTGGATTGGCTGGGATGTGCATTGATAGGTTCCAAGCATCCCACACCAGATATTTTAATTCAAACGCTTTTGGAAAATGGGCCCAGTGAGCAAAGCATGGTGCTCGGTAAACGCCAGCGACTGTCTTTTTTGGATGCAGCCTTGGTCAACGGGCAGATGGGGCATATTTTAGATTTTGACGATACGCACATGGGGGGCGTGGTTTTGCATGCAAGCTCTCCAACCTTGTCGGCCTTGATGTCTGAGTCTCAAAGAGCGAGGACATCACCCACCGATTTTCTGCTCGCCTATGTTTGTGGTTTCGAAGCCGCTGTAAGGGTTGGGCAATCCTCCCCAGATCACCATGCGGGTGGCTGGCATCTGACGGGTACGCTTGGGCATTTTGCAGCCAGCGTTGCGGTCGGTAAATTGATCGGCTTGGATACACAGCAATTGAGTCACGCCATGGGCATCGCTGCAACACAGGCCAGTGGCATGCAACAAAACAGGGGCACCATGTGCAAGTCCTTTCACGCAGGACGCGCAGCGTCCAATGGCCTGTTGGCTGCCAGGTTGGCTTTAAAAGGATTCAACAGCAGCTTGGAAATTGTTGAAGGTAAAAGGGGATTCAGCCGAATCTACAGCGCTCGCTCTGAGCCTTCAAAAATGGTGGATCAACTGGGCCTTCTTTGGGAAATTGATCGCAATGGTTTTAAGCCCTTTGCCTGCGGCGTGGTTTTGCATCCAGCCATTGATGCGATGATTGAGCTGCATCGCTTGGGCCTTTGTGCTTTAGAGGACATCGATCGAATTGAGGTCTTCGTTCACCCCTTGGTGGTCTCTATCACAGGCACACAAGTCCCCGCCAATGGTTTGCATTCAAAGTTCAGCATCTATCACAGTGTGGCGATTGCATTGGTGGACGGCCAAGCAGGCCTGGCTCAATATTCAGACGACCGTGTATCGGACGTGGTCGTGGAGCAAGTTCGTCAAAAAATCAAAGTGCATGTTGATGACAAGCTTGAGCGTGATCAAGCCCGAGCAAGCCTGTTCTATCGAGGTCAGCATCACGAGGTGTTCATCGAGCATGCCACTGGCACCATTGGTCACCCCATGAGTGACACAGATTTGGAGCGAAAATTTGTCTCCAATGCTGAGCCGGTGTTGGGCGCAAAGAGGGCCGCAAACATTGCCCAACTGATTGGCTCACTCGAGTCGCTCCCAGAGATGTCCGCTTTATGGGAGTTGTGTGAGTAAGTCTTCCTCCCTTAACTTCCCAAGTCAATCATTTTTTTAATGGATTTCAATATGTCAGAGCTTGAGCAAAGCGCTTCAGTGATGCCCGTCATTGCCGAGTACATCGGCACTGCAATGACCAAAGAGTTGCCCCTAGAGGTCTTGGAGAAAACCAAGTTTCATTTTTTGGACACCGTGGCCTCCATGGTCTCGGGTTCACGCATGTTGGCCGGTGAGCGGGCGATTGGGTTTTTGCAAGCACAGGGCCCAAGCGCCCCGCAATCAAGCGTTTTAGGGACCCGTTTGAAGGGAACGGCGATCAATGTTGCCATGGTCAATGGGATGTTTGGCCATGCCGATGAGACCGATGATTCGCATGCAGAGTCGCTGACCCATCCGGGGTGTGGCATTGTGGCGAGTGTGATGGCGTGCGCTGAGCTGTACCACAGGAGTGGGATGGACATGCTCAAGGCCATGGCGCTTGGCTACGATGTTTGTTGTCGCTTGACCAAGTCGCTTCACGCCTATCAATTCAGAGTGGATGGACATTCCTCTCACACCTTTGGTCCCAATTTCGGTGCCGCCGCCGCCGCGGGCGCATTGGCTGGCGTGAACGCGAGACAAGCCAGGTATTTGTTGTCCTATGCCGCTCAACAGGCCTCAGGGGTGGCGTGTTGGATGCGCGACAAAGATCACATTGAGAAGGCCTTTGATTTTGGCGGCATGCCAGCCAGAAATGGCGTGAGCGCAGCGCTCATGGTGATCCATGGCTTCACGGGCGTTGAGGACGTCTTCTCAGGTGAGCGCAATTTCTACGATGCCTATGGTGTTGATCCGCTTCGTCACGCTTTGGGAGAAGCATTGGGTTTGCGTTATGAAATCATGCGCACCAGCATCAAGCGTTGGACCGTGGGCTCTCCCATACAAGCGCCGTTGGACAGTTTGGACACCTTGATGCACGAGCATCCCACCTTGAGCGCTCAGAGCGATCGCATCAAAGCCATTCACGTGCAGATTCCACATGAGTCTTTGAGCATCGTGAACAACCGAGAGATGCCGGAGATTTGTCTTCAGCATTTGTTGGCTTTGATGCTTTTAGATCGTGAGATGAATTTTGAATTGGCCCATGACCGTGCACGTATGCTGGACCCCCGGGTGTTGCAACTCAGGTCTTTGATCCATTTGAGTGGAAGCGATGAGCTCTCTCTAGAGATGCCTACACGGCAAGGGATCGTGGAGATTGAGTTTTTATCGGGTGAGCGTCTTCGTCATCACACCAAGGACGTCAAAGGTACGCCAGACCATCCCATGACTCGCCAAGAGCTTGATCGAAAGTGCATCCAGTTGATGGCCCCTGTTTTGGGGCACGATCGCTCTGGTGAAATTTGTCATGAGGTATGGCGTTTAGAGCATTTAAAAGAAGCCAGCACACTGGCGCAACTGCTGCAAACCCCTTGAGGGCATCTTGTGTCCCGGAAGAGTTCATGTGAAAACGCTCCTTGCCACTGAAGTCCTTCGCGCGAGCAGGGTAAAAGGGCAGACGGCATGGTTCCAGCAGGCCACCTCTTTATTTTGCAGGGTCCTCAATTACCGATTGCATTTAGAAAAGATGTTCCTATAATTGGTTCTTATGTGAATCAATGTTTAACCTATAAAACATCATTGTATGAATGCATTTTCAACCCCACAGCCTGCCATTGAGTTCATAGGCGTTGATAAACGCTTTGCAGCCAAAGGCAAAAGTGTGGAGGTGTTGGCTGCGACCCAAGTGAATTTGTCCATCCGTCCTGGAGAGGTGGTCTCTTTGATCGGCCCATCAGGCTGCGGCAAGAGCACCTTGTTGAACATGGGGGCGGGTTTGTCCAAGCCCTCCTTGGGGGTGGTCAAGGTCAATGGGCAAGAGGTGACGGGGCCGAACCCCCATGTGGCGTTCATGCTTCAAAAAGATCTGCTCATGCCTTGGCGTACCATTTTGGAAAACATTGAATTGGGCCTTGAGTTCAGGCGTGTGCCCAAGCATCAAAGAAGAGACGTTTCTGAGAAGTTGCTCGGTCAATGTCACCTGAGTGGATTTGGTGACAGTTACCCCCATCAGCTCTCTGGTGGGATGAGGCAAAGAGCGGCCATGGCCAGGACCCTGGCCGTGGATCCCTTGGTCTTGCTCATGGATGAGCCCTTTTCTGCCTTGGATGCCCAAACGAAGATGATCTTGCAACAAGACCTGGCCCAAAGTGTTGCCTTGCACGGCAAAACGGTGTTGTTCATCACGCATGACTTGGCGGAGGCGGTGGCCATGTCAGACCGCATTTTGGTCATGAGCGAGAGGCCTGGAACCATCGTTCAAGAGATTGAGGTTCAGATGCCCGACAGAGACAACCCCATGCGCAGAAGGAAGTTGCCTCAACTGGGGGTCTATGTTTCACAACTGATGGATCTCTTGCGCTTGGATGCACACGCAGACATGCATTGACGGATGTCTGGGGACTTGTTTTTTTGTTGGTCAATATTTTTTTGGAGTGTTAAATGTCAAATACTTTTCTTCCTTTGATGATCTCACGTCGATGGATCTTGGCCCTTGGCCTGGCCATGTCTTTGGGTGTTCAAGCGCAATCGAATTTAAAAGAAATCACCTACTTGTTGCCGGCTCCTGCCAATTTGCCGGCCTTCGGTCCATGGATGATCGCGCAAGCCAAGGGCTACTATGAAAAAGAGGGGCTGAAGGTCAATTTTGTGGCTGGTCGCGGTGGGGTGGATGTGGCCAAACAAGTGGGTGCTGGAAATGCGGTCATTGGAGGCGCCATTGGAGACACCCCAATCATTGCTCGCGCTCAGGGCATCCCTGTCAAAGCGGTGGCCGTTTTGGGCTCGGGTTCATTGACGCAATTGGTCAGTCACAAAGATGAAAAAATAGAAAGCCCCCGTGAGCTCAAGGGTAAAACCGTCACCGTGCTTGCTTATACAGACACCACCTACTATGCGCTATTGGGCATGCTCAGCAAGGTGGGTTTGACCAAGAACGATGTCAACATCCAGGCCGCAGGACCCACAGGGGTTTGGCAACAATTCACCGATAAAAAGGCCGTCGCCATGGCGGGTGTCCCGGATTGGACCGTGTTCGCCATGCAAGCAGGTGCCCAAGTGGACATCTTACCAAGCGATGTGTATTTCAAAAGCATGGCTCAAGCGATATTGGCCTCAGACGAAACCATTGAAAAAAATCCTCAGTTGATCCAAAAATTGGTGTCGGCCACCTTGAAGGGGATGAAAGACATCATGCTGGATCCGAAAGCTGCAACAGCCGTTTATGTGAAACAAGTGCCAAGCTACATCGGCAAAGAGGCGCAAATTCAAAAGACCTTTGAGTTGTACAACCAATACGTCTACAGCGCTCAAAAGGTGCCTGGCATGATGGACGAGAGCAGACTTTCTGATTTGCAAAAGTTTTATGTCACCAATGCCATTGTTCCCAAGGAAGCACCTTTGAAGGATCTGTACACCAACCAATTCATCGGCAAGTGATTGATGATCTGTTGTTGTCCCTTCAAATCCTCAGCTGCATGATGAAGCAAAACCCAAGATGAAGCTTCTCAAACAGTACAGCACGGTTCTTTGGAGCCTCTTGCTTTTGGTGGTGAGCATGCTTGCCTGGGAGCATGGGCCCAAGGCCTTGGGGGTTCCCGAGTTCGTGCTGCCCAGTTTGTCCAAGGTTTACTTGGAAATGATCCGCATTTGGGATGCGGAGCGGCTTCTTTGGCACAGCGCGATCACCGGTTTTGAGGTTTTGGTGGGCTTTGTGTTGGGTTCTCTTTTAGGGGCGGCGATCGGTTATCTGCTGGGCAGCTCCCCAGAGCTTGAAGCCGTGCTCTCGCCCTATTTGTTGGCCCTTCAAATTGCGCCCAAAGTGGCCTTTGCCCCTCTTTTTGTGATGTGGTTGGGCTACACCATGTACCCCAAAATTTTGGTGGCTGTTTTGATTGTGTTTTTTCCAGTGCTGATCAATGTGTTGTCGTCGATGCGAACCATGGACCAAGATTTGATGAACTTGGCCAGATCGTTTTCGGGCACACCGATGCAACTTTTTCTCAATGTTCAATTCCCAAGCACCTTGCCCGCTTTGTTTTCTGGTTTGAGAATTGCCAGCACCTTGGCGGTCATTGGTGTGGTGGTGGGTGAGTTGGTTGGAGGCAACATGGGTTTGGGCTATTTGCTGGTTTATTTTGAAGGCCAAGGCAACACCGCCGCTGTTTTTGTGGTCATTGCTGCCTTGACGGTGATTGGCTTGGTGGCTTATTACGCCGTGGTGTGGGCAGAGCAAAAAGTCCTGCATTATTTGCCCAGTTCAGAAAGAGCCTTTGCATGAAAGATGCTCCTGTTTCAAGCCTGGAGTTCAATCTAACGGGTCGCAAGGTGATGGTCACTGGTGCGGCCAGAGGTCTTGGTGCAAGCTTTGCAAAGGCCTTGATTGATGCTCACGCTAGCGTGGTGGTGAGCGATATTTTGATCGATGAGGGGCAGGCCTTGGTCAAATCCTTGGGACCACGTGCGCACTTCATTGAGATGAACAACGCCGACCCCATGAGCATTGAGCGTGGTGTCAAGGAGGCTGCAAGTTGCTTGGGCGGGCTCGATGGGTTGGTCAACAACGCGGCCATCACCAACTCTGGGGGCGTGGGTCATGAGCAGTTGAGCATCGAGACATGGGACCGTGTCATGCAAGTCAATGTCAGAGGCACTTGGCTCACCACGTTGGCAGCCAGGCCTTTTTTGATCGAATCGCAAAGCGGTCGCGTGGTCAACATGGCCAGTGACACGGCCCTTTGGGGCGCGCCTAAATTGTTGGCCTATGTGGCAAGCAAAGGGGCTGTGATGTCGATGACCAAATCCTTGGCCAGAGAGTTGGGTGAGCATGGGGTGACGGTGAACGCCATTGCGCCAGGTTTGACCCTGGTCAAGGCCACCGAATATGTGCCTCAAGAGCGACATGACTTTTACCAACAAGGCAGAGCCATCAAATCACCCCAAATGCCCTCTGATGTGAATGGAGCTGTGTTGTTTTTGTTGAGTGCAAGCAGCGCCTACATCACCGGACAAGTTTTGGCGGTCAATGGTGGTTTCGTGATGCATTGAGGCCAACGTTGATGGATCCATGCAAGTGTTTTTTGATTGAAGTGTTTTAAAGGGTGAGAAGATGTCAACATCGCATATCGATAACAAGCAAGTGGCGGCCAACCAAGCTGTCTTCAATGAAGTGGGTCTCATGGATGCGAGGATGCCCAGCGAAGCGAGCATCCAGCGCTCCATGCTGCCTCAAAAGGACCAGTCGTTCTCAGATTGGATGAAGGGTCGAATTGCTTTGAAGTCCACTCGGCAATACGACTGGGACGCCTTGAAGTTCCAAGCTGACTTTGATCCTAAATACCGACGTGCACAAATGCGCTATGTTGGTACCGGTGGCACTGGTGTTGGAAAAGATCAAAACACGGTGCCCTCGGCGCACTTTACATTTTCAACCATGCTCATCCCCGCTGGCAACATTGGTCCGTCTCACATCCATTACGACGTGGAGGAGATCTTCTTTGTCATGCGTGGCTCGATGAAGGTCATCTGTGAAAAAGAGGGTGAACGCTTTGAAGCCATCCTTGGAGAGCGCGATTTGATCTCTGTGCCTCCGGGTGTTTATCGTGAAGAGCACAACATTGGGGATGAGGATGCCCTGATGTGCGTGATGTTGGGTTCTCCTCAGCCCATCACACCCACCTATCCTCCAGATTCACCTTTGGCAAAAATCAAACGTTAAAGAAGTGGCTGCACCATGAATCCGAGAATCATTCATTCAGAAGGTCAAAGCATCCAATATTTGTGCGCAGGCAAGGCCCAGACGGTCTCTCATGTTTTGTTGCACGGCATTGGTTCGAGCATGAGGAGTTGGTCGGATCAATTGGAAAAGGTCAAGACCTCCAACGGGCATCTGGTGCTCGCTTGGAATGCCCCTGGGTATGGATCCAGCTCCAAGCTTGGCATGGAGGCGCCAAAAGCTGAAGATTATGCATCTCGCCTGTGGCAATGGTTGGATTTCATGGGCGTGAAGACCCCAGTTGTGTTGGTGGGACATTCTTTGGGATGTTTGATGGCCGCGAGTGCTGCACGGTTGAGCGCCTCTCGCGTGAGTCAACTGATCTTGCTCTCACCTGCCAGAGGTTATGGGGCGCAAAGCAAAGACATTCGAGAGAAAAAATTAAATGATCGTTTGAACAACTTGATTGAGCACGGACCCCTTGGCATGGCCAAACTCAGAGCGCATGCCATGCTCTCAGCTCAGGCCCCTGAGGCCCTGCGATTGAGGGTTCAAGACATCATGTCCCAGGTGGACCCCAAAGGCTATACCCAAGCCGCTCACATGTTGGCCAACGCAGATTTGTGCTGGGAGCTCACGCACCCCAAACCCAGTTGTCAAGTGTTGGTGGCCAGTGGCCATTTGGACACCATCACCCAGCCCGAGGACTGTGCTTTGGTTGCTCAAGCGATTGGACAAGAGTTGCTTGACCTCGGTCCTGTAGGGCATGCCTGTTCCATTGAAGCGCCAGAGAAGGTGAGCGAGCTCATCGGATGGGGGTGAAAGGATGAAAGCTCTGAAGGTGCAAGACCCTAGCGTGGCCACAAGGACATTGGAGGCTCAAGCCGCGAGCGAGGAGCGCTACATGGTTCCTGCATTGCTCAGGGGCCTTCAACTCCTCAAGCAATTCAATGCGCTGAACAAAGTCTTGACCGGTGCTGAACTCTCAAGGCGCTTACAGCTTCCCAGGGCCTCAGTTTTTAGAATGTTACAAACGCTTGAACACGAGGGCTTCGTCGAGCGTGTGGGCGACTCGGTGGGCTACAAGCTCAGTCTGGGTGTCTTGAGATTGGGCTTTGAGTACTTGGCCTCACTCGAGTTGACCGAGCACGGCAAATCTGTGGTGCAAAGGCTCAGAGACGAAAGCGGCTTTGCCGCTCACTTGGCGGTTCGGGATGCTAGAGAGGTGGTGTTTGTTCATAAAGCACCAGGTGTGAACGCCTCCTTTCACTCGATCCAAGTGGGTGCACGCTTGCCTGCGCATGCAACGGTTCTAGGGCGAATGCTCTTGAGCGATTTGAGCTTGGAGGCCCTTAAAATTCTTTATCCTGAAGCTGAACTTGAGCGTTTCACCCATCAAACCCCTAAAAACACTCAAGAACTTAAACGCATGATGGATCAAGAAAGGTCGCAAGGCTACAGCTTGAGCCAAGGTGGTTTTGAGGATGCGATCTCCACGCTAGCTGCCCCAGTGCTGGACGATGACCGCCATGTGATTGCTGCTTTGAGCATCACCATTCCATCTGCCAAGTTGCCCGATTTGGAGCTCGAAAGTTTGATCTCCATGGTGCAATCTTGTGCCCAAGAGCTCAGCGCTCGCATGAGCCGAACACCTTAAAAACATGGACAACATGAACCCTTCCTCATCTCATCACATCACCGTTGGGGAATTGATCGCGCGGTTTTTGGAAGCTGCGAATGTCAAATCAGCCTTTGGTGTGATATCCATTCACAACATGCCAATTTTGGATGCCTTTCACCGTCGTCAAAACATGCGTTTTATCTCCTCACGCGGAGAGGCTGGGGCGTGCAACATGGCCGATGCATATGCCCGTGCCACGGGAGGCCTTGGGGTCTTCGTCACCAGCACTGGAACGGGTGCAGGCAATGCAGCGGGTGGGCTCATTGAGGCCTACACCGCGGGTACACCCTTGATGCATTTGACCGGTCAAATTGAGTCTGAATTTGTCGATCAAGACCTGGGTTACATTCACGAAGCACCTGCACAATTGGCCATGCTCAAAGCCGTTGGCAAAGGGGCCTTTCGCATCAGAAATGCGGCAAGCGCCTTGTCAGTCTTGCAAGAGGCCTATCGCCTGGCCATGACGGCGCCACGAGGGCCGGTCAGCATTGAGATTCCAATCGATGTTCAAGCCCGTCTTTTGCCAGTGCCTCAAGACCTTGAGCCTGCAGTGCTCAGTCCCATGCTGCCAGATCCAGCGAAGTTAAACCTGCTCTATGAAGCGCTGCGCCAAGCCAAAAGACCTTTGTTGTGGCTTGGCGGTGGAGCCAGGGGCGCCTCAGGTGGCGTTCAACGCTTGGTTCGACTGGGCTTTGGCGTTGTCACCTCGGTTCAAGGCAGGGGCATACTAGAGGAAAGCCATCCCCACACTTTGGGTTCCTACAATTTACAAAAACCCGTGGAGCTGTTTTACCAAACTTGCGACGCTATGCTGGTCGTGGGTTCAAGACTCAGAAGCAATGAAACACTGAAATATCAACTTCGATTCCCAAAGCGTTTGTACCGCATCGATGCAGATGCCTTGGCGCAAAACAAGGGGTATGAAAGTGATCTTTTTGTGCTGGGGGACGCGGCTTTAAGTCTGGATGCCTTGGCCGATCTCCTTGAGCAAGGTTTGCCCATGCAAATCGACAAAGACTTGATCAAAGACTTGGGCCAAGCCAAGCAATTGGCTCAGGCGCAAGTTGACGACGCTTTGGGACCCTATGGCGTTTTGAAACAAGCGGTTCAAAACGTGGCCCAAAAGGGCATGTGGTGGGTGAGAGACATCACCCTCTCCAACACCATGTGGGGCAATAGGGCGCCGGCGCTGCATCACCCAAGAGCGGGTGTTCATGCTTTGGGCGGCGGTATTGGTCAAGGTCTGCCCATGGCCATTGGTGTGAGCCTTGCCAACGAAGATCTGGGTTTGAAAAGACAGACCTTGCTCTTGTGTGGAGACGGTGGACTGGTTTTGAACATGGGGGAGTTGGCCTGTGCGGTTCAAGAGCGCGCGCAGATGGTGATTTTGCTGATGAATGACAAAAGTTATGGCGTCATTCGCAACATTCAAGACGATATCTATGGCGCTCGCCACTGCTATGTCGATTTGCACAACCCAAATTTCAAGACCTTGTGTGAGAGTCTGGGTCTAGGGTTTCACCGTTTGGATAAAGAAGGTGATGTTCAACTTGTGCTGGAGAAAGCCTTCCAACAAACCCAAGATATGCAAGCCCCAGTGTTGCTTGAGGTGGACATGACTGCTTGGGGGCCCTTCAAGATCAAATTTGCAGGACCTATTTTGAAGAAAGATCAGGATGAAAAGTAAGTCACAAAAGAGCTTGACCATGCTGGGCTTTGGAGCCATTGGCCAAGCTGTCCTAGAGGGGTTGAGACTTCGCCAAGACTTGGCCATCTCCCACATCGTGGTCAGGGCTGAGAGAGTGGAGCTGGTTCAAGCGCAAGTGAATGCTTTGAGCCCAACACCGGTCGTGGTGTGCTCTCATGTGCCCGAGGACGCATCCCTTGTCTTGGAATGTGCAGGGCACTCGGCGCTTAAAGAGCATGTGTTGCCCGCATTGAGGCGAGGGCTGGATTGCGCCATTCTCTCGATTGGGGCACTCTCTGAGTTGGGTTTGTACGAGGACTTGGAGGGAGCTGCCTTGATGGGCCACGCACAACTTCATCTGCTGAGTGGCGCAATTGGTGGCATTGATGCCTTGGCGTCGGCCAAATTGGCTGGCCTCAAGGCGGTGCGCTACACAGCTCGTAAACCCCCCTTGGGTTGGCTTGGCACCGCAGCAGAGGACATTGTGGATTTGAGGCGCTTGGCCCATGCGCAAATCATTTTGCAAGACACGGCAAGGCAAGCTGCCAGGCTCTACCCTAAAAATGCAAATGTTGCCGCGACCATTTCACTGGCCGGCTTGGGACTGGATCAGACACAGGTCTGTTTGGTGGCAGATCCTGGGGTCACACAAAATATCCATGAGATTTTCGCAGAAGGTGACTTTGGTGAAATGCATGTCACCATGATGGGTAAACCCTTGGCAAGCAATCCCAAGACGTCAGCGCTCACGGTTTTAAGTGCACTTCGATTTTTGAACAACCAAGTCGCAAGTGTGACCCTTTGAGTCGACATGGATGGCCGGGGGAAGTGGGTGCATGGGCAGTTCAATGAATTTTTTTATAGGGTGATTCGCATGTCTTCTTTCATTCAAAGAGCTGGGTTGATGCTGAGTTTGAGTTGTTTGCTCTCAAGTGCCAACGCGCAAAACACCAACAACGCTTGGTCGCCAGTTGAAAAAGCCTTGGCCTCGGATAAATTCACCATTGTGGCCCCTTTCCCGCCAGGTGGACCCGTGGACGTGCTGGCGAGAATGTTGGCAGAAGGTTTGCAAAAAATCTATTCACAAACCGCTTTGGTGGAGAACTTACCCGGTGCTCAAGGTAACCTTGGGATGGACAAAGTCAAAAAGGCCAAGCCCGATGGCCATACGCTGCTCGTGATTCCGGCGGGCAACCTGACCATCAATCCGACGTTGATGAAGAATTTTCCCTTTCAGATCGATCGTGATTTTGCAGCCATCACGATGATTGCCAAGGCCCCCAATGTGATGGTCGCAAGTGCGCAAGTGCAGGTGAAAAATGTGAAAGAGTTGTTGGAGCTGGCCAGACTCAAACCCAATACCTTGTCGTACGCCTCTCCGGGCATAGGAAGCGGCTTGCATTTGGCTGGAGAATTGTTCAAACAGCAAACCGGCGTAGATATGCTTCATGTGCCCTACAAGGGCACGGCACCCGCTTTGAACGATGTCTTGGGTGGCAGCATTCCGTTGATGTTCAGCAATTTACCCGCCACCTTGCCGCACATCAGGAGTGGAAAGTTGGTGGCCTTGGGTATCACCGACAGCGTTCGTTCAAGCGTTGCACCTGATTTGCCCACTTTGCAGGAACAAGGCGTCAAAGGCGTGGTGGTGACCTCTTGGTATGGTTTATTGGCCTCTTCCGGTACGCCTGCAGAGGTCACGTCCCAATTGGCCAAGGATGCTGTGTGGATCTTCACCCAACCCCCCATCAAAGATCAACTCAAAGCACAAGGCTTGAGCGAGGTCTTGCAAAAGCCCGATGAGTTTGCGTCCTACATCGCTCAAGAGACCTTGACCTGGGCGAAGATCATTCGATCCAAACACATCGAGGCAGAGTAATGGATTTGGGCATTTCAGGTAAAAAAGCGCTGGTGTGCGGTGCATCTCAAGGCTTGGGTTTTGCGTGCGCACAGTCCTTGGTCAATGAGGGCGTGGAAGTGGTGATTGCTGCGCGGACTTGGGAGACTTTAGAAAAGGCCCAACTCGTCCTTGAGCGTGAACAAGGGCAATGGGCTCAGAAAAACAACTCAAAAGCTTTTGGTGTTCATGTGGAGTGTGTGGATGTCACAAGCCCACAAGGGCGTGAGCAAATCAAACAAAATCACCCAGTGATTGATATTTTGGTCACCAATGCGGGCGGCCCTGCCTCAGGAGACTTTAGGAATTGGCAGCGCCGTGATTGGCTTGAAGCCTTGGATGCCAACATGCTCAGCCCCATAGAGTTGATCAAGGCTTATCTTGATCCCATGATGGCCCAGGGATTTGGTCGAATCATCAACATCACCTCCAGTGCGGTCAAGTCCCCTTTGCATGCGCTTGGCTTATCGAATGGTGCTCGGGCGGGTTTGACGGGTTTTGTGGCGGGTTTGGCCAGACAAAGCGTTTCAAGAGGCGTCACGATCAACAATTTATTGCCTGGTACTTTTGAAACGCAAAGACTCAAAGCCAACTTCACGCATCAAGCCAAGCTGCAAGGCTTGCCCTACGAGACAGTGATTCAAGAGCGCTTGGACAAGCACCCAGCCAAGCGTTTTGGTCAAGCCCATGAGTTGGGGCAAGCTTGTGCTTTTTTATGCGGTATTCATTCGGGCTACATCAACGGACAAAATGTGTTGCTCGATGGGGGCTCGTTTTTAGGAAGTTGATCAAGGGTGTGGGCTGGAGCCAGGTTCTGGGTCCTGTCCAAGGTCATGGGCAAGGTCAAGGGCAAGGGCAAGGCTAGACCTAGGCTGGACCTATGCCTAGAGATCAAGCTCCAGCAAAGGGCTATGGCATCCGGACACACAAACCATCATCACGGTGTTCTTGCTTCTTTCTTGATCGCTCAAAACGCTGTCCAAGTGATCGGGTTGACCGCTGATCACGCGAGTCTCACAGGCACCGCAAACACCTTCTTCGCAACTGGTGACCACATCGATGTCGTTCAGCCTGAGGGCTTGAAGCAGCGTCACCTCTGGGGCGACTTCAAAGGTCTTGTTCGAGCGCTTGAGCACCACGGTGTAGGTGGTTTTGGCTTCAAGGCTTGCCTGAGCCTCTGGGGCTTTGAAGCGTTCAATGTAGGCGTGCTGAAGTTTCAAATGGTCGCATGCCGTGAGAAACGCGTTGAGCATGGGTTCGGGGCCGCAGGCGTAAAGCTGACACTCGTCGCTGGACAAGGAGCGGTTTTTGATTCTTTCCTCAATCAAGTCTTGTAGATGGGGGGGCGATGCGTTGACATCGTCAAAGTGCCAATGCACTGGAGCTGAAAATTGCGCCACTTCGTCTTGAAACGCGGCAGAGCGTTTGGACTTGGCGGCATAAATGATTTCAAAAGAAGCCTTCAAGCCATGGAGTCGATGGGCCATCGCAAGAAGAGGTGTGACACCAATGCCGCCGGCAATGAGGATGGTGTGTTGAAAGCGCTCTTGAAGGGGGAAGTTGTTGCTTGGAGAAGAGATGTCCAAGCGCATGCCAACGCGCAAATGTTCGTGAATCCACTTGGACCCCCCTTTGGAGGAGGGGTCTTTTAAAATACCCAACACATAACGCCCCCTATCAGCGGGGTTGTTCATCAAAGAGTAGCTCTTGTTGAGCCCATTGGGCAGTTTGATGTCAATGTGGTCGCCCGCAGCAAAAGAGGGCAGGGGCGTTGTATCGTTTGAAATGAGCTCGATGCTGATGACCTCATCGGTTTCAAATCGAATGGTTTTGACCAAGGCAAGCATTGTCGGAGAAAGAAAAAAACAAGAGGTTGGATAAAAGGATTTGGATGCTCAAGCCTGTAGTTTGTTCAATTGTTCGTTGGCCAAATTCTTGAGAATGCGCCTCATTCTAACAATGCCCATGTCATGCTGGTACAAGTGTTCACGCAAGTTCGCATCAGGCTCGAACTGCTCCATGGCCACACGATCTTGTTCAAGCACATGCCAATGCCTTGCTTCGAGTCGATTTTTGTACAAAAATCTCCAAGTGTCTCTTTGCCAGCCCGAGACTTTCCTGCATCTCCAAAAGAAAATGCCACTGGCTTGTCTAGAGATGGGCACATAAGCGCCAATGATGGTGAAACTTCCCCCCGGTCCCCCAGTTTTGGGGTATGGAATTTCAAGACGCATCAAGTGAATGCCACTGTCGATCCATTCTGTCCAGTCAAAATTCACATTGCGTTGGCCTTTTTTTTCAAAAGAAAAACCGTTGTCGGTGTCTCGGATTTGAAATTCTGCGGTGATGTCACCATCGGCCATCGTGTGCGATTGCTTGTGGAGGAAGGCCCCATGCATTGGGTCCATCACATTGTCCATGACGTACCGATAGTCACAACCCCATTCCGTGTAGCAAAGAAAGGAAGACCACTCCTCAGAGGTCAATTCCTCAGGCAGATTCAAGGCCGGAGCGACTGCGATGTGGGGCTCTGTTGCGTTGTAGGCAAAAATGGCGCCGTTGTGCTCAGCGATTTGAAAAGACCGGGTGGCTTTAGAGCCTTCAAGTTTGCATCCCGGGCTGCCTGGCACTTTGGTGACAACGCCATCATCCCTGACTTCAATGCCATGGTAGGCACACGCCAGTCGATCGCCCAAGTTCACCCCCATGGACAAGGGGGCACCTCGATGTGGGCAATGGTCTTCGAGGGCTCTGACTTGACCGTTTGAATTTCGCCATAGAACCATCTTGTAGCCCAGACGCCTGATTGAAATGGGCGACTCTTTGACAAAGTGTGAAGGGCATATGGCGTACCAATAATTCTCTAGGCCTCTTGCCAGAACGCTCTCAGTTGGGTCTGTAGCGTGTTGATGCAAGATATGGGGTGCTGTGTTGGCGTTCATGTGAAAGACTCCAGTGATTCATTGACCTAACTTGGACATTTCTTGTTGGAAAGACTCAGCTGTCCAAGCCTTCCCATCGGTGCACACGGGTCCCGCTTTGTTCAAGTAGGCCGTTAAAGTTTCAAGATCGTAAAAGCCCTGTGCAAAGGCTCGCTCTATGGAGTCGCCAAGTAAATTCTCAAAGCTTGTGGGTTCATGGTCACGGGTTTGAAGGGCCACGTGATATAGCGTGTCGGTCTTGTTCACAGAGATGCTCCTTAAAAAAAGACGATGGACTTAAGAAGGGCGTTATTTTTTGGGCGTATCGGTCATGAATTGACCACTTGGAGCTTGAGCATCTAATTGTCGACGTGTGTGTCCATCGATGCCGCCCGTGATGGCCCACTCTGCAAACATGGTCGGCCCAGGGGTGATTTCCCGGGCTATCCATTCTGGCGTTAATTCATCTTCATCTGAATAATACTCCACCAACGCTCCTGTTGGTGCATGAAAGTACCAAAAGATGGCGGATGAGACCGGATGTTTGCCAGGTCCCAACTCGGTCTTCCAACCACATCTTGACATGTGCATGCCGCCGCCAAACACTTCATGCAAGTCTCTGACCGTGAACGCAATGTGATTGAGGCCAACGCGCTGATTGGGTAACTGCAGTAAAAATAAATCGTGATGCCCACCATTGGGCGTGCACCTCAAAAAGTGTCCCCGATTGGGATAGGTATCAGAGAGTGTGAAGCCCAGTAGGTTTTGATAAAAGGCCGAAGATTCGGCCAAGTTGGCAACGAACAACACGATGTGTCCCACCTCAATGGGTGTGGCCTTGTCATAGATGGGGCTAGGTTGGTTGATCCTTTGTCGCTGATCCCAGCTGTTGGTCAAAGCACTGCTGAGATGGAGTTCTTTTTTTTGGCTGAGCACAATGGCCAGACTCAGTCCGCTGGGGTCTTTGCATTTGATCACCTCAGCATGGTCCTCAAAGCTTGAAAGACTTGAAAGTTGGGTCCTGAAGTGATCCAAAGCCGCAGCATCATGGACGCACCAAGTGACCTCTCTGAGGGTGGGATCCTTTTCAATGCCCTTGGGCAGTTGCGCATCTGTGCTGGCATGCACACTCACTTGCGCACCGTTGAGCGACTCAAACAAGAGGGCGTTGGTATCTTCCTTTTTCAGTGAAAGGCCCCAGTCGAGATAAAACTGGCGAGCAGTCTCTAAATCCAAAGCAGTCAACGTGACTTTTTCAATGCCCTGTAAATGCATGCCTGCTCCTGTCTTATGTGTTTCTATAGTGAGACGCTGTTTCTAGTTTGAAACAGAATTCTATTTTAACTCACAAAGCTCTTCATGGGGCAATCAGATTGCGCCATGGATGCGCGCCAGGGCACAAAAAAAGCGTCGATCACAGATCGACGCTTTTTTGTAAGAAGTTAAAAGCTTCAGTCGATCTTGATATTTCCCGCCTTGATGACCGGTGACCAAAAGTGGATTTCTTTTGCAATGAACTCAGAAAACTTCTCGCTTCCCAAGGCCAAGGGCGTTAGTCCAATGGCAGGCTCAGACAACTTGGTGAACATCTCTGGCGTTGACAAAATGGCCGTGATTTCTTTTTCTAGCCGAACTGTGATGGGCTTGGGGGTGTTGGCGGCAACAGAGATGCCAACCCAAGACACCGCTTTTACACCAGGTGCAACCTCTTCTAGAGTCGGAACATCAGAAAAATAGGGCACCCGTTTCTCTGAAGTCACCGCAAGGATGCGGACCTTACCGGCTTTCACCAACTCAGACGCGCTGGCTGTGAGCACCATGTCCAACCTTCCTCCTAAAAGGTCGGTCAGCGCAGGTGCTGGCCCTTTGTAAGGAATATGGGTCATTTGAAGGTTGAGGTTTTGCTTTAACAATTCAGCGGCCAAATAGCCCGATGTGCCCACACCTGCGGATGCGTAATTGATGGTTCCTGGCTTGTCTTTTGCAATGGCCAAAAACTCTTGAATGGATTTTGCTGGATGATCTGTTCGAACGATGATGTATTGGGGATAGACACCGAGCAAAGCCAGATGGTGGAAGTCCTTGACAGGATCGTATCCAATTTTGTTGTACATCAAAGGGCCAGGTGCGATGGATGAGTTGAAGGTGGCCAAAAGTGTATAGCCATCTGCTGGCCCTTTGGCCACTTGGTCTGTTCCTAAAGTCGAGCCTGCGCCAGGTTTATTTTCTAAAACCACGGACTGCTTCAGAGCTACAGCTAGCTTGTCAGCAAAAAGACGCAAAGCGTTTTCAGCTGCCGTTCCGGGAGCAAAAGGCATCACCAACTTGAGAGATTGGCTAGGATAAGTTTGAGCGCAAAGGCTACCAAGACCAAAGACCAACACCATGCCAAGAGTCAGGCGGCGCAAGAGGGCAGAGATTTTCATTTTTGATCCTGTTGTACGAAATGGATGGATACAGATGAAGAGCGAACAAATTAAAGCACGAGTTCATTTTAGGGGAAATGTTCTTATCCAGTTTTAGGATGTCCTATTTTTTTTGTGGTATCTTGAGGCTTCTTTAAATTTTTTTGATGAAACCCATGAAAACGCATGTCTTGATTTCTGGAGCTGGTCCTGTAGGGCTGGTCAGTGCTTTGAAGCTGTCACTTGCTGGCTTCAAAGTCACTGTGTTTGAGTCCGCTCAGGAATTGAACATGGACCTGAGGGCCTCAACCTTTCATCCGCCGACATTAGACATGATGGCCAGCTTTGGTTTGACCGAACAATTGATCGATCAAGGTTTGATTGCTCGTTATACACAGCAACGCGATCGACAAGAGGGCGTTGTTGCTGAATTTGATATGGAGCTTTTAAAGGGTGAAACTGACTTTCCTTTTAGACTTCAATGTGAGCAGTGGAAACTGACGCAACTGATCAAAAAACAATTGGATCAAAATCCAGACGTTCAAATCATTTTCAATGCCAAACTTGAATCAGTCAGCCAAGGCAACACCGAGGTGCAGGCCAAAGTCAAGGTCTTTGATGAAGTTCAGACCTTCAAGGGTGAGTACTTGATCGGTGCGGATGGTGCATGGAGTTGCGTCAGATCAAGCTTAGGCATTGAGTTTGAAGGGTTCACCTACCCCGAGCGTTTTTTGGTGATCTCCACCACATTTCCTTATGAAAAACACCTGCCGAAATTGTCCTACGTCAATTATTGCTCCGACCCGGTTGAATGGTGTGTGTTGCTAAAAGTACCCGCGCTTTGGAGGGTCCTGTTTCCAACCAAGGTCGATGAGTCTGATGATGAGGTTTTATCTGACTCCAGCGTTCAGTCGCGTTTGCAGCACTTGTTGCCTCAACCCATGGACTACCAGGCCGATCACCGCACGCTTTATAAAATTCACCAACGTGTGGCCAAGTCGTTTCGACAAAACAGAATCTTCTTGGCAGGGGATGCGGCACACATCAACAATCCTTTGGGGGGAATGGGTATGAACGGTGGCGTTCATGACGCCATGAATTTATGTGAAAAACTCATTGATGTGGTCAACCACCGTCAAGATGCGTCCATCTTGGATCGTTATGAGCGACAAAGAAGAAGCATTGCCATCGAATTCATCAATGCAAATACGGCTAGGAACAAGAAAATGTTGGAAGAGAGCGATCCTGTTGTAAGACTTCAAAGTCAACAAGAACTAAGGGCCATTGCAGAAAATCCAAAATCAGCCAAAGCCTATTTGCGTAAAACATCCATGCTTGACGCGCTCGAGCGAGCTGAGGCCATTTTATGATGAAGTTAGGCTTGTCTCAAATCACGGGTGCCGAGAGACGCGCCCGACTCAAAAAGAAAATCAGACGTGGACACTTGACGGTTGCACCTGGTGTCTTTGAGATGATTTCTGCAAAAATCGCAGATGAGATGAATTTCGATGCTTTGTACATGACCGGTTATGGCACCGTAGCCTCTTATTTGGGGCTGCCTGATGCAGGGCTGGCCAGTTATTCTGACATGGTCAATCGGGTTCAGCAATTTGCGCAAATCACAAAAACCCCCATGATTTGTGATGGTGACACTGGCTATGGGGGCTTGCTGAATGTCATGCACACTGTGCGAGGTTATGAGAGTGCAGGTGCTTGTGCCATTCAACTGGAAGACCAAGAGTTTCCCAAAAAATGTGGCCACATGCTGGGTCGTCGTGTCATCCCCGTAGCGGACATGGTTGACAAAATCAAGGTGGCGGTGGAAACAAGAAGTGACCCCAATTTCATGATCATTGCCCGAACGGATGCAAGAACAACTTTGGGGCTTGATGAGGCACTTCGGCGCATGGAGCAGTATGCGAAGGCTGGCGCTGATTTGTTGTTCATTGAAAGCCCTGAGTCAGAAGAAGAAATGCGAAAAATCGGTGAAGCCTTTGACTTACCCTTGGTTGCCAACATGGTCGAGGGAGGCAGAACACCAATATTGAGCGCAAAGGATCTGTGCGACATTGGATATGGCTTAGCGATTTTTCCGGCCACTGCTTTTTTAGCCGCCGCCCAAGCGTTTGAGAGCGTCTATGAAACCCTTAGAGACCACGGATCAACCGATCAACTGAAAACGCCTCTTTATCCATTCAGCAAGATGTCACAAAAGATGGGGTTTGATTGGGTGTCTGAATTTGATCAATCGCATGCAAAAAAGTAAAAATGCAAGACACTAAAAGCATCTACGAAAAGCAAGGCTTTGGAGGTCAATCTGGCTTTGGTCGCCTAAGTGCATTGGTTTTGGTTGATTTTGTGAACGGGTTTGTAGATCCCGATGTTTTAGGTAGCCCAGAGATCGCTTTGGCTGCCCATGAAACCCTTGAATTGCTGGACCTCTTCAGGTCCCTGAGCTTGCCCATTGCGCACACTCGCGTCGTGTTTGATGATCAGGGTGCCAATCACAATGTGTTCACGCTCAGAGTGCCTGCCCTTAAAAAACTGACTGAAAACGCCTTTGAATCGCAAATAGTTGATGTGCTAAAACCCAAAGACAATGAATTGGTGATTAAAAAACAAACGGCCTCCGCTTTTTTTTCAACAGGATTGTCAGATTGGCTCACCTTTCGGGGTGTTGATACGTGTGTGATCGTGGGATGCACCACAAGTGGTTGCATCAGAGCGAGTGTGGTGGACGCTATGCAGCACAATTACCGAACGGTGGTGGTGAGGGACTGCGTTGCAGATCGCGCTCAAGGGCCGCATGAAGCCAATTTGTTTGACATGCAGCAAAAATACGCGGACGTCTTGTCGAAAAAAGAGGTCCTATCTCAACTCTATACCTTGAAATGAGCACACCATGACCGACCATCTTGGATATCGTCATCGATTTGGAACCCTGGGCCCCTCAACCAACACCATCGTCCAACCTGATTTCGATGATTTGCGTCCTGTCGGTGTCACCAACCATTACAGTCGAATTGCAATTCCTGACAACCCAGTGAACAACGATCAAGATTTCTTAAAATTGGTGGACGATATCAATGAGGCTACATTTGATGCTGTTGATACACTGAAAAGTTGCGCTATGAGTTATCTTGTGATGGGCATGTCCGCTGCAACGTTTTGGAATGGAAGAAAAGGTGCACAAGAGTATCTAGATAAAATGCAGGACAAAGCGGGTGTTGGCGTTTCATGTGGTTCGTTTTCAACTGAAGCAGCATTGAATGTTTATAAAGCCAAGCGCATTGCTTTTTTATCTCCCTACTTTGATGTCGCCAATGATCAAGTAAGGCGGTTCTATCAAGACTGTGGGTTTGTTGTTGTGAGAGACCTTTGTCTTAAACGGCCTAGCCCTGTTTTAATTGCTCATGCAACGGATGAGATGTGCAGAAAAGCAATACTTGAGCTCGATGGCGACGATGTTGACGCCATCGTTCAAGTTGGAACCAATTTGTCTATGATAAGACTGGCTGCGGCAGCTGAACTTTTTTTAGGTAAGCCTGTGATCGCCATCAATACCGCAACGTATTGGCATGCCTTGCGGGCTTGTGGTATTCAAGACAAAAAGGCTGGTTTTGGTCAATTGATGGAATTTCATTGATCAAAGTTTTTCACCCAATGTAACCAGACGAACCCTATAGAAATTTAAAGGATGATATGAAACACAAAGCAAGGTCCCCAATGAAGAGGGTGTTGATCGCAGGAGCCCTGTTTGTTGCTCAAGCTGCCTGGTCGCAATCCGCCGTTGTTAAAATGATTGTGGCATTCCCTCCTGGGGGGCCGGTTGATTTTGTCGCAAGAACACTAGCCGAGCCTTTGGGCAAAGAATTGAATGTTCAGATCGTGGTTGAAAACAAGCCTGGTGGAAATGGAGCTGTAGCGGCCGAGTACATTTCTGCTAACGCTGCAGATGCCAAGACGCTTTGGTTCACAAGTGCTGGCGCTGTTGCGATCAATCCAGGTCTTTATGAGAACTTGAGTTACAACCCCTTGAAGGACCTGTCACCAGTGTCTTTGGTCGTGAACAACGTGGAATTGTTGGTGGTCAACCCTAGCAGTCCTGCTAACAATGGTGCCGAATTCGTTGCTTTGGCAAAAAGAAAAGATTTGGCCCTGGCTTCCTCAGGCACTGGCAGTGTGCCCCATTTGGCCATGGAGCAACTTGCAGACTCAACCAAAACCAAGATGTTACACGTACCTTATAAAGGTGCAGCTCCAGCAATCACTGATGTGATGGCAGGACATGTCGATGGATTTTTTGGTGATATTCCTGGACTCATTGGCTTGATTCAGTCGGGCAAATTAAAACCCATTGGTATCGCTGCCAATAAAAGAAGTGTGACTTTGCCAGACGTCAAGACTTTCGTTGAAATGGGCGTGCCTGGTGTAGACACCAACAATTGGTATGGTGTTTTTGTGAAGGCAGGTACATCTAAAGCAGATGTTGATCGATGGAGTGCTGCTATCAAGAAAACCTTGAAACTGGAAGCCGTGAATACAAAACTGGTTCAATCTGGTGCAGAGCCTGTCGGTTCAAGCCCAGAGGAGTTGGCTACTTTGTTGAGATCAGACATCGTTAAATGGACCCAACTGATCAAGGCCAAGAAAATCACAGCCGATTGATACACGTTTAGCACGGATGAAGAGGCCTCTTCCAACTGAGGCTCTTGGCTTGAACAGTGGCAATCTGTTCCTGTTTTTCAAAAGAGCGGGTCTGATATCTTTTGTGTTGCTGCTCCAAGCCTGTGGACTTGTCACAAAAGAATCTATCTATGAGGGTGTCAGGAGCCAAGAGAAGTTGAAGAACACGGGCCAACTCATAGAACCTAATGCGATGCCCTCTTATCAAGACTACGAAAACGAAAGAAATCGATTAAAGAAAGGGGATGAATCAACATCGATGTGGATTGATGGAGTATTTGCCGCTGGAGGGTATTTGTCTATTTTATTCAATCGCCTTGAATACCAGCCGATTTGATCACTTGTGACCACTTGCTAAGTTCTGATTTTAGAAACAATCCTAGCTCCTCCTTGTAAATATGCGAGGATTGCAATCCTTGGGCTTGAAGTGTTTTTTGAACCTCTGTGTCGTTAAGTATAGTTTTCAGTGCGGCAGTGATTTTATCTAGCACTGCATTATTAATGCCCTGGGGCGTGAAAAGCCCCATCCATAACAAAGCTTCATAACCTGGGTAGCCAGATTCGCTGACCGTGGGGACATCAGGAAATATGGAAATTCTGGCTTTTGAAGTGACAGCTATTGGGCGAAGCGAACCAGTTTTGATGTGTGTTAAAACAGGTGAGATGGACGAAAACTGCATGTTAACAATACCTGTCATCGTGTCGGTCACAGACTGAGCAGAGCTTTTGTAAGGAATATGGGAGAAGCTGATTTTTGCAGTCTGGGAAAGCAATTGGGCCGATAAATTAGCGACACTGGTGTTGCCTGCCGATGCATAAGTTACTTCTTTAGGTTTGCTCTTGGCCAGATCTATCAAGTCTTTAAGACTTTTGATGTTGTTCTTTGCAGAGGTCACCAATACATATGGAGAAAAAGCAATCAGTCCAATTGGTGCAAAATCTTTTATAGGATCATAAGAGTTAAAGCCATTGATGATTGGGCCTATGATTTGCGTAGAAGTGGTGCCCCAAAGGATGGTGTATCCATCGTTAGGTGCTTTCGAAACAAATTCAGCACCTATTGAGCCACTTGCTCCTATTCTGTTTTCGATCACAACGGCTTGGTTCAATGTTGTGGATAATTTTGAGGAGATGACCCGCGCTGCTACATCGGTTGCACTTCCGGCTTGAAAGGGAACGATCAGCTTGATGGGGCGAGAAGGCCAAGTGTCTTGTCCGAAAGCGGTCGGCACTGAGGCGAGGAGCATAGCAAGCAAGCTTGTTGATAGTTTAAGTAGGTTAGTCATTGAGGTGAACATGAAAGGTGATAAGTGCTGAATCATGGATGCGCCATGTCTCAGTTCAATAAGGCCGAATCCAAATCCAGCAACATTTCTTCGAAATCTGCAATTCCATTCCACCTGGGACTGCCAGCTAAATGCGGGGTCAAGATGACATTGGGATAGTTAAGTAGTTCATCATCGTCCTCTCCGGGTTCTTGCCAAAGGGTGTCCAGAGCAAAGCCACCAAGATGACCATTTTGAAGGAGGTCAAGAATGGCTTGACGTTCCATGCATTGAGCTCTGGAGACATTGATGATGCCTGCTCCTTTTTTCAAATGTATCAAGTTCTTGCTGTTGAGCAAAAGATGGGTCTCAGGTGTAGCGGGCAATTGGACCACGACCCAGTCACTTTGAGCCAATAAGTCGTTCAAGCTCAAGTACTTGGCATCCAATCGGTTCTCACTCATTTCATCAATGGGTCTTCGTTGTGTATATAAAATATTCATCTCGAAAGACTTCGCTCTTTTAGCGATTTCTAGTCCGATCTCTCCCATTCCAATGATGCCAATGCTTTTGCCATAAAGGGTTTGAATATTGGGTATCCGAGCCCAGTTGGAGCTCGGTGTGTGGTTTCGATCGAATGGTTTGGGTTGAAAGCCACCTTGGCGCAACAATTCAGTTGAGGTCAACTTATTGACTTCACACAGACGCTTGGCCAAAGCCAGTATCATCATCATGGCCTGTTCCGCGCAGGCGATATTGGCTCGCCTCCTGACTCGCAAGACTTTGATACCCTTGGCCCTGCATGCATCTGTGTCAATATTTTTAGTCAAAAAACCATATTTTTGTACTGCTCTTAAATGAGGGGCATGATCAATGTCAGTTTTATCAAGATTGAAGGACTCCAAAATCACTGCATGAGCAAGGGGTAGTTCATCATGAAGTTCTTTTTGAGAATGAACAAATTTAACTGTGCAGTTTTTAAGATGGATAGTTTTATTTTTTTGTGATGTTGCCCAATCTAAAAAATCAGGCATATCGTGGGCAAAAAAATCAGAAAAAGCATTTCTTCTTTCAGCTGAGCAATGAGGGTTCAATACAACGTCCAAGACTCGCGTGAAGACATCGTCTTCTATAACAATGTGAAAAGATTTTGTCATTGTTATTATGTTTCCGCGTCAATACGTAGTGAACTCATGACTCGTGTGTGCATGTTGTAAGCACCAATCAAAACACTCAATTCGACCATTTGTCGTTCAGAGAAATGTGCCTTGACATTTGCAAATATATCGTCCTCCACATCAGCTTTCAAGGTCAATTGATCGACATAGGCAATCAAAGCGAGCTCTTCATTGTTAAAAAAACCAGGTGAAATCTTCTTTTTAAGCAAGGCATCACATTCCGCATGGCTCAGTCCATCAGATTCTGTAAAATTTTTTCTATGGACATCAATGACGTATTTAGAATTATTTAGAAGTGCAACTCTTAAGATGACCAACTCTCTTATCCGGGCTGTGAGTTTAATCTTCCATCTCACAGCATTAAGAAATTGCATCCAAGACAGTGCGACTTCTGGGCTGTTGAGCAAGAGGCCGTAGACGGGTATGAGCTTGCCTCTGCGTTGCGCACGGACTGCTTTGATTTCTTCGATCAATTCCGGATGCGAGGATTCGTCAACATATTTAACACGAGCCATTTTTTGAAATAAAAGTAAGTAAAGGTGATGAAATTTTAACCTTTACTTTGTACAAATCTTTATTCCGAAAACATATATTTCTCTCACTTGCCACAAAAAGAGACGAGGACAACAGTGCTGTCTTTTGGTTTCGATTATTGAAAAATTTAAGGCTGAATTTCTATTTTTCTTGATTGTGCAATGGCCCTGTATTTGACAATGCCTTTCTCTACCAAGGCATGAAATTCTTCTGGAGAGTTGGCTTGCGGACGCACTCCGGCTTTTTGCATCTGTGCTTGTAATTCCTTGTTGGTTAAAGCGGTTCGAATTGCTGCATTGATTTTTTTAATGATTTCACTGGGCGTACCAGGAGGGGCTGCATAGCCAAGCCAGGAAATGACTTCTAAGCCAGGTATGGTTTCTGACAAGGTGGGTACATTGGGTAGCGTTTCATAGCGCTCAGGCGATGTGACTGCGATGGCCCTTAATTTATTGGCTCTCACATAAGGCACAATCAGTCCCGGAATATTGATCATCATGTCTATGCGACCAGCCAAGATATCGGTGTAGCCAAACCCTCCGCCTGCCGGAAAAGGAACATGGGTCATTTGAGTGTCGCTTTGGGCAGCAAGAAGTTCACCCATCAAGTGCAAGGCACTTCCTACCCCTGAGCTCGTATAACTGACACTGCCTGGGTTGAGCTTGGCTTTTTTGATCAAGTCAGCCATCGTTAAGATATTTGACTCTTGGCTGACTGCCAATAAGAATGGATACACGCCAACGGTTGAGATCCAACTGAGTCCATCTACGGGGTCGTAGGGTAGAGACTTGAGTGTTGCTGCTTGAGAGGCATGTGCACTTGAGATAGAAATCAATGTGTACCCATCAGGCGCAGCTTTTGAGGTCAGATCGGCGGCGATTTGGCCTCCAGCCCCCACTTTGTTCTCTACGACAAAGACTTGTCCTAAAGCCTCGCTCACCTTTGTAGCGACGAGTCTGCTGACTGCATCTGTACCTGAGCCAGCGGGACTACCCACCAACAATCGAATGGGTTTGTTGGGCCATGGATTGGTTTGAGCTTGAATGCATGGTGCAATTAAATTCAAGGCAATAAACATCAAATAAACATGAAAATTTCTTAAGCTCATCATGACCCTTTAGGTTTGAACATCAAAATTGCTCTTTATGCAGATTGTTCTCTCACCCAAGCATGCCATTGCCTAGGATAAACCCGATGATTGAAAGCATGCAATTGTTGATGTTGAGAGTAGATGGGGTCTAATTTTTAAAACTGTCCAAACGTGATCTGGCATGTTCTAACGCCATTTTGTAGCTACATCGAGGACTATTTTTTGGCCAGTGTATGGACCAGGGTTCATTTGCGCTAGGTCATCGCGTGCTTCAATGCTTTCTCGGCTGTTTG
>Ga0209829_10000036_pt1 | contig 109217 bp, 104 predicted proteins | sample C_140205_EF_Meta_FD_187311 | JGI IMG/M metagenome (GOLD analysis project Ga0209829, IMG submission 187311) | Freshwater microbial communities from Lake Croche, Canada to study carbon cycling - C_140205_EF_MetaG (SPAdes) (version 2) | ecosystem: Environmental > Aquatic > Freshwater > Lake...
GTTGAGGGTGCAGTGAAGATTGGTTCAGGTAGTTGGATTGGCACGAATGCTGTCATCCTTCCAGGAACCACACTCGGAAAAAACACGGTCGTCGCAGCGGGTGCAGTAGTGCGAGGTGAATTCCCAGACCATGTTGTGCTCGGTGGAGTGCCAGCAAAAATTCTTCGTCACTACAGCGAATCAAATGGTTGGCAGGCTGGAGCGCCTGCGTGAATTTATTAGTTGACATCACGCCCCTGCGTGAGTCCAAGATGTACCGGCGTCTCTACTTCGGAGGTGCGTTTGGAGCCCTTGGGGGAGAGGCGACATTCGTTGCCACAGCATTCCAGCTCCGAGAAATTACTCATTCTGCACTTGCCGTTGGAGCACTCGGACTTGTAGAACTATTTCCGTTGATTATTGCTGGACTTTACGGCGGAGTAATGGCCGACCGTTTCGACCGAAGAAAAATCATCATCGGCACCGAAGCAACATTTATGCTCGCTGCGCTTGGACTCATGTTTAATGCTCTCAGTAGTCACCCTCACGCCTGGGTGATTTATTTCTTAGATGCTTTTATTATTTCTTCTGTATCCATACAAAGTCCTAGCTGGTCCGCACTTAATCAGTCTTTGGTCCGTCACGAACAGCAAAGTGCATCGGCGGTGTTGGGCAGCATAAAGATGACAATTGTTTCAATTGTTGGTCCTGCACTGGGTGGTCTTTTGGTGGTGTCCGTTGGGCCGGCATGGGCATTTGGTTTAAACGCAGCGATGTACTTGATCTCGTTGCCAGTGTTTATGTCTCTTCACTCGCTTCCAGAGTTGGTGAGCACCGATAAGAGCGATACGAAACTATTTCAAGAAGGAATTCAGTACACGAGGGGTAGACCTGACATCCTTGGGACGTACTGCATTGACTTGTTGGCAATGGCATTTGCATACCCGGTAGTGATGCTGCCATTCGTTGCGGCAAAATTTGACAATCATTTTGCACTGTCGCTTTTATACGCAGCACTTCCATTCGGGGCACTTGTGGCGACACTCCTGTCGGGCTGGACTAAGAAGGTTCACTTCTATGGGCGAGCCTTAGTCGCGAGCGCCATTCTCTGGGGCCTTGGGATTGCGGCGTTTGGATTCAGCTCTCAGCTCTGGCTCTGTTTTGTTGCGCTGGCATTCGCTGGCGGGGCAGACGCAATGAGTGCAGTATTTCGCCAGACTCACTGGAACCAGTCAATTCCCCCCGAGATGCGTGGTCGCATGGGAGGCATTGAACTGCTCTCGTATGCAATTGGACCAATGACCGGATCGTTTAGGGCAGGGGCGATGACCGCCTGGACTTCTCTTCGTTTTTCGCTCACGTTTGGTGGACTTGGATGTGCGGGGGCAGTTGGCTCGGTGGCATTGGCACTGCCGGCATTATGGAACTTTGACGTACGTACGAACGAAAATGTTGCACTTGTGAAACAAATCCGTTCCGATGAAGAGCATCTTGAGCCCTAGGCTATTTACATGGCTACCGCAACGTATCTCGTCACCGTAAGTGGCCCAGACCGCGTTGGTGTTGGTGCAGAACTCTTTGAAGCAGTTTCGACACTAAGCGCACATGGTGGAAAAATTTCTGATGTTGCTCAAATCACCATTAAAGGTGCGTTAGTGCTTTGCTGCGAAGTTATAGTCGACGGATCAATTACTGAAACAGATATTGAAGCAGCAATTCTGAAGCAGAACATTGTTGCTGACGGCATCACTGCGACAGTTCTTCTAGTTGATACTTGCGAAGTAAATGCCGGTGGTCGACTGCTTGTTACATTGCTTGCGCCATCGATTAGCGCTGACCAGCTGTCAGGTATTTTTAACGCGATTGCTGCAAGTAGTGCAACGTGTGAGCGAATTGTTCACCTGGCTAGTTACCCAGTTGACTGCTACGAGCTGGTGGTTCGTGGGCTTGATCACGGTGCACTCAGAGAAAATGTAACGAAAGTTGCAAAAACAATTGGTCTAGACCTTGCGGTACAAAAAGCTGGCCTTCATCGACGCGCTAAACACCTTGTAGTCATGGACGCAGATTCAACGTTGCTGCAAGACGAAGTCATTGACCTGCTTGCTGATGAGTGCGGCTGCGCTGAAGAAGTTTCGAAGATAACAGCAGCGGCGATGGCGGGGGAGATTGATTTTTCAGAATCACTTCGACGACGCGTTTCGCTACTTAAGGGGCTTGATGAGTCAGTACTCGCAACTGTGCGTTCGAAGATTCGTTTAACACCTGGAGCGAAGACACTGCTTCGCACATTGCAGCGACTCGGGTACGTACCCGCTGTGGTGTCTGGTGGGTTCGAAGAAATTCTTGAACCGTTGCTGAAAGAACTCAAGGTTGAGTATCTAAAAGCAAACCACTTGGAAGTGAAAGACGGAAAACTTACTGGCAACGTTGTTGGTGAAATTGTTGACCGTGCCGGTAAAGCTCGAGCGCTTGAACAGTTCGCTAGAGAAGTAGGTGTCCCTCTAGAGCAGACAGTGGCTGTTGGCGACGGTGCTAATGACATTGACATGTTGTCGGTTGCCGGGCTCGGAATTGCGTTTAATGCCAAGCCCGTTGTCCAAGAGCATGCTGATGCCGCCCTCTCCGTTCCCTACCTAGATGCGGTCCTTTATTTCCTTGGCATTAGCCGGGAAGAGATTGAAAACAATTAAACCCATTCGCCAGTAATCGGGGGTATCTACTGGGTGGTAAGTTTCAAGTAACTACACAAGGAGGGGTTGTGAAAGTAACAATCGACGCGGAACTTTGCCAAGGCCAAGGACGCTGCTTCGCAATCGCACCGGATCTATTCGGATTTGATGACATGGGTAACGGCATCGTGATTGGCGATGGCACACTCGATGATTCATCACTCAAGCTTGCACAGCTTGCTCAGGCGAATTGCCCAGAGCACGCAATCTTTATCGAGGAGTAGTCATGACTGACCAGCCACTTGTTCAAGACTTTGCAACGGACTTTGATCACCTTGACCCTCAGTGGGTGAATGATCCATATCCGATTTGGGAAGACCTACGTGGTCGATGCCCTGTTGCTCATACTGAACGCTTTGGTGGTGCATGGTTCCCAGCAACACACGAAGGAGTTTCAGCAGTTGCAAAGGACTCCGAGCATTTCACTAGTCGTCAAGTAATTATCAGTTACACCCGACCTACTGATGAAGATCTACCTGCACCAATTGGACTCGCTCCTCCCATCACTTCGGATCCACCGTTTCACGTAGACGCTCGACGACTGATTCTTCCGGCTTTCGCGCCAGGACCTATCAATGCTCTTGAGCCAGGAATTCGTGAACTCTGCAATCGACTCCTCGACAACATGGGAGACCACGAAATTGTCAACGCTGGTGAAGAGTACGCGCAGTTCATTCCACCCGCTGTAATTGCACAGATGCTCGGATTCCCACCAGAGGACGAAGACTTCTTCCGTGAAGTAATTCATAACATCATTGGAAGCGCTGACAATCAAGATGAAGCTGAGAGAGATCGTCTACAAGCTGAGACTGAGGCTTACTTCAACAAGCAAATTCAAGATCACATTGATAATCCACGTGACGACCTAACAACGCATTTGCTCAATGTTGAATTAGGTGGACAAAAACTTCAACATGACCATGTACGTGGAACAATGATCTTGATTCTTGTGGCTGGCATTGACACCACGTGGTCTGCAATCGGTGCTTCAATCTGGCACCTCGCACAAAACCCAGACGACCTTGCTCGCCTTGTCAATGAGCCAGACCTCATGCCAACAGCTATTGAAGAGTTCCTTCGTTTCTATGCTCCAGTAACAATGGGCCGCATGGTCAAAGAAGATTTCGATTTCAATGGATGCCCTATGAAGAAAGACGACTGGGTACTTCTCGGATTCCCTGCAGCGAACCGTGACCCTGCGGCGTTTAAGGACGCTGACCAGTTCATCATTGATCGCGAAGAGAACCGTCACGTGGCCTTTGGACTTGGCATTCACCGTTGTGCTGGATCAAACCTTGCTCGCCTAGAGCTTCGAATTGCCATTGAAGAATTTATTAAGCGTTACCCGAAATTTGAATTAGCCAACCCAGAAGGCGTAACTTGGGCACCAGGCCAAGTGCGCGGACCTAGAAATCTTCCAGTAAAGGTATTGAAATAACATGACTGACAAAAAACTCGTAGAAGACTTCGCAACTGACTGGGACCACACGGACCCACAGTGGGTGAATGACCCGTTCCCAATTTGGGAAGACCTCCGTGGCCGCTGCCCAGTGGCACACACCGATCGTTACGGCGGCGGCTGGTTCCCAGCTACACACGAAGGTGTGTCAAAGGTCGCTAAGGACACCGACAACTTCACTAGTCGCACCGTGATTGTTAATTATGGTCGTCCAGGCGAAGATGCACTACCTGCACCAATTGGTGTTGCGCCTCCAATTACTTCGGACCCACCATTTCACTCAATTGCACGTCGCTTGATTCTTCCTGCATTTGCACCGGGACCAGTGAATGCTTTGGAACCAGTTATTCGTGAACTCTGCAACCGTTTGCTCGACGACTTGGGCGACCACGAAATTGTTAACGCTGGCGACGAGTACGCGCAGTTCATCCCACCTGCTGTTATTGCGAAGATGCTCGGGTTCCCGCCAGAGGACGAAGAGTTCTTCCGCGAAATTATTCACATCATCATCAATGGTGTAGACCTCGAAGATGAAGCAGAGCGTATTGAGCGCTTCGCACCAGTTGATGCATACTTCACCAAGCAGATTCAAGATCACATTGACAATCCACGCGACGACCTCACTTCATACTTGTTGAATGTTGAAATGGAAGGGCAAAAACTTTCCATCGAACACGTTCGTGGAACAATTGTCCTGATTCTTGTTGCTGGTATTGACACAACATGGTCTTCTATCGGCGCAACGCTTTGGCACCTCGCACAGAACCCAGACGACCTTGCTCGCCTGGTTAATGAGCCAGAACTTATGCCAGTTGCCATCGAAGAGTTCCTTCGCTTTTACGCACCTGTGACTATGGCCCGTCTTGTAAAAGAAGACATGGACTACATGGGATGTCCTATGAAGAAGGACGACTGGATTCTTCTCGGGTTCCCAGCGGCAAACCGTGATCCTGCAGCGTTTAAGGATGCTGACAAGTTCATCATTGACCGCGAGGAAAACCGTCACGTGGCATTCGGACTTGGAATTCACCGCTGCGCTGGATCAAACCTCGCACGTCTAGAACTTCGAATCGCTATTGAAGAATTCATTAAGCGTTACCCGAAGTTTGAACTTGCAGATGCAGAAGGCGTTACTTGGGCACCAGGACAAATCCGTGGTCCACGTAACTTGCCAATTCGCGTTCTGAAGTAGTTCTTACAACTGAAGGTTTGTAGTCCCTCGACGCCAGACTTCCTGCATCCATGCTTCAACTTCGTCGGCTTGGCGAGGTAGACCTGCTGAAAGATTCTTTGCACCCGTAGCGGTGACGAGGATGTCATCTTCAATACGAACACCAATGCCTCGGTACTCCTCTGGGACTAGAAGATCATTCTTTTGAAAGTAGAGCCCTGGTTCAACTGTGAGAACGTAGCCCTCAAACAGTGGGCCAATAAAGGGTTCGTTGCGAGCCTGAGCACAGTCATGAACATCAAGTCCCAAGTGGTGGCTAACACTGTGCAGCGTCCATCTGGCGTGGAGTTGAAGATGCTTTTGCAGTGCGTGGTCTGGATCTTCTTTCAAAATTCCGAGTTCGTGCAGTCCTTCGGCGAGAACTCGCATAGATGCATCATGTGGAGCTCGAAAGTTAACACCTGGCTTCACTGCTGCGATGCCTGCTTCTTGTGATGCGTAGACAATGTCGTAGATTCTTCGTTGCGCTGGAGAGTACTTCCCACTGATTGGAATTGTTCTTGTTACGTCAGCTGTGTAGAGGTTCGAGCACTCAACTCCGGCGTCCAAAAGCAGCATGTCGCCTTTGTTGACTTTTCCATCATTTCTTGTCCAGTGGAGAATCGTCGCATTAGAGCCACTTGCGGCGATTGTGTCATAGCCAACGTCGTTGCCTTCGGTGCGAGCTCGAAGATTAAAAATACCTTCAATGACTCTTTCCCCACGGCCTTCAGCTTCGGGCAGTGCACGCACAACGTCTTCGAAGCCTTTGACCGTGAAATCAATTGCAACTTGGAGCTGCTCAACTTCAAATTTGTCTTTTGTGAGCCGCATCTCATGAAGTGCTTGGTGAAGCTCCACATCAATCTTGTTCTCTTTGAATAAGGAATCGACTGACTCATCGAAGCCACGCACGGTGAGGACATCCGATGGTTTTAAGCCTTCAAGGTCACTTTCAAGTGAATCAAGTGGGGCAGTAGTAATTTCGTAATGCATTGCCGCCTCTGTTACCCCGTGACGTGGACCAACCCAGAGTTCTCCATAGCGTGAGTCGGAAAAGAAATCGTGTGTTGATTTATCTCTACGTGGACTTATGTACAGCGTCGCACCATTTTTTGGACTTATTACAAGTACGCAATCAGGTTCGTGGCAACTTGTCAGATAAAAGAAGTCAGATGATGGACGGAATCTGTAATCGGTGTCGTTTGCGCGAACCTTTAAGTTTCCAGTAGGGATAACAAGAGTCTTTGTTGGAAATTTTTCAGCAAGAATCACTCGGCGATTTTTCGTGAATGACGTACTGGGGTGCACTTCGGAGCTTGGGTGCTGTTCGCCCCAGTTCTCCATGAAGCGGTCAACTAGAGCTCGGGGAGAGGGCGCACGATGCTTCCCGCGCCAAACCCAGTGCTCGGATATTGGATTTTCCTCAGAAACATCGGGTTCTGGAATAGTGCGGTCATCTGCCATGAAGCCAACTTACCTCGCTTGGCGCTTCGTCGTATGCTCGGCGAATGGACATTTCAGTTACAAAACACGATGCAGTCGCGGTCATTACTTGGAACGAAGGGGAGAATCGAATTAATTTCGATTCACTCGGGCGAATTAATGAAATCTTCGATGACCTTGAAAAAGAAGAAGGACCATTAGCAATTGTTTTGACTGGCAGTGGGAAGTTCTTCTGCAACGGCCTTGATCTCGCAAGATTCGGGAACAACCCAACTGAGCTCTCTGCAACAGTTCAAGAAATGCAGCGAACTATTGGACGCATTCTCGTCTTCCCGGCGTACACAGTTGCTGCACTTAACGGACACACCTACGCAGGTGGCGCACTTATTTCTTGCGCCTTTGATCAACGTGTCATGCGTGAAGATCGAGGTTTCTGGTGCATGAATGAAACTGCAATTGGTATGCCACTCGGCGATCAGTTGTATTCGATTCTTCTAAACCGCCTTCCTCGCGCAACTGCAGTGGATGCGGGTGTTGCAGCACGTAAGTATTCAGGCACAGAAGCTCTTAAGGCAGGAATTGTCGAATCGGTTAAGAGTGAAGATGAAGTGCTCTCACACGCGATTGCCATTGCACAGGCTCATACGACGCTTGACCGAAAGGCAATGGGCTGGCAAAAGAACACTGTTCATGGCCCAACAGCTGAATTTATTGGCTTCGCACGAAATAAAAAAACGCCAGCTTTATAGCTGGCGTTTTTTAGTACAACATCAGATTTATTCTGATTTTGATTTGTCGGCTTTGTCAACGAAGCGCCACACTGCTGGGATTGCAAGTCCAGCAATGCCAGCCTTGATGATGTCGCCCCAAATAAATGGACTCATTCCAAGACTGATGCCAGTGGCGAGCGAGACGTGAATGTCATGTGCAAGCCAGGTGACTCCAAAGATGTAAATAACAGCTTCAGCAAGCAGCATTGAAGCTGCAGCTCGAATTACGTTTCGGTCATTTCCGCGTGAAGCGAGTGCTCCAAGTAGAGCACCAGCAAAAATGAAGCCGACTAAGTAGCCAAACGTTGGGAAAGAAATTCCGTGTGCGTGCTGCGCGAACCATGGGACGCCAGCAATTCCAGCTAGAACATAAAAGCCCATTGATAATGAAGCTCGGCGCCATCCAAGTACTGATCCTGCGAGAAGCACTCCGAAAGTCTGTCCAGTAATTGGCACAGGTGTGAATCCAAGGGGAATTGAAATCTGGGCCAAGATGCCCACCAAGGCAGCGGCACCAACTACGAGCGAAATGTCGGTAGTGAGTGACTTTGGCAAAACATCTGCGAGAACTCGAGGTTGCTTCAGTGCGATTGAGGCGGTTGACATAAACACTCCTTCTGAATGATTAAAGATACTTTAGGACATGCGACCTAAAGTATTGTGATTTCCGTTAATAGACGGTTAAATCCAGCCCTGGTCTTGAGCAATTTGTTCAACGTCACCAATTCGCAGACCGGTTCGGTGCTGCAGAGTACGGATAAGTCCACCTGCTTCGTAAAGCGACTCATAGGTTCCGGTATCAAGCCAAGTGGTCGCTCTTGAAAGTACTTCCACATTGAGCTCACCCATTTCGAGGTACGCATTGTTTAGAGCTGTAATCTCTAGCTCGCCACGTGCGCTTGGCTCAAGTGTCTTTGCAATTTCTGGAGCACGCTCATCGTAGAAATAGATTCCTGGAACTACATAGTTACTCTTTGGGTTCGCAGGCTTTTCTTCGATTGATACAACTTTTCCTTTGCTATCAAATTCGACAACGCCATATGCAGTTGGATCAACAACTTGGTACGCAAAAATTAGTGCACCCTTCACTTCGTTATTTTGTCGAAGGTGTGTTCCAAGACCGGGGCCGTAGAAAAGATTGTCACCAAGGATTAGTGCACATTTTTCACCATCAAGAAATTCTTCGCCAAGGATGAGTGCTTGAGCGAGACCGTCAGGCTTTTCTTGGATCACGTAAGAAATCTGAAGTCCAAACTGTGAACCATCTCCAAGCAAGCGGATAAATCCAGGCTGATCGTGTGGGGTGGTGATAATCAGAATTTCACGAAGCCCTGCGAGCATCAATGTGCTGAGTGGGTAATACACCATTGGCTTGTCGTAGATCGGAAGCAACTGCTTCGATACGGCACGAGTAATGGGGTGCAATCGAGTGCCACTACCGCCAGCAAGAATGATTCCCTTCACTCCATTAGTATAGAAGTGAACGAACCCCTTTCTAAAGGCCAGGTATCTCTATGCGCGTTGTAATCACTGGAGCAGCTGGCTTCATCGGTTCTCGTTTCTCTGAGATGCTGCTCGAAGAAGCCGAGGAATTGGGCTACAAAGAGATTGTCCTTTTTGACGCTTTGACCTATTCGGGACGTCGAGAGAACATGTCAGGCGTCTTGAAAGATTCTCGTGTGAGTTTTGTTCACGGATCCATTAATGATGCGACTCTTGCAAACGAAGTTTTAGCTGGCTCGCATGCAGTCATTCACTTCGCGGCGGAAAGCCATGTGGACCGCTCAATTACCGGTGCCAAGGCATTCTTTGAAACAAATGTTTTGGGTACCCAGCAACTCTTAGAGAGCGCTCGTGCTGGTGGAGTGGAGCGATTTGTTCATGTCTCCACAGACGAGGTGTACGGATCTATCCCTGAAGGGTCTTGGACCGAAGAGCACATCTTGGAGCCGAACTCGCCATACTCATCTTCAAAAGCCGGATCTGATTTAGCTGCACTCGCATATCACAGGACATTTGATCTTCCAGTAATGGTGACTCGTTGCTCAAATAATTACGGTCCACGTCAGTACCCGGAAAAAGTTATTCCACTCTTCGTTAGCAATTTGATTGATGGAAAAAAAGTTCCGCTGTATGGCGACGGGCTAAATGTACGTGACTGGCTCCACGTTGATGACCACTGTCGAGGAATTCTTCGAGTGCTTGAAGATGGACGTGAAGGTGAGATCTACAACATTGGTGGCGGCACTGAGCTCACCAATAAAGAACTCACTTGGAAGCTGTTAGAGCTCTGCGGCCACGACAGCACAATGATTGAACCAGTAGTTGACCGTTTGGGCCATGACCGCAGATACTCAGTCAACTGGTCAAAGATACAAAATGAACTTGGCTATACGCCTCAAGTTAATTTCGAAGAAGGACTTGCTTCAACTGTTCAGTGGTACATCGACAATGAGTCTTGGTGGCGCCCTATCAAGGAACAGCCGTAATGAAGCTGAGAGAACTTTCTATTAAGGGTGCCTATGAACTGGAGTCACCAGTTCATGGTGATGATCGCGGTTACTTTCGCGAATGGTTCAAGTTGCCTGATTTCGAAATTGAAGAATTGAACTTTCACGCGAAGCAAGCAAATCTTTCTTACTCTGAACGAAATGTCGTTCGTGGACTTCACTATTCGCTAGCCCCAGAAGGCCAGGCAAAAGTTGTTACATGTGTTCATGGCGAACTCGATGACGTGATTGTTGACGTACGTGTTGGCTCGCCGTCATATGGCAAAGTAGAAGTCATCACACTTGGTGCCAATGTGGGTAAGTCGGTCTACCTTCCTGCTGGCGTGGCTCATGGTTTTTGTGTGACAAGTGAGAATGCTTCGCTGACCTATCTTCTTTCGTCACCATTCAATGCTTCACTTGAACTCGAAATAAATCCAATGGATCTAGAGCTAAACATTCAGTGGCGCCTGACTGGCGACCCAGTCCTCAGCGACAAAGACGCTGCGGCACCATCACTGAGCGCTCGCCTAGATGCAGGCGAGTTGCCTAAGTACTAAAAAGGCCTGCATTTGGCCAAAAGGCTGGTCATTGGTAGCGTTATCAATGTGAGTACTGCACCTCTTCGCCTCGTTACCCCAGAAGATCACTCGGTGGTAATTCAAACCTCAAGTCAGGTGCCACGTATTGAGTCAGAGACTCAACTGCGTTCAATATTGGCAACACTCTCCGGCGTCGATTCCGTTGGTGCAGAAGCTCGAGTTGCCAAATTAGCTACTCGTTCAATTAAGAAATCCACGAAGATGGCCGCACTTGACCTGGCAATTTCAATGGTTGACCTAACAACCCTGGAGGGAGCAGATACTCCTGGAAAAGTCACATCACTCTGCACCAAGGCAATGCGTCCTAGTCCAATGGATCTCTCAGTTCCATCTGTTGCAGCAGTTTGTGTGTATCCAGATTTAGTTGCTCATGCTCGCGCAGTGTTAAAAGGTTCATCAGTTGCAGTGGCTGCAGTTGCCACTTCATTCCCATCGGGTCGAGCATCGCTAAACGTAAAGCTCATGGACGTTCGAGAAGCTGTGGCAAATGGTGCAGACGAAATTGACATGGTGATTGATCGTGGTGCTTTCTTGTCAGGACGCATTGGACAGGTCTACGAAGAGATCGTTGCAGTAAAGCAAGTTTGTGGCAACGCGCACCTGAAAGTAATTCTTGAAACTGGTGAACTAGTTACGTACGACAATGTTCGAAAAGCGAGCTGGATTGCAATGCTCGCAGGTGCTGACTTCATTAAGACTTCTACTGGCAAAGTTCCAGTTGCCGCCACACAGCCCGTTGCGCTTGTGATGCTTGAGGCGGTAAGAGACTTCGCAGAGACAACTGGCCAAATTGTGGGTGTCAAGGTTGCTGGCGGTATCAGAACAGCCAAAGATGCCATTCGTTATTTAGTTATTGTTAATGAGACCGTCGGTTCAACATGGATGACCCCAGACCTTTTCCGTTTTGGTGCATCTTCACTACTAAATGATCTATTGATGCAACGACTTAAGCAGCAACGCGGGACGTACATTCGTCCTGATGAATTCAGTGGGGACTGACATGACAGAGAACAACCTTGCGAATTCAAAACTAGGTTCATTGCAATACGACCCGGCACCAGAATCTGCTGCAATTGCGAAGTTGAAGTCAAGCTACGGACTATTCATTAACGGTAAGTTCACAGATCCCTCCAAGCACGAACAATTCGAGACAATTAATCCTGCAACTGAAAAGCGACTCGCCACAATTAGCCAGGGGAGCACTTCTGACATTGATAAGGCTGTCAAGGCTGCTCGCAAGGCATACGACAATGTCTGGTCTAAGACAACAGGTGCAGAGCGCGCCAAGTATTTGTACCGCATTGCTCGAATTATCCAAGAACGCTCACGTGAACTTGCAGTTGTTGAAACTCTCGACAATGGAAAACCAATTCGAGAATCTCGTGACGTCGACATTCCACTCGCTGCGGCGCACTTCTTCTATTACGCCGGATGGGCTGACAAGTTAGAACACGCAGGATTTGGCAATGCTCCAAAACCAATTGGTGTTGCGGGTCAAATTATCCCTTGGAACTTCCCGCTAATGATGGCCGCCTGGAAGCTCGCACCTGCACTCGCGGCTGGAAATACATGTGTTCTTAAGCCCGCCGAAACTACGCCACTGAGTGCACTACTCCTTGGTGAAATTCTTCAGCAAGCTGGACTGCCTGACGGAGTTGTCAACATTGTGACTGGAGACGGAGCAACAGGTTCTGCTCTCGTTGATCACCCTGGCGTTGACAAGATTGCATTCACTGGATCAACTGGTGTTGGTCGACTTATTCAGCAGCGTGTTGCAACTAGCCACAAGCGTCTTACTTTGGAGCTTGGTGGCAAGGGAGCAAACATTGTTTATGAAGATGCGCCGATTGATGAAATGATCGAGGGCATTATTGATGGAATCTTCTTCAATCAAGGACACGTTTGCTGTGCTGGGTCCAGACTCTTGGTTCAAGAATCAATCGCAGATGATGTGCTTCGCCGATTAGTTCGACGAGTTGAGCAACTACGTGTTGGTGATCCAATGGATAAGAATACTGACATTGGTGCCATTAACTCAGCCGACCAGTTGAAGCGCATAAAAGAACTCGTTGCGTATGGTGAACAAGAAGGCGCGACTCGTTACACGAGCTCGTGCGAACTTCCTAAGAAGGGTTTCTGGTTCGCACCAACAGTATTTGCAGACGTTTCTCAGTCGCACCGCATTGCGCGCGAAGAAATTTTTGGACCCGTGCTTTCAGTCCTGACGTTTAGAACACCTGAAGAAGCCATTACGAAGGCAAACAACACGAACTACGGACTTGCCTGTGGCGTCTGGAGCGAGAAGGGCAGTCGGACTTTATGGACTGCTGAACGGCTTCGCGCTGGCGTTGTTTGGGCTAATACGTACAACAAATTTGACCCTACGAGCCCATTTGGTGGAACTCGAGAATCTGGATTCGGTCGTGAAGGTGGAAAGCACGGACTGGAGGCATACCTCAATGTCTGATCGCCTCGAAGTTCGAAAGACCTACAAGCTACTTATTAATGGTGCGTTCCCACGTTCTGAATCTGGACGTAGTTACGAAGTAACAAGTGCGAAGGGTGAATTCCTCGCAAACGCGGCGCAAGGATCAAGAAAAGATCTTCGTGATGCTGTTGTCGCTGCACGAGCAGCACAAGCGAAGTGGTGGTCGCTAAGCGCTTACAACCGCGGACAAGTTATTTACCGCCTTGCGGAGATGGCTGAGTCACGTAGCGATGAACTTGTTGAATTTGTAAAGCTCAGTGAAGGTGTGAATAGCGAAAAGGCCAAAGCTTCAGTTGCAAAAGCAATCGACAGAATTGTTTGGTACGCCGGATGGACTGACAAAATTTCTCAGGTGCTCGGTGGAGCAAATCCAGTGTCTGGACCTTTCTATAACTTCTCTGTTCCAAAACCATCAGGCGTCATTGGTGTAATCACTCCGCAAGACTCCTCACTCGAGGGATTTGTTGAATGTGTGATTGCCCCACTTGCTGCAGGCAACTCAGTTATTGCTCTCGCGAGTGAAAAGCGACCAATTCCTGCGGTGCTCTTAGGAGAAATGACTGAAACGTCTGACTTCCCAGCTGGTGTGCTCAACATCATCACCGGAATTACTTCAGAGCTAGCACCAGAGCTGGCGTCTCACGAAGACATTGACGGTATTGATCTCGAGGGTGTCTCAGCATCATTCGCCGACGAGCTTGCATTCCGTGCAGCAGGATCAATCAAGCGAGTGCTTCGTCCTTCGAAGAAGAATCAAAAGAATTCAATTCACCGTCTACGTGCTTTTGTGGAAACCTCCACTGTGTGGCACACGATTGGACAGTAATGACAACTCCATATGAATTAGCTCGCCGTGCAGGTGAAGAACTCAGGATTAAGTCAGGAATCGATTCTTACGATGTTGCCGTAGTTCTGGGCTCTGGTTGGAAAGAGGGTGCTGACGCGCTCGGAACTCCACTAAGTGCAGTCATGTCTTCCACGTTGAGTGGTTTCGTTGCGCCAACAGTGGCGGGGCACAGCGGACAACTGCTTTCTGTGAAAGTAGGGGACCGAAACGTTCTTCTCGTCTCTGGCCGTGTCCACCTTTATGAGGGCAATACCGCAGACCAAGTAGTACACCCAGTTCGCACCGCAATTATCTCGGGAGCTAAGAAAATTGTTCTTACGAATGCGTGTGGTGGCATCGATCCAACTAAGGGTCCAGGCACAGTGGTTGTGATTCGTGATCACATCAATCTCACTGCAACTTCACCAATGGAGGGGAACTCTCCACCTGAAGGGTTTGGATCAAGATTTGTTGACCTCACAGATCTCTACAGTGCTCGACTTCGTAGCGTTGTTGCAAAGGCTGCTCCTGAACTGACAGAAGGCGTCTACGCAGGATTCCGTGGTCCCCACTACGAAACACCAGCCGAAATTGTTATGGCACGAACAATGGGTGCTTCACTCGTTGGAATGTCGACGGTCCTTGAAGCAATCGCTGCTCGACACCTTGGCGCTGAAGTCCTTGGCCTTAGCTTGGTATCAAACTTCGCCGCTGGGGTAACTGATGCACCGCTAAATCACTTAGAAGTGCTCGAAGCTGGCCAGAAGGCAGCAGCGTCGCTCGGAACACTTCTAGCGCGCTTACTACCGGTCCTGTGAACGAAGAAGTAACAAAACAAGTACTTGAGTGGATCGAACATGATCCAGACACACACGACCGTGCCACGCTTCAAAAACTTCTTTCAGAAGGCAATGAAGCAGAACTTCGACGCAGGTTTGATGCACCGCTGACATTCGGAACCGCTGGACTTCGCGGGCCGGTGATGGCAGGTCCGGCTGGGATGAACAGGTTCACAGTTCGACGCGCGACACAGGGCGTTGTTCGCTGGCTGCAAGAACTTGGAATCGATTCTTCAAGAGGAGTAGTTGTTGGTAGAGATGCCAGACGTGGTTCTGAAGAATTCAATGACCAAGCAGTAGCAGTGCTACTCGGCGCTGGTGTTCGTGTCTACGAAATGATTTCTCCACTTCCAACTCCGTATGTTGCAGCGGCCGTAAAGTCTCTGAACGCTGGCGCGGGAATCATGATCACCGCAAGTCATAATCCGCCAAATGACAATGGTTACAAACTTTACGCAAGTGATGGATCACAAATCGTTGCTCCAAGCGATGAAATGGTTGAGCGTTTCGCCAGAGAAGCAACAATTCCAGTGCTCGGTGAGCGTACGAGTGAGGATCACTTTGATGTCCCAAGCGAAGTGATTGCCAAGTATCAAAACCACATGCTGTCGAGATTTTCTATAAAGGGTGGTAGCTCACTTCGAATTACGTACACTCCACTGCACGGTGTGGGCGGAGACGCAATGATGACTCTCTTCCGAGCAGCAGGGTATTCACACGTCACAGTTGTTAGTGAACAGTTTGCTCCCGATGGCAATTTCCCAACCTTGGCTTTTCCTAACCCCGAAGAACCAGGTGCGCTTGACCTCGCTATCGCCACCGCTGACGGTGTTGGATCATCGCTCATTATTGCGAACGACCCCGATGCTGACCGACTTGGAGTTGCTGTAAAAGACAATGAAGGATGGCACATCCTTCGCGGTGACGAGATTGGCTGGCTGCTGGGACAAAAGTTGCTGCCTGATGCTGCAAAGTCAGGACAATGTGTTGCCACAACAATTGTTTCTTCTACGTTGCTATCGAAGATGGCAAAGGCTCACAGTGTGAAGTGTGCAACGACACTCACAGGGTTTAAATGGATTGCCAGAGGCGCAGCCGATAAAGAACTTGCGTTCGGGTACGAAGAAGCTCTTGGTTACGGCGTTGACCCATCAGTTGGTGACAAAGATGGACTTTCTGCTGCGCTCGCACTGTGTCAGATTGCTCATGAGGCGGCACAAGATGGCAAAACGCTGCTTGATGTGCTTGACAAAATTGAAAGTCAATACGGTGTTCACGCGGGTGCACAGATCTCTCTTCGCTCAGATGACCTTGCACGAATAACTGATGCAATGCAGCGACTTCGCTCGAATCCACCAAAAACTATTGCGGGCATGGATGTTACTGACACTGTGGACTTCGCAAATGGTTACGAAGGCTTAGCTTCTTCAGACTGCCTTAGTTATCAGCTATCAGGGACCGACCGAGTGGTTGTTCGACCTTCAGGGACTGAAGCGAAACTCAAGGTGTACATAGAGGTAGTGCGCGATGCAGGAAGTGATGTCGCCGCTGCAAGAAAAGTTGCCAAATCTGTCGTTAACGAACTCGGTGAGTCAATTACACAACTACTTGCGCTTTAGTGAAGCGCAGCGTACCCAGGCTTAATTACTGAATTAATCATTTCGAGTCGCTTATCAAATTGATAGAAAGCACTCTTTGCCGCGTTGAGAGTAAGCCACTCCATGTCTTTCAGTGTCCATCCAAATGCTGTAGAGCAGGCTTCAAATTCGCTACTTAGAGTGATCCCACTCATCAGTCGGTTGTCAGTGTTGAGAGTGACACGAAACTTCAACTGCTTTAGAAGCTCGATTGGATGCTCCGCGATTGATTTGGCAGCGCCCGTGTGCACATTTGATGTGGGACAAAGCTCCAGCGGGATACGACAGTCTCGGATGTAGCTAGCGAGTCTTCCAATTTCGTAGTTGTTTCCAACTTTTTTAATGTCATCAACAATGCGCACGCCATGGCCAAGTCGTTCTGCATTGCAAAACTGCACTGCTTCCCAAAGTGAAGGAAGCCCAAACGCTTCGCCAGCATGAATGGTTACGTGGAAGTTCTCACGCTGGATGAGATGGAAAGCATCAATGTGCTCAGTTGGTGGGAAACCATCTTCAGGGCCAGCAATGTCAAAACCACAGACACCCGAGTCTCGCCACTTCACTGCTAGTTCAGCAATTTGGACACTGTTCTGGGCTGAGCGAATTGCTGAGAGGAGAGTCCTAACAATGATTGTGTGACCTTCAGATGTAGCCTGCGACACACCTTCGTTGAATCCCTCAAGCACTGCTTCAACAACCTCGTCGAGACTGAGCCCTTGTTGCGTGTGAAGTTCTGGAGCAAAGCGAATCTCTGCGTAGACCACGCCGTCTCTTGCAAGATCGAGTGCACATTCTGCAGCGATGCGAATCAAGTGGGCTCGTGTCTGCATAACAGCAGTGGTGTGTGCGAAGCCTTCGAGGTAACGAACAAGGTCGCTCCCAGGTGCGTCAGCTATGAACCACTGCTTTAGAACGTTTGCATCGTCAGTCGGAAGTGAGTAACCAATTTCCTTGGCGATTTCAAGAATTGTTGCCGGGCGAAGCCCACCATCGAGGTGATCATGAAGCAGAACTTTTGGTGCACGCTTTATTACGTCGAGCGAAAGTGGAGTTGTAGCCATTACTTAAGGCTACTTACTTATGCGCTCCAAAAGCAATGGCCTCACATTTACAGATTCGTCACCTATGACCACTGCACCTGGAATCGTTTCACGACCTCGCTGCAGATGATCAACATCATCTGCATGCAACTCAAATAGTGGCTGTCCTTTTTCAACGTGCTCACCTTCTCGAACAAGGGTCATAACCCCAGCTGCGGCACTAACTGGATCTTCTTTGCGAGCACGACCTGCGCCCAGGCGCCATGCGGCGATACCAACGGTCAATGCATCAATTGATTGAACAATTCCAGATTTTTCTGCAACAATCAGTTCTCGCTGCGAAGCGAGTGGCATGGCGAAATCCGGGTCTCCGCCTTGGGCCATGATCATCTGTCGGTAGACCTCAAAGGCTGATCCATCATCGAGTTTGGTTGCGGGGTCAACATCAATACCAACCAGCTTCACCATTTCTCGGGCCAAGGCAATTGTGAGTTCTCGAACGTCGCTTGGACCCTTGCCCTGCAGAACTTCGACGGACTCAGTGACTTCGAGCCCATTACCGGCTGCGCGCCCTAGAGGAGCATCCATAGAGGTGATTTGAGCCACTGTTGCGACACCGTGCTCAATTCCTAGTCGGACCATTGTTTCAGCAAGAATCAACGCTTTAGCGTGGTCCTGCATAAAAGCGCCACGCCCGGTCTTCACGTCAAGAACGAGTGCGTCAGTTCCCTCAGCGATCTTCTTACTCATGATTGAAGATGAAATGAGTGGCACTGACGCAACTGTTCCAGTCACATCTCGAAGTGCGTACAGTCGTCGGTCAACTGGTGCGAGCCCTTGACCGGCTGCGCAGATAACTGCACCGATAGTTTCTAGTTGTTCGCGAACTTCATCATTCGATAAAAACGCACGCCAACCGGGGATTGCTTCAAGTTTGTCAAGTGTTCCACCAGTGTGTCCGAGACCTCGACCAGACAGCTGTGGAACCGCAGCACCGCATGCAGCAACGAGTGGAGCGAGGATGAGAGAAATTTTGTCACCAACGCCTCCAGTTGAGTGTTTGTCAACAGTTGGTCGCGACAATCCTTTTAGATTTAGTCGTTCTCCCGACGAAATCATTTGATCGGTCCAGACACCTAGTTCTTTCGGATTCATTCCATTAAAGAAAATTGCCATAAGCAACGCTGACATTTGCTCTTCTGCAACTTCACCTTTTAAGTAGGCGTCGAGAATCCACGTAATCGATTCGTCACTCAACACTCCGCCATCACGTTTTGTAATGATGACGTCAACTGCTGAAAATGAGCTCATGAATTTCTCCGCACACCGAGATCGTCCGGACCAAAGGCACCGGGCAGAAGAGTGCTGAGAAGAATTGGCGCGCTTTGATCACCAGCATCAATAAGTAGCTCATTGCCACCATGCTCAAATAGAAGCTGCCTGCAACGTCCGCATGGAGTAATTGGCTGGTGATCACCCGCGACGATGGAAACTGCAATCAGTCTTGCGCCACCTAAACGTATTAGGTCACTCACTAATGAGCACTCGGCGCAGAGCGTTAGCCCGTAACTAGCATTTTCAACATTTGAGCCTTGAACAATGTCCCCATTTGAGGTGATTCCAGCAGCTCCAACAGTGACCTTTGAATAAGGCGCGTAGGAGAGTGTGGTTGCCGCGATTGCGCGTTCACGCAGGGTGTTCCACGGAATGTCTTTAGAAGTATTCACACTTGAACATTACACTTGTCGATACATGAAAAACCTTGAAGAATTCCCTTTTGTTGTCAGCGATGAAGTTGCTACTGCCTTGCGTGAAGGTCGTGGCGTTGTATCGCTGGAGACAACAATTGTTGTTCACGGACTTCCAGCACCAGCAAACCTAGAAGTTGCGCAGCAGTGCGATCAAGCAGTGAGAAGTGGTGGAGCTGTTCCAGCAACCATTGGGGTGCTGAACGGAAAAGTAGTTGTTGGACTTTCAATGAGCGAGCTCGAGCAGCTAGCCGATCCTTCAAGAAATGCTTCAAAACTCTCAACAAGAGACATTGGTATTGCAATTGCTAAATCTCTGTATGGCGCAACAACTGTGGCAGGGACAATTGCCATTGCTCATCGTGCAGGAATCAGCATTATGGCAACCGGTGGACTCGGTGGAGTGCACCGTGACGCTCAGACGAGTTTTGATGAGTCGGCTGACTTAACCGCACTATCTCGAACACCAGTTCTCGTGGTTGCTTCAGGGGTGAAATCAATTCTTGACATTCCTGCAACGCTCGAAAGACTTGACAGCTTGGGTGTCCCAGTTGTTGGATACAAAACAAAACAGTTCCCAGGTTTTTATCGCAGTGACAGTGGTTGCAGCTTGGATTGGGATGTTGCAACGCCGATCGAAGCAGCATCTGCATTTGCGTCGCATCGTGATTTCTCCTCATCTGGATTTCTTCTCGCCAACCCCGTTGACCCAGCGAAGCAGCTCGACGAAGCTCTCCATGAACAAGCACTACAAAGTGCACTCGCCAAAGCTGAGCAACTTGGAGTTTCTGGGAAAGAAGTGACACCAGTGCTACTCGCTGAGTTTGCCCGATTTACTTCCGGGTCAAGTGTCCAGGTAAATACAGATCTAGTTGTTTCAAATGCATCACTTGCTGGTGAAGTTGCAGCAGCACTTGCGAGCAGGCAATGAGTTCACTGCGCATTCTTGTTGTTGGTGACGCAATGCTTGATGTGGTGGTTCAACCTAAAGAGTCGATTGCTCCAACAAGCGATACACCTACAAATGTTCGAATGAGCAGAGGTGGATCGGCAGCAAACCTCGCTGTGGCGCTTGCTCAAAGCGATCATGACGTGTACTTTTTGGGAGTAGTTGCAAATGACTTGCCAGGCAAGATGTTTTATGAGGAATTAGTGCGTTCTGGAGTGACGCCTGTCCTGCAAAGTGCTGAAGGCTCAACTGGTGTTGTAGTTGCTCTTATTTCTAGCGATGGTCAGCGTGCGATGCTCACTGACCGAGGCGTTAACCCTCAGCTAGCGAGTGAATTCGCACTTGAGCAACTTGAAACTGGGTTCGATCATGTTCATGTCTCTGGGTACACATTCCTCGACCCCGCAACTTCACTCGTTGGAGAGCAACTTCTTGCGTACTGTGCGCAGAAGAACATCTCCACCTCTGTTGATGTTTGTTCGGTGGCTCCATTAATGGCCATGGGGGTTGAAACCTTTCTTGGTGCAGTAAGAAATGCACGAATCCTTTTTGCGAATGAAGAAGAAGCACTCAACGTGACGAAAAGCACTTCGCTTAGCGGTGCACTTGCTGCTCTGGGCGAATTGTTCTCAGAAGCTGTTGTGACGTGCGGAGCTCAAGGTGCAGTGGCAATTAGCAACGGCGAGATTTCTCGTGCTCCCTCGCAGAGCACTGAAGTACTAGACACCACTGGTGCAGGGGACGCTGCTACTGGCGCATATCTCGGGGTTCGCTTGCTAGGTGAATCTCAATTAGACGCACTTACTAAAGCAATGGCAGCGTCAGCAGTTGTTGTTCGTGGACTTGGTTCTCGCGGCTAGTCGCGCTTGTAAGGCTGACCGTCTGCTGCTGGTGCGCGCACACGTCCTATAAGACCCGCAACAACACCAATAGTGATTAAGTATGGGAACGTCTGCAGAATTGCTGAGCGAACTGGAACGTTGTACGTCTGCAGGTTATTTGCAAGGTAGACCGACACTCCGAAAATGATTGAAGCGACGACTGCACCCGAAGGACGCCATTTTCCAAAAATAAGTGCGGCGAGTGCAATGTATCCAAGTCCAGATGTACATCCAGGCTGGAACTGTCCGTAGGAAGCAACAAAGGCAACGCCACCAATTCCTGCAATCGCTCCACCAACGACCACGTTGAAGTATCGAATCTTGATGACGTCGATTCCTACAGTTTCTGCAGCCTTTGGATGTTCTCCAACTGCACGCACGTGAAGACCATAACGAGTCTTAAAGAGCGCAAAGCTAATAACGACAACCAAGACAATCATCAAATAGAAGAAACCATTTTGATTAAAGAACACTGGTCCCAAGATTGGAATCTTGGCCAGTAGAGGGATCGCTAATTTTGGCGCAAGGTCACCCGTGTTGTACTGAGGATAAGGACTGAGTACTTGAACATTCAGGTATGACGAAAGACTCGCAAGCATTGTGACAATCACTACACCAACAATGATCTGATCTGACAAATAACGAAGTGCCAGGAACGACAAGAGAAGTCCCAGTAGAGCACCAATAAGTGCGCCCATAAACGCAGCCAGGATGAAGTTGTGCGTTGTTGAAGCAATCATGCTTCCAAAGAATGCACCACCAATGAATTGACCCTCAATGGCAATGTTCACGACGCCGGCTCGCTCACACATAACTCCCGAAAGCGCTCCAAAAACGAGCACCATAACAAGCGGTGAACTTCCAACAAGTACTGCGGTCATGTTGATGACGCCAAACGGTGCTGGTCCTGGAACTCGAACTGTCCAAATGAGAAGCCCAATGACGAACAACACTGCTGAGCCGCCAAAGCGCACCATGAGTCCCTCGGCTGGGCGGCGAACAAGTATTTCGATTCCTACGGCAATGATGAGGATTCCAAGTATCAAACAGGTTGCTTTACTTGGAACAGAAAGTTCTCCAACGTGTGGGGGGATGACCCCAGTCAGGTTTGTCGGATTAAACGTGAGGATTGACTTAGATGCTGGATTTGATCCGAGTCCAAAGATGAAAGTTGTAAATGCGCCAAGTAGCAGTGTCAAAGTTCCGATTGCGCGTGAACGACCAACTGGCCTCTTCACTTTACTAATTGTTGTCGAAGCAATTTCACTAATACTCATTAGCTCCAACCCTTTACTGATAGCTGTACGGCCTCGGCGTGCTCGACTCGAAGTCTGAAAATCTCTTTCACAAGAACAGGAGTCGCGACAAAGAGGACAATGACTGACTGAATAATTGTTGCGAGGTCTAGTGGGATGGACGTGGAAGCTTGCATCACACGTCCACCAACGTTAAGAGCGGCGAAAAGAAGTGAGCCCCAGATAATTCCAATTGGATTGTTTCTTCCAAGTAGTGAAACTGTGATTGCAGTAAATCCAATTCCTGCGCTGCCAACTAAGAAACCGCCATCCAAAAAGTGCGTCGTACTAGAAACTTGAACAACACCAGCGAGCCCAGCGAGTCCACCAGATATAAGGAACACGAGAACAATGACAACCTTTGCGTTAATGCCAGATGCTTGAGCAGTTTTCGGACTAGCTCCAGTAACTCGAAAGTCAAAACCTAATGTTGAGCGCTCTAAGAACCACCAAGCAAAAAGAACAACTATGCCAGCAATAATTATTCCCCAATTAACTCGAAGCCCTGAATGTGCTCCAAAGAGAGGGGACAACTGTGCCGTGGGATCTACATACCTTGAAACATCATTCTGCTGACCAGGTTGCTGGAGTGCTGTAGAGAGCAATGTATAAATCAAGAAAAATGCGATGACGTAGTTCAGCATCAAGGTAATGATTACTTCGTGAGCTCCAGTAAATGCTTTTAGGAGTCCAGGAATGATTCCTGCAATTACACCACCAAGAATTCCTGCAAGAAGTGTTAGCGGTACATGAACAACAGTCGGCAAGTGCAGCATTGATCCAGCAGCCGTGCCAACGATGCCACCCATAACCGCCTGACCGTTTGCACCAATGTTGAACATTCCCGCCTGGAATGCAATACCAACTCCGATACTCGCAATGAGAAGAGGGGCGGTGTAGGTAAGTGTCTCTGAAATTGGAGTGAGAGCTACGGTCCAGTCTTTACCAGTAGTTAACGCGTGCCAAAATTGCGGCGGATCAACAATCGAACCTGTGAAGATCGAACGGTACGCGGCGCCAACATTGTCAAGGGTGACCTTTAGAGCATGAAAAATTCCACCCCAACTACTGAAGACCAGACTCCACGAGTGAAGAATCACAGGTGATGTCGCAATGATCACCAGCGCACCGACAACAAGGCCAAGTACAACAGAGAAAACAGTCACGAAGACAGGACTCTTTGAGGTGTAGCGCACCCAGAGGTTTGGCTTAGAGCTGTTACTCATTTGAACCTTCAGTTACTCCGGCCATCAGAAGTCCAACGTCAGACCTGCTGGTTGACGGTGGGACAATTCCCGTAATTTTTCCATTATGCATAACGGCGATGCGGTCACCCAGGGCGAATACTTCGTCAAGTTCTGAAGAAACAATTAAGACACCACGCCCAGAGTTACGTTCATTCACAATTTGCTTGTGGACGTATTCAATAGAACCAACGTCGAGCCCTCTGGTTGGCTGTGAAGCCACAAGCGCCGCGATTGGGCGAGAGAGTTCTCGAGCGACGATTACTTTTTGCTGATTTCCACCAGACAAAGAACTGAGCGGTGCCTGAGTGGAGGTGGTTCGAACGTCAAAGTTTTTTACAAGCGTCTGAGCGTTCTCATCAACTGCTTTAAGGTTTCTCGTTCCACGCTTAGCGAATGGTGCTCGTCTAGGAGTGTTCAGAACCATGTTGTCAGCGACACTCATAGAAAGAACGAGACCATTTGACTGGCGATCTTCTGGGATGTGGCCAAGCCCGGCGTCCAGGATCTGTCGTGGTGAGTTATTAGTTATGTCTTTGCCACCAAGGGTGATGGTCCCTGATTCAATACGTCGAATACCGGCGATCGCTTCGACGAGTTCTGTTTGACCATTGCCCTGAACTCCAGCGAGCGCCAAGATTTCTCCACCGTGGACGTCAAGTGAGACGTCATTTACTACTGGGAGGCCACGGTCATCATGAACAACAAGATTTCGAATCTCAAGCACGACATCGCCCTGTGTCACCTCATCTTTTGCCACCGTCAGGTTTACTTCACGCCCAACCATCTTTGATGCGAGTACAGATTCAAGGTCAGTTGGGAGGGCCGTTCCAACAACTTCACCAAGTCGAATGATTGTAATTACGTCTGCAATTGCTTGAACTTCTTTTAGTTTGTGTGTAATAAAGAGAATTGATTTTCCTGCAGCGGTGAGCGAGCGCATGATTTCGAGAAGTGAATCGATTTCTTGCGGCGTAAGAACTGCAGTTGGTTCGTCAAGAATGAGTAGCTGTGCATCGTGGTTGAGTGCTTTCAGAATTTCAACGCGCTGTTGGATGCCAACGGAGAGCTCTTCAATAATCGCATCAGGATCTACTTCGAGTCCGAATTCTTTCGAGACACGTCGAATATCATCTGATGCTTTTTCTAGATCGAGCCGCCCAAATGACTTAGTGGGCTCAAAACCAAGCACTACGTTTTCAGCTACTGAAAATACTGGCACCAGCATGAAGTGTTGGTGCACCATTCCAATACCACGCCGCACTGCTTCACCAGAGTTTGAGAATTTAATGGGTTCGCCATCAATGAGAATTTCGCCCTCATCTGGCTCGAGAAGTCCAAAGAGGACGTTCATCAGAGTTGATTTACCTGCACCATTTTCACCGAGCAAACAGTGGATCTGTCCAGGTTCAACGGTGAGGCTGATTTTGTTATTAGCGGTGAAGCTTCCAAATCGCTTCGTTATATTGCGGAGTTCTAAATGCATTGTTTTCATCGTACTAACAACAAAGCCCGGGCGGAAAAGCCCGGGCTTTGTTGTTAGTAAAACTTGTAAGAACTATTAGTTCTTAGCTGGGTCTACTGAAATAGAACCGTCAGCGATTCCCTTTGCAATAGTTGCAATCTTCGCCTTAAGAGCAGCTGAAGTCTTAGCGTCGTTGAATGCGAATCCGGTGCCACCATTAGTAGTTGTACCTGTGTACGTTCCACCAGTGAATGTTCCGGCCTTGGCACTTGTAATTGCATTCTTTACAGAAGCACTAACACCCTTTAGAACAGTTCCGAGGAACCATCCATTAGCTACGTCCTTAGCGTTTGTTGTCTTAGCGTCAAAGTCAACCCATAGAACTTGGTGACCCTTACCAGCTGTCTTTGCAGCAGCAAGTGATCCAAGTCCAACTGAACCAGCAACTGGGAACACAATGTCTGCGCCCTGTGCAAATAGACCAGTAGTAATGGTGTTACCAGCAGTTTGGTCAGTGAAGCTGTTAGCAAATGTTCCTGTGCCAGCTCCGCCTGATGTTGTTGATGGTGTCCATCCAAGAACTGTTACTGACTTGTGGTTCATCTTGTTGTAGTACTTAACACCAGCAACAAAACCGTTCATGTAGATAGTCACTGGTGGAATGTTGATTCCACCGAATGTTGCTACTTTTCCAGTCTTTGATGAAGCTGCAGCCAAGTAACCACCAAGGAATGCACCCTGGTCTGTACGGTACGAAAGGCTAAGCAGGTTGTTCTGCGGTGTTGGCGGGCCACTGTCAACAATTGCGAACAATTGGTTTGGGTTTGCCTTTGCAGCAGCAGTTGTTGCATCACCCATCAAGTATCCAACTGTGACGATAATCGCACAGCCCTGAGAAATGAAGGTGTTGATGTTTGATGTGTAGTCAGCTGATGATGTCGAAGTCAGGTACTTCACAGTGATTGCTTTATTAGCAGTCTGTGCAGCCTGAGCTCCTTGCCATGCTGATTGGTTGAATGACTTGTCATTCACTCCACCGGTGTCAAGAACAACACATCCGGTTGGTTTTGCAGCGGCACTTGCAGCACCTGAAGTAATTACACTTCCGGTCACTCCGAGTGTCATGGTGCCGAGTACTAGCGCGCTAGACCCGAGCAATGTTCCAATGCGACGGAACTTTCCCATATTTTTCTCCTATTGGTTTATTTACAGCACGATTCTGAATACATGCAGTCTCCGACAGGACTATCAAGCAAGCAGACTTTTGATAGAGCCGAGGATAGTCTTAAGTCACAATCCATGTGACAAATGTGTGATTAACGCAGCGTTAAATCTGAACTGCCTGTGGGAAAAGTAATTGCTTAATTTGCTAGTGGTGCTGACCAGCGGTTTTAGGAATAAAGAATGCCGCAAAGAAACCGAGCAAGGTGATGATTGCTGAAATCTCGTATGCACGCTGGTACCCAGCGGTGAGGGCAAAATTAGTCGAGACGTTACTTTGAAGTAGTTCTGCGGAGCGACTTGCGGCGAGGGTTCCAACAATTGCGAGTGAAAGTGAACCACCAATTTGGCGAGAAGTATTAAGAATTCCTGAAGCGAGACCCGCATCTGCACGATCTACTTGCGCGGTTGCTGCAGTCGCGAGTGGCGAGAAGAGTAGCCCTATTCCAAATGTGCACAGCACAGAAGGAACAATGATGCCTGGGAAGTAATGGCTGTTTGTTTCTAAGTGACTGAGCCACCAGAATCCAGCTGTTGAAACTAGAGCTCCAGCGAAGACAATTGGTCGAACACCAATTTTTTGAATACTGCGTGAACTCAACTGTGCACCAATGATGATGCCAACAGCCATTGGCAAGAAACTAAACCCAGTCTTCACGGCGTCGTATCCGAGCACTGCTTGGAAGTAGAAGGTGAGGAAGTACCAGAAACCGAAGAAGACTCCTCCAATGAGGAACATCACAATGTTCGCTACTGAAAGAGAACGTGATTTAAAAATGCGAAATGGAACAAGTGGGTTGCTCGCTGCTTTTGCTTCCCACACCAAGAACGCAAGAAGTGCAATGCCACCAATTATGAACCACTGAATTGTGGCTGTTGCGCCCCAACCAATTTCTGTTGATTGAACAATCGCGTAAATGATGCTGGCGAGACCACCAGTAATAAGTATTGAGCCAGTGACGTCGAGCTTGTCCTTGTCGTCTGCTTTTCGCATTTCTTGCAAGAACCTCATTGCGAGGAACGCTGCAGCGAGTCCAATCGGAATGTTGATAAAGAAAATCCATCGCCAGTCGGCGTAACCAGTGAGCAGTCCACCAATGATTGTTCCAAAGGCGCCTCCTGCTCCCGCCACTGCGCTCCATGCACCAATTGCCTTAGGCATGCGTGGACCCTGGAACGTGGTGACAATAATTGTGAGTGTCGCTGGAGAAAGAATTGCAGCGCCAACACCTTGTAGTGCACGAAGTGCGATCATCTGTGATGCATTGTGTGCGAATCCAGCACCCAGACTCGCAAGCACGAATACAAATAGACCAGTTAAGTAGACACGGCGACGTCCAAAGAGGTCAGCAGCGCGCCCACCAAGCAAGAGGAAACCGGCGTACGTTAGAACGTAGGCATTAATTACCCACTGCGCGTTAGAGAGTGTGAAATGCAGTGAGCGCTGCATTGTTGGTAGGGCTACGTTCACGATTGACACGTCAAGTACCACCATGAATTGGGCAATCAATGCGATTGAGAGAACAATCCAGTCTGGAGCGTGGCGGTGTTCGGATGTTTGGGTGGTGGTCATTGTCTAATGGTAATGGTGGTGTTTCTTTGCTTCAGCGATAGGAAATGACACGAGTGTGTGTTTTGCGCAACACTTGATACATGGCCGCACAATTTATTTACACGATGAGAGACCTCCGACGCTTCTACCCACCGGACCGAGAAGTGCTTAAGGGGATCAACTTGTCCTTTTACCCAGGGGCAAAAATTGGAGTAATTGGCGGTAACGGCTCGGGTAAGTCATCACTACTTCGCATCATGGCTGGACTAGACGACGGCTTTACTGGTGAAGCACGACTCACCCCAGGATTCACCGTTGGCTACTTGCCCCAAGAACCACAGCTTGATCCAACAAAGGATGTAGTTGGAAACGTCGCTGATGGTGTTGCAGAACAACGTGACCTGCTACTTCGTTTCAATGAAGTGTGTGCCGCAATGGCCGACCCTGATGCTGACTTCGATGCGCTACTAAGCGAGCAGTCTGATCTGCAAACAAAAATTGATGCCGTAAACGCCTGGGACTTAGAGCGCACGCTCGACATTGCAATGGACGCACTTCGACTTCCACCAGCTGATGCTGACGTAACAAAACTCTCAGGTGGAGAAAAGCGTCGCGTGGCACTTTGTCGCTTGCTTCTTTCTAAGCCTGACTTACTTCTGCTTGATGAACCTACAAACCACCTTGACGCTGAATCAGTTGCTTGGCTAGAGCGCACGTTGCAGGACTACTCAGGAACAGTTGTTGCTATTACGCACGACCGCTACTTCCTCGACAATGCTGCATCGTGGATTTTGGAACTCGACCGTGGGCATGGCATCCCGTGGGAAGGCAACTACTCATCATGGCTAGAACAAAAGCAAGAGCGACTCGCTCAAGAAGAAAAATCTGACAAAGTTCGCCAAGCTGCACTTGAGCGAGAACTCGAATGGATTCGCATGTCTCCACGAGCTCGACAAAGTAAAGGAAAGGCGCGTCTCACATCGTTTAATGAACTCGTTGCTGAGTCTGAATCTTCTGAGCGTCGTGCTGACAAGTTAGAAATCATGATTCCGCCTGGACCACGTCTCGGTGACACGGTTGTTAACGCCACCGACCTCGTAAAGAGCTTCGATGAAAAATTACTCATTGAGAATCTTTCATTCTTGTTGCCACCTGGTGGCATTGTTGGTGTCATTGGCCCGAACGGTGCAGGTAAGACCACGTTGTTCAAGATGATGACCGAACTCGAGAAGCCTGATTCTGGTGACATCGAAATTGGATCGACTGTTGCGTTTGCGTACGTTGACCAGTCACGTGACAATCTGAATCCTGACGCGACGGTTTTTGACGAAATCAGTGAAGGTCTAGAGCACATGATTGTTGGTGGCCGTGAAATTCATGCGCGAGCCTACGTTTCGAGCTTTGGATTCAAGGGGAGTGACCAGCAGAAGAAAGTTGGAGAAATCTCTGGTGGTGAACGCAACCGTGTGCAACTCGCCAAAGTGCTTCGCACCGGTGGAAACGTGTTGCTGCTTGACGAACCTACAAACGACCTCGATGTGGACACGCTGCGTGCGCTTGAAGATGCACTACTTGGCTTTCCGGGTTGTGCTGTCGTGATTAGTCACGATCGCTGGTTCCTTGACCGCATTGCAACACACGTGCTTGCCTTCGAAGGTGACGCGGTGGTGCGCTGGTTTGAAGGGAACTTCTCTGACTACGAAGCAGAACGTCGCAAGCGCCTGGGCACTGATGCTGACACTCCACACAGAATTAAGTACAAGCCACTTACGAGGTAACTCTGCATGGTCTGGATTAAAGACCTAGAGTTCCTCAAGTGACCAAAGGAACTGATTACTCGTCGTATTTAAAGATCCATGATCTTCTAAAACTGCAAGTTCCACTCACTAGTGACGCGCCTGATGAACTTCTGTTCATTGTTGTGCACCAGTCCTACGAGCTGTGGTTCAAAGTGGTAATTGATGAACTTAGGCGTGCGAGTCGCGCTCTTCATGACGCAGAACCGTGGAACGCACTCTCACACTTACGTCGAATCATCATTATTGAGGACTTGTTACTCGCACACTTGCAGGCACTCGACTCAATGTCTCCAGAAGGTTTCCTCGCATTTCGTGACCCACTCGACCCAGCGTCTGGATTCCAGTCATTTCAGTTCCGTGCCATTGAATTCCTTAGTGGTGGCGGAAAGCCCGCGATGTTGAACTTCGAACTGTTCGGTGATGAGCAGCGTGCGTGGCTCAAAGAGATGAGTGAAGTGCCAAACGTGTGGAGTGGCTTCGAGCACGCAGTTCGCTCCGTCACCGGTGCATCAAACACTGATGATCTCTTAGACCTCGTGCGGGCAATTTACTTATCGCACACCACCTCAGAAACAAATGCGCTTCATGCCGTGGCTGAACTATTACTCGACCACGACCAGCGCATCGCTAGTTGGCGACACCAGCACATGATTATGGCGGGCAGGCAAATTGGCAGACGCCAGGGGACAGGCGGAAGCGACGGCATGGCGTATCTTGATACAACTATTAGCCAGCGCCTCTATCCAGTGCTCTGGGAAGTGAGGTCAGTGCTGTGATTAGTCGTAGTGATTGCGAAGCCATGGATGTGAGCGACAAGCTCGCACCACTGCGTAGTGAGTTCAGTCTTAATCCAGGTGAGATTTACCTCGACGGGAATTCGCTCGGCCCAGTTTCAAAGAACGTGGGAGTGCGTGTAAATGAAGTCATCAATGATCAGTGGGCCAAAGGCTTAGTGCGCAGTTGGTCAGCCGCTGGATGGATGGCTGCGCCACTTACCATTGGCGCAAAACTCGCTCCACTGATTGGAGCTAAGGCGAATGAAGTGCTTGTCGCTGACACGTTGACGTTCGCAATAGCGAAATTAGTTGGCGGTGCGTTGAAGCTTCGTCCAGAGCGCAACATTGTCTTGACGGATGTTGCGAACTTTCACTCAGACATCTACATCATTAATGAAGTTGCGAAGTGGGCGGGAAGACCAATCGAAGTTCGCACCATTAACCGGAACAATCTCGCACAAGAACTAAATGAAAATGTTGCACTCGTGGAGTTCACTCAGGTTGATTACCGCACGGGCGAGATGCTTGACATGAAGTCCATTACCAAGATGGTTCATGACGCTGGTGCACTAATGATGTGGGACTTTGCACACTCCACTGGAGCTGTTCCACTCGATGTTGAAGGCTGCGACGTGGACTTTGCTGCTGGATGTGGTTACAAGTATCTAAACGGTGGTCCAGGTGCCCCTGCTTTTATGTACATTCGTGAAAAGTGGCAGAACGTCATTGAGAATCCAATTCCAGGATGGCTCGGTCACGCTCGACCATTTGATTTCGAGCTTGGCTATGAAGCTGCACTCGGAATGCAGGCATTCGTAACATCATCACCGTCAATTCTCGCGCTCGCCGCTCTCGATGGGGCACTAGACATTTGGTCAAAGACAACAATGACTGAAGTGAGAACTAAAAGCTTGGCTCTCACCGACCTCTTTATTGCACTCGTGGAAGAGCGCCTCCCTGGGGTATTTGAAGTTGTCACACCTCGTGAGCATAAAAAGCGTGGATCACAGGTTGCACTTCGACACGTTGAAAGTTATGGAATTGTGCAAGCACTCATTGAACGTGGGGTTATTGGTGACTTCCGCGACCCAGACATTTGTCGACTCGGCTTTACGCCGCTCTACCTAGGTTTTGTTGATGTGTACGACGCAGTTGAACGACTGGTCGATGTAATGAACTCCAAGGCCTACAACGACCCAAGGTTTAAAGTCCGTAACTCGATTACGTAACTACTGCGAGAAAATTACGGTGCGCGTTCCAACGAGGGCAACACGGTCTTGTGCAACTAAACCAACCGCACGAGATAAAACGTTGCGTTCAATGTCTCGTCCGAGAGCGACCATGTCTTGGGGCGTGCGTGAATGGCTGACTCGAACAACGTCTTGTTCAATGATTGGTCCCTCATCAAGTTGATTGGTCACAAAGTGCGCAGTTGCTCCAATGAGCTTCACGCCTCGATCGTATGCCTGGTGGTAAGGCTTCGCGCCCTTGAAGCCTGGAAGGAACGAGTGGTGAATGTTGATGACGTGTCCACTTAACTGCGCACAAAGTTCTGGAGAAAGAATTTGCATGTAGCGAGCGAGAACTACGAAATCAATTGAGTAGCTCTTAACGAGAGCAAGAAGTTGATCCTCGGCGTCATTCTTTGATTCTGGTGTTACTGGGATGAAGTGAAAAGGAATGTTGTATCGCTTAACGAGTGCTTCGCAGTCTGGGTGGTTACTCACAACTGCAGCAATGTCGAGGGGGATGTCACCTTGTTCGAGCCGGTAAAGAAGGTCGCTCAGGCAGTGATCGAATTTAGAAACCATGATGAGCGCACGTCGGTGCTGGTCTTCGGGGCGAATCTTTAGAGTCGGGCTGAACTTAGCGAGCTCAGTGGTAAGTACTTTTTGTACTACTTCGAAGTCATCGACTGTTGTTTCAAATCGGGTGCGCATGCAGAAGTGACCAGTGGCGGGGTCGGTGAACTGATCGTTTTCCAAGATGTTGCCTTGAACGTTGACAATCGCAGAACTAGCAGCGAGAACAATGCCAGGGGCATCAACGCACTGGAGGGTCATTATGTAGTTCTTCACCCCTACAGCGTAGAAGAGTTAGGAGTTAGCTCCTAACTGAATGAAACAAAGGTAATAAGGACAGCATTTTCAAAGATAATTCGAGAATTTGCGCAATCAGTTGGGCTAAATATCTCTTGGCTGACTACGATAGAAAAGCAATCCGCAACCAATAAGGAGTCCAAAGACATGGACACAGTTAATGTCATCGTCGAAATTCCACGTGGATCTCAGAACAAATACGAGTTCGATCACGAAACCAACACCATCATGCTCGACCGACACCTCATTGTCTCAATGGGCTACCCAGCAGAGTATGGATTCATTCCTGACACTCTCGGTGGCGACGGTGACCCACTCGACGCACTAGTACTCAGTGAGTACCCGACGTTCCCAGGGTGTCTCATTAAGTCAAGAATCCTTGGAATGTGCATCATGACTGACGAAAAGGGCGAAGACGCAAAGCTCATCTGTGTTCCTGACTACGACCCAGCGTGGAAGTCCGCGAAGGACATCACAGACGTGCCAAAGGCGACGCTCGACAAGATCAGCCACTTCTTCACTGTCTACAAGGACCTCGACGAAGGCAAGTGGGTCAAGGTAGAAAACTACGTTGGTCGTAAAGAAGCACTCGCTGAACTCGAAGCTTCTATTGCTCGTTACAAGGGTTAATACTTTTTTGTAACACGCACCCTCTAGGGTGTTGGTATCGCAAACTTTTCTAGTAACTCTGAAACCCAGCGCGTCATTGATGCTGCTCGCTCACCTGAGTGGGACATTGACCTTGGACCCTCTGGCAAAATAATGGCCACCAAAGAGTCAGGCGTCGATGGACTGCCATGGACAATTACTGCTGTTCGTGCCGGCAAGGGAATGAGAGTTTCTTTGTACCAACCAGGCGACGACACAGAAGTTGAAGGTGACGTTATTGGAGAAATTTCTGGGAACCCGAGAGAAATGGGCCGTCAGCTCAGAACTATTCTCGAAGATGTTGTGACAGAAGGAATCTAAAAGTTCCGTCGAAAACAATTAAAATTGATGCACGAGTGAACTGAAAGTACGCACATGAATTTACGTCAAGAAAACTTCCCAGAATTTATTCGTCCTTGGTTAGAACGTTTTCACATTGACTTTCGCCCGCACCGTCAACCTTCGACGTATGAAGTTGTTTTTGCGACAGTGACTGCAGTCATAGGCTCACTTATTCTTGATGCGATTCTCGTGAAAATTGGAGAAACTGTTTATCCAAAGACCGTTGGATACGAACACTTTCAGTTCATGAGTTACGCCAAGCTCACTGTTATTGGAGTACTTGGTGCATGTGCTGGATGGCCAATCGTTACTCGAATCACTTCACAACCAAAGTGGCTGTTTTTGCGACTGGCCCTTGTAGTGACACTTGTGTTGTTGCTCCCTGACCTCGCCATCTGGGCAATGGGGCAACCTGGAGCAGCTGTCTTTGTCTTGGTATGGCTACACCTTGCAATTGCAATAGTTACGTACTTATCGCTTGTCATTTTGGCCCCAGTACGTGGAGCACGTAACAACTACTAATCGCTCGGATGGCGTGTGAATCTATACTCCGGCAATGAGCAAAAACGTACTTATAACTGGCGCAGGATCGGGCTTTGGAAAGTTAGCGGCATTAGCACTAGCTGAACGCGGGCACCACGTCATTGCAACCACTGAAACTGAGCAGCAGGCGAGTGAGCTGAAAGCTGAAGCCCCTCAACTGACTGTTATAAAACTTGACATCACTTCTAGTGACGTCAAGAAAGTTCACGACTACGAAGTTGACGTCCTCATCAATAATGCAGGTGCTGGACAAACTGGTCCGATCGCTGACATCCCAATGGAACGTCTTCGTCACCTGTTTGAAGTAAACGTTTTTGGCACCATGGCCATCACACAAGAGGTATTGAAGGACATGGTTCCACGCAAGAGCGGGCGAGTCATCATTATGTCTTCGATTGCTGGAGTATTCAGCGCACCAGCCTTTGGTCCTTATTCAATGACCAAGCATGCCCTCGAAGCAATGGGTAAAGCAATGCGCATGGAAGTTGCTCCTCTCGGCATTGATGTAACGCTCATTAACCCCGGCCCATATGCAACTGGCTTTAACGACCGCATGGTTGATTCAATGTGGGAATGGTTCGGTGACACATCACTTAACAAGGCTGCAGAAGATCTCTTCAAAATGGTTGGACAATTTACCGTTACCGACCAGATGAATCCCGTTGAAGTCTCAGATCGCCTGGTGGAACTTGTAGAAGCTGAGACCACAACCGAGAACAACTTTGTGCCCGCAGACATCAAGGAACGACTGGGAATGTAGCCAGTTCGCGCCATGCGTGGCGCTCCATTAATCTTTCGAGGTTACTGATTAGAAGTAAAGCGGTCGCTCAAAATGTGTGACGCAAAAGTATGGAGGAATCATGACAGCACGAGTCGCCGTAGTTACCGGTGCAGCCCGAGGAATTGGTGCAGCAACCGCAATCCGTTTGGCCGAAGATGGTTATGACGTAGCAGTACTTGACCTTGACGCAGCTGCTTGCGCTGAGACAGTTGATGCAGTGAACGCAACAGGTCGTCGTGGCCTTGCAGTTGCTGTAGACGTTGCGAGCGAAGAGAGCGTCGAAGCAGCTATCGCAACGATTGCTGAAAAGCTAGGTCCTCCAGTTGTGCTTGTAAACAACGCCGGAGTACTTCGTGACAACATGATGTTCAAGATGAGCTTGTCAGACTGGCAGATCGTTATGGGCGTTCACCTTCAGGGTGCGTTCCTAATGTCAAAGGCTTGCCAGCGCTACATGACTGAATCTGGATTCGGTCGCATCGTGAACATGTCCAGTACTTCTGCACTTGGAAACCGTGGACAGGCAAACTACGCAGCCGCGAAGGCCGGTCTTCAGGGTTTCACCAAGACTCTCGCAATTGAGCTTGGTAAGTACGGAGTGACTGTTAACTCAATCGCACCTGGATTCATTGTCACTGCAATGACACAAGCCACAGCTGACCGCATGGGAGTTGGCTTTGATGACTTCGTAAAGGCAGTTGCAGCACAGACTCCAGTTGCACGCGTTGGTTACCCAGAAGACATTGCTAATGCTGTGTCGTTCTACTGTGACGAGCGATCAGGCTACGTATCGGGACAGGTTCTCTACGTTGCTGGTGGCCCTAAGGCTTAAGTAGTTCTTTTTCACTGTCTTGATTGGTAGCGTTGGTCTATCAATCAAGACAGTGAATACGTTCTCTTCCCCCGCGTTGCATTTATTGGCGCGCTGCTCACGCTGGCACTCGACGGCGGAGTTTCTGCTGTTTACGGCACCTTCTTAAATGACATTGCGTCTCGTTTTGCTATTTCAATACCCACTGCCGGCGAATCGCTCACCATTAATTTCATTGGCGGAATAGCTGGCGTCTTTGTAACGTTCTTTCTACTTCGAAAGTATTCGGGGCGAGTAACAATGATGGTGTCAATTGGCATTCTTGGAGCGGGCCTGCTCGCACTTTCACTGGCGCCTACGTGGTCACTCTTTTTGAGTGCAGCCTTTCTCACTGGTGTTGGTTATGGTGCAATCGACTTTGGGGTGTATTCACTACTTTCAAGAAGCTTGCCGGAGCGTCGAACGTTCCAGCTGAGCATTATTGGATCTGGATGGGGGATTGGATCAGTAATTGCCCCACTGGTGGTTGCAGTGGTGGGAGCAAAGTACTTTCATCAGTTCTTCTTTGGCGCCGGGGTGTGCGCAATGCTGCTGATCTATCCAATTCAAACAATCGTTTCACCACATTCGAAAGATCGCGTCTTGTCTCTTCGAATGAGCAAGCCTTCAGCGAAATTGCTGAGTTTCTTTACGTTGATTATTTTTCTCTACGTTGCGCTTGAAACTGCCGTTGCTGGTTGGACTGCTCCACAGTTGACGCACTGGCACTTCTCACCACTCTGGGGTCAACTTTCAACTGCTGGTTTTTGGGCAGGAATTGCAATTGGTCGATTGATTGGTCCTGCGTGGAGCAGGCGCTTAGGCGAGCCGATGATGGCGCTGATTGGAATTATTAGTTGCTGCATTGTTATCCCGTTCGCGTCATTCAGGTACGTGGGTGCATTCGTGTATCCAGCATCTGGGTTCTGCATGTCGGTGATGTTCCCGATGACTCTTGCTTGGTTTAACAACTGGAGCGCTGAGCCAGAGAATGGTGTCGCGATGCTTCTTGCTTTAACAATGGCTGGTGGCGCAGCGGGTCCCGCACTGGAAAGCATTTTGGTTTCGCAGTTCGGTTACGGGGCAGTGCCCTGGGCCGCCGAAATCTTTGCTGTTGCATGTGCGATCACCTGTCTATTGGTGTATCGCAATGTTCCGTCACAGCGAAGTGAACAACACCTCGCTTGATTTTTACCGAGAGTATCCCCGGTCGTCATCCTTCGAACGTTCTTTTGGAAACATTTCTTGGAGCATGAATTGAACACGAGGCATGATGACACGAGCAGGGTAGTACTTCTCTAAAAGATCTAGTCCCTCTTCTGGTGTTGTGAACTCACAAAGCTTGTAGAGGAATTTGATGTCGTCAAGGTCACGGTCGGCTCGAGATGCCATAAGTTTCATTGCCAAAAGGAATTTTGGTGAAGCGGCGGAAACACTCAAGTTAGGTCCCTCGTAAACGCTGGCGCGGTCGGGGTCCTCGCCTGGGATGAAGCCTTTCACCCCGTCGTTGAGCCAGTCATTATTTATTTGCAACTTTTCAGCAACGCGTTCTGCCGCGATTCTTACTTCTTTTGTCGGCACGAAAATCGCGTCTATGTCTGTCGTTGCCCTTCGCGAGTTGTAGGCAATGGCCATTGCCGCTCCACCAACAATAAAAAGTTCTGCTCGCACTTTTTGTTCTGCAAGTTCTTTTTCGAGCTCTTCAAGTGCTTTCAGCAGTTGTTCACGGTCGAGCATTGTCATCAGGCGTATGTCAATGAATCTTGGGTTAGGAAAACCCCACGTCGCTTGCATGAAATAGGGCTTGAAACTATGGCGTCAGCGTGTAACGATTCGAGACCGGAAACAAACCAAAATGTGTCAAGAAAATACTTTTCTTCTTGCACCCAGCGAGGGGCTGCAACCCTGTTGACTGCACACGAGTACTCCACTATTCCAGCAATCAGTGCATCAAACTTTGGGTCACCAGTGTCATCAGGCTGTTCCTTGATCATCTCCACTCGTGCCTCAATGGACGAACGTTGGTACCGCTCATGAATTCTGAATGCGAGTCTGATTGCTTCATTAGAGGCGTTGTTCGTTAGGCACTCAGAAATTGACTCCGCAGTTTCTTTGATTGTTGGTTCAGTCCATGCCATAACTCAATGGTACGACGGTTCAGTGACATCCAACCGTTTTGTATGAATCCAGCAAATCTGCAGTGAAGTCACTGCAGATTTGTTTGGTGGGCCGCCCGGGTCTCGATCCCGGCACCTTAGGATTAAAAGTCCTCTGCTCTACCCGATGAGCTAGCGGCCCTGAGCGTTCTATCGTAGTTGTTAGCGAGACCACCACCGAAAGAGTAAGTTTTGTCTATGTCAGATTTCAATAATGAGAGCGTTTCTGCGATTGAAGCAACACTGAATGACGTCGACCGCGCTCTCGAAAGATTGCGAGTTGGCACCTATCGGACCTGCCAAGTTTGCAATACGCCTATTGGTGAATCAGAACTTGTGGGCAATCCACTGCTGGCTAATTGCCCAGCGCATCCTGAACTGATGTAACTATTCCTTAAAAAAGCAAGAAACCCGGTGGCTAGGCCACCGGGTTTCTTTGTTAAAGAGGTGCTTACTTCTTAGTTGCCCAGAAGATTTCTGCGATCTGGTCAATCTCTGCAAGCAAGCGATCGGCAACTGCAACATCTTGTGTCTTCTTCGCGTCGCCAGCAGACTTTGTTGCCTTCCAGAAAAGGTCGTGAAGGTTTGGGTGAGCTGCGAGGTGCTCTGGCTTGAAGTAGTCAGTCCAAAGTACCCAGAGGTGGTGCTTCACAGCTTCACAGCGCTCTTCTTTGATGATCACTGATCGAACCTTAAAGTCCGCGTCACTTGATGCTGCGTACTTTTCCATGCAAGCCTTAACTGACTGCGCGTCAATTTTTGCTTGTGCTGGGTCGTAGACACCGCAAGGTAGGTCACAGTGAGCGTGCACTACAAGTGGAGTAGTTGCGGCATCAAGCATGGCATTAATTTTTGAAAGAAGCGTCATAGCTTCGCCTTTCGTTTCAGTGGCCAGTTGAGTTCTGACCAATTTCTCTACCCGCAGGTTAGTCATCCTTCTCGGGTAACGTTCAGGCTATGGCATCTCTCCTAGAGATCTTTATCCGGCGTGTCAGCGTTGAGGGATCCTCAATGGTGCCTACATACCTGCCAGGCGAGCGACTTACCGCAGTTCGCCGATGGAGAAAAGTGCGTGTTGGCGATGTTGTTGTAGTCCACGACCCAGCAGATCATCAGCGATTTCTCTTAAAACGTTGTGTCGCAATCATTGGAAATCAGCTCGATCTTCGTGGCGATAATGCAGACTTTTCGACAGACTCTCGGTCGTTTGGCTTAGTGCCAACACGAGATGTTGTCTGGCTAGTGACGGGATCTGGCCACAAATAATTCTCGTGGCCAATTGTTGACCAAACAGGTAGGATTTAGGTATGGCACGCCTAGCCGTTATCTCGTATCACACCTCTCCACTAGCTCAACCCGGCACGGGCGACGGCGGTGGAATGAATGTCTACGTCCGCGAACTCTCTAGCGCGCTTGCTCGACTTGGCAATGAAGTTGACGTCTATACACGTCGTGACAATCCATTTGTTCTTGACACCGTAAATGTTGAACCGGGATTTCGAGTCCACAACATCAGTGCCGGACCACCGAGCGTTCTCGGCCGCAACGAGCTCCCACTGTTCGTAGATGAATTCACTGACAATGTTGAAGCCTTCTTTCATGAAACAGAAATCCCAGACGCGATTCATGCGAATTACTGGTTGAGTGGTCTCAGTGGTCACCGCTTAAAGCACGAAATGAACATCCCGCTCATTATGACGTTCCACACGCTTGAGCGCGTTAAGGCAGAAACCTTCGAAGGTGAATCAGAAGAGCGTGCTGCACAAGAAGCATCAATCTTCGCCTGCGCCGATGCAGTACTTGCTTCGTGTGACGTCGAAGCAGATCAAATTGTTCGTTTCTATAACGCCGAGCCTGCTCGAGTACACGTCGTTCCACTTGGCGTGGAGCACGCCTTTTTCTCACCTGGCTATAAACCACAAGCACGCCGAGCGCTTGGCATTGATGAGAATGCAACACTCATGCTCTTCGTGGGTCGACTCCAAGCGCTTAAGGGTGTTGACCTTGCGCTCGAGACGCTTATAGAAATGCGTAGTCGTGGTGAAAATGCTTTGCTGGCAATTATTGGAGGCCCATCCGGCCCTGACGGAAGACTCGCGCTCAGTGCTCTGCACGAACGAGTTAGCGAAGCTGGCGTCATCGACAGCGTCTTATTCGTTGCTCCACAGTCTCACCAATTGCTCTCGTCATGGATGAGAGCAGCAGACGTAACGCTTGTTCCATCACGCGCGGAAAGTTTCGGTCTCGTTGCTTTAGAATCATCTGCGTGTGGAACACCAGTTGTTGCTAGCAACGTCGGAGGCCTCAAGACATTGGTGGATCCAGGTGAAAATGGATACCTCATTGATTCACGCGACCCTGTGGTGTGGGCAGATTATGTGAAGAAGGCAACCAACGTTGATGACGTTATGAGATTGTCGTCAAACGCAGTGTTGTTGGCTCGCGCCTATACGTGGCGAGGAGCTGCACAGTCACTCGCAACGCTCACTGAAGACCTGGCACGTACAAGTCTCTTGCGCTGCTAATCATGTCAGCACCAATTGGCGAAAGCAATTCACCAGTAGTACTTGGTCGCACCATTGACGAGTGGGCCACTGCGTGGCGTAGTACTGGATCAAGCGTTTCTGTTGAGCATGCATCGACTCCCGATGTTCGAGGTCACTATCGCTGGTTGATTCGTCTTAAGGGTGAAGAAAAAGACACCATTGCTTTATGGCTCACCCTTCGCCAGCGCACCGTGCACGTGGAAACCGAAATCATGCCTGCGCCGGAGTCGAACAAAGAAGATGTGTACCGATTTGTTTTGGTGAAGAACGCGGAACTCCGAGGTGTCCACATTGCTCTTGGTCCAGAAGATGGGGTGTACCTGATGACACAGATCCCCATAGGAGAGCTAACAATTGAAAGACTTGACGAACTCGTTGGCGCAACGCTTACCTACGTTGATGAAATCTTCCCAACCGTGATGACAATGGCTTTTCCGGGGCTTTATCGACGCCGGAAAAAGAACTAGTCGAGCGCCTTGTAGCCTTTATATATGGCATATCAACTAATAATCGTTGGCGGCGGACGCATGGGCTCTGCACTAGCTGAGGGACTTCTCGCTGCGCAGTACTGCGCGAAGAATGAACTAGCAATTATTGAGAGTTCAGCTACGGGTCGTGAAGATCTAAAGAAGCGCTTCGCTGGTGTTGATGTACACGCATCGATGGAACTAGATCACGTTGGGCCACACACTGGAGTAGTTCTTTGTGTGAAGCCAGATCACGCAGAAGCAGCCGCACGAGTGTGCGGAACTGTTGGCACTATGCGACTTCTTTCAGTTGTTGCGGGACTTTCTACCGCTCGAATTGAAGCCGTCATGCCTGGAGCAGTCGCCGTAATTCGCTCAATGCCGAACACGCCTGTTCTTGTTCGAAAGGGTGTTACAGCAATTGCTGGTGGCGCTCACGTTACAAAAGAAGATCTTGACTGGGCTGAATCAGTAATGGGAGCAGTTGGTTCAGTGTTCCGTGTTACCGAGAAAAACCTTGATGCGGTGACTGGCCACTCTGGTCCTATGCCGGCGTACTTATTCCTCGTCATTGAAGCTCTCATTGACGCTGGAGTTCATCAAGGACTTTCTCACGAGATGTCAAAGCAAATGGTTATTGACACGTTCCTTGGATCTGCAGAACTTCTTAAGCAATCAGGTGAAAATCCTGCCGACCTTCGTGCACAAGTCACGTCACCTGGCGGCACCACTGCAGCGGGGCTTCGAATTCTTGAAAGTCGCGCCGTTCGTGCAGCGTTCTTAGAAGCAGTCTCTGCAGCAGCTGAACGCAGTCGTCAGTTAGGTCGCTAATCGCTTCGGTGGTGGCGTAAAAAATTATGGCTACGCCTCGACTTAGAAATAAAAAGCTCTCCGAGCCAACGATTTCTCGTCTCCCCGTTTATCAACGAATTGCTGAAGGATGGCGCAATAGAGGGCTGCAACACATTGATTCAGAACAAATTGGACAGCTCGCTGGAGTAACTGCAACAACAGTTCGTCGCGACCTGGCTGGACTTGGATCTCTTGGAACTAGAGGTGCTGGTTACGACGTGCAAGTACTCATTGAACGTATTGCAGAAGCTCTGGGCCATGACATTGGCTATGACGTAGTTGTTGTTGGAATGGGAAACTTGGGTCACGCACTTGTGAATTCATCGAACTTTCTTACCCGTGGTGCACGCCTAGTTGGAATTTACGACTCATCTCCAGAGATGATTGGCACATACGTTGCTGGCCAGCAAGTGAAGTCAATGAATGAGCCAATGATTGGCGCAACCGTGGGAGTAATTACAACTCCAGGTTCTGCAGCGCAAGATGTTGCTGACAAATTTGTAAAAGCGGGCATTCATGCAATCCTTAACTTTGCGCCTCAAGTAATCACTGTGCCACTGGGATGTGCTGTTCACTACGTTGACTTCTCGATTGAACTTCAAATTTTGATGTACCACCTAAATAACGGCACTGGACCACTTGGTGGTGGACTACTTCACTCGCTTGGTATTGCATCAGTCACAACGCCACGGAGTTCATAACGTGAAGACCTTTCGATTGGCGACACGTCGTTCGCCGTTGGCTCTTATTCAAGCGGAACTGGTTCAAAAGAAACTTCACGACCTTGGAATGCAGAGCGAACTCGTACTTGTTGAAACGACAGGCGACAAGGACACAACCGCGTCGCTTGCGTCACTTGGCGGTAGAGGGGTGTTCGCAGTAGAAATTCAGCTGGCACTTCTTCGAGGCGACGCTGACATTGCGGTGCATAGCGCTAAAGATCTTCCAAGCATTAGCCCAGATGGTCTATTTCTTGCATGCGTGCCTGAACGCAGGGACGCAGCTGACGTGCTTGTAGGTAAATCACTCGCTGGACTTGGCCCCGGTGCCACAGTCGCCACAGGCTCACCTCGCAGAGCAGCATTGCTGCTCGAGCGACGTCCCGATCTTCGAATAGTTGAACTACGCGGCAACATGGCCACTCGACTCGCCAAACCCGGAAGTGACGGAATTGACGCCGTCGTTGCCGCTGCTGCAGCGCTTGAACGATTGGGCCAAGAGCAACTAAGCGCAGAAAGACTCGATACCGGATGGTTTATTCCTCAGGTTGGACAGGGCGCGCTCGCACTTGAAGCTCGAGATAACGACAAGGAATCGCTGGAGGCACTTGCCTCACTGAACAACATCACTGCCTATGACTGCGTTCGAGCCGAGCGAGCATTCCTTGCGGAACTTGGAACTGGGTGTTCAATCCCTGCTGGTGCGTACGCCGTAATGAGTGACGGTCAGATTTCACTCAGTGCAGTAATGATTGCAATCGATGGTACGAAAAGTGTTCGAGCAACGATGACTGGAAAGAATCCAGATGAACTTGGTAAGCAAATTGCCATTCAACTACGCGATAAAGAAAATGGCGCATCACTTCCTGGATGGGAAAAATAGTTCATGAAAGTCGTCCTTACTCGTGAAACAGGAATGAACGATGAACTTCGCAAGTGGATTCCCAAGCGTGTCACTGTTGTTGAAGTCCCACTCACGACTACGAGTTACCGTGATGAGACCGCGTTCAGTACTGAGCTAAAAAATCTAGAGTCTTGCGGCGCGTTCACTGGTCTAGTTGTAACGAGTGCTCGAAGCGCCCGTTACGTTTCACCAGCCCTTGCTAATTGCTCGAGCGATGTAAAGATTTACAGCGTTGGCTCATCTACATCTCGTGCAATCACAAAGACCGGTAACGAAGTTGACGTTGAAGCCTCTGCGATGTCATCTGAATTAGCTAGTCACATCGCGAGCGGTCCTGTGCTTATTATTGGTGCAAAAGAAATGCGACATGAATTAAGTGATGAACTGAATTCAAAAGCAGTCCCTACTGATCGTGTTTGGTGTTACGAAACTGTTGGTGCAGAACTAGACCAAGAACAGCGTGACGAGCTTTCAAGTGCAGACGTTGTGATTATTGGTGCTCCCTCGGCGTGGAAAGTTGCAAAACCATACGTCCGTAGTGAAGCGTGGGTGATTGCCTCTGGTGAAATAACTGCGTCAGAAATTCGCGATGACCACAACCGTGTGAAAATTGGCTGGGGTAAGTCACTCACACCAATGCTGGAAATTCTGCGCTAATTACGCTCAAAAAAGCCTGTTCGCTAAGACCAATAGGCTAGAGGGGTGTTTCCTACCGAACGTCCACGTCGCCTTCGCGCAACAGCTGCACTCCGTGAGCTTGTCTCTGAGACAACACTGAGTCCAAAGGACTTTGTCGCTCCACTTTTTGTCGCTGAAGGGCTAAGCGCCCCTAAGCCAATTCTTTCTTTACCTGGTCAGTTCCAGCACACCATTGAGTCGTTGCACGAAGAAGTGAGAGCGTTGCAGCGCGCTGGTGTGACGAGCATCATTTTGTTTGGCGTGCCTTCATCAAAAGATGAGCAGGGTAGTGGTGCATTTGATCCGAACGGAATCTGCCAAGTCGCACTCCGCTCACTTCGTGCTGAATTTAAAGATGACATCGTGATCATGGCTGATCTCTGTCTTGATGAGTACACCACGCATGGACACTGTGGAGTGCTCAATACTGACGGAACTGTTGATAACGACAAGACGCTTGAGCTCTATGGAAAAATTGCAATCGCTCAAGCCAGCGCAGGTGCACACGTAGTTGCACCGAGCGGAATGATGGATGGTCAAGTTGGAGCGATTAGGTCTGCACTTGATGATGCAGGATTTAATGACATTGTCATTCTCGCGTACTCAGCAAAATACGCGAGTGGCCTCTACGGTCCTTTTCGTGAAGCAGTTGGTGTTGAAATTGCTGGTGGTGGAAACCGTCGCTCGTACCAACAGGACTACCGCAACCGTCGCGAATCACTACGCGAAGCTCGCCAAGACGTAGAACAAGGCGCTGACATTGTGATGGTCAAGCCTGCCATGACGTATCTCGATGTATTGAGTGATCTTCGTCGAGAGCTCGATGTGCCGTTGTGCGCATATCACGTAAGCGGTGAATACGCCATGATTAAAGCCGCCGCCGCGAATGGATGGATTGATGGAACTGCTGTGGCCATTGAACAATTGACAGCTATTCGACGTGCAGGCGCTGATTTTATTTTGACGTATTTTGCACGTGAGATTTCTGAAGAGCTCAACCGATAATTCGGTGACATTCGAATTATGACTACAACTCTGCGCAGCGAAGGTTGGGTAGTTCGTCCGAGTTTTGTTCCCAACGGGCCAACCGAACCTGTAACACTCTTGTTCGACGAAGCTGGAATTACGCAGCTCGCGGGTGATCCAATGGTTGCGTGGCAGACCCCATGGTCTGAGATGTCCAACATCCAATTAATTCGCTTTCGACGTAAAGCAGCGCTGTTCGCAACGATTAGTTCTGTTCGTTACTGCTGGAGAACTTCCTCATTGAACGATTTTGATTCACTTCGACAAATTGTTGGGGAACATGGTGGACGAGTTATTCGCCGTAAGCGACACTTTGGCGTTGTGGCCACCGTGAGTGTGGTTGTGCTTGCTTCATTCGCGGGAACTATTGGTTCATTCTTAAACAGTGGGTCTTCGCAGACATCTGAAATTGCAAACACGAGAGCAATCAATCTGACGCTAAAAGATCTTCCTAGTGGTTCTTCTCTTGCAGCGTCATCTCTTCTTTCGTATCTATTTGGCACAAGCCCAGTTGTCATTTCTTCAACAACTACGACGCAGGTTCCAAAAAATTCAGCGTGGTACGCAATTGAATCAAAATTCCAGAGCTGTATGGGTGTCTCTCATGAGAAAGATCGCGTGTTTGGCTTGGCGGGTCAGTTGCCCAAGTACCAAGTGACTTCAAAGGTGTACGCAAATTCTTCGTACGGGGGATTAGAAGTTATTTCAACATCTCAGTACTACGAGAAAACCTCAATGGTGCAGCGTGACACTAAAGAAATGACTTCACCAAATTTCGGTAGCTGTTTTGTTGCGGCGAATGAATCAATTCTTCTTTCATCCCTACTTGGTGGAAAAGTGATTGCACCTGCCGGTACGACGTGGATGCCACTTACCTTTGTCAAAGGTTGGGCGCGCGGTGGTATTGAGACCATTGCTGTTCCGACTATCAGCTCGAAACTGACACTTGTCATTGCGGTAGTAACCAGTAGACACTACGAGGTAACGCTTGGCGGAATTGTTAAAGACTGGCCTGCCGCTGAACCGTTTTTTGCCAACCTAGTGAATACGCTGCTCGCTCGAGCATCTTCAACTACTTCGAAGGCTGTGTAGCTTTACTGCCTTTTTTGCCATAACGAATAAACGCTGTGATGCTGATCAATAAGTAGCTAGCCCAAACAATCAATTGCAAAACAGATGGCTTACTGGCGTACCCAATGAACGAGTGCAAAATATTGCCAACGGTTGATTCTTCGCTAAGTGCACCACTGCTGTTCCAGAGCACGTGTGTGCCAAAGGGTAGCCAGTTAAGCGACTGCAAGTTTTGGACCGCGGCGGCGAGGAGCGCTGCTGCGAAGAACATCAGAATTATGCCAACAACTTGGAAGAATCGCTTGAGATTCAGCTTCATTCCTAATTTGTAAATTCCAAATGCGATCGCTAGCGAAGTCAGGATGCCAAGAATTGCTCCTAAAAGCAGTTGGTTTCCATGGACGTTGCTTCCCTGCAATGCCGTTGGTGACTGGCTAGAACTTGCAAAAATAATTGCGAGCGTGAACACCATTGATTCAAGACCTTCTCGTCCAACAGATTGAAAGGAAAGTATGCCAAGTCCCCATCTGTGGCCCTTCGAAAGCGCAACCTCGCTACGGGCTTGGAGCTCTTTAGCCATGGTGCGAGCATGCTTGTGCATCCAAAAAGTCATTGCGGTGAGGAATCCTGCGGCAAGAAGATACGTAATGGTTTCAAAATAAGTCTTGAAGTTTGAATTCTTGTAGTCACTGATTGCGATGTAAGCAGCAATTCCTCCACCAAGGATTAGTACAAAAGCTGCACCAACACCGAGAAATACATCTCGAAAGTGTTCACGCTTATTTATCTGGTTTAGGTACGACAAAAGAATCGCCACAATCATTGAGGCTTCGATTCCTTCTCGAAGAAATATGACAAAAGTAGGAATCATCTGATTAATCTTCTGATTTCAGGTCGCCGAGTAAAAGGTCGTATGCCTTTTCTGGGATCGCGTCAGCGAGTCGTACGAGTGCTCGGTAACCAAGTTCGCTCGGTCCTTTTTGGTCGTTGCGCATCAGGTTGGCCATGATGTCGAGAAGTTGAGTCATGAGTGGTTCAACACGAAGCCCGAGACCTACGCATGCACTAAGAATTCGTGGTTCAGAAATAATGCGAACGAATGCTCGAGCAACTTTGTAATAGTCAGCGTATGCAGCATCAAGTCGTTCGTCGTAGAGACGAAGTGCCGAGGAATCATTTGAGCTCAGCGCTTCGCCAATTACTCCAGCCGCGAGTCGCCCAGTTTCGTATCCGTAGGCAATGCCTTCACCATTGAAGGGGTTAACAGTTCCAGCGGCGTCACCAATAGTCAGTGTGTTGCTACCAAAGTGTGGCCCAATCGCGAGGCCCATTGGAAGTCGACCTCCAGTTGCTGGTCCACAGCACGTTTCGTCGTTGAGTCCCCACGCGTCAGCCGTTTGTGCAACAAAGTATTCCTGCAACTTGGTGGTGTTAACACCCTTCCAGGCGCCACCGGTGGAAAGAAGTCCAACACCGACATTGACTCGGCCGTCACCGAGCGGAAAAATCCATCCGTACCCAGGAACAACGTTGCCGTTGGGATCACGAATGTCTAGGTGTGAGTCAATCCATGGCTCATCGTGACGATCACTTGTGTAATAACCACGAAGCGCCATACCCATTGGCCATTCCTTGTTACGAACTGTTCCGAGTTCGCGACCAATGCGTGAGTTCTGACCATCACCTACGACAACGTAGCGACCACGAATTTCAGCAGTTGTTCCAGACTCTTTGTCTTTTACAACAACACCCTTGGCACCGCGAAGGCCACCAGTTGTTGATTCAGTTGGTTCGAGAAGTGAAAGTGCTTCAACACCATTTAAAAGAACTGCGCCGTGGTGCTGTGCGTGTTCTGCAACCAAGCCATCAAGGTTGAACCTTGTGATGGTGTAGCCGTAGTTCGGGAACACTGGATGTGTTGGCCAGTTCATCTCGAGCGAGGCACCGAATCCGAATGCACGAAGTCCGTTGTACTTGTGACCGTTCTTTGCGACTGCAGGCTCAAGGCCCATTTCTATGAGCTGGTGTACTGACCTTGGAGTGAGGCCATCACCACAAGTTTTTTCGCGAGGGAAGTTCTTTTTCTCAATAAGACATACTGACCAACCAGCTTCGGCGAGCCAGTATGCACACGATGACCCACTTGGGCCACCACCGACGATTACGACATCGAAGGTAATAGTTTTTTGGTTGATTTCAGCGAGCGTTGTCACGCATGAAGCCTATTGGCTGGTGCGAGCCCCTCCGACGGGGGTGGGCGGGGCTTATCCGCTCGATGGAGCGGAAATAGGGGGTGAAAATCTGATAGACAATTACCCGTGGACCAGTATCTCCCCCTTCTGGGACTCCTTATTCTTGGAGCATTGTTTGCCTCAGGGTCATTTGTAGCTTCGGCTCTCTTGGCCCCACACAAACGACCATCGGATGCAAAGCTCGCGCCGTACGAATGTGGAATTGTTCCTGAGTTTGAACAGCCACAGCGCTTCCCAGTTCGCTTCTATTTAGTTGCGATGATCTTCGTAATTTTCGACATTGAAGTCGTTTTCATGTACCCATTTGCTGTTGTTTTCAGACAGCTAGGACTTTTCGGTCTAATTGAGGTTCTGGCATTCTCAGTAACCGTTTTTGGTGCGCTGTTGTTTCTTGTGAGCGAGGGTGCACTTTCTTGGGGACCGGTTAAGCATCTTTCAAAAGGAATGCCTTCTAGAACTAGTTCTTCAACCATTGTTCGCATTGGCGCAGACACCGGGCAAGCAGCGTAAGACATGGCACTTGAAGATCTCCAACATAATTTTCTGACGGGTCAAATCGAAGACCTCGTTCGTTGGGCTCGTCGCGCTTCAGTGTGGCCAGCATCATTTGGACTTGCGTGCTGCGCAATTGAAATGATGGCTGCGGGTGCAGCTGACTTCGACCTCTCGCGTTTTGGAATGGAAGTTTTTAGAAACTCACCTCGTCAAGCAGACCTCATGATTGTTGCGGGAAGAGTTTCTCAGAAGATGGCGCCGGTACTTCGCCAGGTTTACGACCAGATGATGGAACCCAAGTGGGTCATTTCAATGGGTGTTTGCGCTTCATCTGGTGGAATGTTTAATAACTACGCCATTGTTCAAGGTGTCGACCAAATTGTTCCGGTTGACGTCTACGCACCTGGATGCCCACCAAGTCCTGAAACATTGATGCACGCAATTCTTACCTTGCACGAACAAATTCGCACTGGTGAAATTATGAAGCGTCGAGCTGAAGGTCGCCCAACTCACATTGAAGAATCAAATAACTTGTGGACACCAGAGGTCCCTGTTGCAGTACGAATTGGAACTCCAAAGTGATTTCTCTTTCAGCAGCTGCACCTACAGATGTAATTACAAGTGAAGCAATGGCAACTGATGTTGCCTGTTTCCCATCAACAAGTCAGTACTTCAAACTTGTTGAGTCATTCAAGAACGATGGCTTCGAAATGTGTGTGGATCTCTGTGGCGTTGACTACCTCGAACACTTTGATCGCGCCCTTCCTGAAGGCGTTGTTGCAACTCGATACGAAGTAGTTGTTAACTTGCTCAGCCTCTCAAAGAAGCAGCGCGTTCGTATTCGTGTCCAAGCCGGAAACGATCACGCTGAGGTTGATTCCTTGTTCTCCTTATATCCAGGCACTGAAGCCATGGAGCGAGAAGCGTTTGACTTCTTCGGAATTCTTTTCACCGGCCACCCTGAGCTCACCAGAATCTTGATGCCAGAAGACTGGGAAGGACACCCACTTCGCAAGGACTACGGCATTGGAAAAGTACCGGTCCAGTTCAAGCACGCTCCAGGTCCACGATGAGCGATACAACTATCCGTACCGCTGAGCGTATTGAGTTACTTGTCGCTGACACCTCAGAAGGCGCACAGGAACTAAAGCGCCGCGAAGCAACGAGCAAGGATGAGCTTGGTCGCGAGCTCGGTTCCGTACTTCGAATTGATGGTCTAACACTCGATCCAAACTCAATTGACTTTGAGCGTAATGACGATGAGACAATGATCATCAACATGGGCCCAAGTCACCCATCAACTCACGGTGTGCTTCGCATCATGCTGGAACTAGACGGTGAGTTCGTTCTTCGCTCTAAGACTGTTATTGGTTACTTGCACACTGGAATGGAAAAGACTGGCGAAGCACTCAGTTACGTTCAAGGCGGCACGAACGTAACTCGTATGGACTACTTAAGTCCTGTCATCAACGAACTCTCATACTCAATGGCAGTAGAGAAGTTGCTCGGCATTGAAGTGCCAGAGCGCGCTACATGGATTCGAATGATGATGAGTGAGTTGAACCGAATTTCATCACACTTGGTGTGGATGGCTACTAACGGAATGGACGTTGGCTCAACATCAATGATGATTTACGGTCTACGTGAACGTGAATTAGTTCTGGCGTTCTTTGAAAAGACTGCAGGGCTTCGCATGAACCTCAACTACGTGCGCCCAGGTGGAGTTGCTGCAGATCTTCCTGATGGATGGCAAGACGACATTCAAGTTATTTGCGACACGATTTACGCACGCACATTTGAATACGACACACTTCTTACTGGGCAGCCAATCTTTCGCCAGCGCATGATTGGTGTTGCTCCAATCAGTGCAGAAGAAGCACTCGCGCTTGGAGTCACTGGACCGCTACTTCGCTCAACTGGTGTTGCGTGGGACCTTCGCCGCACGATGCCTTATCTCGCATACGACAAGGTTGACTTCGACGTAATTGTTGGAACCTACGGTGACAACTTTGACCGCTATGCAATTCGACTTAACGAAATTCGCGAATCAATCCGCATTGTTCGTCAGTGTCTTGAAATGATGCCAAGTGGTGACTACCGAAGCCAAGATCCAAAAGTAACGCCACCGCCACGTGCACGCATTAATGAATCAATGGAAGCTCTCATTCACCACTTCAAGCTCTTCACTGAAGGATTCCATGTTCCAGCCGGGGAAGTGTATTCAGCAGTGGAATCACCTCGTGGAGAACTTGGTTGCTACATCGTTTCAGATGGTGGACCTAAGCCGTACCGAATTCACGTTCGTGCTCCGAGTTTCGTAAACCTACAAGCGGTTCCCCTTCTTATGCGTGGTGGTTCAGTTTCTGACACCATCACTGTTATTTCTACAGTTGACCCAGTTATGGGCGAGGTGGACCGATGAGTCACTTCCAAAATGACCTTCGAAAGCGCGCTGAAGACCTCGTTGCGCTGTACCCAGTGAAGCGTTCTGCAATGTTGCCGCTACTTCACTTAGCGCAAGAACAAGACGGCTACCTCTCAGAAGAGGGAATTACTGAGGTTGCTGAACTCGTAGGAACATCAGAAGCTGAAGTTCGAGGAACTGCAGCGTTCTATGACATGTTCCACTTAGAGCCAGTTGGAAAATACGTTGTTGGAATTTGCACCAACATTGCTTGTCTGCTCGCTGGTGGCGAAGAACTCTTAGAGCACGCAACCAAGAAACTTGGATGCGCCGTTGGCGGTACTTCATCAGACGGACTCTTCACATTAGAAGAGACGGAATGCTTGGCTGACTGTGACATTGCACCAGTTGTCCAAGTGAACCACCGTTACGTTCGAACAACTACGCCCGACGCATTCGATGCAATGATCGAAGAAGTTCGTGATGGCAAGCGTGAATCTGAAATTCCATCACACGGAACACTCATTCGCGTGCGCAGAAGCAGTGGACTCCAAGCCCCACGTGAAGAAATCGCTGCACAGCGCGCCACCGCGCAGGCTGCTCGTGAAGCACGTGCCGCAAAGGAGCAGAAGTAATGGCTACCTTTAGCGCACCAAAGATTGTTTCTTCTCGTAAAGACTTTGACGACTCTCACACCCTCTCTCGTTACCTTGAAACTGGTGGATACGTTGCGCTGAAGAAGGCACTCGGTATGTTCCCTGAGAAGGTTGCTGCCGAAGTTGATGCTGCGTCGCTCCTCGGACGAGGGGGAGCTGGATTCCCAGCAGGACGTAAGTGGTCAATGCTTCGCAGGTCTCCAATTTCATATCTTGTTGTGAACGGCGACGAATCAGAGCCTGCAACATTCAAAGACCACTACCTAATTGAGCGTGACCCACACCAGTTAATTGAGGGTGTTGTCATTGCGGCGTACGCACTGCAAGTTAGTCAAGCATTTATTTTCCTTCGTGGAGAATTTGCACTTGGACTCGAGCGCGTTCAGCAAGCAGTTAATGATGCGTACGCACATGGTGCACTCGGAAGCAAAATCTTCGGTTCAGACTTTTCACTCGACATCGTCGTGCACCCTGGTGCTGGCGCATACATCTGCGGTGAAGAGACTGCGCTAATTGAAGCGCTTGAAGGCAAGCGTGGTTTCCCACGTATTAAGCCACCATTCTTCCCAGCGGTTACGGGTCTTTATGGAGAGCCAACAGTTGTTAACAACGTTGAGACAATGTCTAACCTCCCTTGGATTGTGAATAACGGCGGAGCCGCATTTGCAGCCCTAGGAGAAGGTCGTTCAACTGGAACACGTTTGTTCGCACTTGCTGGACGAGTAAAGAACCCAGGCGTGTACGAAGTTGAAATGGTTAAGAACACTTTCCGTGACCTTATCTATGACCCACAGTTTGGTGGGGGTCTAATTGATGACAAGAAGATCAAGGCGTTTATCCCGGGTGGAGTCTCTGCTCCTTGGTTCGGGCCTGACCTGCTTGACCTTCCACTTGGACAAGACGAAGTTGCTGAAAAGGGCTCGATGCTTGGATCAGGTTCGGTCGTTGTTCTTGACGAAGATTCATGTGTTGTTCGTGCCACGTGGCGCATCACGAAGTTCTTCTCGCGCGAATCATGTGGTCAGTGCACGCCGTGCCGCGAAGGATCGGGCTGGATTGAGCGCGCGATGTACCGCATTGAACACGGCGGCGGTCGCCTTGAAGACCTCGACCTACTTCTCGACCTCTGCGACAACATCTCGCCGGGACTTTTGTGGCCACCACAGCAGACAACCATCTGTGTGCTTGGGCCATCAATTCCTTCTTCAGTGAATTCTGCAATCTCAATGTTCCGCAATGAGTTCATTGCTCACATTGAACACGGAGGATGTCCGCATGACTGATGAAGTGCGCACCACAGTTTCGATCACCGTAAACGGACGCTCCTTTGAAGCTAAGCCGGGTGAACTTCTTATTGAAGCCGCAGAACGTGCGGGGGATTACATTCCACGTTTTTGCTACCACCCACGTATGGAGCCAGTCGGTATCTGCCGTATGTGTCTTGTTGAAGTAGACGGTCCTCGTGGTGCAACACTGCAACCTGCTTGCTATCTAAAAGTGACCGACGGCATGAGTGTCGTAACTGATTCTGAAAAAGTGAAGAAGGCCCAAGACGGCGTTTTGGAATTCCTGCTCGCAAATCACCCACTCGACTGCCCGGTTTGTGACAAGGGTGGCGAATGCCCACTGCAGGATCAGGCACTCGCTCACGGTTCAGGTGAAACACGATTCATTGAAGAAAAGCGTCACTTCGTAAAGCCAATTGAAATTGGTGAACTAGTTCTTCTCGACCGCGAACGCTGCATTCAGTGCGCACGCTGTACGAGGTTCGCTGCAGAGGTTGCGGGCGATGCACAAATTTCATTCTCGGGTCGCGGTGACCTGATTGAAGTGGCTCCTTCTCCAACGCAACCATTCGACTCAGTCTTTTCAGGAAACACAGTTCAAATTTGCCCAGTGGGCGCATTGACTGCGAAGCCGTACCGCTTTACTGCTCGTCCATGGGACTTAGAGCAAGTTGAAAGCACATGCACTACATGCGCCGTTGGTTGTCGCGTTGCGGTTCAGTCGTCAGGTAACCGACTTACTCGTGTTCTAGGCGTTGACTCAGATCCGGTGAACCACGGATGGCTATGTGACAAGGGTCGCTTTACGCTTGACTCAGTTGACGGCAATGAGGAGTCAACAGACCTTCTTAGTGCTGCAACTCGACTCACCGAACCAATGGTTCGCCGCAATGGCGAGCTTGTTTCTGTTAGCTGGTCTGAAGCGCTAAGTGCTGCGGCAAAGATTCTGCACGGTGAAGGAAGTTCACTTGGTGTCATTGGTGGAGCTGCACTCACCAACGAAGGCGCATTTGCTTGGGAGCGTTTTGCTCGCGGTGTACTTCGCACTGAAAACATTGACGCGCAGTACGGTGATGGGCTTGACGCAGAGCTACTTCAGGCACTTCCTAAAGCAACCATTGATGAAGCCGCTCGTGCATGCACCGTTGTGACACTTACGGGCGATCTTCGTGAAGAACTTCCGATTTTGTTCTTGCGACTTCGAGAGAGTGCCGTACGAGACAAGAATTCAATCGTCGAACTTGCTGGACGACAGACATCGCTTTCTAATGTCGCAAAGTCATCAATCACTATTCGACCTGGCGAAGCACACCTCGCTGCTAAGGCATTGGTGTCTGGAACTGTTCCATTCGACGTTCTCTTCACCAGCGAAGACATTACAAATGCACAAAAGCTGATTGGTGAAAATGGAGACGGAGTTGTCTTCGTTGTAGGTCGACCAAATGTTGCAGAAGACGCTTCGATTGTTGAAGCAGCTATTCGCACATTCGCTGAAAATTACCCAGAAGCAAAATTCCTTGTGGCGCTTCGTCGCTCAAACGTAAATGGTGCACTCGACATGGGGCTAAGTCCAGGACTACACCCAGGACGTCGCCTCAATACTGAAAGTTCTGGCAGAGACACCATTGCTCAGCTCCAGGCAATGGCTAGCGGAGAACAAAAAGCAACACTTCTTCTCGGTGGATGTTTGCTCGGCAACATCGCAGACACCTCACTCGCGCTGAAGGCCCTCGAAGGTTCAGACATTGTCGTTGTGAGTGGTCATGGAGGAGCAACACTTGCGTACGCTGACGTTGTTCTCCCAGCAAGTGTTTCTTATGAGCGTGCTGGAACAGTGACGAACATTGAAGGCCGCGTAAGCGCACTGACGCCAAAGATTGTTCCACCAGGATCAGCTTGGACAGACGTTGCAATCGCATCTGAGCTCGCCGAAGAATACGGACAAAGCATTGGGCTCGACTCAGTCGAAGAAACTTCAAAGATCATTGAATCAACCACTGGGTACCCTGCCATTTCAGTGCTCACTAACGCAAGCACTGACGGCGTAGTGGTGGACAGTCAAGAAGTATCACTTCGCAGAAGCATGGACCCAATGGCGTTCCCAGGTATCAGGACTGTGAAGTCTGTTGGCCTTGGTGCACCAAGTGGCGCGACCGTCGTTGACACAGTTGTGAAGGGTCCACGTGGAAATAGCGCAACCCTCGCACAAGTCGATGCTGGAAGAGAAATAGATGCACCATCAGTTGATGGGTACGCGCTTCGAGTGAACCTAACTCGACGTCTCTACGACAACGGCATCGCAGTTCAGGGATCAAGCGCACTACATGGACTCATTGAAGCTCCAACCTTCAAGTTGAACCATGTCGACTTCGAGCGCATTGGCGCCGAAGATGGCGTGAGCGTAAATGCTGTGGGAGCCAACGGAACTATTTCGGTGACAATTGAACTAGACAACAATGTTCCTCGTGGCGTTGTAGAAGTTCCATTTGGAGTTGAAAAGTTGAGCGACGTCAATGGTGTGCGTTCGATTATTGATGCAACTTCACTTATTAATCAAATAAGACTGGAGACCCGATGAACTCGTTACTCGCCTCAACGGATCCACTCTTTAGCCACGGAATGACTGGCGTTGTAATCCTCATTGTGATTATCAAAGTTCTCGTGGGCTTCGGTGCGCTCATGGGCTCAGTTATCTTGATGATTTGGTTTGAGCGAAAAGCAATCTCAGACATGCAAAGTCGCATTGGGCCACAACGCTGGGGACCATTCGGACTTCTCCAGACGCTCGCAGACGGAATCAAGTTGTTCTTTAAAGAAGATCTAATTCCTGCTGAAGCTGACCGTTTTGTTTTCAAGTTGGCGCCATACCTAGTTCTAGTCCCAGCGCTAATTACGTTTTCAATTGTTCCAGTCGGTGGCACACTGAACATTGGTGGCCACCAGGTGATGCTGCAGATCGCGAATCCACCAATGGGTATTTTGCTCATGCTCGCTATGTCAGGTATCTCTGTTTACGGAGTAATGCTCGCGGGCTGGTCTTCGGGATCGAAGTACCCCCTTCTTTCTTCAGTGCGAGCAAGCGCACAAATGATTAGTTATGAAGCTGCACTCGGAATGACCATTGTTACGGTCATTCTCGCAACTGGCTCACTAACGACACACAGCATTGTCACTTCACAGGCACACGGTATTTGGCACTGGAACGTAATCCGTCTTGGCATTGTCCCTTTTGTTGTATTCCTTATCTCAATCACCGCAGAACTCAACCGTCCACCGTTTGACGTTGTTGAAGCGGAGAGTGAACTTGTTGGTGGATTTCACACGGAATACTCGTCACTTCGCTTCGCACTGTTCTTCTTGGCCGAATTCATGAACACCATTACCATGTCAGCAATCATGGTCACATTGTTCTTTGGTGGCCCTGCTGGTTGGATTCCGCCAGTCCCACACTTCAAATGGGTGTTCCCAATTATTTGGTTCCTCGCGAAGACAACGGCCTTTGCATTCAGTTACATTTGGTTCCGTGCCGCACTTCCACGCTTTCGCTATGACCAATTAATGGACCTCGGCTGGAAGCGACTTATTCCACTCAGTCTTGGCTGGATGCTGATTGTTGCAGGGTTTGTTGTTTCAATGTCTTGGGGACTAATCATGATTGCGACAGTCCTTATTTCGTACACATTGCTGGAGCGTTCATTCGCCCTAGGTCAGTCACGTGGAAAAGATGGCGAAGCAATTTTGCCAAGCGTGGGTCAACGACCACTGCCTGGATTTGCACTGCGCGACTTCACCGACGGGGATGCAAATGAGTAAATTTACAGACTTCTTCGGTGGTTTCAAGCTCACAATGCAGCACATTGGTCGCCCGAACGTGACTACGAGTTACCCACAAAAGAAGCGAGCCAAGCAACCTCGCCAACACGGACGCCATGTTCTAAACCGTTACGAAGACGGAATGGAAAAGTGCATTGGTTGTGAACTCTGTGCTGGAGTTTGCCCGGCTAACTGCATCAACGTTCGCGGGCTAGACAACCCAATGGACCACCCAGTGAGTCCGGGAGAGCGCTACGGCTACATCTACGAAATCAACTACTTACGCTGCATCCACTGTGACCTATGTGTAGAAGCTTGCCCGACGCAGGCAATCACTGAGTCAAAGATGTTTGAGTACTCATTCTCAAACCGTGCAGATGCGATTTACACGAAGAACGAATTGCTCGTTGACGATCAAGGGTTCCCTCAGAAGTTGCCATGGGAAGACTGGCGTGAAGGTGAAGCAGAAATGACTGGTGGCTGGATGCGCGCAACATCACCATCGGGAGATGCTGCATTCGAAGGTGTAGTTCAGTGGACTGGCGACCTAGGCGCGGGCATTAAGGCTGCAGAAGCTGGACAGTCTGAAAACAGAGATGACGAAGCTACGGGATCAAAGCAACTACGTGACGCGTTCTACCGCCACTTAGAACCAGAAGATGTTCCGCTTAATCGTCGCGGGCTTGAAGGCATGATCACGCAGGTGATGGAGAAACTGCCTCCACGCTTTAAGGGCAAGAAATAATGTTGGCCCTTAGCTACGCAGTCCCGAGCATTCTTATCTTTATTACTGCCGCACTACTTACTCTCGTTGGTGCATTCGGAGTTCTTGTAATGAAGAATCCAGTGCACAGTGCACTAAGTCTCATCATGACGCTGTTCGGAGTTGCTGTTGCTTTTATTGCTCAATCAGCAGACTTCTTGGCTGCAGTGCAAATCATTGTGTACGCCGGAGCAATTGTTGTTTTGTTCTTGTTCGTAATCATGTTCCTAGGCGTTGACCGTAATGACACGGTGCGCGTTGATCCACTCGTTGGACAACGAGTCTTTGCTGGAACAGGTGTTGTTATCACTGTTGGTGGTCTTATTGCGCTGATGGCCCGCGCACACTGGGTAACTGGCGCGATGTCAGTGTCAACCGGTGGGGTAGCGCTTGCTCCAGGATCAGGCAATGTTCAGCAACTGGGAACGGCTGTCTTTACGACCTACATTTTTGCCTTCGAAGCGACTGCCGCACTTCTAATTATTGCTGTGGTTGGTGCAGTGCTTCTTGCACGTCGTGAGCGTACGAGTGATGAGAGTGAGTCATGAACGTTCCCGCCGCTTGGTACCTCATTCTCGCCGCCATTCTTTTTGGCGTAGGAGCCTTCGGACTTCTCACTCGTCGTAGTGCGCTCATTATGTTCATGTGCCTAGAGCTCATGCTTAATGCGGTGAACCTCACCTTTGTCACGTTCGCCAGGACCTTGAGCGACATTGGTGGTCAGGCGACTGTGTTCTTCGTAATGGTTGTGGCCGCAGCTGAAGTTACGGTTGGCCTCGGAATTGTTGTGGCGATATTTAGACGTCGTACTTCAACATCAGTTGATGAGCTCTCAGAGATGAAGGGCTAGTAATGGCAAAGTTCGCTACTCTCATCATTCTTTTCCCACTCGTTGGGTTTTTATTCGTTTTAATTAACGGTCGCTCACTCAGCGAAAAGCAGATTGGTATTGCTGGAACGAGTGCTGTGGGGCTGAGTTTTGTTTCAACAGTCATTACATTCTTTATGTTGCTCGGTCACTCTGGTCGCGAAATAACTGTAAACCTCTTCTCTTGGATCAGCGTGGGAACTTTGCATGTTCCAGCAGCGCTACTTGTCGATCCACTCTCAATCACAATGTGCCTCTTTGTAACGGGAATCTCTACATTGATTCACTTGTACTCAACGGGATACATGCACGGTGAAAAGGACTTCAGAAAGTTCTTCCTCTACCTCAACCTGTTCGTGTTCTCAATGCTTGTCTTGGTACTCGCTAACAACCTTGTCCTCACCTTCGTTGGGTGGGAGGGCGTTGGCGCGTGTTCATACTGGCTAGTGAGTTACTACTTCGACCGTGACAGTGCAGCAAGTGCGGGAAAGAAAGCATTCGTCTACAACCGCGTTGGAGACTTCGGACTCCTTATTGCAATGTTCTTCTTGTTCACACATCTGCACACGCTTGATTACCTATCAATTTTCACTGGTGCTGGTGTATTGACTCCAACAATCGCCACATTGATTGTTTTGTCATTGCTACTTGCAGCTGCTGGAAAGAGTGCTCAAATTCCACTCTTCAACTGGCTCCCTGACGCAATGGAAGGCCCAACTCCAGTCTCTGCACTAATCCACGCCGCAACAATGGTTACCGCTGGTGTGTACTTGCTCTGTCGTATGGCCCCAGTTCTGGCGCTGTCGGTTCCTGGACGCACAACAATTGCAATCATTGGTGGCGTTACTGCATTTGTCGCTGCAACAATTGCCACTTCGCAAAAAGACATCAAAAAAGTTCTAGCTTTTTCAACTGTTTCTCAAATTGGATACATGGTTATGGCCGTTGGTGTCGGCGCGTACTCTGCAGCAATCTTCTTAATGATTGCGCACGCTTTCTTTAAGGCTCTGCTCTTCTTAGGATCTGGTTCAGTAATTCATGCATTGAATGGTGAACAAGACATGCGAAAGATGGGTGGACTACAGAAGTATCTTCCACTCACGTTCCCTACATTTCTCATTGGCTGGCTAACCATTTCTGGTATTCCTCCTTTCGCTGGATTCTGGGCGAAGGGTGACGTACTTACGAATGTGTACGGCTACTCAAAGATTCTTTGGGCACTTGGAATTTTCACAGCCATGCTCACGGCCTATTACATGAGCCGCCTCTTCGTACTCACGTTCCGAGGCACTGAGCGATTCCGCACGGTAACTGAAGGGCATGACCCACACGAATCTCCTTGGGTCATGACGCTTCCACTAGTGGTTCTGTCTGTGCTCAGTGTGCTTGGTGGGGTAATTGACCTTCCTTGGGTTCACCACTCTTCACTCGCTGGATTCCTGGACCCGACATTTGGCTTCATCCCCTCAGAGATAACAATGGGAACAGTGGGGCAAATAGTTCTTGCACTTGTCGACGTCATTGTGGCGCTCTTTGGTCTCATTGCCGCATTCAGTATCTGGAAGTCACGCACGGAGTCATCTCGCTACGAATCATCATTCTTCGAGCACGTGTGGCGCTGGGATGATTTCTATGACACCACAATTGGTCGTCCGATCACTCGTATTTCAAGCTTCGCTGGTGACGTTGTGGAACCGAAGATAATTGATGGGGCAGTAACGGCTATCGCTGCCAGCGTTCGAAACAGCGCTCAAGGCGTCAGCAAAACTCAGTCAGGCTTTGTGCGCCACTACGCGCTCGCAATGACTTTGGGGCTCAGCGTGATTGTTGTGTATCTCGTAGGCAGGGCTGGTTAGAAATGCATTCATCAATCTGGCTCAGCGCCCTCATACTTGTCCCACTGCTTGGAGCAATTGGATCAATGCTCGCAAGAAAAGTTCCAGGCCGCTCCTACCTTGTAGCTGTTGGAACTTCTGTAGTGGAGATGGTTCTCGCATTGGTTGTTTGGTGCACCTATAACAACCACATCACTGGTGCTGCGACCTACGACTTTGCATCTCGCCACGTTATTTCTGCTCCGCTAGGTCTGGCCTACGACGTAGCCCTTGACGGAATTTCACTCATGATGGTGATGCTCACCGCAATTGTGGTTCTTCTCGCACTCCTGGGTTCACGCGAGCGACGCAGTGAGCCAGCGTTCGTTTCGTGGATGCTGGTGTTGACTTCTTTCACAATGGGCAGCTTCCTTGCTCATGACGTCATGGAATTCTTTATTTTCTTTGAGCTCACACTTATTCCTTGCTTCTTCATTATTTCGCAGTGGGGTGGGAAAGAACGCGCGAACGCTGCTCTTAAGTTCTTTATCTACACCTTCGTTGGCTCCGCCTTCCTTTTCGTTGGAATTCTTTACTTAGGCTTTGCTCACCAGCACCAAACAGGATCAGATCTGACGTTCGCATACGGTGCACTGTCGACAACAACAATGTCGCACACGGCTGCGGTGTGGCTCTTTATTTCATTCGCAATTGCCTTTGCGGTGAAGTCTCCAATTTGGCCACTGCACACCTGGTCACCACTGGCGTACGCAGAGGCACCGACTGCTGGATCAATTGAGCTCTCAGCGTTGCTCGCAAAGCTCGGGTCCTATGGACTTTTACGATTCGCCGTTGCGCTCCTGCCAATGTCGCTTGCGACAGTGCGCCCTTACGTAATGACGCTTGCAGTCATTGGAATTTTGTATGGCGCGGCACTCGCGTGCGTTACACCGGATCTAAAGCGCTTAGTGGCGTACTCGTCACTCGGCCAAATGGGATTCATCACGCTTGGAATCATGACGGGCTCAACAATTGCCACGTCTGGTGCAGTACTGATGATGTTCAACCACGGAATCATCACCATTGGCTTCTTCCTCGTAATTGATTTCATTCAGAAGCGTCGCGGAAGTATTTTGCTTAAGGACATAACTGGACTTCAGGGTCCAGCACCGGTGCTCGCAGCACTCTTTACTGTTCTCATGATGGCGTCAGTTGGACTTCCAGGGCTCGCTGGATTCGTTGGTGAATTCTTGATTCTGCTCGGTACATTCGGCACACACGCTTGGTGGGGAGTTTTTGCATCACTCGGTGTCATTACTGCAGCTCTCTACCTTCTATGGCTGTATCAGCGTGTCTTCCACGGTGAAGCAGTGGGCGAAAACGCAGAGATAACTGACGCCACTAACCATGAACGCTTGGTACTCGCACCGATTGTCCTACTCGTAGTCCTTATTGGTGTGTACCCACACATTGCACTCGAAAAGATAACTCCATCCGTGCAGCAAATAATTGAGCACGTCGTATCCGCAGGAGTGAACAAGTGAAGATAGCTATTCCAACAATTCACTATCTAGCGATTCTTCCTGCCATCTTGCTGCTCGCAAGCTCAGTGGGACTGCTTTTCGCAACTGCACTCATGGGTAAGAAGATCAGTACTCAGGTCGCCTCATTTGTGACAGTTCTCACTGGCGCTGGCGTTCTTGTTGTTACGTTCTTGCAGTGGTCCCAGGTTGCCAATCATGGTGCCAGCACAACAATCGCAAATGCCATAGTCCTTGATGGATTCTCAGTTGTTTCAACTGGAATTATTGCAATAGGTCTCATCTTGTCAACGTTCGTTGCACACGACTGGTCAATACGTGAAAAATTGACTGGAGCAGAGTTCCACATGCTCGCTCTAGCTTCAACCACGGGTGCGGTTCTCATGACACAGGCGAATGACTTGATTGTTATTTTCCTAGGTCTTGAAATCCTTTCAATTGGCCTCTACGTTCTTGTCGCTTTTGATCGTCACCGTGCAAAGGGTCAAGAAGCTGCTCTTAAGTACTTCTTGCTTGGTGGCTTCGCCTCGGCACTATTTATCTATGGCGCAGCACTCGTTTACGGTGCCACTGGCACCACAAACCTTTCATCAATTTCGTATTTCCTCGGATCGAATTTGTTGCTACACCCAGGCCTGCTCTACGCCGGTGGTGGACTGCTGCTTGTTGGATTCGGTTTTAAAGTTGCTGCCGTTCCGTTCCACCTATGGTCACCAGATGTTTATGAGGGTGCACCATCACCAGTAACTGGATTCATGGCGAGCATCGTAAAAGTTGGAGCATTCGCTGCGCTTTTACGCGTAATGATCTCGGCACTTGGCACACAGCTCGATACCTGGCGACCAATTCTCTGGGCATTCATTGCGCTCTCTGCGGTGCTTGGTGCATCGCTCGGACTTATCCAGCGAAACGTGAAGCGCATGTTGGCGTATTCATCAATCAACCACACGGCATTTATTTTGCTCGGTGTGTGGGCGGGAACCGCACGTGGAACTGGTGGGGCATTGTTCTACTTAATGGCCTACGTACCCGCGGTAATTGGCTCATTCGCGGTGGTATCGGTTGTCGGTGGACTCGGAGACGACAATCACGACGTCTCGGCGTATTCGGGGCTTGGCACATCTGCGTACACGGGTCTGGCTCGACGCCAGCCACTGTTAGCTGGAGCGTTCGTAATTCTTCTCTTGTCGCAACTTGGTGCACCTGGAACAACAGGCTTCTACGCAAAGTTTGCTGTCCTTGAAGCCGCCATTGAGCAGAACGGACCAGTAATTGCTCTGATCGCGATTGTTAGCGCTGCCATTGCTGCGTTCTTCTATCTACGCTGGTGCCTGGTGTTGTTCTCTTCAGAAGAAACAACGACAACACGAGTTGGCGTGCCTAAGTCAACTGCATTTGTAATTATTTTCTCCGTGGTAACTACCTTGGCCTTTGGTATCTGGCCAGGACCACTCGCTTCACTTGCTCAGCACGCTGGGCTACTCTTCACTCCGTGAAGCGAATAGCTGTTGCTACGTGCAGCGATTTAGAAATCGACATTGATACACCTCAGACCTTGGCGGCGTTACGTAATGCTGGCCTAGAAACCGACTTCTGTGTTTGGGACGATCCGAGCGTTGACTGGGATCGTTACGACCTCACAATTCTCCGTTCAACCTGGGACTATGCACCACGTAGGAATGAATTTCTTTCTTGGGCTCGCTCAGTGCCACGGCTCTTAAATCCATATGAGGTTATTGAGTACTCAACTGATAAGCACTATCTCAACGACGTTGCCCAACGCGGCCACAGGATTATCCCTTCTACGTTTTGTGATGTTGGGATGACGCCAGTTTTCCCGGACGGTTCTTTTGTCGTTAAGCCTTGTGTCGGAGCTGGCTCAATTGGTGCAGACAAGTTCAGTGCCAGCGAGCACGAGCGCGCGAGTGCGCACGTTGCTTTACTGCACGAGCAAGGTCGTGACGTTCTTATTCAGCCGTACATTGATTCCATTGACACTCTTGGTGAGCGCGCGCTTATTTTTATTGATGGTGAGTTGTCACACGCTATGACGAAAAGCGCAATGTTAAATGTTGAGCCTGATGATCGTGACATGATATTTCGTCGTGAGCAAATGTCTATCGCGCAAGCCGAGCCTGATGCCGTTGCACTTGCGAATGCAGTTCTTGACAGTGTGGGATTTTCTGATTTGCTCTATGGACGTGTTGATCTTGTAAGAGCACCAGAGGGTTGGGCGCTAATGGAACTTGAACTGGTAGAGCCATCACTATTTATTACGTATAAGCCTGAAGCAGCGGACCACTTAGCTGCAGCGGTGTTAAAGCGTCTTAACTAGCGCCTTCTTTATTCGATAGGGCAGCCGCTTCGAGAATCTCTGGGGGAACAACAGTTCCTGGTCGGTTCGTTGGATCATCTTTAAGGAATCTTCCGAGTACTGGAATTTCTGTGAGCGACTCTGCACGAAGTACTGCTGCAACAACTGGTACAAAGCTTTCAACTGCCGGGTACACCAAGTGACGAGGGAACCAGTCAGGTTGATACTTAGAGTTGAACGTCCAAAGTGATTCGATTGGCAAGATTCCAGAAAGTCGTTTTAGCGCCCATCGTTCAACGCGAGTGAACGTCCCTTCACCTCGCTCACCGTCAAGCACTGAGCGAAAGGCTGCGAAGTTAAGGCTGAGTCCCTTGGCTCCTTGTTCGCGAAGGTGGGCAATCGTCGCACAAAGTGCAAAGTCAATCAGTCCATTCGGATGATCACCTGGGTCACGTCGCATGATGTCGAGTGAATATCCATTCAGTGCGGGAGAGGGAACGAACTGACACAAAGCAACGGGCATTCCATTGGCGTCATGCACCATGGTCAGTAGTAGTCCCTTGTCCTTTGGATCAAAAAGACGACCGAGCATCATTGAGAATCCTCGTTCACCTTCGCCGCGACGGAGCATGGCAATCATTTCCATGATGTCTGGCACTCGCTTGGGTTCAATGTGAGCTGGATCAATGAACTCCACTGTGTAACCGTGCTTTGCGAGGCGAGTACAGGCTTGGCGAAGGCCTTTCATTTTTCCACCTTCGAGTGAAAATTTCTGTACATCAACGATTGCTTCGTCGCCTAGATAGAGATAGTGCATTCCCGCCGCACGATAAATAGAAAGCCACTGTTCACTCGCCGCAACGATGCCAATAGTCCAACCTCGTGTCTCTGCAAATGCTCTAAAAGCACTGAACACTTCTGAACGTTCTGCACCCGGGCCAATGGGGTCAGGAGAAATTAGGGCAACACCGCCATAGACCGCGTAGGCAACCAGCGAATCTCGAAAGAAGAAGAATTGCTTGTCATCACGTAACGCAAAATAATCAAGTGTGCCTCGTCCGTGTCGCTTGACAATGTCCCTCGCTCTAAGTTCAGCGAGTCGGCGTTCAGTGCTTGAACTGTGAGTCGAAAGACGGCGGTCAACGACTGGCCTAGTGATGATGTACAAAGCCGAAATAAGTAGTGCCAAGCCAATTGCTAGCAACACTGGGTTAATAAAGTCTCCGGCGCCGTCGGGAAGTGCGATGTTAGATAGTCCAAGAAGTCGCTCAAAGCATGCAACGAGCAAAACACCAAAAGATGGCAAGTGACGATGCCCGAATGATGCCTCTAGCCCGAGTGTTGCTGCAAAGGCCGCGACAATTGCAATAAGAACCAAACGAGAAAGTACGTTTCGCAAACTTCCGCGGTCAGTAGTTCCTTGGAAATGTGAGCGTTGCGAAATTATGAAAAGCAGAAGAACAAGAGCTGCCAGAGCTGAAGGAATGTGTTCACCTCGAGCAATGTGACCAATGATTGAGATGCTCAATGCCGCAATAGAAAAGAACCAAGCGCGGCGTTGACCTCGACGCAGCCCACGCGCAGTCATAATCAATGCGACACCAGCAATTCCAGTCAGCACTGCGGCTGATTGAGAAACGCCAAGCGGCAGCACTGAGAGAACTGCGTGCAATCTACTGTGCAGTGGTGCTGACGCAGTTGACACGACGTTGAGAAGGCCAACACTAAACATGAGGCCACTTGCAACTCGTCGAATAGTTCGTTGAAACCGTTGAGAGCGAAGTCGATCAAGCGCAACTGGGAATGGTTGGCCTGATGGCCATGATCCAATTAATGAAGTCGGTGTTGACGGAGAAGGTTGTACGTTGATGCCGCTCACAATGCGCTCGAGCAGGGTGCCACGCTTCCTCGGTGATTCACCAGCAATTAGACGCACCTGTACGGTACCTGCGGCTTCAACAACGAGGTAGCTCCACCTGTCTACGGAAGAGAACACTGGCGGAAGACCAAGGCGGCCGCGGTGCTCAACAATGACTGTTCTAGAGGGGCCAGGAGAAGCACACATGCCACGATCGAGAAAGGCGAGTGCTGGACGTGGCGCGCCACCAACGATCGCCCCAGCACCAGATCGTTCACCGACGCGACGGGCATATTCAACAGCGTCGACGCCGTCAACCACGGTCGCTGCGAGCGGCTCACTCAGTTCTGGTGCGTGAATGCTTCTTGACGTGTGGTCAAAGCGTCGGCGGACAATAAGTCCAGCAATGCCAATGACAACTGCTTCTAGAAGAATGATGAGCAACAAGTTAATAATCAGGTCACTCCAAAAACTCTGTGCATGCGGGTGACGGATGTGTAGCGCAATGTGAATCTTGTGTGCGGTGAGGTGGTCAAAGACTTTGACGATGCCGCTTGAAAGGTCGTAGAGCACCATGGCGACGATTGGCAACCACACCCATGGCCCTAGACGGCGATACAAGACTCGCGATGTTACAAATCGGTTGAGCGCGAGAGGGTCTTCAAGTCGGTCAGCGTCAGAACGATCATCTGAGTCCGCACGGCTGAGGTCGATGTGACTCGTGCCCGCCGCTACGGCGAGGTCACGTACGCCATCAGCGGTTGCGATGTTGAGCATGAGATCACTCGCAAGCTGGATGCCCATTGTTTCAAGTTCTAACTGGGCACGGTCGCTTTCTCGTAGTTCGATGTCATTAGATCCGGGCAGGACAAAGAACTGGTGACCTTCGAGTGACGTGTAGGCGGTGATGGCATTTCGAAGTTCTGGAAGTGCGTGAAATGTTGCATCAATGAATTTTGCGAGGTCCGCGGTTGAGTCTGGATGGAAAAAGTTGCCCGCAACCACGACAACGGCTGCGTCGTCAATATCGCCCAAAAGGTCGATAAATTCCCTTACCGGCCGGCTCTTTGCATCCGTTCTAGGCGAAAGCGACAGGTCGCTCACCACATAGACGTGATGTCCGTACGGAATCGGTAGCGTTAATCGTTCAGTCGCTCCCACCCATCTATTCTCGCAGACATTGACTGACCTGTGACCCTTAGGCTGAAACCTACGTATGACAAGTGATTACACCCGAGAAAACTGGCATTGGCGACAAGGACCACTCAGTCCACGACCATCGGTGATTTTTGACATCGATGGCGTACTGGCTGACGCTGCTGGACGACAACACTTTCTCGATTGGGGTGACTGGAAGAGTTTCTTCGACGCATGTGGCGATGATCCAATCATTGAAGAGATTGAACGACTACTTCACCTGCTCGATAAAGATCTTTCAATCATTCTTCTGACTGGTCGACCACGTCGAGTGCAGCCCCACACTGTTGCGTGGCTAGAACGCTACGGGCTTCGTTGGGACCTACTCATCATGCGAGAGTACGGAGACTATTCCGGTGTTGATCACTTCAAGCGCGGAGCACTGCATGATCTTGTTGGTCAAGGTTACGACATCCGCTTAGCGCTTGACGATGATCCAAAGAACCACGCAATGTACGTGAGTGAGGGAGTGCCCTGTGTTTACATTCACTCCGGGTACTACTTGTAACTAGTTTTTAAGCCAGCTAAGAACTTCACTAGCGGCGCGTCTACCTGAACCAATACTGGCGGGAATGCCAACGCCGTCGTATGCATTTCCACAAAGAGCAATTCTTGCGTCATTGGCATTTTGCTTGGCATCAGCAGAAACTTCAGCGTGACCAACGTAGTACTGCGGAAGTCCCTGGGGCCAGCGCTGCACTAATGACTCCAGTGGCGACGTGAATTTTTTCAGCAAGAATCCAAGTTCACTTGCTACTCGCTCTTTGAGCTCGTCGTCACTCAGCCCCGCCCAGCGTTCATCATCAATTCGTCCCACGTGCGCACGAAGCACAACGTCATCTGGACGCTGCAGTCGACTCCACTTGCGATCGAGAAATGTAATTGCGGTGACCATGAGTGAGTCGTCACCGCTCCACGGGGTTCCAAGTGGCACAAGTACTCCAGTGCCATGCTCTGGGAGTTCAATGTTCGAAGTCGCCACACTGAACGTCACCATTGCGGCACCAGCACTCTTGATCTGGGCAAGGGGAGCAAACGGTTCATTCAGCTTGTGCATCAACTCAAATACTGCAGGTGCAGGGGTGGCGAGAATGACGGCGTTAGCGGTGGTGGTGGTGTGGTCAGTATCAACTTCCCAGGCGTACGGGCTCGAAGGCGTTGAGCGAAGTGCAGTAACCGCCACACCCTTCCTGATGACAACGCCTCGCTCGATCAGCTTTTGTGCGAGTTTTTCTGGCAGCGAGCCAACACCTTCTCTAAGTGAATTAAATACCGGGCCTTCGCCAACCGCAACAGGTGAACGCAGTGCTTTCATTATGGATCCGCCCTTTTTGGCGGCCTCAAACAATGCAGGGAAAACAGTCTTTGCAGAGAGTTCATCAATGCGACCAGCTTGAATGCCACCAATCATTGGCTCAACAAATTGGTACGCAATTTCTTTACCGAGTTTGGCGCGAACTATTTCACCAATTGAAATGTCGTCGTGTACTTTCAGCGACTTGGCAAACAGCTCGTCTCTACGTGCGCAAAGTTTTGCCCTAAGCGACAAGCCCTTTACGGACCTGATTGTTTTAGAAGAAGTAGGCATTCCGAGGACAAGCCCCGTTGGTAGTTCGTGCAAAGCACCACGTAGCCAAATTGATGCGCCACTTGCTTCAATTGGAATTAATTCTGATGCAAGCCCAAGTTCTTTTGCGAGCTGCACCGCTTCAGGTCTGCGCGCTAAAAAACCATCAGCGCCAAGGTCAATAGTTCTGCCAGCGAACTCAGTTGATGCAAGTGCACCACCAACGCGACTGCTCGCTTCAATGATTTCTACACGTGGTGTTGACTCATCTGGTCCAGCAACTCCACCCGTGAGCTCCCATGCAGCACTTAGTCCACTAATTCCTCCGCCGACAATGACGATGGAATCGCGTGGCATTTAGGCGTCCGCGTGTTGGACAACGTTGGCGAGAATTTCAACGAATTCTTTGTCAGCGTTTAGAGAGACAGTTCGCACGATGTTTAGGTCAACTTCCTTGGCTACATCTTGAGCTTCGATGTCGATGTCGAAGAGCACTTCAAGGTGATCTGAAACGAAGCCAATGGGGCATGAAACTATGTCGGTAACGCCACTTGCTCGCTTGTCGCGCAGCACCTGCAAGATGTCAGGTCCAATCCATGGATCCGCAGTGCGCCCAGCAGACTGCCAGGCAATGTCCCACTCGGTTACTCCAGCAATTGCAGCAGCACGCTTGGCACTGTCTAGTAATTGATCTGGGTAGTTGTCACCATTAGCGAGGATTTTTTCTGGAAGCGAGTGAGCTGAGAAGAGAACCTGGGTGTTCTTTAGGTGCTCCGCTGGAATCTTCGCTAGTGCTTCATTAACGCGCTTGGCAATGAGCTCTAAAAATCCGGGGAATTCGTACCATTCACCAATTTCAATGAACTCAATTCCTTCGCCGAGGGTTTCTTTTGCACGCGTCATGTACTGCAGCGTGGACATTGAAGAAGAGTGTGGGGCTAGAACCAGCCCAATAACTTTTGTGAAGCCATCATCTTTAAAAGTCTGTGCAATCTCTTCGAGCATTGGTGGTTCGTACTTAGAGCCGAAGCGTACGTCGTATTTTCCTGGAGCCAGTTTTTCCAGTGCGTCACGAATACCGTCTACTTGCGCATCGGTGCGCTCATTAAGTGGTGAAGTTCCACCGATTGCGCTGTAGCGACGAACGAGGTCGGAAAGCAGCTCTGGTGTTGGTGGGCGACCGTGACGGATGCGGGTGTAATACGGCTCAATGTTTTCTGGTGTTGTGGGCGTGCCGTACGCCATGATTAGTACTCCGGTTTTCATCGCACTCCTGCTTTTCCTTCGTCGTGAACAACTTTCACCACGGCGCTCAATACGTCGGGGTCGGTTGATGGCAATACGCCATGACCAAGGTTAAAGATATGTCCGGCGTCTGTGCCCACGCGGGCGAGAACTTCACGCGCTGCTTGTACCCCAAGCTCAACACCACCGAGGCAGCGTGCCGGGTCAAGGTTTCCCTGTGACGGCTTTCCAGTTCGTCTGCGACCTTCGTCAAGGTCAACGTGCCAGTCAATACCAACCACGCTGCTGCCTGCAGTTGCCATTTGTCCAAGTAGCTCGCCAGTGCCGACACCAAAAAGAATTGTCGGAACGTCCAGGTCAGCAACTCCTTCAAAGACCCGCTTGGTCGCAGGAAGCGCGAAGCGTTCGTACTCTGCGCGCGTCAGTGATCCAGCCCATGAATCAAATAGCTGCAGTGCACGTGCGCCGTGTTCGACTTGTGCGCGCAGGAACGAAACGGTGATGCCAACGAGGCGGTCCATCAACTTGTCAAAGAGTGCAGGCTGGGCGTGCATCATTGACTTGATGATGGCGAATTCACGCGTAGGTGCTCCTTCTACGAGGTAACTCGCCACAGTAAAGGGTGCACCAGCGAATCCAATGAGGGGAGTGTTGGTGCTCTTAAGTTCTTCAACAACTAAATCAACTGTGTCGGTGACGTGCTTGATGTCAGAAGGAGTTAGGTCGCGAAGTCGCTCTAAGTCAGCTTCAGATTTAAATGTGTTCGCAATAACGGGACCACGACCGGGGACTATTTCAACCCCGAAATCAATCGCGTGGTACGGCACGACAATGTCGGAGAAAAGGATTGCACCGTCAACGCCGTAACGACGAACCGGCTGCATTGTTACTTCTGCTGCAATCTTTGGGTCAGCAATCGCGTCCAGGATTGAACCGGTGCCACGAATGGCTCGGTATTCAGGAAGTGAACGGCCCGCTTGACGCATGAACCAAACAGGCACGTGCTCAACACTTTCGCCTCGACAGGCTCTAAGTAGTACTGGGTCGTTCACAGGTCTCCTTTTACTTCCTTCAATCTAGGCGCAGTAGCCAAATAATCACCAAAGTGGGGCTAGGTCAATGTTCCCCTAGAATTGATAAACCCAAAATTCGAGACTGTGAAAGAGGCCTTTGTGGCACACGAGCGTGAAATCGCCGAAGAGCAAGAGTTCTTAAACCTTGCACTCGTCGCGCTCGAACACATGCGTGAAGAAGCTATGACAATGCGTGACAACGCAGCAGTAGCGAACATGCGCGGCGCCGGAGACCTCGTAGAGCGTGATGTTGTTATGAGCACAGCTCTCACCAGGCTTGATCAGCTCGCAATTGGCGACCAGCCACTCTTCTTTGGTCGAATTGACTACGACGTCAACGATGAGGGAACTCGTGATGTGTATCACGTAGGCCGTCTCGCAGTTTCTGATGAACAATTGAACGCACTCGTAGTTGACTGGCGCGCTCCAGTTGCTGAAGCGTTCTACCGCGCGACCGGAGTTGAGTCACTCAGTCTCAGCCGTCGCCGCCACGTTGCTATTCGCGGACATGAAGTTATTGGTGTTGAAGATGAATACTTCGCTGACGCCAACGGTGATCTCATGGTCCCTGAAGACGAAGCACGAAGCGCAACTCCCGAGGGACTCGTCGATGGTGGCATGGCACTCGGTGGTCCTGGCGCACTGCTCGCAGCGCTAGGTCGTGCGCGAACTGGACGAATGGGCGACATCATTGCAACCATCCAAGGTGAGCAAGACCGCATTATTCGAAATCCACTCGCTGGGATTCTTCTTGTGCAAGGTGGTCCTGGAACTGGAAAGACTGCAGTGGCGCTACACCGTGCGGCCTACCTTCTCTTTACGCACCGCTCGACTCTTGAGCGCCAAGGTGTCTTAGTGGTTGGACCAAACCCGCTCTTTCTTAATTACATTGAAAATGTTCTACCTTCACTTGGCGAATCTGGAGTAACGCTTGCCACAATTTCTGAGTTAGTCACCAACGTTGAAGTTGGGGCACGTGAAAGCGAAGAACTCGACCAGCTAAAGGGCGACATCCGAATGGTCAAAGTTCTTGCACGAGCACTTCGCACTCGCCAGCACCCACTTCGAGACGACGTCGAAATTCCAGTTGGCCGCGCAATTCTGAATCTCAAGGCAACGTGGAGCAAAGACATCGTTGAACGTGCACGAAGACGACCTGGGAATCACAACCAGCGCAGATCTGCAGTTGGACGCGAACTAGCACTACGCATGGCAAATGAATATCACTCCAGGTTTGTAAAAAATAGTGATGAAGAAATTTCGCAAGTGAATGAACTCGCTGACGCCATTCGCGCCACGCAGCAATTCAAAATCGCTCTGCAACGAATCTGGCCACGTCTAACTGGTCAGGATCTACTCCACGATCTCTTTGGTGCCCCAGCGCTTATTCGCGCCGCTGCAAAAGACATCCTCAACGACGAAGAGATTGCAATGCTGCACCGTCCAAGGTCAGTGAACTTAGAAGATGTTCTCTGGACTAAGGCTGATGCGGCTCTGATTGACGAAGCACGAATTCTTCTTGGACCTCGAAAGAAGCCACGTCCGAAGCCGAAGCCTGGTGACTCAGGAATTCTTGACGGTGTTGACCTTGATGCCTACGCCGGAAACGTTCGACAGGCCGCACTTCGTGAAGCAGAGCGTCTAGCTCCTGCACAGAGTCAAGAACTCGACGAAGCCGAGTTCGTTACCTACGGTCACATTGTTGTTGATGAGGCCCAAGACCTCTCGCCAATGGAGCTGCGTGTTCTAAAGCGTCGAGACCTCACTGGTTCAATGACGATTGTTGGTGACATGGGCCAAGCAACAACAGCCGGATCTTCTGCGTCATGGAATGCGGTACTTGAAGTGTTAGAGCCGCGACGTGAACCTGCACGAGTTGACCTCACCGTGAGTTACCGAACACCTGAAGAAGTTCTCAATTTTGCAGAGCCAACACTTAAGGCCGCGTCTCCTGACCTCGAAGCGCCAAAGCCAGTACGTCGTGCTGGTACTGAGCCGACTGTTGAAGTTGTTGCACAAAGTCAGTTCGCGGCGACGCTGAGTGCAGCGGTCAAGCGTGAATGTGAAAACGTGCACCCGGGTCGCGTGGCGGTAATTGTGACGGGTCTACGTGTAGATGAAATTGTTTCGATTCTGAATGCAGCTGGACTTGACGCGATAGACCCTCGCGAGATGGAATCTCGTGGCCTAAGCGCTGACCTGGTGGTCCTCGCTGCAGAGGGGGCGAACGGCCTGGAATTTGACGCGACGGTTGTAGTGGAACCAGGTGAAATAGCCCGCCGTGGCTCAGGCGCTTCAAAAGCCATTACTTCTCGGGGACTTAGAACGCTCTACGTCGCAATGACCCGTCCAACCAGGCGTCTCGCCATTGTTGCTTCGGGTGAACTACCTCCAACAATTACTTAAAAACCGCCAGTTATGGCACGAAGTACTTTTTTTCTAGTAGAACTGTAGGCGTGAGTCAGGCGATTTCCCCCCAAAGCCTGGCGAAGCCGGAGAAGATTGTTCACGATCGTCCCCCGATGCTTGCCATTGGAGTGATGATTTGGCTCGGTAGCGAGCTGATGTTCTTCTCAGGACTCTTCGCCGCGTTATTTACTATCAAAGCACACCTCGTCACGTGGCCTCCCATCGGCACGAAGCTCGACACGCTGCAAGCTGGAATCTTCACAATCATCTTGGTTGCATCTTCAGCAACGATGCAGTGGGCAGTGTGGTTAGTTGAACACCGTCGTCGCCGCGAAGCCCGAACGTGGACAATCATCACAATCGTCATGGGTGCAGTGTTCGTTGCTAACCAGTGCTACGAATGGATCAACCTAGAAACTCGTTGGTACTCAAACTCGTACGGTTCTATTTTCTACATCACCACAGGTCTGCACGGACTTCACGTGTTCCTTGGACTCGTGGCAATGGGTTTCCTTTTGTTCCGTATGCGCGGTACTGAAGGTGACCCGGGTGAACTTTCAACTTTCCAAGGTGTCAGTTACTACTGGCACTTTGTTGACGTCGTATGGATTGGGCTCTACTCAGCCCTCTTCCTACTGAAGTAGGCACGTGATGATTAGTTCTTTGATTAAGCGCTCAGTACTTCTAAGTATCTTGGGAATCGTCAGTGCGGGTCCACTTGTTTTGTTTGCACAAAGTGCAGACGCAGTAAAGCAGCCTTACCAAACAGGACGAATCGACTCGGGCACACCTAACTCCACCAAAGTTGTAAAAGACGCCAATGGCGTAATCATTTCGTACGGCAACTCTTCAATCATGTACAACGCTCCTTCGCCATCGCTCATAAACCTTGGTAAAGCTCTCTACATGCAGAACTGTGCTTCTTGTCACGGTGCTGAAGCAAACGGTGTTGGCGCATCTGGCTCGTACCCAGCACTCGTGGGACTTGGACCAGCAACAGTTCACTTCTGGATTGCATCAGGGCGCATGCCAGCAGCGAATCCGCGCCAAATACAAGCAATGCGTCATAAGCCCCGTCTGACGGATGATCAAGCGAAAGCAATTGCGGCGTGGGTGAACTCACTTGCACCGAGCTATCCGTTCATACCAGAACCAAATCTCGCCGGCGCCAGTGTTTCTAACGGTGCTGCGCTCTACGCACTCAACTGTGCTGCATGTCACACCATTGAAGGTATGGGTGATGCGCTCGCATTTGGCACGTATGCCCCTTCACTTCATGCCGTTCCAGCGGTACAAGTTGTTGAAGCAATTCGTACTGGCCCGGGCAACATGCCTCGATTCACTGGAAACCTCAGTGACAAGCAAGTAACCGACATTGTTAAGTTCGTAACAACAGAAATTCAGCACCCAACTAATCCTGGTGGACTAGGACTCGGAGGACTTGGTCCAGTGGCCGAAGGATTTATTGGACTAGCACTTGGTACTGGCGTACTGGCGCTGCTCGGATTCTGGGTAGGAGAGCGAGACGAGTGAGCAACAACCACGAAAACCACACACCAGTTTCATTACGTGGACTATCTGCAGATGATCCACACCTTCAGCCGGCAGCCCGTAATCCTGAGCGAGTCGAAAAAGTAATTTCGATCTCATTCTTCATTGCAATTATTTTCGGTCTTCTCTTCATTGTTGCTTATGTTCAGAACTGGCAGCCGTTCATTCTCGGCGGCTTTCTAGCTGGAAGTTTGTTGCTGCTTGGAATTGGACTTGTTGCGTGGGGTAAGTACCTCATGCCACGTGGACCTTTCGTAGAAGATCGTCATGAATTTCGAAGTACCGATGAAGACCGCGCCGCATTTGCAGCAGCGATTATTCAGCGTGGTGGTGGCGTTGTAAAGCGTCGCAAAGTAATCACCGGACTCTTCGCCGGTGGAATGGGTGTGTTCTCACTAGGTGCACTTTTCCCACTACTTCGAAGCCTTGGTCCGCTACCTGAGAAAACACTTTTTCACACTGACTGGCGCAAAGATACCTACGCAGTGGACATCACTGGACGTCGAATCCTTATTGATGATCTCGCAATTGGTTCAATCGTTACGGTCTACCCAGAAGGTGAACAAGATTCAGAAAATGGTCAGGCTGTTGACCAGACAGTTTTGATTCGTGTTTCTAACCGGAACTTCACAACCATGAAGGGACGCGAATCTTGGGCGCCACAAGGTCTCATTGCTTACTCAAAGCTCTGCACCCACCTCGGCTGCCCAGTTGGTCTCTACGAGCAACAGTTGCAATTACTCGTCTGCCCTTGTCACCAGTCAATGTTCGATGTGCATAACGGTGCGGTTCCAAACTTTGGTCCAGCACCACGACCACTTCCTCAGTTGCCTATCTACATTGACTCCGAAGGCTACGTTCGTGCACAGGCCGACTTCAACGAGCCAGTTGGCCCTGGATTCTGGGAGCGTTCATGAGTGAAACACTGAACACAAAGCGTGCCAAGAAATTGGCCAAGGGACCATTCGGCAACGTAGGTCACGCGCTTAATGAAATCGATGACCGTCTTGGTGCTGCCAAGGGCGGACGAACATTTCTTGACAAGATTTTCCCAGACCACTGGTCATTCATGCTCGGTGAAATTGCGCTGTACTCATTTGTAATTCTTTTGGTAACAGGCATCTTCCTCGCGCTGTATTACATCCCAAGTACAGCAATCGTTACCTATCACGGAACATACATGCCGCTCTATGGTCAAAAGATGACCGAGGCGTATGCATCATCAATTGACCTTTCATTCGCAGTTCGTGGTGGACTCTTGATGCGTCAAATGCACCACTGGGCCTGCGACATCTTTGTTGGTGCTCTCGTTGTTCACATGGCTCGCGTCTTCTTCACTGGTGCATTCCGTAAGCCACGTGAACTGAACTGGACTATTGGAACAACACTCATGACCCTCGCGATTGTGAACGGGTTCCTTGGTTACTCACTCCCAGATGACCTCGTGTCAGGTACTGGTATCCGAATTGCGTACTCAATCTTGCTGTCACTTCCTGTTGTTGGTAGCTACCTTGCCTTCTGGATCTTTGGTGGCAACTTCCCAGGCACAATGGTGATTCCTCGCTTCTTCGTGCTGCACGAATTTATTGTTCCGCTACTTATCTTGGGACTCGTTGGTGCTCACTTGGCACTTCTTGTTCGCCAGAAGCACACACAGTTCCCTGGACCTGGAAAGACTGAAGACAACGTTGTTGGAACTCCAATGTTCCCAGTCTTCATGGCTAAGACCACTGGTTTCTTGCTCATCGTTGGTGGAGTCACTGCAGCACTCGGTGCATTCGCACAGATCAACCCAATTTGGCAGTTCGGTCAGTACCACGCATCAAACATTTCGTACGCCGTGCAGCCGGACTGGTACATGGGATTCCTTGACGGAGCTCTTCGTATTTGGCCGTCGTGGACCTTCCATAGCTTTGGTCATACCATCGCGTTTGAGACGCTCATACCGGCTCTTATTTTGCCGGGACTGGTGTTCAACTTGGCGTACGCATGGCCAGCACTAGAGCGAAAGTTCACTGGCGACAATGCAATTCACCATCTACTGGACCGTCCAAGTGACCGTGCAGTTCGCACTTCAGTTGGCGTCACAACGCTTTCATTCCTGATGATCTTGTTCATCGCAAGTTCGACTGACGTAATTGCAAACTTCTTCCAATTGTCGCTTAACTCTGTGCTGCTGGCGATGAGGATCCTCACTATTCTCGTTCCTCTAATTGCGTACCCGTTGACGTACAAGATCTGTAAGGAAATGCAGGGCTTCAAGGGCGCTGGTAAGCGTAAGACGACAAACATGGTTACTCGTACCTCAGATGGTGAATACGTAGCTACATCAACACCGCAGTATGTTGACGACATTCCAAGTCACTTGGCTCCAATTCCAGTTCCGAGGTTCATCAACGAAGTGGAAGCTCCATCGAGTGACGCAGACGGCAACGGCACACGCGTAGTTGACCGTTAAGGTCCTCGCTCAGCCGCTTGCGGCTGCTGCAAAGTTTGTCGTAAATACTTCACTTATTTTCCCCTAACTTCAAGGGTTAAATACCGGTTGGACGACGTTGATTTGCGCCACGTAAGGTACTTAAATGAGTATTCCAAATGTCCCCGCAGATCTGCCAATCACCCTTGGTGCCCTTCGAAAGTCAGGCTACGAACCTAAGTCAGTTCGTGAAGAACTTCGCATCAACTTAGAGCAGCGACTCAGTGAAGGTCGCCCACTTACCTCAGCCGTGCTTGGTTACGAAGACACGGTGCTTCCTCAACTAGAGACAGCACTACTTGCTGGTCACGACATCATCTTGCTAGGTGAGCGTGGACAAGCCAAGACACGAATGATTCGCTCGCTCGTAGAACTCCTCGATGAATGGCTGCCAATTGTGGAAGGTTCAGAAGTTCGAGACGATCCTTTTGCTCCAATCTCTGCGTACGCAATTGAGCTTGTCGATGAAAAGGGTGACGACACTCCTATCTCTTGGGTGCACCGCACTCGTAGGTTTGCAGAGAAGCTCGCATCACCAGACACCTCTATGGCAGACCTCATTGGTGAAGTTGACCCAATCAAAGTTGCTGGTGGATTATTTCTCGACGACCCACGCGCACTTTCGTATGGACTGGTTCCCAAGTCGAACCGCGGCATTTTTGCAATGAATGAACTCCCTGACCTTTCAGAGCGTATTCAGGTGGGTCTTCTTAACGTTCTTGAAGAGCGTGACGTTCAGATCCGTGGCCACCTAGTTCGCCTCGACCTTGACGTGCTCGTAGTTGCAACAGCAAACCCTGAGGACTACACCAACCGTGGTCGACTCATTACACCGCTGAAGGACCGTTTTGGCTCACAGATCCGCACGCACTACCCATACGAAATCTCAACTGAAATTGAAATCATCAAGATGGAAGCGAAGCTCCCAACGTCGACAAAGCCAATTGTCGTGCCATGGTTCATTGATGACATCGTTGCTCGAGTGAGCCACGTGGCGCGCAAGAGTCACGTCATTAGCCAACGTTCTGGAGTGTCGGTACGTCTTTCAATCGCGAACTATGAGACGGTCATTGCTAATGCACTTCGTCGAACTCTTCGAACAAATGACGACACAGTTGTTCCACGTGTGAGCGACTTAAGCGCCATGGTGCAGTCAACGCAGGGCAAGATTGAATTCGACACCATGGATGATGATGACTCGGACCAAGTTATTGCAGCACTCGTATCGCTCGCCGTTCGCCAATGTTTCTCTGAAACTGTTCTTCTAGAAGAAGCACCGCTCATTGTTGAGTCTTTCAACGACGAAGTGATTGTACATACTGGTGACGACCTCCCAGACCAGGATTACTTGAATGTGCTCGCAGCAATGCCAGCGCTCGCTGGACCAGTTGCACGCGTGGCTGGACCAAATGCCAGCAGCGGAGAAATTGCTGCAGCAACAGAGTTTATTTTGGAAGGGCTCTATCTCACTAAGCGTCTCGCAAAGGATGCATCAGGAGCGCGTGCGCTCTACCGCTCAAGGAATCGTTAGTGGCTGTTCGTTACGGTTTTCGTCGCTTTGGTGATGACGATGACTTTGACGACCTCGATGCCGACGAATTACTCAAACTTCTCGCCGATGACTTCATGGAAAGCGGCGATCTTGAAGAAGCTATGGAACGACTGCTGCGCAGTGGTTTTGAAACAAAAGATGGCGAACGAGTTGAAGGCCTTCGCGAGCTCTTGGAACGCACGCGCCAAAAGCGCCGTGAACTCGAACAGCAAGCAGATCCTGACGGCGAAATGCAGCGTTACCGCGACTGGCTCGAAGAGATTGAGTCAATTGAAGGCAATGAGCTTGATGAACTTCTTTCTGAAGCAGAATCATCTGACGATGAGCGTCGCAAGGAAGTCACCCGAGACCTCGTAGAACAAAAGAAGATGCAGCAAGACCTCATGAGCGACAAGCTGTCTGAGCGACTCGGCAACTATCAAAACTACGACTTTGTTTCTAGTGAAGCTCGTGAGCAGTTCGAACAGCTCATGAATGAGCTCAAAGAAGATGTTCTAAATACTTACTTCGAGCAGAGCAAAGAAATGATGGGCAATCTAGACCCAGAACAACTTGCTCGAACCAGAGAGATGATGGACGCACTCTCAAAGATGATTGAACAAGACCGCGCCGGCGAGCCGCTTGATCCGTCGTTCGACTCATTCATGGAAAAGTTTGGTGACTTCTTTCCTGGTGCTGAGACGCTCGAAGACGTTGTTCGTGCAATGGCTGAACGTGCCGCTGCTGCTGAAGCAATGTTTAACTCGCTCTCTGGCGAACAGCAGGCAGAACTTCGCGCCATGTTTGCCAAAATGATGGAGGACATGGATCTGAACTTCTCCATGAACCGCCTTGTTTCAAACTTGCGTCAAGCAACTCCAGATATTGACTGGAATCGTGCACACCGCATGCGTGGAGAGAATGGTTCCTCATTTGCAGACGCAGCGTCTGTTGCAGAGCAGCTCGGTGAACTACGTGGCTTGGAAGATTTTCTCAGCCAGTCAAACCCAGCACAGGGCCTTCCAGAAGTCGATGTGGAGTCAGTTCGTCGAAACCTTGGAGATGACGCAGCCCGTCACGTCCAGCGCCTTCAAAAGGCCCTGAAGGGTCTTAAAGACAAGGGATTTATTGACCGTAGTGGAAAGAAAATGGAGCTCACCGCAAAAGGAGTTCGCCAGATTGGTCAGCAAGCCTTAAAGGATCTCTTCGCCCAGCTAAAAGATTCACCAACGCTCGGCGCTCACCGTGAAGCGACCGTCTCTCGAGGCGGCGACCGTGAAGAGACTTCCAAGCCCTGGGAGCCAGGCGAGCCCTTGTCGCTCAATCTGCCTAAGACGCTGCGCAACGCCATTTTCCGTCAAGGCCCTGGGACCCCGGTGAAGTTGCACCACGATGACTTCGAAGTTGAAGAATTCGAATCAACCAAGAAAGCCGCCACGGTCTTTGCCATTGACCTTTCTCTTTCTATGGCCATGCGAGGAAACCTCGTGCCCGCAAAGAAGATGGTCCTTGCGCTCACGCAGTTGATTCGCTCAAAGTATCCACGCGACTTTTGTGCAGTAGTGGGATTTGGAGAAATGGCTCACGAGCTCAAAATCGAAGACATTCCAGCACTCACTATTGACTACGCCTACGGGACAAATCTTCAGCACGCCTTGGCCCTTAGCCGTCACTTGATGCGAAACGAGAAGGGCGAGCGCCAAGTAGTTGTGGTGACCGACGGTGAGCCAACAGCTCACTTAATGGAGAACGGAGAGCCATTCTTCTCGTGGCCACCGGTTCACGAGACCTTGCAAAAGACCATGGCTGAGGTGCTTCGCTGCACGAAAGCTGGAATTGTTATAAACACCTTTGCGCTTGACATTGAGCGCAGCCAATTCCCCTTTGTTGAGCAGATCTCCAAGGTCAATGGGGGCAGGACTTTCTATACCTCCGTTGATGAACTGGGCTCCTACGCCCTCGATGACTTCGTTAGAAACCGCCGAGCCGGTTAGAGGAAATAGCCTTTTATCAGGGATTTCTTAATTCTGATTTGCATTCCACTCAAAAGCCAGTAACAATGACATCGTTGTAATTACAACAGTGAAGTACGTTACAAATTCGAGGAGCAATTCATGGAAATAGTAGACATCATGAGCGGTATGGAAGATCGCGGTTGGCAGTCTCGTGCGAACTGCATGGGCGTTGACCCAGACTTGTTCTTCCCAGAACGCGGTGCATCTACCCGTGAAGCAAAAGAAGTTTGCCGTGGTTGTGTTGTAAAAGATGACTGCCTTGAATACGCACTCGACAATGGTGAGAAGTTCGGCATCTGGGGTGGAATGTCAGAGCGCGAACGTCGTCGCCTTCGCCGTGCGCGTGCAATTGAGCGCCGCGCTCAAGCTGGTTGATTAACTACAGCGAGCTTCAATAGTCGCTTCGTAGCTGAGACCAAGTTGCTCTAAACGACTCGGATCTTCACTAGAAACTACTGAGCTAGGGCATAGGCCTACTAATTCACAATGGTGAATAGTTTCCAGACCCTCTAATTGCTGTAGCACTCGATCAAAAACTTCTGATGGCTTCACTTCGTTTGGTGCAATGAGGTTGCAGCTCACCTGAACGTTGTCTCCAACGACAAAAGCCAATGTTCTTACCTGTTGGTCGCGCACGCTCGTCGCGAGAAAGCGTGCTCGCTTAAGAGTGCAGTTGCTTAGCCAAATATTCCATGCGAGCAGAATTGGCCTCTCGCCCATAGCGACTGCACCAAATAATGGATGGGGAGTGTGTGGGCCGTAGTCAGGCGCCAATTCATTAAATGCAGTTTTTCTAATCTCCGGAAGCGACCTAGAAGCACCATACAGAAACACTGGGACTTCGAAAGTTTCACTGAGCCACTTCGCTGTTTCATCTCGCATAGAAATTGCTTGGTCCACTTCTGATTTATTAAGTGCAACAAACGGCACAACGTCAACTACACCAAAGCGAGGATGCACTCCGTGGTGTTCAGTGAGCGATAGGTGTTGGTAACACGCAGTAATGAAATCTTTAACGTCCTGGAGAAGTGGTCCCTTCTCATTGATGAATGTAAAGACAGAACGATTATGAAATGAGTCACTGTGAAGATCACGTAGTGACGCTCCTGCATTTGAGGCGAGAACGCCTAGAACTTCGACGTTGGAACCTTCAGAGATGTTTATGACGCACTCGAACACAGTGTGTTCAGGTTACCTAGGCGCTCAGGCTACGTTGCGCCCTTCCGAGCTTGCGTCGTTCACGTTCGCTTTTGCCGCCCCAAATACCGTGATCTGCATTCATTTCAATGGCGTATTCGAGGCATTCATCTTCTACGAAACATTGCGCACAAATACGCTGACAAGCAATTACGCCCTTTCCATCTTGGGGAAAGAAGAAGTCACTTGGATAATCGCGACATTTACCGAGGCGCATCCACTCAGTATTTAGTGAAAGCTGTTTACGTGTCATATCCATAAATTACGGGAATTAGTCAAGCGATAACCCTGTAATACCGTTACTTACGTCACTTCACTTAGCGTATTTAGGCCTAATTCAATCTCTTTAGAAGCACTCTGGTTAAGTCAGTAGAATGGTTATCCAGCAGTTCATTTAGAAGGAGCATCGTGAGTCAGATTCCTGCCGCCGAGACAGTAGAAGTCGTAGACCCCGTTGGTCACGTCCAGGTGATCTACCTAGGACCAATCGCCCCTCACTGGGAGTGCCGCATGGTGTTTGGTGACGAAGAGCAGATTCAGGCTTTTGTTGACCGCATCGATGCACGACTTCGTTTTCTTCCTCCACACGACCCACAGTTCCGTCGCAATCGCGAGCGCGTAAACCGCGACGCTGAGCGCGAGAACTTGCTCGTTGAGTGGAACCTCGGGTACGAAGAAGAGGCTTAAGCCAGCGGCGAGTTAGTAACTCGCTCGTACCACGCAAGTGGAGCATCTAGTTCAGCTGCTGATGGAAGTCCATCAACACGAAGTAGCGCATCAAATACCTTGAGTGAATACTCACGCTGAATTGTTGCGACAAACTCCGCCGCTTTTTCGTGGTGAGGGCCTTGTGTTGAAATACCAAAGAGCGCTGCCGCTGCATCTTCACCTCGAGCGTCACTCCTGCGGTGTCTCTTGTACGCCTCGGTGAGTGGAGCGTGCGGGCCCATGATGGCTTCAGTGATCTCGTCTGCTGCGGCGACAAAGAATGCACTGAGAACACTGGTCGCTGCATTGATTGCCCGGTTGGCGTCAGTCTCGGCGGGCATTTCAATTCCATCGAGCAGTGCTTCTGGGTTACCCATCATTGACGCCATGTCTTCAGGGTTAATCATTGAAGTGAGCTTGCTCATAATGTCACCTTGAGCCTGCGTTGACTCTTTCACTGTGTCTATGAGCAGTGCGCGTAACGCGTCACCAACACCGGGCTGGGTGAGAACTAACGAAGCAATGAACTCTTGTGCGATTGCGAAGCAGTAGACCTGGTCGCGCTCAAGACTCCAATCTTCTGCGAACTGCTTCAAGTTGTTAACAACGAGCAGACGGTCACCATTTGTTCGAGGAAGTGGCAACACCGCGAGCGACCAAGCGCGTTCAGAGAAGTGTCCCGCCACGCTTCCAATTTGGAATCCAGCAAAGAGTGGACCCAGCGCTTGCGTCATTTGGGCCATCATTGGATTCGCATCGACTAGTTCAGAGCTAATTGTTGGTGGGTTGGTGACAATTGGTTCAAGATGCGCTCGCCACTGTGCGAGGGCCGCTTGGGTGAGAGCAGTTCGGTTCAGTGCAGTAACAACTGGTTCACTTGGAACACCAAAAAGTGCATCCACGTGTCGACCAATGAGGGGGCTGAGTTCTTCTAGGCGCTGGCGTTCTGGCGGAAGTGGGTTTGGATCGCCATCTTCTCCACGAGCAATGTTCAGAGCGAGCTGCGTCGCGGTATCAAACCACGCGTTTGGTCCCTGCTTGCCAAGCATCGAGAAGATGTCGCCAAACATTCCGCCAAAGCCCTCAAGGGGATTATCACTCACGTCTCTAATTTAGGCCCAAGTGAGTCCAATGCGACCTAGCATTGTGCCCTATGGCATTAGACGTCGCAATCGATATAGGAACGTCGTTTACCCGTCTGGCGACCGCGGAGCGTGGGGTTTTATTTAATGAGCCAACGATCGTGGCGATTGATACAAACTCCGGTGATGTTGTGGAAGTTGGTTACGGTGCAAAAGACGCTGTTTCTCGCACGTCTCGTCACGTGGTTGCATTTCGCCCGCTGGCCCAAGGGGCCACGATTGACTTTGACGTAACAGCTCGGTTGATCTCGGGTCTTTTTCAACGAACAGGACTTTCTAAATTCAGCCGCGCACGTGTGGTGATGAGCGTTCCAACGCTCGCAACACCAATTGAGCGCCGTGCACTTCGTCAAGCAGCGATTCAAGCAGGAGCACGTGAAGTGAGCATGGTTGAAGCACCAATCGCCGCCGCAATTGGACTTGGCTTACCCGTTCAAGATCCAGTCGGATCTGCAGTTGTCGTACTTGGTGGTGGCGCATCAGAAGCGTCAATCATTTCTTTAGGTGGCATAGTGAGCTCGAGTTCACGTCGACTTGGGGGAGCAGATTTAGATCTGGCGATTGCTACTGCTCTAAGACAGCATTATTCGGTAGTTGCTTCACCAGAAACGATTGAAGCGCTTAAATGCAACTTAGGTTCTGCACTTGGCTACAGCAAAGGAATGAATCAGCGCATCCTTGCTCGAACTGTGGAGCAAGGTGAACTCACTGAACTAGAGATTGACGCCTCAGTCATCAATGACGCAATCGTCGAAGTGCTCAGCGCAACTGTTCGCATGATTCAAGACTGTTTAGGTGACGCTCCACCAGACCTTTCTCAAGACGTGAGTTCAAACGGACTGATCTTGGTTGGGGGTCATGCGCTGCTCAGTGACTTTGCGGAGCTAATTGCTAATGCGACTGGCGTTGAAGTTGAGATTTCTTCTCACTCGGACTTGCGCGTTATTGAGGGACTGCAGTTATGTCTTGAAGAGATGTCGTCGCTGCACTCACTCTTTCGAAGTGCTGAGCGCTAATCGTTTTCTTCTCGGCCTAGTTGGCTCACCGCTGCACGAACCTGCCAGTCACGATCTTCACTAGCTTTTTCGAGCGCAGCGTCAATGTCGGGGCCTTCGAAATTTGAAAGAGCAACAATTGCTCGTCGTCGAACTGGTGGCTTATCTTCGAGTGCATTCAAGATGGTCTCTCGTGCGCGGTCATCACCAATTGCTCCAAGTGCCGCAACGGCTGATTCACGACAGCGTGCATCGTCGTGAGAACTTCCAATATTGCAAAGTGCTTCAACCGCTGGAACATAGAGATGCTCACCAAGTGCAAATACTGCTCCATCGACAACCAATGCATCCTCGTCGCTCAAGAGTCCGAGAACTTGCTCCAGCAGGGCGGTGTTGATTTGCTCGTGGTGCGCGAAAAGATTAAGTGCTTCACGTCGCACATCGACGTCTTCGTCACTGAAGGCGTGTGACCAGTTGTCACTGCTGAGTACGTTTTGTCGTGCGCCAGCTCGTAGGGCTAAAACCCGTTGGCGTGCATTTGAAGCGCCTAACCCCTTGGTGATTGTTTCGAGGTAGTGAGCGCCTTGAGCGAATCCAGCTCTAAGCAACGACTCTTCAAAGGAGTCCGGTAGCGTGGGTTCATTACTTTGCACGAACCCATTCCACCATCTTCTAAGCGTCGTCGCCGCCACTTAGCGCCAATGATCACAGTAATTGTGGTTATTTCCTCGATTGCCATCATGCAGCACATAAATACATCGCAGTACGCAATAACCCCTGGGCAGGCAACTCCAATAGCGCCACTCATGAAAATTGAAGGAATCGCGACTGAAAAGCACCTGGACAAAATTGAACTTGTTGATGTCTATCTTCAACAGCTTTCTGTTTGGCAGTGGATTGGCGCGCAGTTCCAATCGCACGTTGCATTTTTGCCTGCGAGCGCACTGGTTACTCCCGGCCAGCCAACGAGTGAGCTCGCGCCTCAGGGCTACCTAGAAATGAATGACTCCAAACAGTCAGCGTCGGTCGCCGCGTTTAGAGCGCTTGGCTACAAAGTTCCAAGCACACCAACGGGCGCACTCATAACCGGAATTAATTATCCATCACCGGCGTGGAACGCAAATCTAAATATCGCAGACCGAATTGTTGAAGTGAACTCAACCAAGGTGACTTCGTCGTGCGGGCTGATAAGTGCGATGCACAACTATGCGCCAGGACAAAATGTTGTCCTCACTATTGAGAAATCTCATTTTTCTACTACTGGTGAAATCACGTGGGCTAGCGCTAAGCCAGTAACCATGAAACTAAAAAAATCTCCTAACTATGTTGGTCCGTCTGGTTGTCAAGGTGTTGATAGTGCGAACAAAGGCTGGCTTGGAATTTCAGTTGAGGATGCAACAAGTTATTCGCTCCCAGCGAAAGTATCAATCAACACCAAATACATTGGTGGCCCATCAGCAGGCTTATCAATGACGCTCATGCTTATTGATGCACTTAGTAGTGGATCACTGACTAACCATCAAGTCATCGCTGCGACGGGGACAATTAACGCAGATGGCGACGTAGGCGATGTCGGTGGGGTTGCGCAAAAGACAGTTGCGGTCTACAACTCTGGTGCTCGAGTTTTCCTAGTTCCTATGGGCGAAGTTGCAACAGCACAAAAAGTTCATGAGCCAGGACTACACATCATTGGAGTCTCAACCCTCGACCAGGCGCTAGCAGCGTTGCGTAAATTGGGCGGTGCACCGCCAATTCCCTTGGCTCAAGCCAAGTAAGACCAACTTTCACCATAAAAAGCCGTAGTCTTGTAGGGATATGGACGAACGTCGAAAGCTCTCAACAACGCGTCAATCATCGACGGAAATTGTCAGGGTTAATTTTGCGACTCTGCGAAAAGGTGGAGTTGACCCAAATGAGGTTCGACTACACCTCGAAGCGGTTGCTCGTGAGATGTCGTTACTTGAAAACAGAATTCAAGAAATCCAGGGACAACTCTCTGAAGCGCAGCGTCGTGCTGCTAATCCAACATTCGATGAGTCAACGCTTGCAAGCGCTTTAGGAACTCAGAGCGCCGCAATTCTGCGTGCAGCTCATGAAGAGGCTGCTCGTGTTACGAGCGAATCACAAGAGCGAAGCGCACAAATTTTCGCTGAAAGCCAGCAACGAAGTGCTCAGCACCTCATTGAGTCTCAAGAGCGAGCACTTGCTCTGGTGGCTGAGGCTGAAGCATCTGCAACGCAACTTGATGTTGATGCACGTGCCGCTGCGGAACGACTTATTGATTCGGGCAAACTCAACAGTGACGCACTAGTTGAGCGTGCCCGTGAGCAGGGCAAAGCAATTCTTGAACAATCAAATGAAGCTCGCAAAACTGTGCTCAACGATCTTGCTGTTAAGCGCAAGGCGCTGCACATGCAAATTGATCAACTTCGCGCTGCTCGCGACACACTCATCTCATTTGTCTCGGCGGTTGGCGGCCAAATAGAAGGCGTACTTTCAAATCTCAATACTTCTGATGAAGCTGCGAGGTCGGCAGCTCTTGAGGCGCTACGTCTTCGTGCCCCATCACCAGAGCCAACTGAAGAAGAGCTGCTTTCAGGAACGCCACTTCGACTAGTTCCTGACGCCAAAATGGCTCCGACTCCTGACACATCAATTTCGCCAAAACAAAGGGCTCGTAAGGCCACAAAGTCTCCAGTGAATAACGATGGTTCGCTGCTAGAAGATGATCCGTCTGGAACTGACGTTGTTAACGAAATCTTTGCTCGCCTTCGTAAAGCAACACTCGAAGAGCGAGGAGCCACAGCTCCAGCTCCTGCTCCAAAGAAAACAACCTCAACCAAGCCAGTCACTGCAGCGGGAGAACTTTTCCAGCGCCGCGACGATGCACTGAATGATTCACTAGAGGCATTGACTCGAAAAGTTAAAAGATCATTGCAAGATGATCAGAACGTCATGCTTGACCGCCTCCGCGGGGTACAGGGCATGATCACAACTGAACTCGAAGATGAGCACGAACAGCGCGCTAGATATGCTGACGCATCATTTGAAGCACTCGCAGAAGCGGCTCAAGCTGGAATGGCGTTTGCAAAATCAGAATCTGGTGCCACGGGTGGTTCTATTGACAAGAACGCGATTAAAGAATTCGCAGCAGACCTGGCGGTCACAATTGTTCTCGCACTACGAAAGAGAATCACCGCAGACACAGCTGGTGATGGGGCAGAGCGCGCTAACGCTGCGTACAAAGAATGGCGTGGTGCACGTGTTGAACGACTCTGCACTGACGCTGCACGACGTGCGTTCCATTTGGGAATTGTCAGCGCCGCACAAGGTGGGCAAGTACGTTTTTACGTGTCGCCAAATGATGCGCCGTGTGACGCTTGTGCCAGTGATTCACGAGCTGGTGAAATTCAGGCTGGTAAGACTTTCCCATCAGGCGCTAAGCACCCACCGCTACATGCGGGCTGCGCCTGTGCCGTGATTCCTGTCTGAGTTTCGCCCTAGGCTGGGCGCGTGCGTAGCCCAACAGATTTCTCATCAGGTGCCCCTCGAATTTCTCCCGTCTCACGACGATTCTGGACAGGGCTAGCAGTAGCAATTCTTCTGGTGGGGTTCACCTCACTTCACAGTCTGGCGGTTTTTTGGACTGATCAAATGTGGTTTTCTCAAGGTGGATTTGGATCAGTTTTTGGCACACTCTTCTTTGTCAAAGCGGGACTCCTTCTCACCTTTGGTGCAGTCTTTTTTGCACTGATGTGGGGCAACTTGCTGCTCACCAACAAATTCGGTGCCCGAGTCTTATCTTTTGAGCCTGAAGACGAAATAATTCGCAGATTCCAAAATGTTGTACGACCTTACGCTCGACGCATTTACGCAGGTATTGCATTTTTTATGGCACTCGTTGCCGGGTTCAATGCAACAAGTCAGTGGAATTCATACCTACTCTTTGCAAACGCAAAGTCATTTGGCAAGACTGACCCGCTATTTCATAAGGACATCAGCTTTTATGTAATGACACTTCCGTTTGTGCGATTCATCATTACCTGGCTGATTGTTGCACTTGTTGTGATTCTTCTCGTAACAACTGTTTCCCACTATCTCAATGGCGGCATACGAGCAACTCGCGTTTCACCTCGTGTCTCACCACAGGTAAAAGCACATCTATCGGTGATTGGTGCAGGCATTGCTCTCTTAAAGGCAGCTGGGTACCTGATTGCCAGGTATGAACTTGTGAACTCCACAAATGGATTCGCACAGGGTGCTGGCTACACCGACGTTCATGCACGCATGCCAGCACTGACAATTTTGTTTATTTTGTCACTGACGAGTGCAGCAATTCTTCTTGCGAATGTCCGCTCGCGCGGATGGTCCTTGCCCGCAGTCGCTGTTGGCCTATGGATGTTTGTTTCCTTGATCATTGGTGTTCTCTACCCAACAATCCTTCAGGCACTAAAGGTGAGCCCAGCTCAGCAAACACTCGAAGCACCGTACATTGCTCGAAACATTGCATCAACAAGGACTGCGTTCGGGCTCAATGACGTTACGTTCCATAACTTCGCGGGATCTCCAAGTGTTTCTGCAACAGAAATAAAGAATGCTTCTGCAACGTTGAGCAACATTCGACTCTGGGACCCAGCTCCAGACATTGCCCTCACCACAGTTGCGCGTTTGCAGTCAATTCGCTCGTATTACAACTTCACAACATTGTCAGTTGACCGGTACCAAATAAATGGAAAATTGACGCCTGTACTTATTGGTGCTCGACAACTCAATCAGTCAGCGCTCCCGTCTCCAAGTTGGGTGAATACTCACTTGCAGTACACCCACGGTGTTGGAGCAGCTGTAATCGCCGCTAATGCGCAAAACGCAGATACGGGTAACCCAATTTTTAACGTAACGAATGTTCCACCGGTGTCGTCAAATGGAATGCCTACATTAACCAAGCCAGGTATCTACTTTGGACTTAACGACCCGGGCTGGGTAGTTACTAACACCAAGCAAGCGGAACTTGATTACCAGGTGACTTCTGGTGCGAACGCTGGACAGCCAGTCGAGACGCACTACGGCGCAAAGGGTGGCGTCGCGGTTGGAAGCATTTTTAGTCGTGCAGCACTGGCACTTCGCCTTGGAGACTTCAACTTCCTTATCTCAAATCAGATAACTCCAAAGAGTCGCATTCTTTTCACTAGAGACGTGATGCAGATGGCTGAAAAAGTGGCGCCATTCTTGACATTTGATTCACAGCCATACGCGGTCATTTCAAATGGTTCGGTTAATTACGTACTTGATGGCTACACAACAACCGATCAGTACCCATACAGTCAAAATGCAAATAATTTGAATGTAAACGAGGGTGGGCTTCCGGGAAGCTTCAACTATGTGCGCAACTCAGTGAAGGTTGTTGTTGATTCATACACAGGAAAGATGATGTTCTACGTAATGGATCCGAAGGATCCAATTATTAAGTCGTACAGTGCCGCGTTCCCAGGAATGTTTAAGCCACTTAGCCAGTTGCCAACAACAATTAGCGATCACCTTCGCTACCCAGCCAATTACTTCGGTGTGCAGGCAGCAACTCTTGGTCACTATCACATCACTAGTCCAAGCTCTTTCTACTCGGCATCTGACAAGTGGGCAATCTCACCAACAACTGGTGCTGGTTCACCTGGGCAGACACTTGCACAAACTGTCCAGACTGATACCCAGGGAAACATAATTTCTTCGTCACTCTCACCAATGAATCCAATCTTCCAGGTTGGATCGTTGCCGTTTGTTAACAAACAGCAACTTCTCGAAACGTTGGCGTTCGTTCCGTCTGGTAATTCATCAACCGTGCAAGGTCTCACCGCATTCATGATCGCAACGAGCGACCGCAACGATTATGGAAAACTCAACGTCTACGTCACACCACGTGGAACTTCAGTGCTTGGTCCAGTACAGGCCGACTCTGAAATTCAGCAGAACGCAGTTGTTTCTTCAATAACAACACCGCTTGACCAACATGGTTCAACAGTGCTGCTCGGAAACACAATGATGGTTCCGCTTGATAAGAGCATTCTCTACATTCGTCCAATGTACGTAACGAGTTCTTCCAACCCGCTTCCTCAGCTCAAATACATCATTGCGGTGTTTAACCAAAATGTTGCAATTTCTCCGACGCTGGGTGGCGCTTTGTCACAGGTTCTTGGGGGAACGGTTTCTGGTGGATCCACGTCTAGCGGGACTTCAACCTCAGGGGGAACGACAAAGACTGGCGGAACTGCAGCCTCGTACTTGAAGCAAGCTGCCGCCTATTACACAGCTGCACAGAAGGCACTTTCTGCAGGGAACCTCGGGGAATACCAAACCAATGTGAACGCCATGAACCAGCAGTTAACACTGGCTCAGAATGCGCTGAACGGCAAATAACCCTTAATTTTTTAAATAGCTGATAGTTGCTTGGCAACTAGTTCACGAAGCCAATCATGACTAGTGTTTGTCCTGGAATAACAATAATTTTCCTACCTCAGGGGGCCCAGTGAGCAGCACAGATAAGTCAACCGCGCAGTATTGGCACGATCGCGTAAGCACATTGAAGCCTGAAGGTCGCGCATGGATTGACGGTAAATACGTCAATGCAATTAGCGGCAAGACATTTGACGATGTGAGCCCAATCGATGGTCGAGTCATTGCTCAAGTTGCTGAATGTGACAAAGAAGACATTGATGTGGCTGTCGCAGCAGCACGTCGCGCGTTTGAAGAAGGAACGTGGAGACTCCTTGCCCCATCAGCTCGCAAAGCAGTTCTTGTGCGTTTTTCACAACTCATTCGTGAGCACGTTGAAGAACTTGGACTGCTTGAAACTCTCGATGTTGGAAAGCCAATTTCTGAGTCACTGAATGTTGACGTTAATTCTTGTGCCACAGTAATCAACTGGTACGGAGAAGCAATTGACAAGGTGTACGACGAGATTGCTCCAACCGCCTCAACAACTCTTGCCATGGTTACTCGTGAACCTCTCGGTGTAGTTGGCGCAGTTGTTCCATGGAACTATCCAATGATTATTAGTGCATGGAAAGTTGGTGCAGCACTCGCTGCAGGTAACAGTGTTGTACTAAAGCCTGCGGAGCAGTCACCACTTTCTGCGATTCTTCTCGGAAAGCTCGGATCAGAAGCCGGACTTCCTGATGGTGTCTTCAACGTTGTTCCTGGGTTTGGACCAACTGCTGGTGGCGCACTTGGCCGTCACATGGATGTGAACAAGTTGACATTCACTGGTTCAACAGAAGTAGGTCGCTACTTCTTGGAGTACGCAGCACAATCAAACATGAAGCCAGTTTCTTTGGAACTTGGTGGAAAGTCTCCAGTCATTGTTTTTGATGATGCACCAGACCTCGACTACGCCGCAAGTGTTATTGCTGGAGGAATCTTCTACAACCAAGGACAAACCTGCAATGCCGGTTCACGTCTTCTTGTTCAAAAAGGAATTGCTAAAGAATTGCTCGCGAAGCTTGCAAAGATTGCTTCGGAGACAACTTCTGGTGACCCGCTTGACCCTTCGACCACGCTTGGATCAATTGTTGACAAGGGTCAGATGGAGCGCGTGCTTGGCTACATGGAAATTGGCAAAGCTGAAGGCGCAGTCATGATGGCCGGTGGTGGACAGTCTCGCGAAGAATCTGGTGGGTACTACGTGCAGCCAACTGTCTTTGCTGGAGCGAACAACAACATGCGTGTTGCTCGTGAAGAGATCTTTGGACCAGTAATCGTGGCCATTGAATTTGACACTGAAGAAGAAGCACTCGCGATTGCTAACGACACTGAATACGGTCTTGCTTCTGCAGTATGGACTGCTGACCTTCGTCGCGCTCACCGTGTTGCTAGGGAACTTCGTGCAGGAACGGTTTGGGTTAATACCTTTGACGCCAGTGACATCACCACACCGTTTGGCGGAATCAAGAACTCAGGATCTGGTCGTGACAAGTCGCTACACGCACTTGATAACTACACCCACTTGAAGACCACCTGGATGGACCTAAGTTAGAACCAGCAGTTGAACGCAGTCGGGGGACACATGAAAATAGTTGACGTAGAGACAATCGTTGTTGCTCCACCTCCTCCAGCGTTTGGAGGCAGTTACTGGATCTTTGTTCGACTCACAACAGACTCCGGCATTACTGGTCTCGGTGAGATCTACGGTGTTCCATTCCTTCCTGACGTTGTGAAGCTCATGGTTGATGAGATTGCTGAGAAGTCAGTTATTGGAAGCAGCCCTTTCGACATTGAAAAAATGTGGCGTGAAATTTATTCACGTAACTTCACTCAGCGCCCAGATGGATCAGTTGTTCCAATCATCAGTGGAATAGAGACTGCGTGCTGGGACATCATGGGCAAAGAGACTGGCCAGCCGGTCTACAACTTGCTCGGTGGAAAACTCCGCGATGGTTGCCGTTCATACACCTACATCTATCCAAATGAGAAGCAGGGCTCAGAGGTTTACAGCTCGCTTGATCTTTCAATCGAACGTGCGCTTGTTTATAAGGAGATGGGATTCTCAGCTCTTAAGTTTGATCCTCTCGTTAACTACTCAGCATTCGACCCACATTCACCAACCGCAGAGACGCTTGACTACATTCACAAATTTGTAGGTGGCCTTCGCGGTGCGCTTGGCCCTTCAGTGGACTTGTTGATTGGAACGCACGGGCAAATGACCCCAGCGGGTGCGATTAGGTTCGCCAAAGTTGTTGAAGAATTCGATCCACTGTGGCTTGAAGAACCAACTCCTCCAGAGATGCCAGAACAAATGGCTCAAGTTGCCAGAGGAACTTCAGTTCCTGTAGCAACTGGTGAACGCCTTGTAACTAAGTACGAGTTCGCCAGAGTGCTCGAGAACCGCGCAGCGGCAGTACTGCAATTCGCTATTGGTCGAGTTGGTGGAATCTTGGAGGCGAAGAAAATTGCCGCCATGGCTGAGCCGTATTACGTAGACATCGCTCCTCACCTTTACGCCGGTCCTATTGAAGCTGCGGCGAACGTTCACTTAGCGACAGCTACTCCAAACTTCCTTATCCAAGAGAGCATCGAGACAATGGGGAACTTCCACTCAGCAATTTTGAAGAAGCCACTGAAGTGGGAAAACGGTTATCTCTACCCATCAGACGAGCCAGGCCTCGGCGTTGAGCTCAATGATGAAGTTGTGAAGGCTCACCCGTACACCGGTAAGGATCTTCACCTCTCAATGACCAACATTGAAGGTTGGCATTACCGAAAAGTCATTAACAAAAAATAAGCGAGGAACATAGTGTCAGCGAATACTCAAAAGATTGGTTTTATTGGGGTTGGAAGTTTGGGTGGCGCGATTGTCACCAACATGCTCAACGCTGGGTTCTCGGTAACTGTTTTCGACACAAATAAGGATGTCGCACAGCCTCTTCTTGACCAGGGTGCCAAGTGGGCGAGCAGCGTGAAAGAAGCTGCGCAGCAGTCAGATGTTGTTATTACCTGTCTTCCACGCCCAGACATTGTTGCGTCCGTGCTTACAAACCCAGACGGAGTGCTTGCGGGACTCGCCAAGGGCAAAACCTGGATTGACATGAGTACGTCTGACTCCAACGAGATCAAGCGACTTGGCGCTATTGCTAATGAGCATGGTGTGAACGTTCTTGAGTCACCAGTAACTGGTGGAGTGCATAAGGCCGCATCTGGCGCCCTAACAATTCTCGTCGGTGGTGACAAGGAAGTATTTGACGCCAACCTAAACATTTTGGAAACCGTTGGAAACCGCGTAATGCACATTGGTGTTCTTGGACAAGCTTCAAAAATCAAAGTTGTAACCAACATGCTTGCCTTCATCCACCTGGTTGCGGTTGGCGAAGCATTAATGATTTCTGGACAGTCGGGCATTGATCTAAAGACTGCATGGGAAGCAATTCGCTGGAGTTCTGGCAACAGCTTTGTTCACGAAACTGAAGGCCAGCTGGTACTTTCAGGAAGCTACGACATCAACTTCACGATTGACCTAGCCCTTAAAGACTTAGGACTAGTTAACGATCTCGCAAAGAGCATGGGTGTTCCACTCGAGCTCTCGAGCATTGTGGAGCAGCGTTACATTGCGGCGAAGGCTCGCTACGGCGGCCAGGCACAGTCACCTCGAGTTGTTCAAATTCTCGAAGATGACATGAAGTTCCCACTTCGCGCTGATGGTTTCCCAGAATCACTTATTGGCTACGACGGCGTCTAAGCAAAAAACTATGTCTTTACTCCGTGATGTTGGACCTCTTTTCGACCCTAAGCGCCTAGTAATCATTGGCGCATCAGAGCGTCGTGCTGACCTTATTCACATGGCAACACGACGTGGTGAAACTGTCTACCTAGTGAACCCTCGTCGAGATGAAGTACTCGGTCAAAAGTGTTACCCCGACGTTGCGTCACTTCCAGAACAGCCAGACGTTGCACTCATTGCTGTTGGTCACACGCTCATGGAACAAGCGGTGCGTGACGCAATTGCTGGTGGTGTGAAGGCGCTTGTTATTCCTGGAGCTGGCGCCGAAGCAGGCGAGCAAGGACCAGTTGTCACCAAGATTGTCGCCGCAATGGCCGCAGAAAACAATGTTGCGCTGCTCGGAACAAACTGCATGGGGTACGCGCAGCCTGAAGGCCGTTCGCTTTGGCTTGGAACACTCAGTGCTTCGCTGCAGGCTGGCCACGTAAGTGTTCTCAGCCAGTCCGGATCAGTTGCAGATGCACTGCTGTCGATTGGACCACGAATTGGTTTCAGGACAGTTATGTCTACTGGCAATGAATCAGGTCTTGACGCTGCGGACTTCGTGAATGCGTTTGCCAACGATGAAGGAACTAAAGCAATTGGACTATTTCTCGAAACGGTTCGCCGACCTGAAGCGTTTGCTGAAGCACTTCGTAATTGCGCAGAAAAAAACAAGCCAGTTGTTTGTCTAAAAGTTGGTAGATCAGAACTAGCTGCTCAAGTCGCTCTCACTCACACTGGCGCCATGGTTGGATCCGCCGAAGGTTTCTCTGCTTTCCTCGATTCTTGCGGTGCCATTGAAGTCTTTGACATGGCCGCATTTGTTGAAACACTCGATGTTCTTGGTCTTAAGCGCTGGCCTAAGGGAAATCGCCTCAGCGCAGTCTCAGAATCAGGTGGACAGGCGGGCATGCTTGCTGACAGTTGCGAAGTTGCGGGACTTGAAGTTTCTCCACTACCGCCACAGACTGCAAAAAACCTTGAATCAGAATTTCCAAATTTCGTTCATGTTCAAAATCCGATTGACGCGTGGGCTATTGATGACGTTGACAAGGTGTACCCACGATGCTTCGAAGAACTTGTTGCATCTAAGTCATACGACATTGTCTGTGCCGTTGTTGAGCTCACTCGTCACCGCAGCGCCGTAGATGAAGCGTGGTGCATGGAGATTGTTAAGGCTTTAGTTAACGCAACACGAGGGAGCAACGTTACTCCTGTAGTTATTTCGACCGCTTCAGCTGACCCACATGATTCATTCGTGAGACTCGCTCGTGAAAATGATGTTGCGCTGCTTCGCGGGCCTTCAGACGCTGCGACTGCACTCGGAGTAATTGCGCGCTGGCAAAATCGTTCTGTACAGAAGCCTTCGGTTCAGGCTGCGTTGCCTGGAATTAAAGAGTTACTTACTCCTGGTTCCATGCCAGAACTCGATTCCGCTCAGGTTCTAAAAAACTATGGAGTTACTTTTGCTGAAATTCGTCGCGCGGCATCTGCTGATGAAGCGGTGAAAGCCGCAAATGAAGTTGGATACCCAGTTGTTGTCAAAGTTGATGGCCCCGCTCACAAGAGCATTGGTGGCGGTGTGATTCTTGGCGTTAAGTCAGACGCTGAAGTTGTCACAGCGACGCAGAGTCTCGGAGGTCAGGTTGTAATTGCACACCAGGTTTCTTCTGGGCGTGAAATTATCTGTGGAATGCACCGAGACCCAATGTTTGGTCCAACACTGTCTATTGGAATTGGTGGAGGACTGGCTGAAGCCATTGCACGCTCCAGCGTCAAGCTCCTGCCAATTAGCCAAGAATCTGCTGAACAGATGGTCGCGTCACTTCCCGGTCAAAAGGATATGAGTGAGCCAGCCAAAAAGGACTTGGAAAAGGTGCTTCTTGGACTTTCACAGCTTTCGTCGAGTTTTCCAGAGATTGATGGGATTGATATAAATCCGCTGGTCCTTGGAAAACAAGGGGCTGTCGCAGTTGATGCGCTTATTGTTGTTAGTGAAGGAGCAAGGTCATGAGCATTGTTGAATACGAAGTTAAGGATCACCTCTGCTGGATCACCCTTAATCGTCCTGAAAAGCTCAATGCGATTAGCCAAGACACCGTTCGTGAACTTGGACTTGCGCTTGACCGCGCTGAAGCTGATGATCAGGTCAAAGTTGTTCTGCTTCGTGGAGCGGGCCGTGCATTCTCTGCAGGGTTTGATCTTGGTGAAGAGTCAGCCACCCCTACAACCGCTGATGGCTGGCACATCATTCTGCAAAACGACGTAGGCATCACTATGAAGCTCTGGGCGTTTCCTAAGCCAACCATCGCTGCGGTACATGGCTGGGTACTTGCTGGAGGATGCGACCTCGCAATGGCGTGCGACATGATTGTCGCTGCCGACAATGCAAACTTCGGAGAGCCTGAAGTTCGTTATGGCTCGGGCCCTGCAACATTGCTCATGCCATTCATGCTCGGACAAAAGAAGACAAACGAACTGCTCTACACCGGTGACACAATTAACGCCGTTGATGCTGAGAGGTTTGGTCTCGTAAATACTGTTGTGCCACTTGAGCAACTCGAAGAAGCAGCAACACAGCTGGCTCTTCGTGTCGCAACCGCGCCGCTCGTTGTTCTAAAGCTCACCAAGATTGCCCTTACCCGTGCTTACGAAGCAATGGGTCTACGTGAAGCGGTACACGCCAACATGGACATTTCAGCAATACTCAATGCAGCAATTTCACCTGAAAAGACTGAATTTGATGAGCTGGTGAAAAACGAAGGTCTTAAAGCAGCACTCGCGTGGCGTGATAATCGTTACGGCGTGAAGCGTAATTAATTTCTAGGAAAGAGGAAACATGTCAACAACAACTGCAAGGGCGGCGCTATGTCGAGAATTCGGAAAGCCCCTCGTTATTGAAGAAATCCAAGTCGATGCACCAGCTAAGGGTGAGATCAGAGTCAAAATAAGCGCCTGTGCAATCTGTCACAGTGACATTACGTTCATTGACGGTAAGTGGGGAGGCGACCTTCCAGCACTTTACGGTCACGAAGCAGCAGGAACTGTTGCGGAACTCGGAGAAGGTGTAACTGGATTCAGCGTTGGCGACCACGTACTTGTCTCACTTATTAGGTCATGTGGCGAATGCTTCTACTGCAAGAACGGAGAAGGCACGTTCTGCACGAAGTCATGGGACCGCGATGCCAAGAGTCCGCTCAAAGATAAAAATGGCGTGAGCGTTGGCTACGGAATGCACACTGCAGCGTTTGCAGAGCAGGTTGTTGTTGATGCCTCACAGGTTGTTGGTGTTCCAGCTGACATGAAACTCGATGTAGCTTCACTACTTGCGTGTGGAGTGATCACCGGTGCTGGTGCAGTGTTGAACACTGCAAAAGTAACTAAGGGCAGCACGGTTGTAGTGATTGGTATTGGTGGAGTTGGTGTGAATGCACTTCAGGGCGCAAAGATCGCTGGAGCCACCACCATCATTGCGGTTGACATGGTTGACAGCAAGCTGGAGCTTGCAAAGCAGTTCGGTGCAACACACACGTTCAGTGCCAAGCGTGATGACCTTGTTGAAGCAATTAAAGAAATCAATAATGGCCGTGGAGCTGACTACACATTCGCATCCGTTGGCGCAGCATCAGTTATGGAGCTTGCTGTAACGATGTGTCGCCCCGGCGGCACTGCAGTGTTCGTTGGAATCCCCGGAAGTGGCGTAACAATCACACTTGATGGAATTGCAATTCCTAATGATGGTCTTCACGTACTCGGCTCAAAGATGGGTGCAGCAACTCTGAAGACTGACATTCCAAAGATGATTTCGTTTTACAAAGATGGATCACTACTGCTTGACGAGCTTGTCTCAAGTCGTTACAAATTAGAAGACATAAATGACGCTCTTGATGAAGTTCGTACCGGTGGAGCACTTCGTAGCGTTATTGTTTTTGACTAAATAGGGCTTTTTGCTCTCACATCTTGCAGCGAGTATCATTTAGGACGCAACGCGGGGTGGAGAAGCACGGTATCTCGTCGGGCTCATAACCCGAAGATCGCAGGTTCAAATCCTGCCCCCGCCACCAAGGTAGTAATTATGAACGTCAAGACCCCAGGAATTTCCTGGGGTCTTGTTGCGTCCGGTAACGTGTAACTACCCCCATCGGAAGGTTTCGCCATGAGTGAGTCCACGATTATTTACACCCATACTGATGAAGCACCTGCCTTAGCAACGTATTCACTACTACCAATTGTCGCGGCTTTCGCCCGAACAGCAGGAGTGAGCGTTACTACACGCGATATTTCTCTAGCGGGACGTATCTTGGCCACCTTCCCGGATTTTCTCCTCGAAGGTCAGCGAATTGCTGACGATTTGGCAGAACTGGGTGAGGAAGTAAATCGTCCTGAAGCGAACATCATTAAGTTGCCCAACATTTCCGCTTCGGTTCCACAGCTAAAAGAAGCCATTGCAGAACTACAGAGTCAAGGGTTTGCTGTTCCCAACTATCCAGACGAGCCGTCGACTGATCAGGAAAAAGAAATTCTTGCTCGCTACAAAAAGGTTTCTGGATCTGCGGTGAATCCAGTTCTGCGTCAAGGGAACTCGGATCGTCGCGCACCATTGTCAGTGAAGAATTATGCCAAGAGTCACCCTCACTCCATGGGGGCGTGGTCAGCTGAGTCAACAACGCGCGTCGCTCACATGTCAACAGGAGATTTCTACTCCAACGAAGAATCGCTCACGATGACGAGCGCGGACAGCTTGACAATAGAACTTATCGACGCTCAGGGATCCGCGACTACTTTGCGTGCTCCACTAGTAGTTAAGGAAAGCGAAGTAATCGACGCCACCAAAATGGACGTTGCGGCACTACGAACTTTCTTGAGTGAGCAGATTGCAACAGCAGCAAATCTTGACGTTCTCTTTTCGGTGCACCTGAAAGCCACCATGATGAAGGTGTCAGACCCAATCATGTTTGGTCACGTCGTGACTTCGTTCTTTCCCACAACTTTTGCGAAGTATGGCGAGCAACTAGTCAGTGCGGGACTGCGTGCGAACGACGGTCTCGCAGGAATATTTGCCGGACTTGACGCATTGTCGAATGGTGCTGAGATTCGTGCAAGTTTCACTCAGGAACTGGCGAGTGGTCCAGCCCTTGCCATGGTTGATTCCTCTAAGGGAATCACCAATCTGCACGCGCCGAACGACGTGATTGTTGATGCATCTATGCCAGCGATGATTCGCACGTCGGGACATATGTGGAACGCTGCTGGCGATGAAGCTGACACTCTGGCGGTCATTCCAGACCAGAGCTACGCCACCATTTATCAAGTAGTGATTGAGGACTGCCAGCGTCACGGGGCGTTTGATCCAACCACCATGGGATCTGTTCCTAACGTCGGGCTCATGGCGCAGGCGGCCGAGGAGTACGGCAGTCACGACAAAACTTTCGAGATTGCTCACGCCGGAACGGTACGAGTCACCAATTCTTCTGGTGCAGTTGTCTTTTCTATGGCCGTAGCTGCGGGGGACATCTTCCGTATGTGTCAGACCAAGGACGTTCCGATTCGCGACTGGGTCAAACTGGCTGTGAGTCGTTCACGATTGAGTGGCGACCCAGCAATTTTTTGGCTTGATGAAAACCGTGCTCACGACGCCCAACTAATTAAAAAAGTGAGCAGTTACCTCACTGAACTCGACACCACGGGCCTCGACATCCAGATTCTTTCTCCCGCACGAGCAATGGCGCAGACCCTGGAGCGGGTGCGTCGCGGTCTCAACACCATCTCGGTGACTGGGAACGTTCTGCGTGACTACTTGACTGACCTTTTCCCCATCATGGAGCTCGGTACCAGCGCCAAGATGTTGTCCATCGTGCCACTGATTGCTGGCGGAGGACTCTTTGAAACCGGAGCTGGTGGTTCTGCACCTAAGCACGTTGAACAATTTTTGAAGCAGAATTATCTTCGTTGGGATTCACTTGGAGAGTTTTTGGCACTTGCTTCGAGTTTCGAGCACCTCGCTCAGCGAACTGGTAACGCTCGCGCACAAGCCTTGGCAGATACCTTGGACCGCGCCACGGGCCGCTTCTTAGATGAAGACCGGTCGCCTGGACGCAAGCTCGGCACTATTGACAACCGCGGAAGTCATTACTACCTCGCGCAGTATTGGGCTCAGGAACTTGCACATCACGAAGATGTCGCCCTCGCTAGCTCCTTCGCTCCAGTCGCTGATGCTTTGACCTTGAATGAAGACAAGATTTTGGCTGAGCTTCTAGCAGTGCAGGGCGAGAGTCTTGATATAGGTGGATACTTCCACCCGAATCCTCAACTGGCTAGAGAAGCAATGCGTCCGTCGTCCACGCTGAACGTAATTATCGACGCACTGTAGAAGTAGTCACTTCGACAGCGTAAAGAAGCACCCCGAATAGAGGCTTTTCTTCTTTCTGAGACCGAATGGTGTTAAAAATTAATAATGGAACTCTCACTTGGCATGATCACAATTGTTGTTGATGACTACGACAAAGCGATTTCACATTATGTAGATGATTTGGGTTTTAAATTACTGGAAGATACTGCGCTAACTGAAGAAAAGCGCTGGGTCATAGTTTCTCCCGGCGAAGGTGGTGCAAAACTACTTCTCGCGTGTGCCAGTACTCCTTCTCAAGAACTAGCAATAGGGAACTCAACTGGGGGCCGAGTTGGATTCTTTCTAAATACTTCTGACTTCCAAGCTACGTTCGAAAAATATAAACGCAATGGCGTTACATTTACTGAAGATCCACGAAGTGAAACATATGGTGAGGTCGTCGTATTCAAAGATATTTATGGAAACAAGTGGGACCTAATCGGTCCGACAAAATAGTATTTAGAAACAATGACCATTGACCCAATACTCCTGAGACCAGCAGTTGAGCGAGTTCGTAGCGCTCTTTCTAGTGGTGCCAGCCCTGGTGAGATAAAACTCTTAGAGAGCACGGCGCGTTCGTCTAAGGAAGCCGCTGACTCACTTGGTATTGAAGTTGGTCAAATAGCAGCATCAATAATCTTTCGACTCCCTAATGACTCACCGGTTCTAGTAATAACGAGTGGGCGACACCGAGTGGATACAGATCTGATCACAAAACACTTGGGTGTTGCTGAACTCCTGAGAGCGGACGCTGACTACATAAAGAACATTTCAGGGTTCACCATTGGTGGCGTCAGTCCCGTTGGCTGGATTACTTCTCCACTCAGCATTATTGATGTTGCTCTAAATGACTATGACGTTGTCTGGGCAGCGGCTGGACATCCACACGCGGTGTATCCAACGACGTTTGAAGAACTTCAACGAATGACTGGGTCAACTCCGTTGGTCGTGGGAGAGTAAAAACGTGAAGACAATTGTTGAAAGAATTGCAGTGGCAGTGTCCATGATCTGGAACATGTACATCGTGGCAGGTGTTGTCCTCGGAGCGTCGTACGCACTTCATCGTGCCGCGGGGGGACAGTTCACTTCATTCCCGATGTCGATTCGTATTTCGTACGTAGTGACATTTGCAATACTTGTTTGGCAAGCGGTTGTTTACGTGCGATTCACTAGAGGAATGTCTGTAAATCCAGCCTGGGCTGTAAAGGTTCTCTTTTATGTAGAAGCCGCAAGTTTCCTCGTGAATGTATTGTCGCGCAGCTCTCTCGAGCGGTGGAACGCCATTCCCGCTGGAATTGTTGCCTACGTGTTCTTTCGACAGTGGCAAGCAACTAAGGCGTAACTACTCTGGCAGCGTTATGCCTAATCGCTTCAGATAGCCAAGACCCATAATTGCCGCCTCGCAGCCAATCGCTTCAAGGTCAGCAACATCTTTTTCATCTCGAACTCCACCTGCAGCGACAACTCGAATTCCACCTCGACACACTTGCTCGTACAGCGCAAGGTCTGGGCCCTGCATGGTGCCATCACGTGAAATTGCAGTTACGTGAAGACGAGTTACCCCCGCATCAACACATCTAGTCACTGCGTCATCAACACTTACGCCAGAAGAGCTCAGCCATCCTCGAACATTTATTTCACCGTCTCGAACATCAAGCGCCACTACTAATTGCTCACCCAGTGCATCTGCGAATTCTTTAAGTGATGTTGGCTCAGCCCACGCAGCAGTTCCAACAATCACTCGGGCTGCACCAGTTGTAATAGCTGCCTTGGCGGCGTCAATTGATCGAATACCACCAGAAACCTGTAGTGGAATACCTTGCGCAGTGCTTAAGCAACGAGTGACGACATCGAGACGCAGGGCACCGTCACGGGCGCCCTGGAGGTCGACCACGTGGATAAGTTCAGGCTTAGTAGCGACAATTCTGCCCATGAATTCCTCAATGGGCTGGCGAAAAAGAACGCGGTCGTAATCGCCTTGTTCAAGGCGTACGGCGTTGTCGCCAAGAAGGTCGAGGGCAGGGATTATTTGCATAGCAGCGTGTTAGCATGCTAGCATAGAATCATGACTTCAGGCAAGGTAGTTCCAGCAACTGAAAAGGTAGAGACGAGCGAGCGTTTCGACGAGCTCGTTGCCGCCTTCACACGACTGCGTGACCCAGAAACCATTGCAGCCTTTCTAAAGGACATCTGCACTGGCGCCGAGCTTGACGCAATGGGCCAGCGTCTACAGGTTGCTCGTCTCGTTAATGAAGGAATTACGTATCAAGAAATTTCCCGACGCACTGGTGCGTCAACAGCAACAGTGACTCGAGTCGCACAGTGGTTACACCACGGCGAAGGCGGTTACCAGGCTGTACTAAAGAAAGGTCGCAAATGAGTCGACTAACCATGGCACTTCCATCAAAGGGACGCCTACGCGAACCATCATGGCAATTACTTGAAGCAAGTGGAGTCTCACCGCAAGAACCAGGCGAGCGTGTGCTCCAGGCGCACTGTCGCAATGCTGACATCGATCTTCTCTTTGTACGCGCTGATGACGTTCCAGAATATGTACAAGACGGCGTAGTTGACTGCGGCATCACTGGACTCGATCTCGTGGCAGAGCGAAGCAGCAACGTAGAAGTACTTCTTCGACTCGGATACGGAACGTGCTCGCTGCAAGCTGCAGTGCCAATGGAGGACTCGGCAACTCAGATTTCAGATCTCGCTGGTCGTCGCATTGCAACATCGCACCCAAACATTGTTTCGAAGGTGCTCGGCGAACTCGGCATCAAGGCAGAAATTGTTCAGGTATCAGGTTCAGTAGAAATTTCACCTCGTCTCGGACTTGCTGATGCTGTCATTGACTTAGTTTCAACAGGAAGCACGCTTCGCACCAACGGCCTTCGTTCAATTGGAACAATCTTTGAATCAGAAGCAGTGCTTGTGGGCCGAGTTGGTTCTGCAAATCTTGAAGCTGCCCGCACTCTTTCTACGGTGCTCGGATCAGTTATCAATGCACGCGCCAATAGGTACCTCATGTGCAATGTTGAAAAGAGTGATCTTTCAAAGGTGACTGCGCTACTTCCAACAAAGGGTTCACCAACGATCATGGACCTCGCAAATGGCAGCACTGTTTCAGTGCACGCTCTAGTTCCAGCGGCTGACATCTGGTCACTACTTCCAAAGCTTGAAGCAAGTGGCGCAAGCTCAATTCTTACCCTGCCAGTAGAAAGAATGGTCCGATGAGTTCTCAAGTAAAAGTAGATCGCAAGTTCACCATTGAAGACATTGTCAATGATGTTCGAAACCGTGGTGATGCTGCGGTAGTTGAATGGACAAATCTTTTCGATGGTACCAACTACGAAAAGCCACAACGTGCAGAAGCGTATGGTGACATCCCAACTGCAGCAATTCTCGCCGCTGCAGAAAATGTACGTACGTGGCACGCTGCGCAGCGCCCACAGGACATCATGATGGAAGTAACTCCTGGTGTAACTCTTGAGCGCCGCTGGACACCACTACGTTCAGTCGGTCTCTATGTACCTAAGAATCTTGTTTCTTCACTCATTATGACTGGCATTCCGGCACAGGTTGCTGGTGTTGATCGAATTGTTGTCTGCACTCCGCCAAGTGGGGCTGCAGCAGTGGCTGCAGCAGCTGCGCTGCTCGGTATTGATGAAGTGTGGGCGATTGGTGGAGCACAAGCAATTGCTGCCATGGCTTACGGTACCGAATCAATGGCACCGGTTGACAAGATTTTTGGACCAGGTAACGCTGCGGTGAATACTGCAAAGTTGATAGTTAGCCAGGATGTTGCAATTGATCTTCCAGCTGGACCAAGTGAAATTGTGGTTGTCGCAGACGACGGCGTCGATGAAACACTTGTCGAGCAAGAAATGGCAGCACAAATGGAGCACGGTCCAGATTCGCGAGGATTCATTGTTCGTGTAGGTAATGATCTTGAAGCTGCGCTTCTAGAAGTTGAAAAGTACGCGGCAGAACACGTTTTCTTGCTTGGCGAAAAGGCTGAGTCACTGGCACCACGAATCAGAAATGCTGGTTCGGTGTTTGTTGGTAAGTACTCACCAGTTCCTGCCGGGGACTATGCAACTGGTGGAAACCACGTTCTTCCAACCGGTGGTTGGTCTAAGTCAACTGGCGGACTTGGCCTTGAGAGTTTTATGAAAACAGTCACCGTACAGCGCGTGACCAAAGAAGGACTTGAGAAATTGGCACCAACAATTGAAGCACTTGCAGAACTTGAAGGTCTGCCAAATCACAAGGCCACGGCGCGTCGTGACTAGGCCGCAAGCCCTCGAGGCATACCAGTGGCCACCTTCGAACGAAGCGATTGCTGCGTCTGTAGGAATAGACCCACGCAACATCATTCGATTTGATGGCAATACTCCAGCAACACCACCCGCTACAGCACGTCCAGCGGCACTCGCAAAAGCGCTTGCTGACATAAATGAATACGACCGTGGACGCTACGAGTCACTTCGTCAAGCGATTGCAGATAAGCACGAAGTAGATCTCGATCAAGTTGCAATTGGTGCGGGCAGCGATGAGTTCATTGTTCTGCTCACACGCATCTTTGCTGAAGGTGGAACTGTTGCGACTGTTCCTGCATTTTCCTACTCAATGTACAGATACGCCGCAATCATGGCTGGCGCCACGATTGTTGACGATCCACAGAAGGCTGACCTCGTATTTGTTTGCCGACCAAACAACCCAACGGGGGAGCTTCCTGACATCCCTAAGGTGCCTGGACAACTCATTATTGATGAGGCGTACGCCGATTACGCAGGCGTTGACGCGTTTGATGAAGTTGACAACGGTGCAATTATTCTTCGCACATTCTCTAAGGCGTACGGCCTGGCTGGCGCTCGTGTTGGCTACGCCATTGCAAATAAAGAATTAACCGCAGTCATCACCTCGAGACAAGCACCTCTTTCGGTATCTGCACTCTCTGCATCTCTAGCGCTTGCAGCGATTTCAGTTCCTCTCAACATTGAGGGTCAAATAGCTGAGCGCGAACGAATGGTCAAAGAGCTGAGCACACTTGGGCTAGTTCCAGCGAAGTCGTACACGAACTTCCTCTTTATCCCTATGGAAAACCCACAGGAACTCGTTGACAAGTTGATGCCGTACGGCACAATTGTTCGCGCGTTTAAGGGCGGACTTCGAATCAGTATTCGTGATGAAATTGATGACGACATGTTGCTTAGTGCGCTTCGTGCAGTACTCAAGGGTGAAGATGTTGAAACATCACCACTTCGCTACCGTCGAGCTACTGCAGAAACACTTCTCACAGTGCGCCTGCGCATACCCGGTGAAGGTCGTGTGTACGTGAACACAGGACAGGGCTTCTATGACCACATGTTGCACGCACTTGCGTTCCATGCAGGCATGGATCTTCGCCTCGAAGGCGTTGGTGACTTAGAAACTGGCGAGCACCACGTTGTTGAAGACATGATGCGAACATTTGGCGAAGCCCTTGACATTTCTCTCGGTGACCGCAAGGGTCTTGCTCGTTACGGCGAAGCCCGAGTCCCAATGGATGAAGCCATCGCTCACGCAGTGGTGGACCTATCGGGTCGCGCTACAGCCAACATCTCAATTGACCCAGATCCAGGAATGGCTGCACACGCATTTGAATCCCTCGCACAAACTGCACGCATCACGCTGCACGTGACAGCATCAGGAAAGAACGCTCACCACGTTGCTGAGGCTTGTTTTAAAGCAGTTGGACGTGCAATGGCTCAAGCACTCGTTAAGACAGGTACGCAGATCAATTCCACCAAGGGCACGCTGTGAGCGATGTTGTAGTTGTGGACTACGGAGCGGGAAATACTCGCTCAGTTCGCGCTGCATTAACGCACCTCGGTAAATCGAGTGTTGTCCTTAGCGATCCCAAGGCGATTCTCGAAGCAGACTTTGTGGTGCTGCCTGGAGTTGGTTCAGCTCGAAGCGCCATGGAACACCTCAATCAAACCGGTGCTGCTGATGCACTTCGCATACGATTCGAAAATGGTGGAGTGACACTTGGAATTTGCCTCGGAATGCAATTAGCTCTTGAGACAAGTGAAGAAGATGGCGGTGTTACTTGCCTCGGGCTACTTGAAGGCGACGTTCGTCGTTTGCAAGCAGACCGCGTGCCGCGACTTGGATGGGCCAACGTAGATCCTTGGAATGAGTCTTTCTATTTTGCACACTCTTTTGTTGGTCAGTCTCCAGATACCGTTGCGACTTCTGACGGATTTTGCGTCGCTGTGCGAAATGGATCATTCTTCGGCGTTCAGTTTCACCCAGAAAAAAGTGGTGACGCTGGGATCAACTTTTTAGAGCAATGCCTTATTCTCGCCTAATCCCTTGTCTTGACGTCGCGAATGGACGCGTAGTCAAGGGCGTCAGCTTCGTTGGTCTTCGTGACGTTGGCGACCCAGTAGAGCTCGCAAAGTTCTACAGCGATGGTGGTGCGGATGAACTCGTATTCCTAGACATCACCGCAACTCCAGAAGGTGCCAAGACCATGACGTCAGTCGTTGCGAAGGTTGCTGATGTCCTTGAAATCCCCTTCACCGTTGGTGGTGGGATTCGCACTGTTGAAGATGCATCTCGCATTATTGAAGCAGGTGCTGACCGAGTGTCACTTAACTCAGCAGCACTGAGTAATCCTGAACTAATTAGTGAGATTGCCGAACTTTTTGGAAGCCAAGCAGTGGTTGTGGCAATTGACGCTGGAGATGGCGTGGTGCACACTCATGGTGGGCGTAATGCCACAGAGATCAAAACAGTCCCTTGGGCCATAGAAGCAGCGAGTCGCGGAGCGGGTGAAATCCTTCTTACGTCTATTCGCCAAGATGGACAGCGCACGGGCTTTGACCTTGAACTAACGAGACAAGTTCGCGATGCTATTTCAATCCCAGTTATTGCCTCCGGCGGAGCTGGAAATGCCCAGCACATAGCTGAAGCACTTCGAATTACTGACGCAGCACTGATTGCTTCAATAGTGCACGAAAATCCAGCTGGGCTGAAGGGCCTTCGAGCTGAGATTGAATCATTTGGAATTACCCTACGACCACTAAAGGAAAAAGTATGAGTGAAAACCTACGAGCCGCGATTGTTCAAGATGACGCCACTGGGCGCGTTCTAATGCTTGGTTGGATGGATGAGGAGGCTTTGGCACTCACAAGGTCCTCGGGATTCGTTCACTTCTTTTCTCGATCACGCCAGCAACTCTGGAAAAAAGGTGAAACTTCGGGAAATACTCTTCGCACGGTTGAAGTTGTTCTTGACTGC